>Ga0265296_1001271_pt1 | contig 29894 bp, 30 predicted proteins | sample MunlanPumphouse1_FD_189073 | JGI IMG/M metagenome (GOLD analysis project Ga0265296, IMG submission 189073) | Groundwater microbial communities from a municipal landfill in Southern Ontario, Canada - Pumphouse #1 | ecosystem: Environmental > Aquatic > Deep subsurface > Groundwater | place... | reverse complement strand
ATTTCGCAAAAGGCGACCCATATAAATAACCACAATGGCGCCAATTACGGCAATGACTAGACTATTAAGATTGAATCCGGTAACGCCGGATTGACCAACCAGTCCGAAAAGGAAACCGCCAACTACGGAGCCAACAATACCTAAAATTATGTCCGACAAAGTGCCCTGACTATAATTAGTTTTCATAATAACCGAAGCAATCCAGCCGGCGAGGGCTCCAAAAATTATCCAAAGTACTATGCCCATAGTTTTTTCTCCAAAATTAATTAATAATAAAAGTATTTCTAAGACAAAATCACGGTGTCTGGTTCACATTGACATCGATTTCACTTGGAATATTGATTTGAGGCTGAATTGACCCCATACGCCTGATGGCCGGAAGGCCAAAATAAAAAAATAACAGTCCAATGACTATAAGGACAAAGATCCCGATTATTAAACCACTGCTACCATTATCAGATGCCGGAGCCGGATTGTTTACAATTGTGGTCATATTTTTTTTACCTCCTTAATTAATTTTTCTTTAACTTCAGCTTTTTTATCTAAAGTTTGATTTTTAACTTTAGTTAATCCGGCTTTTATTTTGTCGCGATTTTTTTTATTACTCATGACCATGGAAGTAGCCACGGCTACTCCTCCGACCACTGCCCCGGCAATTCCGGCAACGATGGGATTAACTCTGTTGGCATTTTTGACTTCTTTTTTTGGTTGGGTAACTGTCATATATTTGTTTCCTTTTTTAAAATTATTAATAATTTTTATGCTGTTAAATTTCGATCTTTTTAATTATCGTAACTTTCGGTAAATAACCGATTAAAGCTTTTTCTACAAGACCGGTTAAAGTTAGGTCTTCGATAACGGCTTGAGCTCGAGCGTGCTTAGAAAGAGAAGGGTTAAGAAAAAGAGTAATCCGTTGCTTTGTAGTAGTTGTCATACTTAACATGGTACAGATATTTGTAGTACTTGTCAAAAACCAGCTATTTTGAGATATCGGCAAAGACCACCAGGCGTTGACTATAACTTTTTTTGGCCTCATTCCAGACACCATCGCAGGTAATAAGATTGAGATGAACGCCGTCGTTTTGGCTAAAAACATCATCTGCGTATCCGGAGTCATAGAAACGTTTGTCCCGAACCACAAAAGTAAGAGCGGCTTCGGTATCATCTTTAAGATACAATTTGTCCCCTATCTCCAATTTATTTAAGTTAGCAAATACGCCCGTCTTGCCATTCTCTCCGTTAAAATGTCCGGCGATAACAGCACTCCCATTTTCCCCGGGACGGGATCCTAATTTAAACCAGCCGACATCGACAATATTGTCGGGAACTTCCATTTCTCCATTAGGAGTAACACCCAGGGATTGAATCTTGGCGTTAACATCGATTGCCGGAATTATTAGACGGACCGGCAAAGAAAAACCCTTCCGGCCTACGGCCACCTTCCCTTGACAGGGCAGGCAAAATAGATTTTTTATAAAAAAAACAAAAATAAAAAAAAATGCGGTTAAAACTACTATCAATAGTGCAGGCCTAAAAAATTTCTTCAATGCCCAAGTAACCAATTTTTTATTTGATTTAGGACGTATAAGAAATTATTGTTTTGGGAAGCAAAGCCGGTGCTTGGCAGACGCGGGCCACCGATAAGTTTTGATTCACCATAGGTTCCGATTTGACACTCGTTTCTGGCAGCAACCCTAACCCAAATAGGCTGATTTTGGTGAAGATCATTTATGATCGTTGAAAAGCCGGTGACGTTAACGTTGTAAAACAATTCTTCTTTTTTAAAACCATATTGAACATTAAAAGTGTCTGTGCCTGAATACGGACCCCATTTGAGAAAAATACTATCGGCATCAATTCTTTTTGACTCGATGATGACGGGGGTAACTACCTGGTTACTGATTGGCGGACAATAAGGAGCGGCTGGAGCAGAAGTGGAAGTGGAAGTGGAGGTGGAAGTGGAGGTGGAAGTGGAGGTAGCGGCCGCGCAGACCGGTTGGGTGATTTGGTTGAGAAGCAAGGTAACTTGCTTGGTAAGCGAAAGAGCTCGACCTTTTAAGCTTGTACCGGATCCAAACGAAATGAGACCAGTTTGGGCAATAATTGTTCCTTCAATGTGGGCATTAGCGCCGATGGTCATAGAGGCGGGAATCTGCCAAAATACGTTGTCGGCACAAGCACCATTGATCAAACTCATCGTTCCCGCGCCGGAGGTGGAGATACTGGAGGTACTTCGAAAAATGTAGACGCCCGCACCGTCGAGAGTAAGGGTGCCGTTTAGGGTGGAAGCTTGGACGTTATAGACACCCGGAGTGACAGTGTTGTTTCCGGCCAGGTTGAGGATTACGGGAGTTCCCTGACTACCCAGATCAAGAGTATCGTAAGCGGCGGAGGCGGCGGTTTGGACTCCACTGGCCGGAGCGATTATCGTTCCATCCACTTGCCCTGCGATAAGGTTGGTAATGTCACTTATTGAATCAGCACCAACATTTCCCCAGAGGTGGGTCGTGCCGCCGGCGTCATTGGTCACTCCTGTCTTACCAAAGACGGCGTAACTGTCAGCTGCTCCAAGATCCGGCGCGGTGGCCGCAGATACTTTTAGAGGGTTTACAAAAAAGGCTGTAGCGAAAACCAGTAGCCATACCAAAGACTTCATTTTGTTTAAATTTTTCATAAAATATCTTTTTATAATGCAAGCTATCATACTAGATTTAATTATAACACAATGTAACTTTTTTTACAACATTTATCAATGGTGCTGTTTTAAGACTTCGTCAATCAAAAACAACTGATTTTTCCGAAGAAGAGGCAGTTTGTCGAGGGCAAAGAAGCCGTATTCCGAAACTTCGTGAGTTTGGGTAAACTCGCCACCAATAAGGAGGCCGGTGTAGCACATGTCAAGGCGGGCAGAGTCGCGGTCGGTACGGGTTTTAAGCGAATCATCGACACTGACAACCAGGCCTGATTCCTCTTTTATTTCCCGTTCCAAAGCTTCGCGCGGATGCTCGCCGGATTTTAAATAACCACCGGGTAGAGCCCACGAGTGAGAACGGTAAGTATGTTTGAAAAGAAGAATTTCTTTTTGCTCGTTTAAAATAATTCCGGTAACTCCGACCAAAAACCGGTCCTGAAAAAAACGCATTAGTGACAATTGCCATTTCTTTGAAAGATGCAGGGCTTTATAAAGTTTAGCTAATAATGATTTCACAAGGCGTTTGGGTCTTCCGATTTGGTGCCAGAATCATGTTCTAATTTTTCATTTTCCAGCTCCAGTTGATGGACATTTTTTGTTAACTCCAACACTTCATCTTTATTTTTTTTGATTTCTTTATCTTTGCCACGGATGGTAAAAGAATTGGAAACAGAATGAATAAGATATGCCAAATAGGATAGTATTAAACCGAAAAGAATTGAGCCGACGATGACATAAAAGAGAGGAACGTCGGACACGACTAACACGCCTAAGTTAACTGAAACCGGAGTGAAATTATATTTTGAAATATAAACCAAAATTGAGCCGATAATCAAAAATAAGATTAAAACTAACATAAAATAACTTATAAAAATTACTTAACACTATTAGTATACGCTTATATATTACCGGCAGAGATTCCGAAAATCGTGACAAGTTGACCGTTAACCATGACCTCGTCCCCTTTTTTCTTGCCAATAATGGCCAAACCAAGAGGACTTTCGACGGAAATCCAGCCCGGTTTAAGGCGGGCGTCATTTTTGCCAACTAAAGCAATAGTCATATTCCGCCCGTCCGACTCAAAACGGAGAGAGACAGAATGACCAAAACAAACAGTATTGGTATCAGAGGAAATTGGCTGAACGACGGCTTTTTTCAGATCGGCTTCAGCTTCGGATATCTGCGAACGTAAAACTTCAGCCCGTTCACCAAGGAAGATATAGGCTGAATTTTCCTTTAAATCGCCTTCAGCGGCGGCTTTGGACCGCTCTTCAACCGTCCGCCTTAATTCATCGCGTAATGCCTGAAGGTCTTTTTCTAACTGAAGTTTGCCCTGTTTGGTAATCACAAGTTGTTCATGCTAACAGTTTTTTTGAACATATTCAAATTCTAAAGAACCATTCCAGTCTAGAAGAATCTTTATACCAAAGCCGCTTTGTGTAAAGCTTTGGCTTTTTTCCGAACTCTGGCCAAAATCCCCTCGCAAAGTTTTGATAATGCCTGTTTACAAACCGATGGAGTAACCCGTTCTTCATGTTGACGATAATACTCGTTTAGAAAATAATCGAAACGGTTTTCGACATCCTTAAAGTATTTAGTTTTGGTAAATTTATTGACTAACGGATCTTTTATGCCCCGAAGATAACAAAGATAGAAGGCAAAAGCCTGTTCTTCGGTATTAAGCCCAAAAGCATCGAAAAGACTGCCGGCGGCAGTTTGACCAAAGACGTTATAAAGTCCCTGTTTTGAGGTTTTAAACATATTTTCACCAAAACCGACTTCTTTGAGAGGATTAATGCCGTTAGCGGAAAGGTATAAATATAACCGGGCACACTTGGAACATTTGCCACACCAACGACTTTCAGCACATTCGTGAGCGGAACCGCAGGACATCAAATTTTTAAAAGTATTTTTGGAGAATTCCTCGGCTAAAATGGAAATGATGGTGATTTCATCAAGCCCCTGAAGAAAAGAAGTGGTGAAAACATTGCCATTACTTAGGGATTGAGTTAAAAGCGAAATTTCGTCGACAGCTTGAGTTGACTGTTCATAATCGGGCACTACTTTTAAACCGTCATGGTCATAAAAGAAAGCTTCGGTACTACGTTCATTGCTGAAAATAATGTATTTGGCTTTCCATTGACGAGCGATCGGAATGGCCAGTATTGCCCAAGCAGTAAGCGGAATTTCCCAGCCAAACCAACTCATTCCCAAATCTCTTAAGGTTTCAAGCTCACTATCAACACAGATGATCGGATCGTGTATTTCTTTTGAAAAGGAATTGAAAAGATCAAGTTTGTGCTTGCTTTCATACGGAGAAAGCGGGTCGTTGACCCAAAAAAGAATAGGCTTGAAACCCAGCCTTTTAACAAGATGGTAGGTCAAAAAGCTGTCTTTGCCAAAAGTAAAAGGGAGGACTACATATTTTTCATTGGACGGAGAAAAAGAAAAATTTTCGTTGTTAGTGGCCTTGAAAGTATGAGTGGTGTTAAGGATCGTTTTTAAAATAGGCAAAATATGGGTGCCACGTTTGGCCGAATGCATATACCAGTAGGCGGGGAGAAATTTCATGAATGACTGATTTGACCAGGAATAAACTTGGGGATATTCGGTATTAAATTCAAGACGAACGTTTTTGTCGATAACGAGCGGAAAATGGGCGGTATAGGCATAAGCAATATTGTTCAACAATTTATTTTTGAGACTGGCGGGGAGGGATTTCCAAAGGTTTTGAGGGTAGCGAATAGTAAGCAATTTATTAATGGCGCTGGAAGAAATTTTGACGTAAATTTTGTCGTTAACATAACTTGAGTTTACTTTTACCGGAATTTCTCTTTCGTGCCAAGCGCGCCATTTCCAAGTACTTTTACCATTGTGAATAGGAGTCAAAAGGTTTTGATTATTGTCGGGAGGCTCTTTTTTTTGTTTTAATTTTTTTGTCACTTTGAGTCATTATATCGGTCTTGAATACTTTTTTAATAAAACAGTTTTTGATAATAATAATTAGACAGTAGCGTCCAATAATTTTTATATTTAATCCAAAACTTCAACTTTAAAAATTGAATTGCTTTGTAGTTCGATATAATAAGCACAAATATGATATCTTAGATTTTATGCGGACACCAGAAATAGAAAAAATTTATAACAAGGGGGTGGACTGGGCGTTGGGAGTGGTTGGGGTAATAATAACAAACCGGAGATTAAGAAAAGTTATTTACGATGGACAGGAAAATATTTTAAAAATAAACGAAAATTTGGGTAAGGGTCATTCAGTCCTACTGGTGGCTGATCATTTTGGGGACGATGAGACTCGGAACGACGAAACTCTTTTTTCGGCTGGATTTATGCTGCGTTTGAATAACCGTAAAACATCAGGTATCTTTATCAGAAAAGAGATTGTGTCCGGTGAAATGGGTCTAAGGGGACGAACAATAGCAGCTATTCTTGCCCGGCATAAAATTGAACCGCTGGTGGTTGTGACACCAAAATATGAATCTGATGCGAGTACAAGAACAAATTATAATGTACCGCCAGTACAAAGAAGCATTAAAATTCTAGGGAAACCAAACGGTTTGGTGATGGATTATTCTTCAGGAACCAGAAACCCGGTAATGTTTGAGGCAGAAGATGGACTGCCGTTTATTTCGGCGTTTGCCGATTGGGTGGTACCAATGACTACCGTTATTGAAAATGATGCTAAGCCAAAAATTGTAATTCATAAACCAATACCCGGAAAGACAGGCGTAAGAAGATGCATGAAAGAGTTTGAAAGAGAAGCCGGTAGACAGACATATTCAGATTTAGTTATGAATATCATAGCTACCGGCCAACCCGATAGTGTAAAAAGAGGATTTTATAGGGAACAGGCCGGCCAACTGGAAAATTACATGAGAGACCCGACAGGGTTTACTCCCCGATTTGAAGACGAGAGAACACAAAAAATGATGACGGCCTACATTATTTGGAGAGCGGGAGGATTTGAAAGAGTAAGGGAAAAGTAGAGTTACTTGTTTAAGAATTTAGTTACCCAGCCAAATAAACTAAATTTACTTTCGTTTTTGGTAATAAAGTCATTAATTTTTGTCTGTTCCTGCTCAAGAGTAGTGACTTGGCTTTGTAATGTTACTTTATCTTCTGTGTTTGTAGTTTTATCAATTAATTTTTTAAGTTGGTTTATGCGATTATTGGTTTTAACCATTGCACTTCTAAGTGCACCGAGATTCTTGTAATCTGACCCAATTAGAAACGTTTTTATTTTATTTCTATTTTCAACGGCATCAATTTTTTCAGTGACTTCCTTTTCGGAGTCATTTTGTTCTTGAGCAATTACTCTAACTGATTCTCCGATGCCGCCATTTTTGTCGGCCACGGATAAAAGATTCTGAACAAAAGTGGCAACTACGCTTCTGTGAGTTTCAGCCATTTGTTGTCCATTTTCTCCTTTTGTTGATTGAGCTTCTAGTGCTTTTTCTGATTTAGGAGCGGCTTGAACTTTTAGAAGGGAAGGAATAAAGGTTAAAAAAGAAAGGATAATTATCGAGGTTGCGAGTGTTTTTGTTTTCTTCATATCATCATTATACAGTAGTATGGTTATTTAGTTTGGAAATTAAAGTAAATCCGACTGATTGCGATAAATAATTTTTATTTTAGGCGCTATGGCTGTAAATAGGTCAGCGATTTGAAGATTTGTTTTATAGAATGATTTATGTGGAATATCTATTTGTTGCTTTGTGACGAAATAATTATTTATACAGGGATGACTAATAACTTAAAGAGACGTTTCAGCCAACACAAAAATAAGCATTCCGTTTATACGAGCCGGTTTTCTGAATTGAAATTAATTTATTCAGAGAATTATGAAACTAAAATTGAAGCGGTAAACAGAGAAAAGGAGATTAAAAAGTGGAGTAAAAAGAAAAAGTTAGCGTTGATAAAATAGGGTCTATACGAGGACAGGTTTTAGAACTATGACTATGACTTAATCATGGTTAATAGCATCTTGAAAGGTTTTAAGGCTTTAAGAGAATGAGGACTGTTTGCTGGCATCAGAAGCGACTCTCCTAATTTAACAATATTTTTTATTCCAGAAACAGTAATTTCAGCACTTCCTTCTACTGCCAAGATAAAAGCATCATAAGGAGCGGTGTGTTCACTAAGGCCTTGTCCTTGATCAAAGGCAAATAGGGTGATTGTGCCTGAAGGCTTATTGATGATTTCTTTACTAACAACTGAGCCGTACTGAAAATTTATTAACTGGTTTATATTTTGAGGGGTGTTCATAGTTAATTATATCTTTTCTTAATAGAAGCTCGCTTCGTGGAACGGTTTTAGAACTAATACCTCCTCTAACAGAGAACACTCGAATCTCTTTACAACGTATTAAAATTTACATAGGTCAGGATCAACTTCTATTGGAACTGGAAAATATCTATGAATTCTTAATACTGATTGAACAAGAAGTTCAATTATTTTTTCACTCATTAAACCGGCTCTTTTGGTACTATTATGGTCGACCATCCTATTTCTATATTGTTGAGAACTACTGATGAAGAATCTATCACCCATCTTTTCTAGTATTCTTGGTGGTATTGGTTCCCATAATGCTGGTATTTCGTATACAGCCATATTAATAGGCATAATTTCCTTATCATCATACCAATCAAAATCTTGACATAAACCTATACCAAGTCTTCCATCTAAATCTTGGTCCGTCCAATTATCCTTATTATCAACACGCCCAATTTGGAAAGAACGGCGATCTTCAGGAATTTGATAGTTATGAAAGTCGTGAAAGAAAATTTTATTGGGATCTAATCCAAATAATTCAGCTAATTCTTTATAGTCTAATAAATCCTCTACAAAATCTTTTCTAAAAGCTCTACCCCATTCAGTACGTTCAACCGGAAAAGTAAGAAGATTTACTTTATGTCCCCTTCTTGTTAACTCATCCGCAGTTTGACGAGCAAGTCTAAATGCAGAGAATTCTGGAACATGGTACCCTCTAGTTATTACAATAGGGTTTTCTTTAGACATTGCGGTATTGTATCAAACTCAATCCTACTGTGGCTTGAATTAGGAAGGTTGTTGTAACAATCTAAACTGCCTTGGCTCGCAGAGTGGAACGGTTTTAGAACAATGTTTAAATGAATATTCATTTTTGACTATTTCTTGGAATACCTGGCGACAATTTCAGCTTTGGCGATAATGTGGTTTTGCATCACCGTTAGTAGTTGAGTGACGGTAGATGAAGATTGTAAATTAAGAAGAGTGTCGAGGGCAAATAATTTAAAAAAGTAGCGGTGGGTCCCGGAGGGAGGGCAGGGACCGTTATAGCCCGGCTTACCCCAACTGGTGGTACCCTCAAGGGCACCATTGGGAACTGAGTTTTCTAGTATTTCCTTGGTATCTAGCTGAATATTCCAAACAAGCCAATGTATCCAATTACCGGAGGGGGCATCGGGATCATCGATAATTAAAGCCAAAGACTTAGTGTTCTTGGGAATATTACCAATAAGCAGGGGTGGATTAACATTTTGACCATCACAGGTATATTTTTTAGGGAGATAATCATTGTTTTGGAAAACAGGACTGGTAAATTGCATTGGATATTTCATAAAATAGTTAAGTTATTTTCTCAACCTTATATACCCCTACCTCTTTCATTTTTCTCCACTCATCAAAAGGTAAGCCCGCCTTTTGGCACAAAAAGTTCATAAACTTTTCAGGATTTTTTAATTCTTCCCATACCTGGGGTAAATAGGTTACTTGATTAAAGCCCCTTTTTAATATCACTCCAGGTTTATTTTTAGCCAAATAATTAACCAATTTTTCTGGACATGGATATTTATATTTTTTAGATCGGTCTAAAATAGAAATTTCGATTTTAATTTGGGGGAGTTCGTCGCCGGTTACCGGACTAAACCGGTAATCCACAAAGGCTGCTGCCTTGGCATTTTCAATTACATCCCGATATAATTCCTGGATTGAAATTAAATGTCCAATACAACCTCTCAATTCCCCATTTTTAGTCAGAGTTATAAAACAGGCTTTTTTCTTTTTAAATTCTACCGGTACCCTCCCAACTACCAATTTTTCTCCCCTAAGTTCGCCCTCAATTGTCTTTCTGGCTAAACCTAATAACCATTTTTTATTAATAATATTCATAAATGTTATTCAAAATAACCAATACACCCATAACCAACCACGTTGTTCTTGTCAGAAGTTACATCCGCACTTGTCCGATAATCGACCAATCTCGGCTGCCAATTATACTTTTTAGCCAATCTATTTATCGTTAATATCGGCCAAATTCCACAAGCATTAGCTTCTCGGCATATTTTTTCTTCGTCCTGACTTAATATCGCTTTGATTGTTCGTTCATCCAATTTTTTTGCCACCATTAATGACTGATAATGGGACAAATCCGAACTGGCTACTACCATCGTCCGGTTGTTAACCTCAAAATTTATTATTTTATCGATATATTTTTCTTCAATCTTTATTTCCTCTCCCAAAATATACTTTATCAAGGGAATTTGAACCTTAACGGAATGTTCTTCCATCCCTCCGTGATAAAAACCAATTACAATCACCCGGTCGTAATCACCCTTTTTCATTAATCGATATCCAGCCGCGGCTACACTACCGCTATAAATATATCCGGCATGCGGTACTATCAATCCCTTTAATTTTCCATCAAATTTTTTGGAAACCGCCTCCCGAAAACAATCCCCGACACTTTTCGATGCTATAAATTCATCAGTTATTCCCATACGCCAGCTAACTTATAACCACACTTTGGACAAAAACCCCGTTTTAACTTATTCTCCACCTGATACCCGCATCTTACTATCACTTCTACCCCGCATTTAGGACAAAAAGTATTACTAATTTTATCGATATTCCCGGCATAGACATACTTTAATCCAAGCTCCTGACCTATTTTAACTGCCTCCTGTAATTTCTCATAACTAGTACTTTCGGCATTAAGCATCCGGTAGTCCGGGTGAAAGGCACTAACATGCCAAACAATATCTTTTGAGATATCAGCCAAAAATTTAGCAATTTGTTTCAATTCCTTTTGGCTGTCATTTTTGCCAGGGATTATTAAGGTAGTTACCTCGACCCATTTTTTTCTTTTATATATTTCTTCGATATTATTTAATACCGGTTTTAACTTCGCCCGACAAACTTCCCAATAAAATTTATCAGAAAAGCTCTTTAAGTCAATATTATAAGCGTCAATATAATTGTCTAAATAATCCAAAGTTTCCTGACTCATATAACCATTAGTGACAAACACACCTCTAATTCCCTTTTTCTTGGCTACTTTCATTACCCCCACCGCCCACTCACTAAATATTGTCGGTTCATTATAAGTAAAAGCTATCGCCGGAATTTTATTCTTGACACAATACTCCACCAGATCTTTTGATCTAACCTTATCCCCTAACCCCCCGACCTTTATTCCCACCTCTTTTGATTTTTGTGATTCCAAAAAATTTTGGCAAAACTCACAACTAAAGTTACATCCAACCGTCCCCATCGATAAAATTGAACTTCCGGGTAAAAAATGGTAAAGCGGTTTTTTTTCCATGGGATCGACTGCTACTCCCGTCACCCTTCCCCAAACCAAAAGTATCAATTTACCCGCTACATTTTTTCTCACCCCACATACCCCCACCATTCCTGGCTTCATTTTACATTTCCATTCACAAGCCAAACATTGAATATCCCGCTCACTTATTTTTTTGGACAATACTGCCTCGTGCATCACTCACTAATATTATATCCGATTAACAAATCGGTCAAAGAAACTGATTACAAACTCCGGAGAGTATATCAAGAAATGATACCATCAATGACTCGATCGATGCGAAGCATTAGAAAATGATAATATGGGGTTTATTTTAAATTGAAAATTGTTACCACAGTAAACAACGTTGATAAACATCTTTTATACAAGAAGGAGCAACTTGCATAAATAAATTTTGAGGTTTACAATCTTCGACTATATTCCAACAAGTTAAAAGACTGGCGGCTTGATTTGGAAAAAGTTGATCTCTTTGGACAGCTCCAGTATGAGTATTCACCGTATCACCGTCCCCATTATTTAAATGCATTAAATTGGGGAATTTTTGATGAATTTGTTGTAAAGCCATGTAAGTTTCGACCGGCTCTTCTAGACCCATATTTACTAAAGCCGAAATTGTGACAACTGTTTGGGGTTCATAAAAAGCAGTGCTTTCTCCGGATTCAGGATTTCTAAATTCATAGTACTGGCCATTAGGATCGAGTCCAGCAGAAAACCCATAATAACCTTCGTTATGTTGAATGGCAAAATCTTTTTGTTTTTGAATAGTAGCTCGATAGGTAGTTCCCCATTGATCGTTTAATTTGTCTTCAGGTACTAATAATCGAGGCCACCCCATGGCAAACCATTCTCCATTCCAACTTGCTCGACCAAAATGCCCTTTTGAATCTGTAAAAACACTTCTTTCTGATTTTTTATTAATCAAATTACCCATAAGATCAGCAATGTTTTCGCCAGAAACAAGATAAGCAATTCTAGCTTCTGAAATAACATCATAGTGCCAACTTTCGAAACCAGAAGGATTTAAAGCAAAACATCCACAAAAAAAACCGGTTTCATTATTAAACATAAATGGTAAATCAACTTGGTCAAGATAATTTTGGATTCGAGAGTTAAATTCAGGAAATTGAACTCCGGCTAGTTTACTAAAAGCAATTAACCAAGCATTATCTATAGTGGAAATTTGTTGTTTTACGGGTGACTCATTGCCAGGCCATTGATTGAGGACTTTGTCAGTTGAAGGTTGAATCCAATTGACAAATAATCCTTTATTTTTACCTGTTTTAATGAATACTTCCGGATCATTCATCATATTTTCAATAGTTGTTATGGTACAGTCTATTTTTTGATGCGCTTCAAATTGGTCGATAAACCCCATAGAGGCAGCAGCACTAACACATCCCAGAGAAAAACCAATATCTGTCGGGCTGGTTTTGTCTATCCTAAATGCATTTTCTGTTAATTTCCCTTCTTCTCTTTGATAATGTAAATGATCGGCAGGTAAACCAGTTTCAGGATAATTCATGGCAGAAATACTATTCCATGTCGATTTAGCATATTCTTGATAACCTTTGCGTATTTCGTTAGATGACAAAACTCCCGATTTCACCTCCGTATCGGCAAAAGTTTCGATGTTCACTCAACATCATAATAAGCTTAATATTTGTAGTTACAATAGAGATAAAGATAATCAATATATACTAAAACTACGGACATTAAAAAAAGACAAATGGGCTCCCCTGTACCGAAAAATTCGGACGTATTTTAAATTTGCAAAGTAGGCGTGGCGACCCGCCTGCAAAAGCTTCCCGATTTATCGGGATGCGGGCAGGGTGGGGGCTGCCCGATTGCAGTGGGCGCCGCGCCGATCAATTATTTTTTGAGTGCGCGATTTTTTTAAAATTTTTGCTCGCTTGGTGGAATGATTTTAGAACTTATCGTTGATTTAGCCAAAGGTAAAGGCAAAGGCTTCGGTCTTGGTGTTCAGTTTGAACATTCCTCATAAACATGATATCGTTTTAATATGTTAGGAATTAGATTCGTGTAAATATTATTTATATATAAACATAACAGAGGTACAATACGACACTAAGGGATGGACCCCGAAACAGATTGAGGCTTTGAAAGTAGCGGCTGATGGACTCGCAACAATAAGAGAGCAAGGTGGGGGTGTGCTAACGATTGCAACCCTTTCCTTTCCCCTTCTTTTTGAAAGAATGATAAACCATCTAGCTATAATTTCGGTAACTACGGAACCTAAAGTAGCACAGCCGGTTTCTGCTGAAATACCTATAAAAAGAGCGAGTTTAAGGAAAATATTTGATTTTGAAATAATAAAGTGGTTACGGGTCAGAGTTTGACTTACTTTCCTACGAACTTGATTAACTTTCCCGATAAATATATTAATTAATGGAGTGAGAAATTCATATATCAACAGTGGCGGAAAACAATTTTTGAACTTTTTTGTGTTGCTTAATGCTCGCTTGGTGGAACGATCCCTAAGGGGACAGGGTTTAGAACTTTTATTGTCTAAGGAGACGAATAGAAAAAAATATCTTTAACGTCGACACCAATAATCTGACGACCATCAACTCCAACATTGTGAGGAATTATACTTTTTGACTCTTCGGCAAGAAATATTTCTTTAGTTTGATAATCATCGTAAAGTCCAAAAAATGGTTTGGGAATGTCGGTTGGCCTGGGTAATTCCTGAATGATACCTCCCGATAAATTTAATTTTAAATATTTTTCGTTATTCTCGCCGTAATCAAAACCATAAATTTCATTGTCGTTTATAAATTTATTTATATGTCTACCTTCAGCATAACCGCCTCCAATTTTTGTAAAAGTTTTAGAATCGAGATTATATAAAAATGTGGTAGTACCCTCATAACAACGGCTATCAACTATTAAATACTTGGTATTTGGTGATTCATCGACAACACTAAAACCACTGCAAAAGCTATTTGGTTTAACAGTAGAATCTGAATAAACTTTTGTAAGTAAGTTTTCGCCGATGGAGTATGAGTAAATATCATTATTATCAAGACCAATAAATAATTTTTTGGAGTTGTTAGCGAACGATAAAGTGGCGGCCAAGTTTTTTGCGGTTAGTTTTGACAAAACAATTTTAGATTCACCGGTAGTAGTATTCACTAAAACTACCTCGTCGCCGCTACCACTCATTTCGTTTAGATTTTCAGGTTTGGTACCAGAATATTGAATATAGGCGACATATTTTAAGTCTTGACTGAATTGATAATAGTTAACCGGACTACTGGCCGTGGTTATTTTCTTTTCCTGAGAAAGTTTATTATCAATAATATCTCTTAGATAAATTGAATTCCCTTGACGGTAAGAAACGTGCTTTGTATTACTTGGTACCACCCCCATTTGCCCAACCCTTGATTGACTTAATGTCGAGACAGGATAAATTGTCGGTAACGTTTTAGAGATAACAGACTTACTGTCGTTTAAAAGTTTTGTCGATTGGACAGATTTACTATTTCCATATCTATAACCAAGATAAAAACTAAGAAATGAAAATAAAAGAAAAAATATTAGAAGGAAGAGTTTTGAACGTGGAATAACAACTTTCCAGGATTGAGGTAATTGCATTATTAAATATCTCACAACAAATAGGCTTTTACAAACGGTTTTAAAATCGTTCCGATTAATATCTTGATGGAACAGGGCTCCTCGCTTTAGAAGAAATTGGGTACGTGCTGTGTGGATAAAGACTATCGATTCAGTTTAATTTGCGCCTGAACAGTCACCGGGGCAATTTGTTTTTGTTTCGCCAAAATCAGGCTCGCACATACCATTACCGCAACCCGTTGGCTGAGTTTCATTGTTTTTTTGTAGATTTTCATTACTTTTCGTTCCAACCGTGACATCGTTTAGCTTTGGCTTGTTTTTTGCATTTATTACCATTGAAACGATAGTCGAAATTAAAAATATAGAACTGATGATAGCCATAACAATAATTATTTTTTTGTTTATGTCTAGATGTTTAAGTCTGACAACGACAATATATGCCACTGAAGCGATCAACGAGCCTAAAAATCCAAAACCGAATAACATTCCCGGCCAAGGTATTTTGAGGGGTGTTTTTTGAGGGACAGCATTATTAAGAACGTTATTGGCTTTTGTGACTCCACGTGGGTTTGTTGTGTTTTCGACTGGAGGTTCTTTGATTTCGTTACAATTCACCTTTGGTGCATTTTCATCACTGGCCTCAAAAAAATAAACCGAACCACCGGTTCCAGCGGCGATATATTTGCCATTGGCCGAAACGTCAACCTCTTCTACATACTCATTAAAATCAACGCTAAAAGGTTTGACTGAACCTTTTTGAAAAATATAAAGCTTGTTATCATTTCCGCCGGCAGCGATATAACTACCATCTTCGGCAATATCAATTCCGCCTAAAGAGACATTTGTGACTTTCCAATGAGAAATTGGGGTACTTGAGTTGCGATTAAAAATATAGGCATCGCCTTTAAAAGTAGCCGCACCGATATAGTTTCCATCAGAAGTAAAATTCAGTGCCCGGGCTGAACTTCTTTCGGGCATGGGAAATTTCCAAATGGGTTTATCGGAGTTTTTGGAAAAAAGAAATACCGCTCCATCATTGGATTCACTGCCGACAGCCGCAAATTCACCATTACCAGAAATTTTGGCCCGGTGTACCGGAGAGTCACGGGTCAACATTTCACTTCGGATAATCGGCTTATTTGAGTCTTTTGAAAAAAGATAGAATCTCCTGTCGGGACATCCGGTTGCTCCGGTAATAAAGCTACCATTGTCTGACAACGAAACATCATGAAAATTACCCTCGGCATGATATTGCCACAAAGGAATTTCACTTTTATCACTCCACAGGATTAAAAGATTGGTTGTTTCGGAAGACTGATAACCGGAGGCAGTGCTGGTAACACTACCCGCCGTTCCCATGGCCATATATTTTCCGTCTTTGGAAATAGCTGCATTGTAAGCTCCATTGCCGCTTCCTTCGTAAACCCAAAGGGGTTGATTACTAAGGTTATTAAAAAGAATGGCGCTGCCTCCAATTGAAGCAAAAATCCTAGTCCCATCACCGGAAATATCCACTCCACCCTTAACATCCCCCGGTCTTTCACCGGCACTTTCATAAGTCCAAACGGGCTTATCCGGCTTTGAAGTATCAAAAAGATAAATTTTTTTGTGAGTTTTAACTGCCAAATATTTACCATCGTCGCTTAGTGCTACCCCTCCAACCCATTCATCCTTCAGGTCATATGATAGAATTTTTGTTTTTGTAGTAGCATCAATTACAGCAATTTCGTTTTTTTCAAAGGAATTCTTAAAAAGAACCGGTCCGTTGTCCGGAGAGTCAATAATATTGCTTCTGGTTTTACCTAAACCATTTGATGCCTCAAAAAAGAAAAAGTTTGAACCAAGTTTTTGAGGAACATATTTGTAAACATACCTAACACCCTGAAGATAATTTTTATCTTCAGGATTTTCCTTATCCATATCAAACATGGTGCCATTGAAGTAAATTTTGACATACTCGGGAGGTCGATTCTTATCATCTAGGTAAATCACCGAGTATGAATATCTCTGGCAAATTGGACCCCAATTGGGATAAACATGGCCACCAGCCAATTTTGGATCATTGGAAGTTACTGGAAGTTTGGAAATATTTTGGCCCGAAGGAGTATCGGATTTGTATTCGGCAAATATTTTGACTGGAATAAAAAAAACAACAAACAAACACAATATAGACAAGACTAAAAAAATCTTGGACATTTTAACCATATTGATACTTTCATTGTATATATAAAAGAATGATTTTAGAACTACCATGTTAGACTGAATTGGTGACTAGTAAGAAAATGTTGGTGCTATTTCTTGTCTTTGTCGCCGTATTGGGTGTTTTATTTTGGTTTTGCATTAGACCCCTCGTAATCAGAAAATATTGCTTGGATATTGTCGATAATTTTTGGCAACATGAAAGAGGGAAAGGCAAGACGTTTGATCAGGAAATGATTAACACCACGAACACGATTAACGAGGCATGTCTAAAAAGATTTCGGGTAGAAAGAAGTTACCCGGTGATGAAGGTAAAAGACAGTTGGTAACTTAATTTAATTTGCTCCCCCGCCTTGGAATCAATCAGGACTGCAGTGTGTGGATAAGTGCTAGAATTATTTATATGAATAAAAAACATCTTTTTATAGTTAGCTTTTTCATTATATTAGCTATTTCACTTTTAATCTTTCAAGTTATTCCTAATAAAATAAACGCGCAAGAAAATTCGAATTTAATTCCCAATCAATATATCGTTGTTTTTAAAGATTCAGTTTCCAATCCGGAGGCAGTAGCTAATGAACACGCTAAGGCCTACGGTTTATCTATTTCCTACACTTATAAAAATGCCGTTAAAGGTTATAGTGCGATTATTCCTGAAGCTAGACTAGAAAAATTAAGAAAAGACTTCAGAATTGAGTTTATTAGTCAGGATAGAATAGTGTCTATCTCTGCTTCCACAGCCGGTAAATCCCAAAAACCAACTCTAACTTTACCTCCAGCACAGAAAATACCCACAGGAATTAGAAGAATCGGCGTAAGTAGTTCCAACTTTGGGACAGGTATCGGGGTGGCAGTAATTGATACTGGTATTGATTTGAATCACCCAGATTTATCCGTAATCGCCAGTAAAAGCTGCGTTACCAGCTCTAGAAGTGCTAATGACGATAATGGGCATGGAAGTCATGTTGCTGGAACTATTGCAGCGTTAAATAACACTATTGGTGTAGTTGGAGTCGCTCCTGAGGCCAAATTGGTGGCTGTTAAAGTTCTTGATAGAAGTGGATCCGGTACCTGGTCATCAGTTATTTGCGGTATTGATTGGGTAACTGCTAATGCTATTAACTACAATATTAAAGTTGCCAATATGAGTTTGTCGGGTGGTGGAGTTAGTGATAATAACTGTGGTAACGACAATAGTGACGCTCTTCACAGGGCAATTTGTAACTCTACAGCCAAAAGTATTACCTACGTAGTTGCGGCCGGTAACGAACATGTTGATGCCAGTAATTCCGTTCCAGCCGCTTACAATGACACTGTAATAACTGTTTCAGCTTTAGTTGATTCAGATGGCTCGGCTGGTGGAGGTGGTTCCGTTACTCCTTATGGATCAGACGATACTTTTGCATCTTTTAGTAACTATGGTGATGCAGTTGATCTTGGTGCTCCGGGTGTCAATATTTATTCCACTTGGAAAAGTGGAGGTTATAACACTATTAGTGGCACTAGTATGGCATCTCCTCATGTAGCTGGTGTAGCTGCACTTTATATTAAAAATAATTTAAATGCCAATTGGCAACAAGTTCGTGACGCTCTAGTCGCAAGTGGCGAACCAAACGGTTCAGGTCATACCGATTTATCAGGTCTCCATCCTGAACCGATTGTTTTGACCTCCGGTCTCTGATTTATTTGAGTTTATTTACCGCAAAAATAAGTCAGGTATGCTAAAGGATGATATGGTTCAACATTTGGAATAATTTATATATCAAGCTCCCCCGCGTCCTTCCCCTCGGCTACGCTCGGGGCAAGCTAGTTCAGGACAAGTTACCTCCCTTCGTCGTTTCACTCCTCAGGGCAAGCTCCCCACTGCTTCGCAGGGTCAGATCCGGTGTGAAAATATATTAAAAAAACCGCCATTTTTTTGGCGGGTTTTTTAATATGCTCCCCCGCCTTAGACGATATTAGGACTTATTATGACAGAATCAATCATTTACATGTACAAATCTTGTAGGGGCCGCCTTTTGTTATATTATCCATTTGGGCGAAAACAGTATCACTCGGACAATTGCAGTTTCCGGGTACAATTACGCCGGATGTCTTAATGCCGCTCTTGACCGAATTACAAGGGGGGTTTGACCTCGTTGGACAGGTAGCAGACCCAGAATTACCGTTTGAATTGTTATTGTTATTATCAAGATTTATTTTGGGCAGCTTAATATATCCCATTTTAGACAAAGCAATTATTGTAAAAACGATGAGAGCAATTATAAAGGGGATTATCTGTGCTGTTTTTTTGTGTTTCGGTTCTGTCTTTACTGAAGACTGGTCATTCTCCTGTTTTTTTGTATCATCTTCCAATCCTCCAAATACAATGTAAAGGAAACCCCTCCAAATCCATTTTAAAAACAAAAAATACAAAAACAGAACTATTGCAATAAAGATAATATAGTTGAGAGATAGGTCAAAAATGCTTTCTTGTATTAAACTACTACAAACGACTATTCTTTTTTTTAGTATAAATAGAATTGCAATCAGGAACGGTAGTATTAAGAAAAATACTTTTACTAACCTGTAATACCATTTTTGTTCCAGGGTTGATTTTTTTATTGTCATGACTATTGGGTAAAACTACTATTATTATAATACATCGATAAAAATGGGAAGTTATTACCCTTCCCATTCTACCTTGCTCGGTTTGTGGAACGATTTTAAAACTTTACAAACTAACTTTGACTGCCCCATCTCTTAAAGGACAGCCGGTGGGGCTAACAGCTGATGTTCCGACAGCCCCAAGTAATACGTGCTGTTATCATAGTATCAATATCAATATCACATCTTGCCTTACCAACACCCTGTTCAAATTGTTCAATTTCAACCACTGGGGTTCCTTGAGCCGCACCAACCAGCCCTTTTTGGATTGCTGGACAACTCTCTCTAATAGCTTCAAGCGATGGATAGCACATTTGGTAAAGTTTACCCTACACAGTCATATATATCAAACAGACTCAGGGCTCGCTAAATGGAACGATCCCCCAAAGGGGACAGGTTTTAGAATTAATCTATTTGTTAAAGGTAATTAATATTGAATCAAAATCGGTTTCGGCTAAGTAAATTGAGCCGATTAGAAAGTTGGGATCAATCCATCTAATTCCTCCAAATTCTGGATCCGGATCGACTAGTTTAAATTGATTATCTTTATATCCGGCGATAGTAACTACATGAGTTCCAGGTGAACCCTCAACTGAATCTGGTACGGAATTTTTACTAACATTTGAAAATTTGTATTTAGAGGCAGAGTTTAAAAAATTAAAACTGACGACTCCGTAAATCGGGCCACTTTTCAAGTGATTGATAAGAAAATTTTCGTCAATTATTGGAAAAGTAATTTGACCGCCTAATTTAAGAAAACTTATATAACCATCAAAAATTACATCGAGAGCCTCTTGGCTATATTTTGTGCTTTGAATAAATTTTCTTCTTTGTTGAAGTTTTTCAATTAAATCTTGATTGGATAAACCTTTCCAACTACGGTCAAAAATTTCAATATCAACAGTATGAATGGTGGTCTTAAGTCCTTGATTAATAAAATAGGTAGCGATATGACCAAGAGAGGAACCTAAAGGATTGCCTTCTTTAGAAACAAAAACTGGAACCTCGGCTTTGACTTCATCTAATGATTTTTGAATACCGTAATATTTTAAAATTTGGACAGCGTTTGACTGGACACAATCCTGAAGTCCTTGTTTAATAAGCGGAATATCATAATCAATTGTTTGCATGATCAATTCTATCAAAGTTCGAAAATCGTTCTGTTCTAATACCTTGACGGAACAGGGCTCCCGCTGTACCGAAAAATTCGGACGTATTTCAGATCAGCAAAATAAAGCGCGGCGGTGGGGGGGTGCCGCGCCGATCAATTATTTTTTTATGCGCGATTTTTGAAAAATTTTAAAATTAAGTCAATTTCTTAATAACTCCGTTAGTAGCATCCAGTTCTACCATATCTTCATCGTGTAAAACATTCCGGGCATAAGTAGTTCCCATGATTGAAGGTAGTTTGAGAGCTTTACCATAAAGTGCGGCATGAGAAGTTAACGAATCTTCATCAACAACAAAACCTTTGACTCTGTATAACAAAGAAAGATATTCGGGAGTGGTTTGGGCAGCAATAAGAATGTCGCCTTTTTGAACTTTGATAAAATCGGAGGCATCAAGAATAATCCTAACTTTTCCCTTAACCTTCCCTTTAAATATAGTACGGCCTGAGATACTTTTTACATCTTCGAGAGTAGAAATACTTTCCGTGATTTTAACAATTCCTTCTACGGCATCAACTTCAACCCAATCATTATCATTTAGTATTTGGGTAGCGTTTCTAGTGCCAACAATACAGGGGATACCAAACTCCCGAGAGACAATGGCGGCGTGACAAGTTATGCCGCCCTCGTCGGTGATAATGGCGGCGGCCTTGCGCATAGCCACAACATAATCGGGGGTGGTCATGCGAGTAACCAAAATGTCGCCCTTCTCAATTTTATTAATTTCGGAAAGTTTTCGAATTACTTTAACTTTTCCGGCAGTCATTCCCCGAGAGGCAACATTGCCTCTAACTACTCTCTGCATAGAAGAACTGGCGGCAATAATATTAAGTCTTTCCATGGTTTCGATGATGTTTTTGACCCCAGTTATTATTCTGGATTTTCCCTGCCACATACAAATTGCCCAACCTTTTTGTCTATCTTTGACTAATTTTTTGAGACCGATTAACTCTATTTTCCCTTCAATACCAAAAATCATTTCCTCATAAGACAGAAGCTTAATTTTGTCGAGAGATAATTTAAGCCGTTTGGCTAGCTCAAATAGGAGCGGCAAATGGTAATAATGGGCTTGGCAAATTGAATTCTTGCGAAAGGTTCTTAGATAAATATATTCCTGAAGATAGTTTACCAATTTTTTCAATGTTGGCGATGCTTTTATCTTTTCGAATGTTTTATTTAGTAATTCTTTGGCCTCTTTATCCCCTGCCGCCATTCTGTCAATTTCACTTTGGGGATTGTTGAGTTTGTCGAGAATATTTTTAATCTCGGTTTCAAAATAGGTTTTGGTTAAAGGTTTAGCGTGGATACTCCACATTGATAACCAGCAATATTTTTGGGTGTGTTGATTTAGTAATTTACTAGATCCTTTATTAAATCCATTGTTTTTGACATAAGTAGCTAACTTTAAGGCGTCATCTCTCTCGTCGTCTTGGATAGAAGCTGGAGATAAAAAAATTTTTAGTATTTTTGGGTTTTTTATCTGTTCTTTTATCTTAGTTTCAAAATAACGCTCAATACCGTGGGGTACAGTGACAAAGGGAAAAACATCAAGGTAGCTTTGATAGTAGAGCTTTAGTAACTTAGCTAATTTTTGATTGGTGTATGATGATAGATTGCTAGGAATTTTACTGGCTACAGTTATTAGTTTATTACAAGCATTTCGACAAGCCCTTACGTCATTATCAAAAAAATTAGTATCTACTTCGGCTTTTTTCGAGACATTTTTGCCCAAATTAGTTAGTTCGTCTTTAAGGTAATAAACGCCGTAAGTTATACCGTTAGTCCAGTGAGTCGGAACAGAAACACCGTAAACCTGGTTTAAGTTGGTGATGTTGGATTTGCACAGAGCCATGGTAAAAGAAACAGAGGATTGGCGGTTGAGGATTTTTACCCATTCGGGATTTACTGACGGACTAGGATAAAATCTTGCGCCAACTATGCCTTTTAGTTCGTTGAGATATTTGTAATCGGGGTTTAAACGGTAATACTTAAATCGAATGTCACTTTTTGACCGTAGCATGCCTTGTTTTTCTAAGGTTTGTAGCGCCTTATAGACAGAATTGGGATATAGTTTGGTTAGTCTAATTAATTCGTTGATAAAAAATTCCTTATCGGGCTGCGAGAAAAAAACTTTGAGGATTTTTTGAGAAGTGACTGAAAGTTGCATGACATATTATACAATAGTGTTGTATAAGTCGTGGTTGTTGAGTGTCGATTAATTATTTTTGGGGAAGCGATTTTATGTCGAATAGGTTTTAAAAACATTGTTACTGGCTTTTCAATTTGTCTTTTACAAAACCTAATACCCTATTGATGTTTGATTTAGTGTTTACAGAAAAGGAAAAACCAGTTGAACTTATGTAATTTTGCTGAATTGCGCTGTCAAACTTTGATTTCTCATATTGTGTTTCGCTAGGAAATACTGTTTGTATGAAATTAATTTTCTCTTCTTCTTCAAATAAATCTTCAGTTTCATATCCGGTGTAATTGGTATCTATATCTTTTAATGTAAACACTTTGCTGTCGAGGATATGACCAAATTCATTTAGATATCTTTGTTTTGCCCTTTGACCACCATTATCAGCATCAAGTAATACAATAAATGGCCTTCCCCAAGCCAAATATAACGAGATAATATTATCGTGCTTATCCTTACCTGCTCCCGGATAAAAGTATAATTTATTGGCATCGTTTATGTTTAAAATAGTGTCTTGGAAATAATTAAATATATAATAATCGGTTTTCCCTTCTGGAATTACAATATTTGGAATTGCCTCTAGTTTGCTAGGTTTATAATCGAGAATATCTAAAATTGGCTTATAGTGTGTTTCTTCATTAGGGTGACTGGCTACAAAAGAATAGTAACGTTCAGCTATTATGTCTGTCCTCGTGGCATTAAAATCATCATTTAAAGCCTTAACCTCTGGGTTCAGTCCTTTGTTGATAACTATATATGCTCCTGATAACCATTTGGGATTAATGAGGTGATGACTGTGAGTGGAATAAATTACCATTGAACAGTCAGTAAGTTGTTCGAGGGATGATAATAAGACTTGTTGGCCGGTTTGGTGTAAATTAGACGCTGGTTCATCGAGTAGAAAGAGCATATTGCCAATTTCATTTGCCCTGTGTTTTCTGAACTGTGTAAATAGCAAAAAGGCGAAAAACCATCTAAAACCTAGGCTTCGTTCTTTTATGTCATAACTGTCTGTTCCTTCCTTAATTTTAACTTCAAGATATAGTCTATTTTGAGTGTCAACTTTGACATCGTTCCCGAGAGTGACCACGATATTTCCCACTCGTTTGTTACTGATCCTTGCCCATGCTTCAAATACCTCTTTGGTCATTGTTCCTCCCATATCGCTTAGTACCTTTTCGATATTTTGGAGGTCATTTTTACTACCACTCCTTTTTCTGTCAATTAGATGTTCTTTTAATTTTAAGTTTTGATTTAACGCGTCAAGTACATCTTGGAGAACTTTCCGATAGAATTCCTGTTCTGCCCCCTCTCCTCCAAATGGCTCCAAATAAATTGCAGTTGGAAAATCGAATAAAAAATTTTGATAGTATACTATTTTCGGCAGTAAAGATTTCGATATAAAGTCTGTTACCTCACTCCACAACGAATCTGTGCTAGAAAGTGGTTTATTTTTGACTGATTTTCGGCTTTTGCTTGGTTTTCCGATTATGTTAATAAACCATTCAAATTTTGTTGGTTCAATGTAGGTTGAATTTACATATGTAAATGACTTTTTAACCTTAAATTCCTTTATTTCGCCTTCTAGTTTGTATCCCTTATCAGACAAAAAATCTTTAATTTTATCTTCATCTGTCGGTTCTGTTTCAAGAGCGGCTTCTATGGTAATATCCCCATTAAGGTTTGCCCTTTTGCTCTTTGGTATTAAGTCATTGGGGTCTAAGCACGGGTTTAAAAAATGGTTAATCGCATCTAATATTGTAGTTTTACCGCTTTCGTTAAGCCCAATGAGAGTAAAAATATTTAATTTCGGTATTTTATCCAGTTCAAGACATGCGTTGTTAACACCCTTGTAATTTTGTATTTGAAAGGCGGAATATCTCATATAATTCTTGCTTATTATAACTCTAATAGATTTGGGGCAAAAAACTTAGTTATTTTATATTTTAATTTTTAACTAGTTAAATCATTAAATTTTTGCGTTTTCCGACCGAGCCAACAGTTCTTGATCGGCGCGGCGCCCCTGCGGCATGGCAGGCCCCCCACCCCTGCCGCCGGCAGGCAGGGCCGCGCTTCATTTTGCTGATCTGAAATACGTCCGAATTTTTCGGTACAGCGGGAGCAGAGGTGGACTGTCCGATATGAATCGGACTAAACTTCCCAGTTCACTCGTTCACGGTCGGAACCAGTGTGAGAATATATTAAAAAAACCGCCATTTTTTTGGCGGGTTTTTTAATATGCTCCCCCGCGTGGACTCGGACCACGGACCTACCGCTTACAAGTAACCCTCAAATTTCTATGAGGCTTGGACTATATCATATTCCGACAAATCGGAACTCGGGTGCTTAAAGGTGTACTCACCTAGTCTCTGAACCTTCTCCGAAAGTTTTCGGAGCGCGGCTGCGGGTTGTCATGCCCCAAAGGGGTTTAGATTTCACGCAATTCTCCCAATTTTTCAAACTCGATTACTCGAGAAAGCTGCATTTTACTATACAGGCGGGCGCTCTACCGACTGAGCTACAGGGGATTGATTTTATAAAGAGCTGGGCAAAATTATACCATTGCTAGCTTGAATTGTTTAGGTTCTGGTAAAATACGACTATGAAATTAATACTAGTCCGGCACGGAGAATCACAGGCGAATGCCGGCAACATTGCCGAGGAAAATAATCTGACCGAAAAAGGCCGACAACAGGCCAAAAAATTAGCCATAGAATTGTCGCAGGAAAACTTTGAACAAATTTATTGTTCAAATACCAAACGATGTATCGAAACAATGGAAGCAATTTTAAAAGACCGGAAAGAATATGTAAATATTTGTTTTTCTAAACTAATTTCACCAAAGAAAAAGGCAGAGGATGATGAAAATTTTAAAAGACGGATAAAAATATTTATTGAAGATTTGAAGATTGAATTTAAAGACGAGACGGTGATGATCATCAGCCATCAACTGGTTATCAGAAGATTTTGGCAGGAGTTGACCGGCAAAGACGAGCCGATAGAAAACGGAGAAGCTCGAGAAATTGATTTATGAAGTAGGCATGACAAAACCGGATGAAAAAATTAGGGATAGTGGTAAACTTGAATATAATTAAAGGAAGTATAGTACAAATTAATGGCAATATAGGAGAACCATGGAGATCGGTGGTTGGGCAGATATTTTTTAGAATAATTCCGAATTTGATTGATTCTGCAGTAACGGCACCGGCGGTAATTGCTTGTGTTTCCTGGTTTTTTATACCGCTTATACCGCTTCAAAGTTTGATGGGGGGCAGTTTTAAACTGATTTTTGACTTGTTTCCGTTTATTCCGAAGAATATCAATATTAATAGTGATAATAGTGAGACAATTTTGCGCGGATGGGCGACAGTTACTTTAGTTATCTTTTTATTAAAATCTTTAATAGCGGTGATTTGGAAACAAATAATAATTATTGACCGAATGGAAAAACTAATGATAAGAGTTGTTTTGGGTATTCCGGTAGTTTCTTTGTTTATCTTTACAATTTTTAATGTATTGGCCGGGATAAAAATAAAAATTGTGATTTATCTGATGTTTATCTTTTTGGTATTAGCAACATATTTATTTCTGGGAGCGGCGTGGGTTATACATGGCATAACCAATAAAATGAATGCCATTTATGGCGATCAGCGATAATGATTGGTATATGAAATTACTTTTTCTGTTTTTTCTGCTTATTCTTGCTTTTCTATCTCTTCGCACTAAGGTAGCAAACCAAAAAATCTGTCCGTTAGTTCAGAATAAAAGTTTTTGTCAAATTCTAGGTTGTACTTATTTTGACCCTGATGTCACTATCTACATCAGGAATCCTTGCCAGCCGAAAAAGTAATTGATAGAGCAATTTTAGAATGACGTTATTCCAAATAGTCCTGCAATTTTTTTCTGCGACTGGGGTGACGTAACTTCCTTAGTGCCTTCGCTTCGATTTGACGAATACGTTCACGGGTAACATTGAAAATTTTACCGACTTCTTCAAGAGTTTTGGGGGTTTCACCACAGAGACCGAAACGGAGAGATAAAACTTTGGCCTCACGTTCATCAAGACTATTTAACACTTCTTCAATGGATTCGCGCAAAAGCTCCTTGCTGGTTTCTTCGTAGGGCGAGGGCTGGGTAGTATCCTCGATAAAATCACCTAAAAATGAATCCTCATCATCCCCCACCGGAGTGGCAAGTGAAGTAGTGTCCTGGGAAATACGGTAAATTTCTTCAACTTTTTCAACAGTAACGCCGACTTCGGCAGCAATTTGTTCAATAGCCGGTTCGTGACCAAGGCGCTGGGTCAGCGCCCGGGTAGCTTTGTAAACTTTATTGATAGTTTCAACCATATGAACCGGAATCCGGATGGTTTTGGCCTGATCGGCGATAGCCCGGGTGATAGCCTGACGGATCCACCAAGTGGCATAAGTGCTAAATTTAAACCCTCTCTTCCAATCGAATTTTTCCACGGCCCGCATCAAGCCCTGATTGCCTTCCTGAACCAAATCCAAAAAAGTCAAACCACGGCCGATATATTTTTTGGCAATGGAAACTACCAACCGAAGATTGGCATTGATGAGATCCTCGCGGGCGGACTGGGAGCCTTTTTCAATCTCCTGGGCCAGCCGGACTTCTTCAGCAAAAACCAAAAGATCGATTTTACCGATTTCTTTGAGATACATCCGAACCGAATCGATGGCGCCCTTTTGAGAAAGCATAGCCAAAATTTCGGCACTATTTAATTTGGCTTTTTTATCGTCAATAACTTCACGGGATTCAACTTTGTCAAAAACATCAACCCCCCGATCAAAAAGATAATCAAAAACATCATCAACGGCTTCAATGCATTTTTCCGGTTCGGGAATAACGGCCAAAATCTCCTCGTTTGTCAAGTAGTGCAGCTTTTTGGCCTGAACCAAAAGGGTCTGCTTAATCTTGGAAAAATTGATAGCGGCCGACACGGATGTATTGTACCTAAAATTTAGCGATAAATCTAGGGTTTTTGGAGTTTTGCCAATTTTCCCAAAAGGCGCTGATATTTAAGTTCCAAAGGTTTAATTTTGGAATCGGGGTCGGAATTGTCCAAAACAGCAATTTGTTGACCCAGGTCTTTGATCTGATTTTTAAGCCGAACCACCTGAAGCTGGTTTTTGACTTTATTTAGCTCCAAATGCCGACGGTGGGGCTCAAGATGAGTAGAAGTGGCGGAAAGATAGATGTTTTGGAATAAAGGCTCCAGTTCGGCAGGGAGACTTTCCTGAAAACTTTGAGGAGAAAAACTTTTCAAAGATAAAAGAAGAGAAACCAATTCAGAAAAACGGGGAGTACTAAAACGCCGGAGAGTGACTTTCATATTTTTAGCAACCACCAAAGGCCGTTGAGAGCCAAAGAGGAGAATCAACAAATATTCTTCCAGCTTTTCCAGCTTATCGATGGCCAAAAGGTTAGTCGAGCCGGTGGGGAAAATAACGGGAGCGGAGGGAATTTTGGTGTCAATTTTTTGCGACTCGGCGATAACGGCGTCAAGATCAGAACCGATAATGCCGGCCAATTTTTTTAAATAATCGGAGCGGATAACGGAATTTTGAATTTTACTAACGGAGGGTAAAACGGAAGATAAAATAGCTTTTTTGCCTTTGATGGTACTGGGGTCGTTTTGGGCGGCGGCGGCAGAGATGATAAAGTCCCAAACCGGCAGAGTGTGTTTGAGTTGGTTTTGAAAAAAAGCAAAATCAGACTTAATGGCTTCGTCGGGATCTTTGTACTTATTTTCCAAATCCAAAACTTCGATTTCAAAGCCCATTGAATCGGCTAATTCGATACTTTTTTTAGCGGCATTATTGCCGGCGAAATCGGAATCGAGGGCCAAAATCAGGGTGTCGGTGTAGCGCTTGAGAAGCTGGAGTTGTTCTTCGGTAAAGGCAGTACCTTTGAGAGCGACAATATTTTGAACACCGGATTGGTAGGGAGAAATCAGGTCAAACTCACCCTCAACGATGAGAACAGAATTGGCTTTTTTGATAGCTTCTTTGGTTAAATGGAGGCCAAAAAGCATCCGGCTTTTGTGATAAATTTCGGTTTCGGGAGAATTGATGTACTTGGCTTGTTCGGCCTTAGCGCCCGGTAAAACCCGACCGGAAAAGCCAACAATTTGACCGCGGTAATCGTGAAGCGGAAAAACCAGACGACCATTAAAGCGGTCGTAAAGACGATGAGCCCCATATTGACTTTGACCGAAAGTACCGGTGGCGATTAAGTCGGATAATTTAATATTTTTTTTGAAAAGATAGTTGCCGATCAGGTCAGAATTTTCCGGCGAAAAGCCGAGCTTAAACTCCTTAATCGTGGCCAGTTTAATCCCCCGGCCTAAAACATAATCAAGAGCTTTTTTACCTAAAGGATGGGTAGTTAAAATATAATGATAAAAGACGGCGACTTTTTCATTGATGTCGATTAAAAGTTTTTTTTGGGATTCGACGTGAGTTAAAACATCACTTTTGATCAAAGTAATACCGGCCATTTTGGCCAAATCCTGCAGAGCGTCTTTGAAATCGACCCGTTCGTACTCCTGAACGAAAGTGAAAATATCGCCGGATTTGCCGCAACCAAAACATTTGAAAATTTGCAGTTCAGGGGAAACGATAAAAGACGGAGTCTTCTCCTGATGAAAAGGACAACAGGCAACATGATGGCGGCCGCGCTTTTTTAGGGGGAGATAATGATTGATGACTTCAACGATGTCGAGCTTTTTTTTGATTTCATCGACTTGGTTATCCACAAGGTAATTATATCTTAAATCAC
>Ga0265296_1001269_pt1 | contig 29918 bp, 32 predicted proteins | sample MunlanPumphouse1_FD_189073 | JGI IMG/M metagenome (GOLD analysis project Ga0265296, IMG submission 189073) | Groundwater microbial communities from a municipal landfill in Southern Ontario, Canada - Pumphouse #1 | ecosystem: Environmental > Aquatic > Deep subsurface > Groundwater | place... | reverse complement strand
GTTTTTGCTGACGTGTTGAAAATGAGAAGTAAATAGATGAATCTTTTTTAAAAGATAAATCTGAATAAAAACTTCCTATTCATATAACATCAACACATTTTCATCAGCAAAAATTTTCTCGGGTAAAGATGTTTAATTCAACTTTTTTTAAATTTTTGATTACTTTTGCGTTAATAGTTGCTACCAGTTTTTTAATAATGGGCATTGCAGGTTTTTTTGATTCAAAAATAAACACAAATAAAAATACTCAATCAGCTATTTCAAAATAATAACCTTAATGTATTGTTTTTACTGTTGACATTCTCGTCAATTTTGCTAATATGCTAACCTGAGCTCTTGAGAGCTTATTGTTTTATTTTTATACAAATATTTTATGTCACGATCACTAAAGAAAGGACCATTCATAGATGAGAAACTTCTAAAAAAGATAGAAGGTAAAAAACCTATAGAAACAGGAGTTATAAAAACATGGTCAAGAAGAAGCCAAATATCTCCAGAAATGATAGGATTTGTTTTCGGTGTGCACAATGGCAGACAACATTTAGAAGTTTTGGTTTCAGAAGATATGGTAGGACACAGACTCGGTGAATTTTCTCCTACAAGAAAGTTTACAAGACACGGGGGTAAAATGCAGAAGGATCTTGATATTGCAGCTAAGGAATCAGAAATCGCAGCATCTAAAGCAGCAAAGGCATCAACAGAAGCTAAAAAATAATTATGATTACCGCAAGATTAAATGATTATAGACAGTCACCAAGAAAGGTAAGATTAGTTGCCAATCTAGTGAAAGGAAAGAAAATCGAAGAAGTAAAAAATACTTTGGCCTTTTTGGTAAAAAGAGCATCAAAACCTCTTGCAGATTTGATAGATTCAGCTGTTGCAAATGCATCTAATAATTTTAATATTTCAGCAGATAAGCTTTATGTAAAAGAATTCAGAGTAGATGAAGGAGTTGTTCTAAAAAGAAGAATGCCAAGAGCAAGAGGAATGGCCTATCCAATAAACAAAAGAACAAGCCATGTTTTTGTACAATTAGACACTATAGACAATATGCCACAAAAGAAATCTAAAGGTAAAAGTGCAAAATTAAAAGTTGATGCAAAGCCAGCAGAAAAGAAGATTAAAAAAGAAAAGAAAACAAAGAGTGTAAAATCAGAATCTAACAAATAAAAATATGTCACACTCAGTACATCCATACGCACATAGATTAGGTATTATCAGAGATTGGAAATCCCGCTGGTTTTCATCTGGTAAAAAATATAAGGATTTTTTGAAGGCAGACATGCTATTAAGAGAGTTTCTTGAAAAGAAAATGAGAGGTCAATATGTCGGCTCTATAGAAATGGAAAGAAATGACAAGACATTCAGACTTATAATAAAAACATCAAGACCGGGAGTTGTTATCGGAAGAAGCGGAGAAGGTTCTGTTAAGCTTAGAAAAGATATAATTAAATTTGCTACAAAGAACAAGCTTTCTATTCCAGCTGATTTTAAACTTGATGTAGAAGAAATCAAATCACCGGAATCAAACGCATCTGTAGTTGCTCAAATGATTGCTGAAGGATTGGAGAAAAGAATGCCTTTCAGAAGAGTAATGAAGCAGACTGTGGAAAAAGTTATGGCCAACAGAGATGTTAAAGGTATCAGGCTTTACTGTGGAGGAAGGCTTGGAGGTGCTGAAATTGCAAGATCAGAAGAAATGAAAAAGGGAAGAGTTCCTCTACAAACGCTTAGAGCAGATATAGATTATGCTCAAGAAAAAGCCCACATGACTTATGGAGATATCGGTATAAAAGTCTGGATATATAAAGGTGATATTTTTAAAGAAAAGAAATAATTTTAAAAGCCATGTTAATGCCTAAAAAAGTAAAATTCAGAAAAGCTCATACTTTCAGAGAAAATCCTGATAAGATTGGAGCAGAAACAAGAGGAACTAAAATTTCTTTCGGTTCTTTTGGATTGAAAGCTGTTTCAGCAGGAAGAATCAAATCACAACAGATAGAAGCTGCAAGAAAAGCAATAGCACACTCAATGACTAAAAGCGGAAAAATTTGGACAAGAATTTTTCCAGACCATCCTTATACGCAAAAACCAGCTGAAGTTAAAATGGGAAAGGGTAAAGGGGAATTGCAGGGTTATGTCGCTATCGTCAAGCCAGGAAGAGTTATTTTTGAGGTTGATGGAGTAGACGAAGTTACTGCAAAAGAAATACTTAGAAAAGGCGGAACAAAACTTCCAGTAGATACCAAATTTTTAGCTAGATAATATTATGAATATAAAAGATTTAAGAAAAAAAACATCAGCAGAACTAGATAAAGAGCTTGGAGATAAAGCTGTTGCTTTAAGCAATTTCAGATTCGGCACATCAGGAAGCAAGACTAAAAATGTCAAAGCCGGAAGAAATCTTAGAGTTGAAATCGCTCAGATTCTTACAATTTTAAATGAAATGAAGAAAGCTTAAATATTTTAATAAAATACTATGGAAAAAACAGCAATAAAAAAGAATAATGGAAAAATATTGAAAGGAGTAGTAACATCTACTAAGATGAAAGACACAGTGGTTATTTCAATAGATTCTTTCAAGAAACATCCTAAATATGGAAAATACATCAAGAAGCAAAACAAGATAATGGCTCATGATGAAGGAAATACATGCAAAGAGGGAGAAATTATAGAAATAATAGAAACAAGACCAATATCAAAAAGCAAAAGATTCAAAGTTTTAAAAAAATAATTTAGATAAAGATTAGCAGTTAATTTAAAAAACTCAGATGATACAACCAAGATCAATAGTAAGCATAACAGATAACTCAGGTGCCAAAATAGGCAGAGTTTTTAAGATTCTTGGAAGTTCAAAAAAGAGATGGGCCAAGATAGGCGAGGTGGTAGTATTGTCAGTTCAAAAAGCTGAACCAAGAAAATTGGCAAAAAAAAAAGATATTCTTTATGGTGTTATCGTAAGACAAAGACATCCTTTTAGAAGAACAGATGGTTCTTATATAAGATTTGATGAAAATGCAGTTGTTATTATTGAAAAAGGAAAGAAAGATCCAATTGCCGGCAGAGTATTCGGTCCTATACCACGCGAACTAGCAGAATTAGGCTTTAAAAAGATTGCATCTCTCGCACCTGAAATTGTCTAATAAATAATTAATTACAATACTATGAAAATAAAAAAAGGAGATAATGTAATAGTTATAGCAGGAAAAGATAAAGGTAAAACTGGAAAGGTTGTTGCTGCATATCCCGCAAAAAATACTGTAGTCGTAGAGGGTGTAAATATCAGCAAAAAACATCAAAGAGCTCAAAAATCAGGATCAAAAGGTCAAATTGTAGATAAAACAATGCCTATCAATGTTTCAAATGTTGTGATAAATGATGGCGGTAAAAGAGCTAGAGTTGGAAAAAAACTTATTGGAGACAAGTTTGTCAGAGTAAACAAAAAAACTGGAAAAGAAATTTAATAATTCAACAGCATTTACGTAATTCATACAATAAATACAATGATATCATTAAAAGAAAAACAGAATAAAGCTTTTGAATCTCTAAAGGGAACTTTAGGTCTAAAGAACAAAATGCAAACCCCAAAGGTTTTGAAGGTTATTATAAGTTCCGGTACAGGTTCATTTAAAGACAAAAATAAAAATAAAGTTGTTGAAGACAGACTAACTAAAATTTCTGGCCAGAAAGTGATGCTTAAAGTGGCTAAAAAGTCAGTTGCTACATTTAAAGTAAGAGAAGGAGATCCAGTAGGATATCAAGTTACTTTAAGAGGACAAAGAATGTTTGATTTCCTAAACAAGCTCGTTTATATTGCTTTGCCTAGAACCAAAGACTTTAGAGGACTTTCAGCTCATGCTATTGATAATATGGGCAATTTCACAATAGGAATGAAAGAAAACTCAGTTTTTCCAGAGTCATCAGATGAAGAATTGAAAGATGTGTTTGGGTTATCTATAACAATAGTAACTAATGTAAAAGATAAAAATTCAGCAAAAACTTTCCTAGAATATCTAGGTTTCCCATTTAAGAAAGGGGAGGAAGCAAAAAGAAGAAAAGAAAAAAAATAAGAAAAATTTTAAAAGCCGTTTCAAGACGACTTTTAAAATACCAGGTTTTCTTTACGGTATATGTGTTCGCCACCGCGAACACTAAACACAACTCGCTTTGCTCAGCTGATTACAGCTTCGCAAATCGATCTCCGTTAAACAAAAAAACCGCTTGAAAGCGGTTTTTTTGTTTCTTGTTGATTAGATGTGTTGTATTAGAACGAGAACTCAATTCCTCATCAAATAAGACTCTTTATTTTATTGACTTTCTATATACTTCTTGCTAAGATATTGCGACAAGCTTTTTCAAGCTTTTATTTAATTATGGCTAAAAAATCAGTAATAGCTCGATCAAAAAAACCAGCGAAATTCACTTCAAGAGAGGTGAAGAGATGTTTCCGTTGCGGAAGAAAACACGGTTATATGGGAGATTTTGATTTATGCAGAATTTGTTTTAGAGAGTTTGCTAATCAGGGTAAAATTCCTGGAGTTAAAAAATCATCATGGTAACAGATATTATCGGAGACTTTATAATAAGAATCAAAAATGCAAACCTTGCAAACAAGGAAATTGTTTCTGTCTATACTTCAAAAAACAAAGTTGCAATAGCAGACGCACTAGCAAGAGCCGGTTATATAAAATCTTTTTCAAAAAATACTACAGGTAAAATGTTGGAAATTGTTCTTAGCTATAAATCAGATAAAACTCCAAAAATACAAGGAGTTCAAAGAGTTTCAAAACTTTCAAGAAGAATTTATAAAAAATCATCAGAGATTAAACCTTTTAAAAACGGATTCGGAACAACTATCTTTTCTACTCCAGCAGGCATACTTTCAAATAAGGAAGCTGTTAAGCAGAAAGTTGGCGGAGAAGTTTTGTTTAAGATTTGGTAATACAAATTTATTTAAGTAATAATATGTCAAGATTAGGCAAAAAAGGAATAGAAATACCAGCAAAGACCGAAGTAAAAATTAACGGTGATGTTGTTACTGTAAAAGGACCTTTGGGAGAACTCTCAAGATCTTTTAAGAAAAATATAATTATCTCAGTAGAAGGAAATAAAGTTGAACTTAAACCAGTAAAAGATTCTCTAGAAAATAAAGCACTTTGGGGAACATATGCTTCTCACATTATAAATATGATAGAAGGCGTAAATAAAGGGTACACAAACAAACTTGTAGTGGAGGGTATCGGTTATAAAGCTGACGTTGCTCCTACAGACATTACTTTTAAAGTAGGATTTTCTCATCCAGTAAAAGTAAAAATACCTAGCGGTCTAAAAGTTACTTCTGATAAGGGAGTAGTTGTAATCACAGGCATAGATAAAGAATTAGTCACAAGTTTTGCTTCAAGTTTAAGAGCTATTAAGAAACCAGAACCATATAAAGGAAAAGGAATCAGATTTGAAGATGAAGTAATCAGAAGAAAGGAAGGAAAGAAAACGGCATAACGAGTTATAAAGTAAAAAAATGAAAAGGTTAACAAATAAATCAGCTAAAATACAAATAAGACACAACAGAATCAGAGCTAAAATCTCTGGTACTTCAGACATGCCAAGACTTAGCGTTTATAAATCAAACACTTCAGTTTATGGTCAGGTAATAGATGATTCAAAGGGAATCACTCTAGCTTCTTATTCAGCAGATAAAGCTAAAGGAAAAAATTTTGTAGAAAAATCTGCTAATGCTGGAAAAGAATTGGCTAAAATGGCAATGGAAAAAGGCGTATCAAAAGTTGTTTTTGACAGAGGAGGATTTATTTATACCGGAAAAATAAAAGCTTTTGCCGATGGAGCAAGAGAAGGAGGTCTTAAATTTTAATAAAGTATTATGGATACAGAAACTAACAAAACAAATATCGCTTCAGCTTCCGTCGCAGGACCTGCAAAAACTTTTCAGCCAAAAAGCGCTCCTTTTAATAAACCAAAATCTGATTTTGGCGGAGACAGAGCAAAAAATCCAAGAAGAAGTTCCCACGGAAGACCAGAAAGAATCAAGCCTGAATTTGATCAGAAAATTTTAAATATAAGAAGAGTAACTCGCGTTACCAAAGGAGGTAAGAGAATGAACTTCAGTATCTATATGGTAGTTGGGGATAAAAAAGGTTCTGTCGGAGTAGGTACAGGAAAAGCAAACGATACTTCTTTGGCAATAGATAAGGCATATAGAAATGCAAAGAAAAATATTATGCATTTGAATCTTACAAAGACTATGTCTATTCCTCACGATGTAAGTGCAAAATACTGCAGTGGAAAAGTTTTGTTGATTCCTGCAAAAGGAAGAGGTGTTAGTGCAGGAAGTGCACTTAAAAGCGTTATAGAATTAGCTGGAATCAAAGATGTCACAGCAAAAATAATTTCTTCATCAAAGAATAAATTAAATATAGCAAAAGCTACAATAATAGCCCTTTCTGTTTTTGATAAAAAGAGATCTAATGCAGCACATACAGAAACAAAAGAAGAAGTTAAAAAATAATAATTACCATTATGAAAATACACAATCTTAAAAGAGTAACAAAAAATAGAAAGACTACTACCATCGGAAGAGGCGGAAAAAGAGGCAAGACTTCAGGTAGAGGAGGAAAGGGTCAAACAGCTCGTGCAGGTCACAAAATAAGACCAGAGTGGAGAGACACTATAAAGAAAATGCCAAAATTAAGGGGGTACGCCTTTAAAGGTTTTCAAGAAAAATACGTTGTGGTTAATGTAGGCCAGTTGGAAGCTTCTTATTCTAATGGCGATACCGTAAATCCATCAACAATAGTCAAGAAAGGTATATTAGAAATTAAAGCAGGAAAGAATCCAAAGGTAAAAATATTAGCCTTAGGAGATATTTCTAAAAAATTAAATATTTCAGGCTGTAAAGTTTCAGCTGAAGCGAAAGCAAAAATAGAAAAAGCAGGAGGTTCAATAAAATAAAACCTATGAATTTTTTTAGTAAATTAAAAATGATTTTCCAGGACAAAGGCCTAAGAGGCAGAATACTCTTTGTTCTTGGAGCATTGCTTATTTCCAGATTATTGGCAACTATTCCAGTGCCTGGCATAGATTCAGCTAAACTTTTAACTTTTTTCTCAGGTAATGACTTCCTTAGTTTTTTGAATGTATTTTCAGGTGGAGGAATGAGCAAGCTTTCTATCGTGATGCTTGGAGTTGGTCCTTATATTACAGCCTCTATCATTATGCAGCTTCTTACTATGATGTCCTCAAAGATAAAAAATATGTATCAAGAGGAAGGAGAAATAGGCAGAAAAAAGTTTACTCAAATATCAAGAGTTCTTACTATTCCTATAGCTTTAGTTCAAGGTTTTGCTTTTCTTAAGCTTCTTGAAAACTCTGCAGTAATAACCCATATTACCGCTTTTGATTTTTCTTTGAATCTTTTGATTATTGTGGCGGGTTCAATGTTAATGATGTGGATCGGTGAGCTTATGACAGAATTTGGAATAGGAAATGGAACATCATTGCTTATTTTTGCCGGTATAGTTGCTGGATTACCGACGTCTATTTCCCAAATGAGTCTTTCATTCAGTATAAATCAAATACCAATGTATATAATTCTTGCCATAGTATTTTTGGCAGTTATTGCTGGTGTAGTATTTATTTCTGAAGCAGAAAGACCTGTGCCTGTTACTTATGCGAAAAGAATAACTGGTTCAAAAGTTTCCGGAGGAGTTTCAACATATTTGCCGCTAAGGTTAAATCAAGCTGGAGTTATACCAATAATTTTTGCTATGTCTATTCTGCTTTTTCCTCAGATGATATTTAAATATATAGCTCAAATAGCTACAAGCGATATAATAAAAAATGTATCAGGAGCTTTTAGTGATTTTCTTTTAAATCCTTGGGCTCATGGAATATTGTATTTCTTTTTAGTATTTCTATTTACATATTTCTACACGGCAGTTACTTTTGATCCAGATCAGATATCAAAAAATCTTCAACAGGGAGGAGCTTTTATTCCGGGCGTAAGACCAGGAAATTCAACTTCTGAATATTTAGCTAAAGTGTTAACAAGAATTACTTTAGTAGGAGCATTATTTTTAGGTGTAATAGCTGTCCTGCCTTTAATAGTTCAATCTATTTCAGGCATATCTTCTATTGCAGTCGGAGGTACAGCTCTTCTTATCGTAGTTTCAGTTGTTATAGATTTGATAAAGAAAATTCAAGCTCAGATAACAATGAGAGAATACTAAAATCCAAAAAAAAGGCGGGTTCGCTTCGCGAACCCGCCTTTTTGTTTTTGGATTTAAACTTTTTCTGCTATAATCTACTCATGACAAATATTTCAAAAATAGAAGAAAACAAAGCAGGTTTAGAAACTTGTATTTTTATTGGCAGATCCGGTTGTGGAAAAGGAACACAGGTAGCGCTTTACATGAATAAATTAAAAGAAATTAATGGATTAAATACTCTTCATGTAGAAACGGGATCTTTTTTTAGGGAATTTATAAAAAGTTCTTCATATACATCTCAAATAACAAAAGGAATTGTTGATACTGGCGGGCTTATGCCAGAATCTATTGTAATAGGACTTTGGGTAAATTATCTTATAAATAATTTTACAGGCAAGGAAAATTTAGTTTTTGATGGTGCACCAAGAAAGCTCTGTGAAGCGACACTGCTTGATGGCACTTTAAAATTTTACAATATTCAAAAATATAAAGTCGTATATATAAATGTAAGCAAAGAATGGGCAAGTGCAAGGCTATTAGCTAGAGGAAGAAAAGATGACACTAAAGAAGGAATTGAAAAAAGAATGGTTTGGTTTGACAAAGATGTTCTTCCTTCAGTAGAATTTTTCAAACAAAATAAAGATTGTGAATTTATAGATATAAATGGAGAACAAACTATAGATCAAGTGTCTGAAGAGATTTTAAAGAAAGTTTTCAAGCAATAAATAGGTCAAACCCTCGTCTAAAGCGAGGGTTTGATTTTTAGAGTCTAAAGCGTATATTAAATGAGTTAATATGATAACAATAAAGTCCAAAGAAGAAATAGAAATCTTAAAAGAGGGTGGAAAACATCTGGCTTTTATATTGCAGGAAGTTGCCAAAGCTGTAAAACCAGGAGTCTCAACAGCTGAATTGAATGATTTAGTAAATAAATTGGCAAAAGAAAAAGGCGATATTCCATCAACTTTAAACTACAAACCAAAAGGCGCAAAGAGACCATACCCTGCATCTATATGTGTTTCCATAAATGATGAAATAGTTCACGGTATTCCAAATGAAAATCCCAGAATTTTAAAAGAAGGAGATATAGTTTCTTTGGATATGTGTCTGACCCATAAAGGACTTGTAACTGATTCAGCAATTACTGTACCTGTGGGAAAAATTGATTCTGTAGCAAAAAAATTAATTGAAGTTACAAAAGAAGCTTTGTATGCCGGCATAAAAGCAGTAAAAGGAAATAAGCATACTGGAGATATTGGATATGCTGTTGAGAGAGTTGCTAAAGCAAATGGTTTTTCTATTGTAGAAGATCTTTGCGGTCACGGCGTAGGATATAGTGTTCATGAAGATCCTTTCATACCAAACTATGGAGAAAGAGGAAGAGGCGATAAATTAAAATCAGGAATGATTATAGCTATAGAGCCAATGCTAAATGAAGGCGGAAAAAATATATTTATGGATAAGGACGGATATACTTTCAGAACGGCGGATGGTTCAAGAAGCGCTCATTTTGAACATACCATTGTTATTACAAATGGTGAACCAGAAATAATTACAAAAATTTAATCCGCTTTATTGTTTGTTTTATTGATATTGACATACTATTGTTAAAAGTGTACAGTTTGAGTAGATAAGAACTTTAAAACAGTTGTGATTAATTATTTAATCACATAAAATTCAAAAGGGAGTGTGACAATAATGTTGAAGATGGAAAAAAACCTAAACAATCACCTCAAGTGTATATCCAAAGGCAAAAAGATTATTCTCGATCCGACAGACGGCAAAAAAACTATCTCACGGGCTAAGAAAATTTTTACAGGCGGCATTGGTTTATATTTTGACAGATGGGGACTTAATGTCCCGGATGAGCCGACCGGGAAAACTGAAGTACAGGTTTACAAGACGATTGAAGAAGGCACATTCAAGGATTTATTCAATAATTTTGGAAAAGATCATAGTTGTATTTGTCTCAAGCAAAGCCAGATTGTTCAGTTTTGTGAAAGACATCCTGATTGGCTCAATAATGTCTCCGGCTTATTCTTTTTGTTTAACACCAAATTAAATTTTTTTGTGGCTCAAGCATATCAAGATCACGGTAATCTTTACGCGGACGTTCATCACCTTTTACACGAACGTGTTTGGTATCCTGAGGACAGGCTTCGGATCATTGTTCCACAACTGTAATCTTTTTTGTTTTTTGACGTTTAACCCTTCGGTATATGTCTTGCGTAAGCAAGCTTTATACCGAAGGGTTATTTTTATGTTAAAGGCGGATTTTTGCTTCGCAAAAATCCGCCTTTTGTAAGTGCAAAATATAATTTTATTATGATATAATTTACCTATATTATGGCGGAACAATTCGGAAGTGAAAAAATAGAACAGAAATTTCAAACTCCAGAAGAGGAGTTGAATTATTTGCGTGCTAGAGTTTCAGAGCATGAAAAAACACTTGCCAATAAAGGCGAGTCAATTCCGCAAGAAGAAATTATAAAAAAAGAAATAATTGAACATGGCAATAGGAAATCCAAAGATGTTTTAGCTGAACAATATGCTTTGAAAGAGCATGAAGTTGAATCAATTGTTTTGGATTTGACTCCAGAAGTTCATGATACCCAGATGGGCGAGCTTGTAAATATTTTGCAGGAAAAAGGAGTTTTAAATGCTTTGTCTGTAGTTGATAGATTAAAAGATCCTCACATAGAAGATGATTTTCATAGATTTTTGGTTCAATATATAAAAGCCGGATTCAGAGTTGCAAATGATAATGAAAAAGGCCCAGTATTCAAAGCATTAAAAATGACTCTCTTTGAGGTTTCTCTTCCAAGCATAAATAAAGATGAAACTCAGAAAAATAAAAATCTGAAAGAACTTATTTCAAAAATGGAGCAGTTTTATTCCGGCATGCTTTCAGTGGAAAATGATGATGAAAACGGCGTAGGATATTTTGTGCTTGAACTGACAAATGCAAATCATAGCAATGAAATTATTTTTTATATTGCCGTTCCTGATACCAAAAAATCTCTTTTTGAAAAACAAATCCAATCTATCTTTTCCGAAGTAAAGCTTGTAGAGAAAAAAGATGATTACAATGTTTTTAATGAAATGGGGGATTATGTCGGGTCTTATGCAGAGTTTTCAGCCAATGAAATTTTTCCTATAAAGACATATGAAAATTATGATTATGATCCTTTAAATGTTCTTTTGAGCAGTTTTTCAAAAGTAGACAAAGATGGCGAGGGAGCTGCAATACAGATAATTATTAAGCCGGCAACTTCCGAAATGGATTTGTATAAAAGAGTTTTGAAAGAAGTAGAAAAAGGTTCAAACTTGAAGGAAGCATATAATAAAGCCGATACTTCTTTTTTAAATCTTTTTAAACAAGTTGGAAAAGAAATTATCAGTACAGGCTCTAAAAAAGAAACTGAGAAAAAACCTAATGATTCCCATCAAGTTACGATAGAAAATATTAAAGCAAAAATAAGTTCTCCTCTTGCAAGCGTAAATATAAGAATTATCACATCATCAAATTCAAGAGAAGAGGCAGGTGCTATTCTTTCTGATATAGAATCATCTTTCAATCAGTTTGAAAATACTGCAGGAAATAGATTCAGATTTAAAAGGATAGAAGGAAGCGAGCTTTTGAAAATGTCACGCGATTTTTCTTTCAGGGTTTTCAATGAAAAAAATGATTTAATTTTAAATCTCAAAGAGCTTACAACAATATTTCACTTACCAGAAAATGATTTTAGCGGTTCGTCCCAATTGAAACAAACTGAAGCTGTTACAGCGCCTGCACCGCTTGATCTGCCAGATCATGGAATTTTGCTCGGTACGAATGTTCATAGGAATATAAAAACACCAATAAGAATTACACAGGAAGACAGACTGAGACATTTTTATGTCATAGGACAAACCGGTACAGGTAAAACAACTCTTTTGAAAACGATGATCCGTCAGGATATTTTAAATGGCGAAGGTGTTTGCATGATAGATCCTCATGGTTCTGATATTCAAGAAGTTCTTTCATTTATTCCACCTGAACGTTATGAAGATGTGATTTATTTTGACCCAAGCTACACAGAAAGGCCAATGGGTCTAAACATGCTTGAGTTTGATAGAAGATTTCCAGAGCAAAAAACTTTCGTGGTAAACGAAATGCTTTCTATCTTCAATAAACTTTTTGATATGAAGACTGCCGGTGGTCCGATGTTTGAACAGTACTTTAGAAATGCAGTGATGCTTGTTATAGAAGATCCAGAGTCCGGTTCTACGCTTCTTGATGTTTCAAGAGTTTTGTCAGATAAAACATACAGAGAATTAAAACTTTCAAGATGCAAAAATCCTATTGTAATTCAATTTTGGAGAGAGATAGCGGGAAAGGCTGGAGGTGAAGCATCTCTTGCAAACATTGTTCCATACATAACATCAAAGTTTGATGTATTTCTATCAAATGAAATCATGCGTCCGATAGTATCTCAAGAAAAATCATCTTTTGATTTTAGGGATATCATGGATAATAAAAAAATTCTTCTTGTGAACTTAGCAAAAGGAAGACTTGGAGATATCAATTCAAATCTTATCGGTCTTATTGTTGTCGGTAAAATATTGATGGCAGCGCTTTCACGCGTTGATTCATTCGGAGAAGAATTGAATCCTTTTTATCTTTATATAGATGAATTCCAAAATGTTACGACAGATTCTATTTCTACTATTCTTTCAGAAGCAAGAAAATACAAGCTTTCACTTACTGTAGCGCACCAGTTTATAGCTCAGCTTGATGAGAAAATTAAAAATTCTGTTTTTGGAAACGTCGGTTCCATGTCAGTATTTCGTGTAAGTTCTGAAGATGCACAATATTTAGAAAAACAATTTGCTCCAGTATTTTCTGCAAAAGATTTGATGAATATAGACAACCACAACTCTTATGTAAAAATGCTGGCAAATGGAAGACCCGTAAAACCTTTCAGTATGGAAACAAATTTGCCGCCAAGAGGAAATAAAATTTTACTTGATAAAATAAAAGAATTGTCTTATCTTAAATACGGTAAAGATAGAGTGGAAGTTGAAGAAGCAATAATGGAAAAATACAAAAAACCGGAAATTGCAACCGCTCCTATAACACCCAAAGTTTAATTATTAACTAACAAATAAAAACGAGATGAAAAAAGAGAAGACTTTTGTGATTATAAAACCCGATGGAGTTCAAAGAAATTTTATTGGTGAAATTATACAAAGAATAGAAAGAACTGGTTTAAAAATTGTTGCTATGAAAATGTCTGTACCACTGGAGGAACAGTGCTGGGCGCATTACAATAAAGATGATGCATGGTTTTTAGAAAAAGGTACAAAGATAGTAACTGACAGAACAAGTCGCGGAGCAGAAGTTACAAAGTCAGCTCTTGAATATGGAAAGGAAATAGTCGGCAGGCTTGTAAAATTTATGACTGCTGGTCCAGTTGTGATAATGGTGATAGAGGGGAATCAAGCTGTTGGAATAGTAAAAAAACTTGTTGGGAGCACAGAACCTTTGACATCAGATGTTGGAACAATAAGAGGGGATTTTACATTGGATTCATATACTTTAGCGGATGCAGATGGAAGAGCTGTTAGAAATTTGATTCATTGCTCGGATAAACCAGCTGAAGCTGAAAGGGAAATAAAGATATGGATAAAACCAGAAGAAATAATAAGCTACACATCTATTCAGGAAAAAATGCTTTATGATGTAAATTTAGATAGTATTTTAGAATAATTTATTGTCAGCAGATAAAGAAAATATATTTAAAAAGCTAGTTAACAACTAGCTTTTTTCTTGCAAAAATATCAATAAATATTGAAAAATAAGGGTTAAAATAAATATGGGGATAACCTGTCGAAAAGTATTGTATTTTGGCCATGAAATTCCTTGACTTTATTCTACTTTCCTATATACTCGTTCTTACACAGATATGTTATATAAAAACCAATTTTTAAAGCGGAAAGTATAGCCAACATTTTTTAGTGTTGTATCTACAAACCGCAATTAAGCGGTTTTTTTCACGGAAAGATTGAAGCTTGAAAAATAAGATTAAGATTTCAGTAATTCTCTTCGGAGGATAATTAAAATTTAGATCTTCATTCTGTCACAGTATCACCAATTTTCCACGAAAGTGGATTGGGTCTTTTATAGATATTGTAGACAGGCAGGTGAATCAATCAATTTTTCTTGGAGAGAGATTGATATGATTTAAAAAATTTCATCAATTAATTTTGATGAGACTGTTATACGGAATTGATTCCATATAACAGGTTAAAACAAATTTATTAGTTTACATTGTAAACTAATTAAAGATTGTGGTTTTTAAATTTCCTAATGGGAAATTTAAGGGCGTACGGTGGATGCCTTGACTCTAATAAGCGATGAAGGACGTAGTAAAGCTGCGATAAGCTTCGGGGAGGTGCTCAGCAACCTTTGATCCGGAGATTTCCGAATGGGGAAACCCATCCAACTTTGTTGGATATCTTGCACTTGATGCAAGGAGCATACCCAGGGAAGTAAAACATTTCAGTACCTGGAGGAATAGAAAACAATGTCACGCAAGTGACAACATTTTCCTAGTAGCGGCGAGCGAAAAGGAAACAGCCCAAACCGATCACAAACTTTGTGCGCAAAGTTTTACATTAAAAAATGGAATATTTTTATCAGTCACAGACGCTATCTTGATGATAAAGATTATTAGCAAATTTAGGCTTTTATTTTATTAAAGCCAAGTTGTTTTTTCGGAGATAAAAAGTCCGTGAGATAGAAGATGGACTTTGTCTCCGACGCAGGCTAGTCTATGCGAGCATAGCTAGCTTGTAGAGGTGAGTGTCGTGTCCAACTTTGGCACGACCTCACCTTCATTTTTTAGTGCGAAATTTGTACATAAAGTTTGTGATCGGTGTAGTAAGATAATGACGTCATTTATTTATAGATGAGAAAAGTTACAAAATATTTTGTTAACAGAATCTGCTGGGAAGCAGAACCTTAGTGGGTAATAGTCCCGTAAGTGAAAATAAAATATCTTTTCCGTTATTATTCTTGAGTACCTCAGGACACGAAAAGCTTGAGGGAATCTGCCGGAACTAACCGGTAAGGCTAAATATTGTTAGAGATCGATAGTGAACTAGTACCGTGAGGGAAAGGTGAAAAGCAGCCCGGTGAGGGCAGTGAAATAGACCTGAAACCGTGCGCCTACAAGGAGTCGGAGCGGGCATCACATTGCGTGTGATGTTTGCAAGTTGAAAGTAAAACTCTAAAACCAAAAATACTTGTGTCATTTTCTGATGCGGTAATTTTTGCTATGTAGTTTTATTTTTTATTTTGTAAATATCGTGAGTAGTGTGATGTCCGTCACGGCGTGCCTATTGAAGAATGAGCCAACGAGTTGATGTGTGAAGCAGGCTAAGCCCTTTGCCGGGTGGAGCCACAGGGAAACCGAGTATGAATAGTGCGTTTGTTTTACACATCAGACCCGAAGCCAGAGCGAGCTTATCTTGAGCAGGATGAACCTTTGAGAAATCAGAGGGGAGGTCCGAACCGTTTAGCCGTGCAATACTATCGGATGACTTGAGATATGAAGTGAAAAGCTAATCGAGCCTGGTAATAGCTGGTTCTCTCCGAAATAGCTTTTGGGCTAGCGTCTAATGTACCTTCTGGGGGTAGAGCACTGGAAGGTCTTGACAGATAGAAATATCGCAAGACCTATCAAACTCCGAATACCAGAAATAAATTATTAGGCAGTTAGACTGTGGAGGCTAAGCCCCATGGTCAAAAGGGAAACAGCCCGCATCTAAATTTAAGGTCCCTAAATCTATGTTAAGTACACTTAAGGTGGTAATTTTTCTCAGACAGTAAGGAGGTTGGCTTAGAGGCAGCCATCCTTTAAAGATAGCGTAACAGCTCACTTACTAAGAGATTTTGCGCCGCAGATAATCGGGGTTAAACATAGTACCGAAACTTAGGACTATAAATGTCTTCGGACTTTTATATTGGTAGGAGAGTATTCAACTCTGCGATGAAGCCAAAGGGGTGACCCATGGTGGAGCGTGTTGAAGTAAGAATGTTGGCACAAGTAACCACAATGTAGGTGAGAACCCTACACACCGAAAAACCAAGGTTTCCTTCGCGATGACAATCAGCGAAGGGTTAGTCGGGCCTAAGTGGATGGCGATAGCCGCACACGATGGACACATGGTTAATATTCCATGACCTTTATATATTGCGATGGGAGGACGAAGATTAGTATGATAAGCGCATTAATGGATTTGCGTTTGTGGCATAATTGCGAGTTCCAGGTAAATCCGGAATTCTTTCTTAAATGATGAGCGAAATTGCAGCATAAACATTACGGTTCGCCGTGGTGGATTTATCAAAGCAAACTTCCGAGAAAATTCCCTAAGCTTAAATATGTAAAGACCGTACCGTAATCCGACACAGGTGGTTAGCTCGAGTAGAGTAAGGTGAACGAGTGATAGATCTTCAAGGAACTCGGCAAAATAGCAGCCGTAAGTTAGCGATAAGGCTTACCCATATTTATATGGGTAGCATCAAAAGCTTCCCTGCCAACTGTTTATCAAAAACACAGCTTCCTGCGAACTCGTAAGAGGATGTATAGGAGGTGACACTTGACCAATGCCAGAAGGTCAACCAACGACGTTGTTATCCGCAAGGGTAATGGTGATTGTTGTAAGCCCTGGTGAATGTCGGCCGTAACTATAACGGTCCTAAGGTTCTCAACTTATTTGAATAATGAGTTGAGAAGGACTGGGACTGTTAAAAATTATAGGTCTTGATAAACGAAATTAAATTACACAATATAGCTATAGCTACCTAATGCATAGTAATATGCAATTAGTCCGCAACATGGTTAACAAGAGACCAACGCCATGGATCCTACTTTTAAAAAAGAGGATTAAGATAGAGTCCAATGTTTGAGGAATGGTTGAGCGAAATTCCTTGTCTGGTAAGTTCAGACGCGTTTGAATAGTGTAATGAGTGGGGAACTGTCTCAAAGATCAGCTCGGTGAAAATGCAATACCGGTGAAGATGCCGGTTACCTGCAGTTAGACGAAAAGACCCTAGAAGCTTTACTGCAACTTGGTATTGAGTATATGTTTATGATGCGTAGCGTAGACGGGAGGATTTGAAGTTTTTCTTTCGGGGAAGATGGATCCGCAAGTGAAATACCGTTCTTTTTGAATATATATTCTAATCTTTGGGGAAAAAACTCATAGAAACAGTATCTGGTGGGTAGTTTTAGTGGGGCGCTATCCTCCTAAAAAGTAACGGAGGAGTCTATTAAGGTCGGCTAGGCGCGAATGGAAACCGTGCCGATAGCATATTGGCAAATGCCGGCTTAACTGCGAGACGTACTTGTCGAGCAGATGCGAAAGCAGAGCAAAGTGAACCGACGGTCCGTGTTAGACGCGGCCGGAGATTATCGGACAAAAGCTACTCTAGGGATAACAGGCTAGTTCCGCCTAAGAGTTCATATCGACGGCGGAGTTCGGCACCTCGATGTCGGCTCATCTTATCCTGGGGGTGGAGAAGCTCCCAAGGGTATGGCTGTTCGCCATTTAAAAAGATACGCGAGCTGGGTTCAAACCGTTAAGAAGACAACGAATTGTCTTTTTGACAGTTTGAATCCCATGAGGAATTTTCGTTTAGAAACTCACAACAGGATGAGTAATTTTGTTGTTGAGTATAATAGAAAGAAGACACAATCAAATCACGGCGGTCTAATATCTAAAAAATATTATGATCAAGTTGGTTAGTATCGGTGGACTCCATGAAAGTGGATTATACCGAGGGAAGTCGCAAGACACCCGTAGAGACTAAACACCAACAGTGAGTTATTAATTTAATTCATGAAGCTATAGTCCAATGCACTTAGTAATGAGTGATAACATGCGTGAGACAGGTTGGTCTCCTATCTACTGCAGGCGTAGAATTTTGAGGGGATTTGACTTTAGTACGAGAGGACCGAGTTGAACGTACCTCTGGTCTATCTGCTGTTCCTGCCAAGGGCAACGCAGAGTAGCTATGTACGGAACGGATAAACTCTGAAAGCATCTAAGAGTGAAGCCGTCCCCAAGATTAGAATTCAATTGAGGACCCTGGGAGATGACCAGGTGATAGGTTGCAGCTGTAAGCGAAGTAATTCGTTCAGGCGAGCAATACTAATTATCCGATTCTTATTAGGAAATTTAAAAATACACATCATTTATCCGAAGAAAATTCTTTAGAATTTTGACGGAGTTTGTTTTAACCTGTTATGTGAAATTAATTCAAAAAATATTTTGAAGTTTTTTCGCAATACAAAAACCTGTTGAATTTTTTGTTCTGGTACTTTGTCGCTGGTGTTACACCTGATCTCATTCCGAACTCAGAAGTTAAGCCCAGTTGAGGCGATGATACTCTCTCTGAAGGGGAAAGTAGCTAGGTGCCGGAACAAAGAATTTAACTTACAAACCACTGCCACAACCGGCAGTTTTTTGTTATAATGATTTTACTTAATCATAATTTATTTATCATGTCTTTGAGTAAAGAAAAAATATTGGATGAAATTAAACGTACCGCAAAAGAAAATGGGGGTAAGCCTTTAGGTATGAATAAATTTGAAAAAGAGACAGGAATTAAACCATATGATTGGCAAAGATATTGGGCACAGTTTAGTAAAGCACAAATAGAAGCTGGATTTTCTCCAAACCAACTTCAAGTTGCATATTCAGATGAATTTCTTTTTGAAAAAATTATTTTTCTTGCACGAAAATTAAATAAATTTCCCACTAGCCGTGAAATTCTTATAGAAAAAATTAATAATCCAGAATTTCCAACTAGCGAAGTTTTCACTCGTGCTTTTGGTTTTAAACAACAATTTTCATTAAAGTTAGCTGAATATTGTCACAATAAGAAAGGTTATGAGGACATTATTGAATTATGTGAGGGGGTTCTTGAAAAAGATGATGGACAAAAAGAGTCTGATGATAAAGATAAGGAAATTTTAGGTTCAGTTTATCTTTTCAAGCATGGTAAATATTATAAAATTGGAAAAACGAATGATACTGTACGAAGAGGAAATGAACTTAAAATTCAATTGCCTGAAAATTTGGATTTAATCCACGAAATTAAAACTGATGACCCTAGTGGAATTGAAGCATATTGGCATAGAAGATTTGATTCAAAAAGAATGAATGGTGAATGGTTTGATTTAAGTTCTTCAGATATCAAATCTTTTAAAAGATGGAAACGTATATATTAAAATAAGTCGCTGGATTGTTCCGCCTTACAGGCGCTGTACACCTTTTCTGTTTTTTACTTCGCTTCGGCTCGTAAAAAACTATCAAAGGTCTTGCGCTCGGGTCCCTAATCCCGAGCTCACCTGATCTCATTCCGAACTCAGAAGTTAAGCCCAGTTGAGGCGATGATACTCTCTCTGAAGGGGAAAGTAGCTAGGTGCCGGAACTAAGTGTTCAATCAAATCTCAAAAAAATAACACTCTCCCAAAGTGTTATTTTTTTTGTTATAATGCTAGCTGATGAATCAGATTTAATTTATATTTTTATGTCTTGGGCACAAAGAAGAAAAACCACTTATGTAATTTCCATACTGTTTGTCGTAGCAGCTGTATCAGCATTTTTTTTATTTATTGTTTTAAATAAAAAACCGACATGTTTTGATGGCATAAAAAACCAAGGAGAGCAGGGAATTGATTGCGGCGGTCCATGTAATATTTTATGCAGAGCACAATATAATGACCCGGTAATTATTTGGGGTCCTAGATGGGCAAAGGTTCTCAGCAGCGGAACATATAATTTTCTAACTTATGCTCAAAATCCAAATATTGGAGCAGGGGCTTACAGTGTATCTTATCTTTTTAAAGTTTATGACAAAGATAATATATTGCTTTATCAAAAAACAGGAACAACTTATATTCCGCCGAACAATAATTTTGTAATTTTTGATGATAATATAAATTTGAATGATAAGATTCCAGCTAGAACGGAATTTAATTTTACAGGAAATCCTGTATGGCAAAAAATTGACAGCAAAGAATCTGATATTACTGCTGTCTCCAAAAATTTAATAAATGAAGATACAAAACCAAAGCTTTTGGTTGCCATGAGCAATGCTACTATTAAGCCGATAGCAAACATAGAAGTTATAGCAATACTTTACGATCAAAACAACAATGCTATATCTTTTTCTAGAACAAAAATAGATTCCATAGATGCAGACAGTACAGCAGATATTGTATTTACTTGGCCGGAAAAATTTGAGCAAAAAGTTGTAAGAATAGATATAGTTTCAAAAGTTTTGCCTAACTAATAACATGTTGCCTGAGTCTAAACACCAAATCAATTCAGGAATATTTTCTTTTTTTTCTAATCTTAAAATAGATTGGATAATGTTTTTTTCCGCTATAATTATTTCCTTTTTAGGGCTTTTAACTATGTCTTCTTTTGTCAGTGCAGATACTTTTTTGGAAAAACAAATTGTTTGGCTAGCAATATCCATCATCGTTTTCTTTATTTTAAGTTTTGTAGATTATAGATTTTTGAATAAAACCAATGTAGTCACTACTATATTTCTGATCTCTTTATTCCTACTGTTTGCTTTATTTGTTCTTGGACATACTGCAAAGGGGGCCGAAAGCTGGTTTAAAATAGGGGGATTATCTTTTCAGCCGTCAGATCCAATTAAACTGGTATTGATTATCTTGCTTGCCAAATATTTTTCCAGAAGACATGTTGAAATCGCAAATATTAGGCATATTCTAGTTTCTGGATTTTATGCTTTGTCTATTTTTACACTAGTTTTTTTTCAACCGGATTTTGGATCGGCTCTGATAATATTTCTTATTTGGTTTGGAATGATTTTAGTTTCAGGTATTTCAAAAAAACATTTATTATTAGTGTTTGTTTTAGGGGCTATAGCTTTTTCTCTTTTGTGGTTTTACGGCCTTCAGCCTTATCAACAGAAAAGAGTAATAAATTTTATACATCCTCTCGCTGATATTAGAGGTTCTGGATATAATGCTTATCAATCAACTATTGCTATAGGATCAGGAAAAATTCTAGGTAAAGGAATCGGATACGGAACTCAATCAAAATTAAAATTTTTGCCAGAATATAGATCAGACTTTATTTTTTCTGCATATGCTGAGGAGTGGGGACTTGTTGGTGTTGGAATATTATTTCTGTTTTTCGGTATTTTTATTTGGAGAATTGTTGCCAATGCTTATCTGGGTGCAACAAATTTTGAAATATTATTTGGATTAGGCCTCGCAATATTGTTTATGAGTCACTTTTTGGTAAATGTTGGAATGGCTTTGGGACTTATGCCGGTTACAGGGATTACTTTTCCTTTTATGAGTTATGGAGGAACAAATTTATTATCTTCATTTACAGCTTTAGGGATTCTTATGGGGATGAGAAGGTATGGAAGAGATGCTCACAAAGATACTATTAAAAATGAATTTTTGGGATTATAAAAAAACCGCCAGTTGGCGGTTTTTTTATTATTGTTTAAGTGCAATGAATATTGCTAGGGCAAAACACAATATTGTAACAATAATCATTAGTGATTTTGCACTTTTTTCAGTTTTTACAATGCCTTTTTTAATCATCCATTCAGTTAACCCTGAGGTTGATGTTGAGATTGATTTGTTATAGCTATTATTGAATTTTATTTCCTCATCAAATTCTACGGACATATTTTTTTTGAATTAAATTAATAAAATATTACTTACACACAATTATATCATTTTTTATACAGAGCAAAAGTTTTTTCTAGCATGATTTTTTGGGTAAAGTTTTTTGATATTTTTTCTTTTAAGGAAGACCCAAAATCCCTTGCTTTCTCAGGGTTTTTTATCAGATATTCAATCGAGGATTTGATTTCTTCTGAATTTCTTGAAGATACAAGTATCCCTGTTTTATTATTTTCTATAATTTCTGGAATGCCGCCGACATTGCTAGCGATAACTGGAAGGGAAGCATATCCTGCTTCGAGTAGCATATACGGAAGAGCCTCGGTAATAGAGGACAAAGTTAAAATATCAAAAGCCTTAAGATAAGTTGATGCCAAATCTACATAACCTATCAAAAAAACTTTGTTAGCTATGCCGAGTTTTACTATTTGTTCTTCCAGTTCTTTTCTTTTTTCTCCCTCGCCTATGATAACAAAAATTATATTATTCTTGATTTTAGAAATTGCTTCTATTGCATAGTTCAGGCCTTTTGTTGTGTGTAATTCTGAGATAGTGCCGATCCAAATAGGATTTCCAGAAAGTATACTTGATGTTTTTTTGTTTTTCTCTAACATTTTTACAGAAAGTCCTCCTCTTGCAGAATCTTTATTTTTTAAATCTATGTCTCTCAATCCATTTCTTATAACTGTCAATTTTTTACCAAATAGCTTGCCAATTTGTTTTTTTGAAACTTCTGACACTGAAATAACTTCGTGACACAAAATGATTGTAAGTATGTGAAGTATTTTAAATAATGTTTTTGACAAGAAACTCCTGTTTTCGTTGAAAGCCCAGCCATGAACTGTAAAAACTATTTTTTTCACTCCGGACAATCTTGCTGCTAATGCACCAGTAAATCCCATTTTTGAACTATTCAAATGCACTATGTCTGGCTTTTCTTTCCTGAATAATTTTATGAGTTCAAATAATAAACTAAATTCTTTTTTTATATTAATATCTCTTTGAGAATTTTTTAACAGAATAGTTTTTACTCCTGCTTCTTCAAGTTTTTTCATAAGATCACCGCCTCCTCCTAAAACAGCAGTTGTGTCAAACTGATCGCGCGGTGTATTTGTAGCAATATCAAACACATATTTTTGAGCACCGCCCCAGTTTGATTTGGTTATACAAATAAAAAGTTTCTTCTTTGAAAAATGCATTATGAGCATATTATATATAAAAATAGCCTAAATGAAAGGGATTATGTCAAATATGTCTACCTGAACAGGTTTCAATTTTTAAAGAAAGTGCTAATATACCTACTATCATGATTATTTCCAATAAAAGAGAAACTTTCTTTTTACTTGTGGGTGATTTGTTCATGTTCGCATTATCCTTGTGGATTTCTCTAGTTCTAAGAGGGGGTGAAGCTTCTTTGTGGAGTTCCTTTAAAGAACACTTAGTGCCTTTTGCTTTTATTTTTATAGCATGGATTATTGTATTTTTTATTGCAGGCTTGTACGACAAATACACTACTATTTTGAAAGACAGCATGCCGAGAATTATTTTTAATGCTCAGCTAGTAAATAGCGGAATTGCAATTGCATTTTTCTATCTTATTCCTTACTTTGGAATTACGCCAAAAACAATTTTGTTTTTAGATTTAATTGTATCGTTTATTCTAGTTTATGTTTGGAGAATTTATTATAATTCATTTTTAAATCTTAAAAGAAAAGAACCGGCTATATTAGTCGGCAGCGGGGAAGAGTTAAAAAATATTTTGAAAGAAATAAATGAAAATCCCAGATCAGAATTAAAATTTGTTTTGGTTGTAGATTTAGATAAGGAGACCAATACATCATATGTTCAAAACATAATTCAAAAAATAAAAATGGAAGGAATATCCGTGGTTGTCATTGACTTAAAAGATAAAAGAATAGAGTCAATACTTCCGATGCTTTACAATCAAATTTTTAGAGGTGTGAGATTTATAGATATGGATAAAGTTTATGAAGATGTTTTTGACAGGGTGCCATTATCTTTTTTGCAATATGATTGGTTTTTAGAAAATGTTTCTTTGAAGTACAATTTCGGATATTTATTCATAAAAAGATTTTTTGACATATTTGTATCTTTTATTATTCTGATTGTTTTGATACCACTTTTTCCGTTTATAGCGATTGCTATCATGATTAGCACGAAAAATACAAAAATGATTATTTCTCAAGAAAGAATCGGTAAAGGAGGAAAAGTTATAAAAATACATAAGTTTTTGACCATGCTTTTAGACGATGGAGGGAATGAAGAATTAAGAAAGAAAAATCGTTTGACAACTGTTGGTAAATTTTTGAGAAAAACGCGTTTGGATGAACTTCCACAGGCCTGGGATGTAATAAAGGGGAATTTGTCTTTGATAGGACCAAGACCAGAATTGCCTTTGTTTGTAGAACTTTATGAAAAAGAAATCCCGTTTTATAACATCAGACATATTATCAAACCAGGTCTTTCTGGATGGGCGCAAATTTGCCAAAGCAATCCTCCAAAAGGCGGCGTTAATTTTGATGATACAAAAACAAAACTCTCTTATGATTTATATTATTTAAAAAATAAATCATTAATGCTTGATTTGAATATCGGATTAAAAACTATAAAAGAACTTTTATCCAGAAAAGGCAAATAAAAAATGACTACTAAAAAAATAAAAGTCGTAGTTACAGGTGGAGCCGGATTTATTGGATCTCATTTAGTAAAAAAACTTATTGAAGCTGATTACGATGTTTTTGTTATAGACAACTTGCTTGCGGGCAAGGAAGAAAACTTGCATCCAAAAGCAAAGTTTTTTAAATTGGATGTGAGAAATCTGGAAGATATTACTCCAGTATTTAAAGGTGCAAAATACGTATTTCATTTAGCTGCGATACCAAGCGTCCAGTTTTCAATAGAAAATCCAAGAGAAACAAATGAAATAAATATTGGAGGAACTCTAAATGTTCTTACGGCTGCAAAGGATACTGGCGTCAAAAGAATAATATATTCTGCTTCAAGTTCTGTTTATGGAGATGCAAAAAAACTTCCCATTGCTGAAAATGAACCGGCAAAGCCAAAAAGCCCATATGCCTTGCAAAAATATGTCGGCGAACTTTATTGCAAAATGTTTTCTGATCTATATGGAATAGAAACAGTTTGCCTGAGATATTTTAATGTTTATGGAAAAAATCAGCCTTCAAAAGGAGCTTACGCTTCTGTTTTGGCAAAATTTTTGGATCTTAAAAAAGAAAATAAAAAACTTACTATTGTTGGCGATGGAAATCAAACAAGAGATTTTACGAATGTTTCTGATGTCGCAGATGCAAATATTCTCGCAGCTAAAAGCGAAAGAGTAGGAAAGGGCGAATCAATAAATATCGGCACAGGTAAAAAATATTCTGTAAAAGAAATAGCAGAAATAATCGGAGGTCCTGTTGAATATTTGCCGCCGAGAATAGAGCCAAAAGATTCTCTGGCTGACATCTCTTTTGCAAAATTTTTGCTCGATTGGGAACCAAAAATAGATTTGGAAAAAGGATTAAAAGAACTTCTTGGCAGATAGAGTTGAAATGTGTATGATGTTGTAGATAGTTCTTTAATAAAAACCTATCTGTCTTAGGATAGATAAAAGGAGAGTGTAAAATGATTGATGTTGTAAAGACAGACGTATTGTTGGCGTTGTTGTTGTCAGAGCGATCGAAGATCACTTTTCATGAGTTGCGGAAACTCAATGATCAAATGATTGCGAAGAAATCTAATATTTTGTTAGACATTTCCGGTCCATCGATTGAATTGGCTATTTATCACTACCCAAAGACGTTTGCATTTAAGGAATCAGCTGTTGTGCGTGCAGAGGGGGCAGATTTTAAATCAAGTTATATCAAGAATGAGTTCCTCTCCACTATCTCACCAAGAGCGGCTTCCACAGTTAAAAATTGCTTCAGATATGGAAAGTAAATTAGTTTTTTTCACCCCGCACTTTGTTTTGGGATCCTGAGCTTTTTAGCAAAGGATCCTTTTTTTAATATTTTTAAATTGACATTATAGCGATTTTTTTACTTTTTGCGGTTGCAAAAAGTAAAAAAATCGCTATACTGCTATACATTATGATTAAAAGAAGATTTTGGGCGATAGTTCTTATTCTCGTCTCATTTTTAATAGGGTATTTTGTCTATACGAGTGAAAATCCAACTTCAAAGTTTAAATTCAAGCTAGGTCTTGATCTTAATGGAGGAACTGAACTTGTTTATAAAGCAGATTTAAGCAAAGCGACTTCTACTCCTACGGAAATTACCAGTTCAATGAATACGCTTCGTGATGTTATAGAAAGAAGAGTAAATGCCTTCGGAGTTTCTGAGGCCGTTGTTCGTGTTGAAAGAATCGGTTTTACTGGGGCTGAAAGCGAACAGCAACTTATAGTAGAGCTTCCTGGAGTTACAGATATAGATAAAGCAGTTGCTATGATTGGTGCTACTCCAACTTTGGATTTTAGGCTTGTTGCAACCGACACTGATGCACTCTCTAAAGCATTGGCAAATGCATCTACAACGGAAGAAAAACAAAAGATTACAGATCAGATGTTTACTTACACAGGTCTTACTGGAAGATTACTACAAAAATCTGTATTAGAGTTTGATCAAACCACAGGAGCAGCTATGGTTTCTTTACAGTTTAATTCTGAGGGAAGTGATCTGTTTGCAAAAATAACTGGAGAAAATGTCGGTAAAAAACTTGCAATCTTTTTGGATGGAGATTTGAAATCCATGCCAAATATTAAAGAAGAAATCAAAGGAGGCAATGCTGTTATTTCCGGAGGTTTTAATGGCAGTGCTGGAATAAAGGAAGCAAGAACACTTGTAGATGATTTAAATCTCGGAGCTTTACCTGTTCCTATCCAACTTATTTCAACTCAAACAATAGGTGCATCTTTAGGGCATGATGCGGTAGATGCTTCTACAAAAGCTGGAGTAATCGCTTTTATAGTAATAGCAATATTCTTAATTCTTATTTATAGATTGCCTGGCTTATTGGCTGTTGTCGCTCTTATTATATACACAGCAATAAACTTAGCTTTGTTTAAACTTATTCCAGTTACGCTTACAGCAGCGGGCATTGCAGCATTTATACTTTCTATAGGTATGGCAGTTGACGCAAACATTCTTATTTTTGAAAGAATGAAAGAAGAAATTAAAAGAGGAAGAGAGCTTGGCGATGCAGTCAGTGAAGGTTTTCATAGAGCATGGACCTCTATAAGAGATAGCAATACTTCAAGTATGATCACTGCTGTTATACTTTATATGTTCTCAAGCACTTCAGTTGTAAAAGGTTTTGCACTCGTATTCTTTATCGGTGTTGCTGTTTCAATGTTCACAGCAATTACAGCTTCAAGAACTTTGCTTTTGGCTATAAAGCATGATAAAGCAGGTCGTGTTCTCACATTCCTTTTTGGCGGCAGTTTTAAAAACTCTAACAACAAATAATATGTTTATTGTAAAAAACAGAAAAATATTTTATACGTTTTCAATTATTCTTGTAGTGATATCAATAACAGCTTTATCTGTTTGGGGTCTTTCCTTTGGAATAGATTTTAAAGGAGGAACTTCCGTTGAGTTTCAATATTCAGTATCAAGACCAAGTATAGATGTAGTCAAGGCTGAGATTGATAGTTTAAGTTTTGAACCAACAATAAAAGGAAGTTATAACTTAGTGCCAACGGGGGACAAGGGTTATATTTTAAATCTTAGAACTTTAACTGAACCAGAAAGATCAAATCTTACTTCTGCGATATCAAGCAATGTAGCAAACAGTGTTGAAATTAAAAAATTCAATTCTGTAGGACCGACCCTTGGCCAAGAAGCTGCGATAAAATCTTTAATATCAATTATTTTGGTTATTCTCTGTATTGTTATATTTCTTACATTTGCATTTAGAAAAGTTTCTCAGCCTGTTGCTTCATGGAAATACGGAGTCATATCTATCGTGGCTCTTTGTCATGATATAATTATTCCAACGGGAGTATTTGCAATTTTAAATCATTTTTATCATGGATATGAAGTAGATACTTTGTTCGTTACAGCTATTTTGGTTATTCTAGGTTTTTCAATTCACGATACGATAGTTGTGTTTGATAGAGTCAGAGAAAATTTGAGAAATAATAATGGAATTAAAAATCCTAAGACTTTTGAAGAAATAGTCGGGGCAAGTATTTCACAAACTTTTATCAGATCTATAAATACTTCTCTTACAACATTAATTGCAATTTTAGTTGTCTTTCTTGTTGGACCTGTTGCAACAAGAAACTTTACCTTGACATTGCTTGTAGGTATTTTCTTTGGAACATATTCTTCAATTTTTATAGGTTCAAACCTACTTGTTACGGTAGAAGCTTGGCAGAGAAAATCATTAGTTAAATCTAAAAAATAAAATGATAAATAGGGCGTTCGCGAAGCGAACGCCCTATTTATTTATAAAAAATATTGAAAAATAAGGCTAAAATAAAAGTGGGGATAACCTGTAGAGAACTATCCTATTTTTAGCCCTATTTTCCTTGACTTTAGTATTGATATGGGTATAATAGCTGAGCTGTCTTTTAATAGAAGACAGCGTTCTTTTACAACTAAATAGTACAAGATTTAAGAAATGTACCACCTCTATACATGAGGGTGGTACATAAGAGAATTGTGCGAGTCTAGGTCAAAGTTATGACGAATCATAACAGTTATATTCTGTAGGTTTATTTCATTTAATAATGTGAAGTGAAAATACAGAACTCAAAATAATATTGTTTTTTCTTTTGTTCCGTTTTCCGAAACAAAATATTTTTTTAAAATATTTTTATTTTAGAGTTTGATCCTAGCTCAGGATGAACGCTGGCGGCGTGGATAGGGCATGCAAGTCAAGGGGACCGCAAGGTAACCGGCAGACGAGATAGTATAAAATAGGTAACAAACCCAAAAGTCAGGAATAGCTTGTCGAAAGACAAGGTAATACTTGATGGCCCGTACGAAAACTTTGAACAGAAATTTATTTATAAATTATTTGTGTTTAAAGTTTTCGTACGGTAAAGATTTATCGCTTTTGGATTGGCCTGTTCGGTATCAGCTAGTTGGTAGGGTAATGGCCTACCAAGGCAATGACGCCTAGGGGAAGTGAGAGCTTGATCCCCATCGATGGAACTGAGACACGGTCCATACACCTACGGGTGGCTGCAGTCGAGAATATTCGACAATGGGCGAAAGCCTGATCGAGCGACGCCGCGTGCAGGAAGAAGTGCTTCGGTATGTAAACTGCTTTTGTAGACTAGTAATTTTTGAACAGTCTAAGAATAAGAGGTTGCTAAACTCGTGCCAGCAGCAGCGGTAATACGAGTGCCTCAAGCGTTATCCGGAATTATTGGGCGTAAAGGGTGTGTAGGTGGTTTTGTTAGTCTTCTGTCAAATCTCTCGGCTTAACCGAGAGCTCGCAGGGGAAACGGCAAGACTTAGAGTGTGCGAGGGGTCTGTGGAACTCATAGTGTAGCGGTGAAATGCGTTGATATTATGGGGAACACCAAAAGCGAAGGCAGCAGACTGGAGCATTACTGACACTGAAACACGAAAGCGTGGGTAGCGAATGGGATTAGATACCCCAGTAGTCCACGCCCTAAACTATGTTTTCTAGGTTTTCGGAGTATCGACCCTCTGAGAGCCACAGCTAACGCGTTAAGAAAACCGCCTGGGTAGTACGACCGCAAGGTTAAAACTCAAAGGAATAGACGGGGACTCGCACAAGCAGAGGATCATGTGGTTTAATTCGACGGTAAACGAAGAACCTTACCAGGGTTTGAAACTTAGTTGAAGTTATTTGGAAACTGATAGCGTCTCACAAGGACAGCTAAGCAGGTGATGCATGGCCGTCGTCAGTTCGTGGTTTGAATTGTTCCCTTAAGTGGGGTAACGAACGCAACCCTCGTTGTCTG
>Ga0265296_1001267_pt1 | contig 29934 bp, 35 predicted proteins | sample MunlanPumphouse1_FD_189073 | JGI IMG/M metagenome (GOLD analysis project Ga0265296, IMG submission 189073) | Groundwater microbial communities from a municipal landfill in Southern Ontario, Canada - Pumphouse #1 | ecosystem: Environmental > Aquatic > Deep subsurface > Groundwater | place... | reverse complement strand
AGATAGCCAAGAAAAAATTAAAAACCGCGGATGGCGCGGCTATGGCCACGATTGCCGGCGCTGAAGAAAAAGCAAAAGAGTTTGAAGCGGAACTAATGGAAAAAGCCAGGCAGAAAGAAGCGGCTTATTTGAAAAAAACCGAACAGAATATTAAGGCGGAGAAAGAAGCGGCGAGGCGCGCCATGGAAGAAGAGGCGGCAAAATTGGTGAAACAAGCCTTAATTAAAACAGTTGAATTGGCGCCGGAGAAAATTGACGAGGCGCTTATTAAGAAGGCAGTGGAGCAAGTGAGCTGAAGCTATTGGCTGTGGCTTACTACTATTAAAACTGAGTTTGTTAAAATTTCTAATTTTGAATTAATTTTAAATGATTGAATTTCGAAATTAAAAAATTCAAAATTAGAAATTAATAATTTTTTGTGAAGCACTCTCCTCAAATATACGCCAAGGCGTTTAGCGAAATAGCAAGCGAGCCTTCAGCCGATAAAAAGGCGAATGTTTTTGTTAAAAATTTTTTAAAATTGATTGAGAAAAATAATGATCAGCATCAGCTGAAAAAGATTTTTCGGGAAGCGGAGAAATTGGTTCGCGAAAAAACCGGCAAAAGAAAAATTGTGCTGGAAACCGCCAGGCCGGTTAAGAAGTTTGATACCGCCATAAAAAAAATTGTGAAAAAGGGTGATGTTATAGAAGAAAAAATTAATCCGGAATTAATCGCCGGAATAAAAATTATTTTAAATGATGAGATGCAGTTTGATGGATCAATGCAGAAGAAGATAAAAAGTTTGTTTGTAAAATAAAGCGACCCTAATATACGAATACACCCGAATTATCCGAATAAAGAAATTTTCTATTCGGGTCATTCGGATGTGAATTCGGGTCATTCGTGTCGCGTTCATTTATGAGTTATGAAATTATAGAAAAACTTAAAAAAGAGATTGAGGGCTATAAGGAAAAGCCGGAATGGGAGGAAATAGGGCATGTGACAGAAGTTGGCGATGGCATTGTTAAAATACTTGGCTTGAAAAATGTTCTGAGCCAGGAGCTTTTGTCTATTGAAACAAGCGCGGGTGAAAGAAAAGCGCTGGCCCTGAACCTGGAAGAGGATAGCATCGGCGCTCTGGTTCTTGATGATTATCTGTCAATTAAAAGCGGGGATATTGTTAAGAAGACGAATAATTTATTATCTATTGAAGTTGGTCCGGAAATGGTGGGCAGAGTTGTTGATTCTTTGGGAAATCCGCTTGACGGCTTGGGGGATATTTTTTTGGAAAAAGGCGAAAAAGCGCGGCGTGAGATGGAATATGGCGCGCCTTCGGTTCTTGAAAGAGAATCTGTTAATACTCCTTTGCATACCGGGCTCAAAGCAATTGATTCCATGATTCCGATTGGGCGCGGGCAAAGAGAACTAATTATCGGAGACCGGCAAACCGGCAAAACCGCGGTGGCGCTGGATACGATAATAAACCAGTCAAAAGATACAAATCACAAAGCGCCGATTTGCATCTATGTGGCAGTCGGACAGAAAGAATCTAAGATTGCCCAAATTGTTGAAACTTTGCGGGAAAATGACGCTTTGAAATATACGATTGTTGTTTCCGCTTCCGCTTCAAGTCCTGCCGCTATGTGGTATTTGGCTCCGTTCGCGGGATGCGCCATTGGCGAGTATTTCAGGGACAAGGGAGAGGATGCGCTGGTTATCTATGACGACTTGTCAAAACATGCCTGGGCTTACCGCCAGATTTCTCTGCTGTTGCGAAGGCCGCCGGGAAGAGAGGCTTATCCGGGTGATGTTTTTTATCTGCACTCAAGATTGCTTGAGAGAGCGGCGAAATTATCCAAAGAAAAAGGCGGGGGTTCGCTGACAGCTTTGCCGATTATTGAAACGCAATTGGGTGATATTTCGGCTTACATTCCGACTAATGTCATTTCCATTACTGACGGGCAGATATTTTTGGAAAGCGATTTGTTCTATCAGGGGCAGAGGCCGGCGGTTAATGCGGGTTTGTCAGTTTCTCGCGTAGGTTCGGACGCGCAAACCAAGGCTATGAAAAAAGTGGCTGGAAAGCTGCGTTTGTCATTGGCGCAATTTAGGGAATTACAGGCGTTTGTTCAGTTTGCTTCCGATGTTGATGAAATAACCAAGAAAAGAATCAGGCAAGGCCAGCTGATAACGGAAATTTTGAAGCAATCTGATTTAGCTCCGATACCCTTTGAAAAACAGGTTGTGGTTTTCTATGCGGTTTTGAATGATTATTTTGAAAAAATAGAAGTGGCTGATGCTAAGAAAGTTGAAAAAGATTTCTTGGATTATTTGGACAAGCTTCATGGCAAAGATATCTTGGAGCCGTTAAGGAGCAAGGGTGATTTGACTGAGGAAATTGAAAAGAAATTAAAAGAGGCGATTAAGAGATTTTTGGAGAATTTGGAGGTGAAGAAATAAAAAGCGACACCGATACACGGATAAGCACACGGATGACACAGATGAATTTTATTCGTGTTGTTCGGATGGGGAATCTGAGTCATCCGCATCACGCTTGAAAATAAAAAAAGCCCAGCCGGGTTGGTTGGGGGAAATTACGGGTAATCTTGGATTAAAATTGATTTTAATTCTTGTTCGGATAACTCCTGACGGTTGGCTTGGTCGTGAAGATGAGCAAGAAACATGCGATAAGGATGATAAAGGATGAATTTTTGAGTAATTTTTCTGCCCTCTGCTTGATTGGCTATGGCCTCGCCGATGTAGTTGACGTTTTTACCGATTAAATTAGATGGCAAATAACCGTTAAAAAGAATTTTTTTAAAAATGCCATCTGATATTTCAAAACGAAGATGAAGAGATATCGCAGAGACAATCAATTTGCCTGTTTGATCATATCTGGTTTGCGTTTGGCTCCCGATGATTTCTTGGATAATGCCTTTTTGTATAACATGGGTCACCACGGCTTTTTCCTCCAAGTGTAAAGTTAAAATAAATTAAACATACTTTAATAATTTTGTCAATCGGTTTTGAGAAACTTGGAGCTCAGGCGAAAGTCTGCCGGATCAACAGCGCGCTTTCGCGTGGGCTCCTGAAATGGATTTTCGCTTACGCAGGAATGATAAACATGCAAAAACAAATCCACCCTAGCCCTCCTTTGTAAAAGGAGGGAATAAAAATATGGAATCATTGCAAACAATTAAAAGCCGGATTAAGGGCATTCAGAATATCAAGCAGATAACCAAGGCCATGGAGATGGTGGCGGCGACCAAGATGCGCAAGAGCCAGGAGGTAGCTTTGGCTTCGCGCGCTTACGCCTACACGGCGCTTGATTTTTTGGCGAATTTATCGCAAATGGAAGGCGCCAGAATGCCGGTCCTTTTGCGCAAACGCAAAGTTGAAAAAACTGCTTTTGTCCTGGTTTCGTCTGACAAAGGATTGGCAGGTTCTTATAATAGCAGTGTTTTCAGGGTGTTTGAAAATTACATCAAAGAGCAAGGTATTTCCATAGGGACTCAGTCCCTTCAGAGGGACTCAGTCCCTTCAGAGAAATATTCTTTTATTGCTTTTGGACAAAAGTCCGGAAATTATCTGCAAAGGAAGGGAGTGACAGTTGCAGGGACTTTTACCAAACTTGGTGATTTCAGCCGATTGGAAGAAATTAAACCTTTATCTGATTTTTTGAGCGAAGGTTATTTAAACGAGAAGTGGGATAAAGTTTTGGTTTTTTCGCCGCATTTCAGGTCGGCTTTAAAGCAGGATATTCTGGTTAGGCAGGTTTTGCCGGTTGAAGCGGATGTTTTAAGGGAAACAATAAAAGAGCTGATCCCCGAGACTGGAAGATTTTCTGAAATGAGGTCTGCCAATGGCGAAGCCAAAAAAGGCAATCTGACTGATTATCTAATTGAGCCGTCGCCGTCGGTTGTTTTGAAGCAATTGGCGCCGCATTTGGTTGAAATGCAAATTTATCATTTGATTTTAGAGGCGAATGCTTCGGAACACGCGGCAAGAAGAATGGCCATGAAGAATGCTTCGGATAACGCGGAGGAATTAACCGGCGATTTAACTTTGATGTATAACAAATCCCGGCAAGCAGCCATTACGCGTGAGATTATTGAGATAGTGGCTGGAGCGGAAGCGGCTAAATAGATAAAATTTACAATTTTTAATTTACAATTTTCAATCAATTTACAATTTTTCAATTTCCAAATTTAATTGAAAATTAGGTTATTGAAAATTCAATGTAAATTGATCATTGATAATTAATAATATTATGAATGTAGGAAAAATTATACAAATCATTGGCCCTGTTATTGACGTGGAATTTTCTGAGGATACTAAGCTCCCGGAGATTTATAACGCGTTAAAGATTGCGCATGAAGGAAAGGAAATTATTTTGGAAACTGTTAAACATTTGGAGCCGGGAAGGGTTCGGGCTATTTCTATGCAATCAACAGACGGTTTGCAGCGCGGACTGGAAGTTATTGATACTGAAAAGCAGATTGAAGTTCCGGTTGGCCCGGAGGTTTTGGGAAATTTATTTAATCTGCTTGGCCAGCCGTTGAATGATACAAAAATTAAATTTAAAAAATTCTATCCGATTCATAAGCCTGCTCCGTCGTTTGTTGACCAGTCCACAAAGGTTGAAGTTTTTGAAACTGGCATTAAAGTTATTGACCTGATCGCGCCGTTTATTAAGGGGGGAAAAATTGGTTTATTCGGAGGTGCTGGAGTGGGAAAAACGGTTTTGCTGACCGAGTTAATCCGCAATGTAGCGGAGGTGGCAAAAGGCGCTTCAATTTTTGCCGGAGTGGGCGAGAGAACCCGCGAAGGAAATGATTTGTACAATGAAATGAAAGAGTCTGGCGTTATAGATAAAACAGCTTTGGTTTTTGGGCAAATGAACGAAGTTCCCGGCGCCAGGGCTAGGGTTGCTTTAAGCGCGCTGGCTATGGCTGAATATTTCCGCGACGAAGAGAATAAAGACGTTTTGTTGTTTATTGATAATATTTTTAGGTTTTCCCAGGCTGGCTCAGAGGTTTCAACTTTGCTTGGTCGGATGCCGTCGGCCGTGGGTTATCAGCCGACTTTGGCTTCGGAAATGGCAGAGCTTCAGGAAAGAATTACTTCAACTAAAAATGGTTCCATTACTTCGGTTCAAGCTATTTATGTTCCGGCTGACGATATTACCGATCCGGCTCCGGCAACAACTTTTTCCCATTTGGACTCAACAATTGTTTTGTCGCGCGCTTTGACTGAAATTGGAATTTATCCGGCTGTTGATCCGCTGGCTTCCAATTCAAGCGCTCTGGATCCCAAGGTTGTTGGCGACGAACATTACCAAGTCGCTCGCGACGTGCAGAGAACTTTGCAAAGATATAAAGAATTACAGGACATTATCGCTATTTTAGGAATTGAAGAGTTGTCGCCTGAAGACAGGCAAACTGTTGATCGGGCCAGGCGGATCCAGAGATTTTTGTCCCAGCCGTTTTTCGTGGCTGAAACATTTACCGGTCGGCCGGGAAAATATGTTAAGCTGGCTGATACTGTCCGTGGGTTTAAAGAAATTTTGGAAGGAAAATATGACGATGTGCCGGAAGAGAATTTTTATCTGAAAGGCGGAATTGAAGAAGTAAAAAGTTGATTTAAATTCCAAATTATAAGCACCAAATTTCAAATAAGCACCAAATGCCAATAACCCAAAAGTTTGAGATTTGGATTTTGAAATTTATTTGTTATTTAGAATTTGATTTTTGAAATTTATGAAACTGAGTATTTATTCTCTCCGAAAAACTTTATTTGAAGGCGAGGCAAAATCTGTTAACTGTCAGACAAAGGCAGGGGAGATTACTGTGCTTGATAATCATAGGCCGCTGATTTCAGTTTTGAAGCAGGGAGTTATTAAAATTATTGATAAAAACGAAAAAGAGCATTATGTTAATACGACATCCGGATTTTTGGAAGTTAAGCAAGACAATGAGGCGAGATTTATAGTTGAAGAGTAACGGATTAAACGCGGATTCGTGTATTTGCGTAAAACTTGTTTTTTTAAAGAGTTCTATATATTTGAAAGTGTGTTGGATGGCACCCGAAAGGGTGTTTTAATATTGCGCGATATATCTATCCTGTGTTTTTGTTGGCTATGGCGAGTTTTATGCTGTTCTCTAATGGAGCCAGATGTTATAATAAAAATTAATTAATGCGGAGTGATAGCCATAAGAATGTTAATCAAGCTAATTTAACGTTCTTGCGGGTGCTACTCCGTCAAAAATATGGCAGAGCAAAATAAAATTTTATCTTTTGAGACTCCTAAGGAACATTACGCCGCTGAAGCTTGTATTGTCTGGTGCTATGATGACAGATTCACGAAATTATTGGAAGAATTTGTTAAAAGCAGGGGATATAAGAATTATGATTTAATTAAACTCGCCGGCGGAGCCAAATCGCTGGCGGCGCCGGAAAGCGAAGCGGAAAGATTATTTATTTTAAAGCAAATCAGGACATCAATTAATTTACACCATACTTTGAAAGTTATTTTAATGTGCCATGAGGATTGCGGGGCTTATGGCGGGAAAAAAGCGTTTTCTGGCGACCAGGATGAGCATGAAAAAATTTGCGCGGATTTAAAAGAGGCTGTGCATATTCTTGAGAATAATCTGCCAAAGGAAGTCGGGGTTGAAATGATTTTTGCCGATTTTGGTGGCATTGAGAAAGCTTAATATGATATACTTAAGGCATCTCAATAGGAGGTGCTTTTTTCTAAGTCTCAAATTATAAGCATCAAATCCCAAATGAAACCTTGTTTCTCTGCTATGCAGAGAAATATCAAATACCAATAGCCAAAATGTTTGTTATTTGGAATTTGTTGTTTGGTGCTTTATCTATTTATGGAAAAGAATTCTTTAATCAGAACAATTTATTTATACTTGTTCGCCATAGTGGGATTAACGCTTTTGATTATTGCCGGGGTGCGGTTCATTAATATGGGGTTGAAGGCGTTTATTTTTACCAAGGCAGATGAACAGATGAGAATTGAATACAAGCAGTCTTCATACGCGCCTGTTCCAGTGGAAAAATTAAATCAAATTCAAACAGATGCCGCCGCTGGTAAACAAGTTACCCTTTCAGAAGATCAAGTTCAGCAGATTGACCAGTGGCTGGCTGATTATAAAAACAATTCTGAGGCGCGCGCCAAAATTGATCCGATCTCAACTCAAAGACAGCAAGAAGCGTCCATTAGCCTGGCGATGATTATTATTGGTTTGCCTTTGTATCTCTATCACTGGGGGATTATTAGGCGGGAAACCAAAAAACAAGAAATCGTATAATGTATAAAGTATTATGTATCACCGTGAGAATGCATGATACATTATACGTAATACGTGATGCAGCAATAATCAGTGGATATATTTTCCATCATTCTAATAATCTTCGGCCTTTGTCTGTTTGAAACCATTTCCAGCATAGACAACGCGGTTGTTAACGCTGAGGTTTTAACGACGATGGGGAAAAGAGCCCGGAGGTGGTTTCTGACTTGGGGCATATTTTTCGCGGTTTTTGTTTTGCGCGGTTTTTTGCCGTGGGTGATTGTCTGGATGTCTAATCCGGCCATCGGCCCTATTGGCTCGCTGACAGCGACTTTTAGCAACGATCCCCATATCCTGGAGGCTGTTGAGAAATCGTCGCCATTGTTGCTTCTGGGCGGAGGAATTTTTTTGCTGCTTTTGTTCTTGCACTGGCTTTTTCTTGAGCCGAAAAATTATGGATTGCCCGGTGAAAGATTTTTTAGCCGGCAGGGCGCCTGGTTTTTCGCCGTTGCCTCAATTTTTCTGGCAACAGTTATTTGGTTTTCGCTTAAAGAAAATCCCATGCTTGCTTTCGCGGCTACTTTGGGTTCAACTGCGTTTTTTATTACTCATGGCTTTAAACAGCATGCCGAACATGCCGAAGCGGAATTGCACGGGGCAAAAAATAATCTGTCAGACATAAGCAAATTGATGTATCTTGAGGTCTTAGACGCGTCTTTTTCCATTGACGGCGTTGTTGGCGCTTTCGCCTTCACTTTATCAGTGCCTTTAATAATTTTAGGCAATGGCTTGGGGGCTCTGATTGTGCGCTATTTGACTATTAAAGGTGCCGAGAAAATCAAAAAATACGCGTATCTGAAAAATGGAGCCATGTATTCCATCTTATTTTTAGGCCTGGTTATGCTGGCAGACGCGTTTGGAGTTCATATTCCCAACTATGTCTCTCCGGTTATAACTTTCGCCGTGGTGGGATACTTTTTTCTGAAATCAAAGAAACTTTTGGTTATTTAAAATTAGAAAACTAGAGTGAAAGTAAAAAATTATCATGAAAAATATTCGTAAGAAAACCTGGCCGAAGATATTTGAGATGGTAAAGTCCGGTAAGAAAAAATTTGATGTGCGTCTGGCTGATTTTTCCGTTAAAGAGGGTGATACGCTGATTCTGGAAGAGTGGGATCCAAAAAAGAAAAAATATACAGGCAGGAAGCTAAAGAAGAAAGTGAAATATGTTTTAAAATTTAAATTGGATGATTTCGGGCAGAAAAAAGAAATAGAGAAAAGGGGATTGCACGTTATTCAATTATGATTTTATTTTTTAATCAGGTATGTTTTTTTATTATTTTTACCCCCGTGTGTCATTCCCGCCCCGTGTGTCATTCCTGCGAAAGCAGGAATCCACGGGGTAAACTGCAGCAGGAATCCATGGGGTAAATAGCTAGGAATTATTTATATATCTCATTTAGGAAAGAAATATGAATGTATATGTATCAGAAGCAATATTATGTATATATTTTAGCCAGTAAGAAAAATGGTACTTTGTATACGGGTGTAACTGGCAATTTAATTAAAAGAGTGTGGCAGCATAAAAATAAAATAGCTGATGGGTTTACAAAAAAATATGGCGTAGATAAATTAGTCTATTATGAGACGACCAATGACATTATCAGCGCTATAGAAAGAGAAAAAAGAATTAAAAAATGGAAAAGGCAATGGAAAATAGAATTGATTGCGAAGAGCAACCCGGAGTGGAGGGATTTATACAAAGACTTTTTTAAGGACATGGATTCCCGCTTTCGCGGGAATGACAAAGAGGAAAGAGGGAATGACAAAGAAAAAAGAGAATCATAGAAATAAATAAAAATCTCTCTTTCCGCACAAGATAGATTACTTTTGACAGAAATACCACCTTCTTTGCAAGGAAGGGAGATAATAACATGGAATCAGAAGGAATTAAAAAATTGACGCAGTTTTTTTATGAAATGGGGAGTTTGAAAAATATCAGGCGGTCGCATCAGGCGGCTTTTGCTAAAGATGATTCAGACAATATTGCTTCTCATTCTTTTTTGGTCGCCATAATCGGTTATTTTTTGGCAAAAGAATTGAACGCGGATTGCGATAAAGTTTTGAAAATGTGCTTGTTTCATGACATGGAGGAAATACGGTCCGGCGATCAAAACTGGATAAACAAAAAGTATGTTAAAGTATTTGAAGAAGAAATCAGGGAAGATCAGTTAAAAGAATTGCCGCATAGCCAGGAAATAGCCGAAGCCGCCAAAGAATATGATAAGCGTGAAACAGCGGAGGCAAAAATTGCAAAAGACGCTGATTTGCTGGGGCAGATTCTTGCCTTAAGAGATTATGAATATCGTGGCCTCAAAGAAGCGGGCAATTGGCTTAATCATGGCAATGAATCAGAGTATGAAAAATTATTATCAACTGATTTGGCGAAAAAGATTGCCAAAGAAACAAAAAGCCAAAGTCCGCATGATTGGTGGCAGAATTTTTGGACAAATAATCGGAGGTGAATTTTAGGGGTTCAACTTCTTGGTAGGAGTTGAACTCCTTTCGTGTGTTTCGTAAAATTTTTAAAAATTATGAAAATTTTTGTTAAGGCAAAACCAAAGTCAAAATTTGAAAAAGTTGAAAAGGTAAGCGAAACAAATTATATAGTGTTTGTTAAAGAGCCGCCGGAAAAAGGAAAGGCGAATGGCGCTATTTGCCGTTTATTGGCGGAGTATTTTGGCATCCGGCAATCCATGGTCAGAATAAAAGCCGGCCAGGCTTCAAAAAATAAAATTATTGAGATTTTCAGAAAAATAGATTAAGATATATTATATAAATATCTTTGAATTACGAAACTTTATTTCTGTCATTCCTGTCCTGTGCCATTCCTGCTTTTGCTGGAATGACAGAATTGCTGGCGTTTCGTAATTCAAAGTAAATATGGAAAATAAAACCCAGAAAAAAAATCCGATAAAAAGGATAAAAAACGAATCCAAGATTATCCGCGGAGGCATAAAAAAACAGATGCTTTCTTATATCATGGCTGCTTTTGGTTTGGTCGCGGGCCTGGCTTGGAATGACGCAGTTAAATCGCTTATTGAATTTGTATTCCCGGCAAAGCAAAATACTTTAATGGCAAAGTTTTTATACGCGTTGCTCATAACATTAGTCGTGGTTTTGATTACTATTTATTTGTCGCGGATTTTAAGTGAAAAAGAAGAAGAAGAATAGAAAGGATAAGAAGCAAAATATTATTCATGAATGGGATTGTTAAAAAATTAGCAGGTTGGGTTCTTTTAATCGCGGGCGCTGCTTTGGTAGTGTGGAGTATTTATTCATCTTTCAACATTTTTTTGGGGAAAAAGGAAGCGCCCGGGCTTTTCAAGTCTGAAATGGCGCAGTCCGGCGGGCAGTGTCCGCAGGTTTCGCAATCCGCGACAAGCAAACAAACACAGCCGATGCAAGAGGAAGTTAAAAGTATTGTTGAAGGCCAGGTTGCCGAACAGATTAGAAAGATCATCCCTCCGGAATTTATTACCAAGATTTTAAATCTTGCCAGTTGGTCAATTTTTGCCGCGATTTTAATTTTTGCCGGCGGGCAGATCGCGGGGATGGGCGCGCGCCTTTTAAGGACGCCGTGAAGTAAAATATTTGAAAAATTATTGAGATATATTTTACCACGGGTTGACCGTAGTTTTTTGCCCGCGTAATTTAATAAAAATTTGACAAATAAATTTTTGCGTGTGATATTGAAAAACAAAAGAAATAAGTTCTTTTCAAAAACTTAATTTTACTTGGAGTAGAAAATGTTGCCAAAGCTCATACTGTTTGGAGAAATTTGGGCGGCGGCAATATGTTTTTTTGTCATCGCATATCTTTCTTATTGTTTTTTCGCAGGGGACATCGGAAAGAAAAATAAGCTAGGCGGGACTTGTCTGGCTTTATCCTTTTTCTGTCTACCCTGCGTTTTGCTTGCGATTAACAGCCAGATTACCGAGGCTGCCGCCATTGTTATTATTTGCGGAGTTTTATCCGGCATAGCGGCATTTGCTTACCAGGAAAGAAGGGCAAAAATTATTTCTTTTGGGAAGCGCGTTAAGGTTTTTATATTTGCCATTGCGGTTGCAGGCCTGCTGTATAAAGCAATTGAAACTTTTTGCCTTTTTTTTGGAAGCAATGACGGGCAGTGCGAATCTTCCGGCCTAGGCCCGTTTTTTACTCTTTTTATAATTATTTTTGTTCTGGCGGTTATCGGGTTTTGGGCCTACTGCAACTGGCATCTTTTTTTAAATGTCTGGAATCGCGTATGTTTCGTTGTTCCTGGTTTATCGCGCTACCGCAGGTCTGCGCAGAATGATAAGCCTGCTAATCCGGGGAATTAATTTCCCTGTTTTTTTATTACAAGAAAATGTCTGTAAATTGAGCCAGGGGTGGTCTAAACAGAATTTGCTTGCTATGATAAATTTATGATTGCCAAGGCGCCAAAAAAAGATAAAAAATATATTTGGACCAATCATGTTTGTCAGAAGATGCATTTTTATAATTTGTCAGAGAGCAGGATTAAGCGGATTTTAAGGCACGCGAAAAGAATTGAAGAGGGAATTGCTCCGGATACCGCGGCGTCAATGCAGAGAAATGACACAAAAAAGAGGCAGGAGGAAATTTGGGTTATGTGGAGTAAAAACCCCAGAGACCGCAAAGCTAGCCAGGCAGGCGAAGCGGCAAATAATAAAAAATTTTTCACGTTTACCAATAAAACCATTATTATCAGCGCGTGGCGTTATCCGGGGATAAGCCCCGCTGGCAAGAAGATTCCTATTCCGGAAAATATCTGGGAAGAGCTGGTAAAGGAAAATTTAATTCAATAAATTTCAAAAATATCATGAAAAGATTAAAAATTGTGACAATTGGCGGAGGAACCGGAAGCTTTACTTTGTTAAAAGGCCTGAAGAAATATCCGGTTGATATTTCCGCGATTGTTTCCATGGCTGACGACGGAGGGTCAACCGGAGTTTTGCGCGACGAACTTGGAGTTTTGCCGCCCGGCGATGTCAGGCAATGCCTGGTGGCTTTGTCTGACTCTTCGGATGTATTGCGCCGGCTGATGAATTATCGTTTTGCCGCAGGGAAATTAAAAGGGCATAATTTTGGAAATTTGTTGTTGTCCGGCATGGAAAAAATTACCGGAAGTTTTTCCAAGGGAGTTGAAGAAGTGAGCCGCATTTTGAATGTTAAAGGAGAGGTTATTCCCGTGACAAAAGATGACGTTTCTTTGTGCATGGAATTAAACGGCGGGAAAATTTTGGCCGGACAATTAGAGATTTGGAAAAGCGATATAATTGAAAAAAGCGGCATAAAAAATTTTAATTTAAAACCTGACGCCAGAGCCAATCCCAAGGCTATCTCGCGCCTAAAGGAGTCAGACGTTATTATTATCGGTCCTGGCAGCCACTATGGCAGTGTCTTGCCTAATCTTTTAGTTAGGGGAATCAGCAGGGCCATTGTTAAATCAAAAGCAATAGTAATTTATAACTGCAATCTTGTTAATAAAAAGGGACAAACGGAAAAGATGAGGCTGGATGATTATGTTTGTTCTGTTAATAATTACTTGGGCGGGGAAAGGATAAATTTCGCGATTTATAACACAAAAAAACCGGATAAAAATCTTGTCGCTAAATATGAGAGGCAAAAAGAGATTCTAGTAGGATTTCTGCCAGAATCGGTATTGGACCGGAAATACAAAGTTATTCTTGCGGATTTACTTAGCTCAAAGGTTTCTGTCTTTTCGCCGCACGACGCGATTTCCAGCCGCAGGTCGCTTATCCGGCATGACAGCGACAAGCTGGCGCGTGTTATAATGGAAATAGCTGATGGTGGCAGGCGTAAGAGCTCAATCAAAAAGATAATTTGATTTAAATGAAAATAATTATCTAACCGCTTCGCTGCAATTATTATGAAAATAATTATTGATTTTGACGATGTCCTTTTTAATACGGCCAGGTTCAAAGAAGAGCTGGCGCGGGTTTTCGCGAAAAATAATGTACCCGAGAAAGAATTCAAGCATTCTTATGATGCATGCGCGAAAAATATCGGCAATGGCTTGGTTAGGCGGAACGTTTACGCGCAGATTGTGTTTTTAGAAGAAAAGCTTGGCATAGGCGGCGAGAAACTCAGAAAAGGCCTGGATGATTTTTTGAGCGATACTTCGCGTTTTGTTTTTCCGGACGCCGGAGAATTTTTCAGCTGGTTTAAGAAAGAAGATTTAATTTTATTTTCTTTTGGCGGAAGTGATTTTGAAAAGAAGAAAATAATGAATTCCGGGTTAGCGCCATTTTTCGGCAGAATAATTCTTACCGGCGAAACAAAATCTATAGGCGAAATAGGGTTAGCCATCGGAGAAAAATTCATATTTATTGATGATAGGACTGAGCATATAGAAAATATTAAAAATGAGATGCCGGCGTGCGCGACAATTTTATTAAAAAGAAAAGAGGGGAGATACGATTCTCCGAAAACAAAATATGTTGATTTTGAAGCGGGAAATTTGACAGAGGCAGATCGCATAATTAAGAAGATAAAGGATTGATTAAGCAACTATTGCTTTTTTATTAATTTTGTGCTTTAATTGTTTTAACGGAAAGTTCTCTATTTTTAAATATTGGGGGTAGCATTGTTATGGCAGTCACGGGAGCTGTGAAAAGAGAAGAGTTTTTCGCGCCAACCGAGGTTTTCGCCGTGCTTTTAAGGCAACTTGGCGGCGATATGCTGGTTGTTGACATCAGAAGGTTAGATGCTATACACCAGATGCTCAGTGAATTGGCCATGGAAAACCCGGTATACATGAGCCGGTTTGTTTTTACCGAAAACCATGGCGTCGCACATTCTCCAACCCTGGTAGATATTTTGAAGCAGTTTGAGGATGAGGGCGTGCTGACGGGGAAAACAATGACCTCTTATCGTATTGACTGGGAGAAGCTCAATGGTTTCCTTCCCGACGATATCCGCATTTATTCAGAGTTTAAAAATTCGGATGCGTTGCGCCAGCTCATGCGAAGGAGATAAGCATTATGCTCTTTGATGGAGCTAGGCCGAGTCATATTTTCGCGCTGATGCTTTGGGAATTGGGATGGCGGCGGCTGGATGTGCGCGATATGGCAGGTCTTTGTAAAACATTTTACAATCTCCGTCAAAAAAATCCGTCTTTTATGAAATCGTTTGCCTGCATGGGTGGCCGTTGTATTAATATGGCCGCTTTAATTCAGCAATTTGAGATGGATGGCATTTTGACACAGGATGAGTGTAGGGGCGTTTATAAAATTGGCCGGGCAAGTCTTTCTGCCAGGTTATCACAGAACGGCCCATTGTTCGGAGATTTCCCAGATTGGGACGCGCTCCTGCCATTTTCCTTGATGCCCATACCCTCATTAAAGCACATTAAAGTTTGAGTAGTTTCCCGGCTCCCGTTTGCGGAGCCTTTTTTTATTTGTAATTTTCAATTTTCTGGTGTTTAATATGGATAGACAGTAGAACCTAAGATTTTTTTTGGGGTTGAGATGGATGATGATAAAAAGTTTTTGCGTGATTTTTTGGCTAAGGCGAGCCAGCCGGTAAATATGGATTCAGAATATCGGGGGAGAGCGGAAGATTCGCCTTATTGGCGCTTGGAACATTTTCGCGAGAATTTGCAAAAGCATGGCATAAGTTCGGAAGATGAAATAGAAATATTCAAAGGTGTTTCATTCCACGGCTCAATGTCAGTCCCGCTTATTCATTTAAAAATTGAAAAAGCTGGGGCGGTGCCGCTTTTTGCCGAAATCAGCGATGATGTTATTCGAGAGTTCGGCGGAGTAATGTGAGGGGAATATGAGTGAGTATCAGCCAAGCGAGGTGTTCGCGGTGTTACTAAGCCGGCTGGATGGAAGATTATTTAAGGTTGGTGACACCATTAAACTGCACAAGCTCTTTTATAGCCTGGCGCAGAAAAATCCAGTTCATATGGCTGGGTTTAAGTTTCGAAAGCGCGCTAACCATGATTGTTCAACGCTCCATGATCTCATTAAATGGTTTAAAATGGCCGGAGTTCTTTGCTGGGCTGGCATGGAGATCATGATGGTGGACAGGCTGCAGTTGCAGGAACTTTTGCCGGCAGATGACAGCGCCTATACGGATTTTGATGGTTTGGACGCGCTGTCTGAATTGTAAATTTTGCCTGTTACAGGCAGCCCGCTTTTAAAGCGGTTTTTTTATCGGGTATTTTTTATTAATATTTTAAGAACTGTTCTCGTGATTGCTAATTTATTGATCTGCGTAATTCATTTTTTGAATTCAGGGACGTTAAGAATTTCTCCAGGTTTCTCTTTAAGCTGCTTTTTTGTAATGTTTCACGGCTTAGAGGTGGGAAAGGTCAAAATTCTTGACTTTAAAACGATTATTATGTAAAGTGGATTATATAGTAAATATAATATCTTTGAATTACGAAATTCAAAGTAATATAAAAATCAAAAGATGACTCCGAGACGAAAAATACTTTTAATAACTTTGGGCATTTTTATTTTAGCCGCTTTGGCGGGTTTTTTAGATTATCCGAAAGCTTGGAATAAATCAGCTGACTGGCTGAACGCGAAAAAGAATCGCATCGCTGTTATAAAAACAATGCCTAATATCCCTCAATTTTTTAATAAGCCGTTTAGGTTGGGTTTGGATTTGCAGGGAGGAACGCATTTGGTTTATTCAGCCGATGTTTCACAGGTATCAGGCGGACAGGTTAATGAGGCGATGCAGGGAGTACGGGATGTAATTGAAAGGCGGGTAAACGCTTTCGGTGTTTCGGAGCCGGTTGTGCAGGTTGATCAGGTTGGAGATAATTATCGCTTGGTTGTTGAACTGGCCGGAGTTAAAGATATAAACTCGGCTATACAAATGATTGGAGAAACTCCGTCTTTGGATTTTAGGATGGAAAATCCCCAGACAACCCAGAATGCGGCCGTGGATCAGGGAACTGGACAAGTTACTCTTCAGGATCCGTTTGGCCCGCCGACTGAATTGACAGGAAAGTATCTAAAAAATGCCCAATTGGGATTTGACCCCAATACCGGCAAGCCGGAGATTGATTTGCAATTTGACGAAAAGGGGGCGCAGCTTTTTGAGCAGATTACTAAAGAGAGCGTGGGAAAACGTCTGGCAATATATTTGGATGGCATTCCGATTTCCGCGCCGACAGTTGACGAGGCAATATCCGGAGGCAAAGCAAGAATTTCGGGAAGCTTCACAATTGATGAAGCGAAAACTTTGGTGCGCCGTTTGAACGCCGGGGCTTTGCCTGTTCCGATTACGCTGGTTAACCAGCAGACCGTCGGGGCTTCTTTGGGTGTGACATCACTGCAACAAAGCCTTTTTGCCGGCATAATTGGCCTTTTGGCAGTAGCGCTTTTTATGATGTTTTGGTACAGATTGCCGGGTTTCTTGGCTGTTGCGGCCTTACTGATTTATACCCTGGTTGTCCTGGCTATTTTTAAGCTTATTCCCGTTACTCTAACTTTAGCAGGAATTGCCGGATTTATTTTATCTGTCGGGATGGCAGTTGACGCGAATATTCTTATTTTTGAAAGGATGAAAGAAGAATTAAGAGCGGGCAAGAGCTTGACCGGGGCGGTTGAAGAAGGATTTCAGCGCGCCTGGCCGTCCATCCGGGATTCCAATGTTTCTTCTTTGATAACTTGTTTGATTCTTTTTTGGCTTGGAACAAGCATAATTAAAGGATTTGCTCTGACCCTGGCGTTGGGAATAATTATTAGTATGTTTTCGGCTATTACCGTGACTAGGACCTTCCTGCGGCTGACCAGCGGAACAAAAATGGAGAAATGGAGATTTCTTTGGAAATAATTTTGAATTTTTAATTATGAATATTATTAAATACAGAAAAATATTTTTCATCATTTCCGCGGCATTAATCTTGGCGAGCATTGTTAGCTTGTCGGTTTGGCATTTGAAATTGGGAATTGATTTTACGGGCGGTTCGCTTTTGGAGGTGAAGTATGCTGGGACGGCGTCGGTGAATTCTGAAATAAAAGATAAACTAGCTCAGTTTAATTTGGGAGAAGTTAATGTGACGCCAGCGGAAAATAACAGCGTCATTTTGAGATTTAAGGATATTGATGAAGCTACGCACCAAAATATTTTGCACTCGCTTGGGGACGTGGAAGAAAAGAGCTTCGAATCAGTTGGGCCGGTTATTGGCGCGGAGTTGATGCGTAGGGCTATTTATGCGATCGCGCTGGTAATTTTGATGATAGTTATTTACATCGCCTGGGCTTTTAGGAAGGTCTCCAGGCCGATTTCATCCTGGCAATATGGAATCGCGACTTTAATTGCACTCCTCCATGATGTTATTATTCCTGTTGGCATTTTTGCGATTCTTGGGCACTTTCTCGGGGTTGAGATTGGATTGCTTTTTGTCACCGCTGTTTTGACAATTTTGGGATTTTCAGTGCATGACACAATCGTTGTTTTTGACAGAATCAGAGAAAACTTGAGGCGGCATATTGGCGATAATTTTGAAGACACGGTCAACAGAAGTATTAACCAAACCATATCGCGGTCAATAAATACCTCCTTTACGGTTCTCTTGACTTTACTGGCAGTTTATTTTTTCGGCGGGGAGTCTATTAGATATTTTGCTTTAGCCCTTATTGTGGGAATTATTTTTGGAACTTATTCTTCAATTTTTATCGCAAGTCCTTTGCTCGTTTTGTGGGAAGGATGGAAAAAGAAAAAGAAAGGATAAATTATTTCTTTTCGTAAGGTTTGCCCTGCCAGAGGGGTGGGGTATTTGACAAAAAATGGGGGGTGTGTTATATTTCAATCATATGGCATGTAGCATAAAACATATAACAAGAAACGGCAGGCATTCTTCTTAGGTTGAATGCGCTAATCGTGTTATGTGTTGCGTGTTTCATGTTGCGTGAGTTTTATGTTTAATCCACACCAAACAATTTCAGAAATATTAAATGATGTTTTGCCAAACGAACGGACTAAGGATGTGATTGCCCGCAGATTTGGCTTGTCTGACGGCAGCCGCCAGACACTTGAAGAAATAGGACAGGAATATGGAATTACCCGTGAAAGAGTCCGGCAAATTGAAGCAAATGGCTTATCTGCTTTGAGCGAGCCGGAAATAATCACGCGCCTTGAACCTCATTTTGAAATGATAAAAAATCACTTGGCGGAACATGGCGATCTGCGCAGGGAAGATTCTCTTCTAAATGATTTGAGTTATGTTTGCTTTCCAGCCGCGGGTTTGGATAATAAAACACCGTCTGATGATTCTTTGCCTGATTTTTCCCGCTGCCAGTCATCGCTGTATTTGTTGTTGGTTTTAGGCAATCCTTTTTCAAAAGAAAAGGAAAGCCCGAAATTTCATCCGTTATGGACAATTAACAAAGCTTCGTTGGCAGCCGCCAGAAAGGTTGTTGATTTTTTTGCCAAACATTTTCAAAAGGCTTCTCAGACTTTGGAATTTAAAGATCTCTTGCAAAAAGCCAAAGAAATTGACAGTAATCTGTCGGAAAAAGCGCTTGTTTCATATTTGGACGCTTCCAAGGAAGTGGCGTCAAATAAATTTGGCCATTACGGTTTGAGCCACTGGCCGGAAATTGCCCCGAAAGGAGTTAAGGATAAGTCATATCTTGTTTTAAAAAAACACGGGCAGCCTTTGCACTTTAGCGAGATAACCAGCCATATTAATGAACACAGCCTTGATGCCAAACGGGCGCAAGTTGAAACCGTGCACAATGAGTTAATCAAAGATTCCAGGTTTGTTTTAATCGGCCGGGGGATTTACGCGTTATCCGAGTGGGGATATCAGGCGGGTACGGTCGCGGATATAATCACCGGTTTTTTGAAAGAAAACGGACCGCTGGGAAAAGATGAAATCATCAACAAAGTTCTTGAGAAAAGGATGATTAAAGAAAATACCATTTTGATAAATTTGCAGAATAGAAAATATTTTACCAAAGGCGCGGATGGAAGATATACGCTGAAGAAGGTTTAAAGTCCAAATTTCAAAGCTCAAATGTCAAATCAAATCCGAAGCTTGAATTTCTAAAAATTTGGGATTTCGGATTTTCTCGCTTTTAGCGAAGCGGTTTTCAAGAATATTGAAGACTAGTATTATTTATTTGCCATTTGGATTTTGATATTTGGATTTTTTTGTTATAATAGATTTATGGATTTAGTTAATCTTCCAGAATTAGTAAAAAATGTTGGCCTGGTGGTTTTGAGTTTGTGGTGGCTTTGGTTGCCGCTTTTTTTATTTGTCTTTTTTTTCCAGACTTGGCTCTATTACATACGGCGCAAGTGGTGGACTTCCATAGAATGGTCTCTTTTGGAGATAAAACCGCCCAGGGAAATTGAGCAAAGTCCGAAAATAACCGAGGCAATTTTTGCCGCTCTTTGGGCGATTCAAGGAACAGTTTCAACCAAAGTGGATAAGTACATCAAGGGTGTGCTTCAGCATTACATATCTTTTGAAATTATCGGGAGGCACGGCCAAATTCATTTTTTTGTCAGGACGCCAACGATTTTCCGCGGTTTTGTTGAAGCAAAAATTTATGCCGAATATCCAAAAGCGGAAATAAGCTCGGCGCAAGATTATGTTGGCGATTTGCCATTCGGCGTCTTGGACAAAGACTGGGATTTATGGGGAACAGTATTGCAACTTGCTAAGCCAAATCCTTATCCAATTAAAACTTATGAGGAATTTATTGATGTTGTGCCAATAAAGCAGCCGTTTATTGACCCGATCTCTAATCTGCTTGAAGTTTTAAACAAATTGCGGCCGGGCGAGCAAGCATGGATTCAGATTTTTATCCGGCCGGCTGGCGATGATTGGCTGGCTGAAGGAAAGAAGGAAGTTGACAAGCTGATTGGCAAACCAGCGGCGAAAAAATCAAATATTATTTTTGATGAATTTAAGGGGTGGATTCCGGCGGCTGGCGCGGTTATCTCAGAACTTATATCGGGAAAGGCCGCGGAGCTTGGGGCCGAAGTTAAAAAAGAAAAAGAAGAGATGCCGAGCAAGATGCAATATTTATCGCCGGGAGATAAGGACGTGGTGGCGGCTGTTGAGAAAAAAATTTCCAAACGCGCTTATGAAACAAAAATTAATCTTTTGTATTTTGGCAAAAAAGATTTATTTTTTAAGCCGACAGTTTCTGCTTTAAATGGATTTTTCGGCCAGTTTGCCACAACAAATATGAATGCGTTCAAACCCAACGCCAGATTTACGACCAAAGCATACTATCTTTTTGCTGAGCGCCGCCTTGCTTTTAAGAAAAGAATTATGCTGCGCCTTTGCCAGCAGAGATCATTTTCGGAAAAAGGATTTGTTTTAAATCCGGAGGAGCTGGCTTCGGTTTGGCATTTCCCGACGATTGTTGTCCAGGCTCCTATGGCGCCTGTCGTTGAGGCTAAAAAAGGCACGCCGCCGCCTGAATTGCCAGTAGCGTAAAAATTTCTTAATTTCAAATTTAAAAATGTTCAGCTTTGCTGAAGATTTCTTTGCCAAGAGGCAACAAATGTTCAGCTTTGCTGAAGATTTCTTTGCCAAGAGGCAACAAATGTTCAGCTTTGCTGAAGATTTCTTTGCCAAGAGGCAAATAAGTTGGAAATTAATAATTGAAAATTATAGATAGCTTGTGGAATAATACAAAGTAATATAGCATGTCAATACAGTAATAAATTACATAAGTATGGAAACTGATAACGGCATCACAATTATCGGCGAAACTAATTTTCGCAAACAAAACCGTAAGTTTGGAATTAAATCCTTGGATCGCACCAGGCATCTTTATATTATCGGGAAAACAGGAACTGGTAAGACAACGCTTTCCGAAAATATGGCAATTCAGGATATTCAGCGGGGCAACGGCTTGGCTGTTATTGATCCGCACGGCGAGTTTGCCGAGAACGTACTTAATTTTGTTCCGGCTTCCCGGATTAACGATGTTATCTATTTTAATCCGGCTGATTTGGAATATCCAATTGCTTTCAATGCTATTGAAAAAGTTGACGCGGAATATCGCCATTTGGTTGCTTCTGGCCTGATGGGTGTTTTTAAAAAAATCTGGCCGGACGTCTGGAGCGCGCGCATGGAATATATTTTGCATAATACTATTTTAGCTTTGCTGGAATATCCAGGGTCAACGCTTTTGGGCATTAACCGGATGCTGGCTGATAAGGATTACCGGAAAAAAGTTGTGGAAAAAATAAGTGATTCGTCAGTTAAGTCTTTTTGGATCAATGAATTTGCCAAATATCCGGATAAATTCCGCGAAGAGGCAGTCGCGCCGATTCAAAACAAAGTTGGCCAATTTATTTCCTCGCCGCTTATAAGAAATATTATAGGGCAGACTAAATCATCTGTTGATTTCCGACAGATAATGGATGAGAAAAAAATATTTATTGTTAATTTGTCTAAGGGCCGGATAGGGGAGGATGCCAGCCGCCTTTTGGGCGCGCTTTGCATAACCAAGCTTCAATTGGCGGCCATGTCTCGTGTTGATATTCCTGAAAAAGATCGCGTGCCGTTTTATTTATATGTTGATGAATTTCAGAATTTCGCCACGGAAAGCTTTGCTAATATTCTTTCTGAGGCCAGAAAATACCAGCTTTCCTTGATTTTGGCGCACCAGTATATTGACCAGCTGGTCCAGGGAGAAAACACAGTCGTTAAAGACGCGGTTTTTGGAAATGTTGGCACTATGGTCACTTTCCGGGTTGGGGCGGCTGACGCGGAATTTCTTGAGCCTGAATATGAGCCGGAATTTGAAAAAAATGATTTGATCAACCTCGGATTCGCCCAGATTTATATTAAGCTTATGATTGATGGCATGTCTTCCCGCCCGTTTTCGGCAAATACTCTGGCTCCTCCGCCAAGGCCTGAAAAAATTAATACCGAAAAAATTATTAAGGTTTCGCGCGAGAGGTACGCGGCCAGCCGCCGGGAGGTTGAAGAAAAAATCGCCAAATGGAGCGGAGTAATTGAAGCTGAGCAAACAGAAAGGAAAAAAACGGAAACCCTGAGAGATTCTCCCCGTCTTTATGAGGATATTTGTTGGGAGTGCGGGAAGCGGACTCAGCTTAATTTTAGGCCCGATGGCGAAAGGCCTGTTTTTTGCAAGGATTGTTTGGCAAAGAAAAACCAGGGGTCTGGACAAATATCGGGTGATCGCGCGAGAAAGACGATGCCAGTGTCCAGGCCGGTGAATACTCCCAGAAAGTTTTCTCCGGTAAACTCTGGTGAAGAGGTTGTCCGCCAGCCGGCGCGGGATACTATGTCTTTGTCTGACGCGGTTAAGAAAGAACTTGTTTATTTCGGCAATAAAAAACCGGTTCGGCAAAAACCAGTAAAGAAAGAAATCAAAGTTGATATGAACGCGTTGCGGAATAGTTTGAAAGAAGCCCTGAATAAGCAGAATAATGATAACGGAGATGAAAAGAAGTAAAAAGTTAATGATTTTGAGGTTGCAAACTATGGTCTGGGGATTGCGGTGGAGTAGCTCTCTTATGGGACTAAGTCCCTTTCAAAGGGACTTAGTCCCTCTTTTAGTTAACAAAAATCCGCTTTATTGGCGGGTTTTTTGTTAATAATATTTGTTTTGAAGATTATTTCCCTTTTTCTATCCGTTCCGTATACTGCCCGGTTTGAGTGTTAATTCTTATAATATCTCCTTGCTCAATAAATAAAGGGACGTTTATTTTAGCGCCGGTTTCAATAGTCGCTTGCTTATTCCCGCCGGAGGCCGTGTTTCCTTTAATGGCGGGGGGCGCTTCAATTACTTCAAAGTCCATTTTAATCGGCAGAATTATATTGACGATTTTTTCTTCAAAAATAGCTGTTTCAAGCTGGCTATTCGGTTTCAGGTATTTGGAGCTTTCGCCAACTTGTTCGGCGGGCAGTTCAAAACGGCCGCTGAGGTTGTTTTCATTACAAAAAACAAATTTATCCCGGTGTTTGTAGATGAATTTTACCTTTTCTCTTTTTATTTCCGCCTCGTCAAAGGTTTCGTTCTGGTGGAAAGTTTTATCAAGAACCTTTCCGCTGATAAGATTTTTAATCTTAGTCTGCGCCACGGGTTTTCTTTGTTGCATGCGCAGAAAATGATACTCAAGAACCTCGTATGGTTCATTTTCTAAAACAAAAATTACGCCTGGGCGCAAGTCATTGTAATTCAGCATAAAGTTACGGACTACAGATATTTAACAGATATGCATATAAAATTTTTGCGTATCCGTTAAATCTGTGTCTTTTGGGTTTTCTCTTCTTTCTTTTATAGCAAAAATTTCATTTTTGCGCAACCTCCGATTAGTGGTAAAAATTTTTCATTATCGCAAGTATCTAAAATTTTTACATGTTGCTTGGCAATGTATTTATCCACATCTTATCCCTTTGACCGCATCGTGGAATCAGTTTAATTTTAAAATAGAGCTATACAATTTAATATGGAGGGGGTGAGGAAGAGATGGGCAAGCGGAGGCGCGCTACCGCGGTTTTGCGTCAGAAAGTTGACCGAGATGTGGAATTGGTTAAAAATAGGGCTGCAGCGATAATCAGCTTTTTGGATGGTAAAGCGAAAATCAATTGGAATACCAATTCTTCTTTAGCAGTGATCGCAATAGTTGGGCGGGGGAGCGCTTTTGGCTCTTATTTCCCCGAGGCGGTTTTGGATGAGATAGGTATGCACGGAGGCAGGCCTTTTCATCAGGCGAAAGTTCCATTTTTTCTGCGCCAGCCGGGCATATCTCCGAATATTGCTTATCGCTCTAATATTTTCAGGCTCGCGGCTGACCAATATGAAGCAATCGCACCCCTGGTCTTTGAACTTTTACAGGAGTTAACGGATCGGTGGGTTGGTAGGCGGCAGTATGGTTTGAGCAATCCCTACCGGATCACCCGCAAATTTCCGTATCGTTTAAAAAACGGAATGATTGGGCAACGAGTTAGGAAAATAGAAGTTTTTGAAGGATGCAGATTCGCTGTTTCAGCTAACAGCTATTTCGCGCATGATGTTTACTGGGCGGAATTAAACACAAATCTCTATCTCCGGCACTTTTTGGAGGGTTTGGGCGAATATATAGATTCTCGCTTATCCGAAGCAAGGGCGAGATGGAAAGGAGAAAAAGATTTTCTTGACTTAGCAATAGTCAAACGGACTATGAGATATGTGCGGAATAAAAAGCTTCTGCCGCATGTTTTCGCCGAGTTATTGGAATATCTGCCGGGTGGTCGAAAGAATCGATTCCGGCAAGATGTAGCGCATTTACTTGGAGTAAATGGCGAACAAATAGCGGAAAGAAAGATGAGTTGTTCAGGTCTTCCTGATCCGCAGTCGCGCCTCGGCAATATTCAAATTGAGGTGGTTGGCGGTTTGGATAGAAATTTAGACCATATCGCGTTTGAGGTTTTTCCGAGCGTGAAATCTAAAGAGTATGAAATTCAACCGGAGTTTGAGGACGAGCCTGATGATCCGCCTGATCAGAGCCCCTATATTGAAAAGGAGTTGCCATTTTAACTACCCGCTTGTCAAAGCGGGCTTTTTTTATCCCCGTACCTAATTAATACCGCTGATTTAATAAAAACACTTTTTTATATTGAGATAAAAATTAAAGGCCAAAGATAACATTAATTAGGGTTGGGGGATTTATTTTATTTTTATTTTATGTTAGAAAATGTATATGGAAAAGAAGAAAAAAGTTGTTGTAGCAATGTCTGGCGGGGTTGATTCGTCAGTGGCGGTGGCGCTTATGAAAAAGCGCGGTTTTGAGGTTGAGGGAATTTATATGAAATTGTTTGACGGAGAAAAGAGCACTGAAGAAAGTGTTAGGGCAGTAGCGAATAAATTGGATATTAAATTGAAAATTTTAGATTTTAGGAAAGAATTTAAGAAAGCAGTGGTTGATTCTTTTCTAAAGGAATTTGCCAAGGCAAGGACTCCGAATCCTTGCGTTGTTTGCAATCAAAAGATTAAGTTTGGTTTGTTGTTTGATAAGGTGCTTGAGATGGGCGGAGATTATTTGGCGACAGGACATTATGCAAGAATAAAAAAAATCCACCCCAACCCTCCTTTGAAAAAGGAGGGGGTAAGACTACTGGCGGCAAAAGATGGAACAAAAGATCAGTCGTATTTTTTATATAATTTAACGCAAGAAAAGTTAAGCCAAATTTTGTTTCCGCTGGGGGATTATAAAAAAACAGAAGTTTACACGATGGCGAAGAAAATGAATTTGCCCTATAAAAAGGGGGAGAGCGTTGATATCTGTTTTATTGCCGGCGGCGACCATAGGGATTTTTTAAAAAAATATTTAGAAATGAAACCAGGCAAGATTGTTGATGTTTCGGGCAAGGTTTTGGGCGCGCATGGCGGACTGCCTTTGTATACAATAGGACAGCGGGCTGACATTGGCGGCCCCGGCCCCTTTTATGTGGTTGAAATGGATAGTAAAAAAAATGTTTTGATTGTTACTAACAAACCCCGCGATCTGAAATTATTTAAAAAAAATTTGATCGCGGAAAATGTTAACTGGGTTACGGGCGCGGAGCCGGAGTTTCCTTTAAGATGTAAAGCGCGAATAAGATACGGCCACGCGGCAGTTGAGTGTATTATTACTAAAAGGGACTCAGCCCCTTTCAAGGGGCTGAGTCCCTTGGAAGAATACGAAGTTGTTTTTCATCATTCGCAGAGGGCGATAACGCCCGGGCAATCGGTTGTGTTTTATAAGCGGAATGAAGTTCTAGGCGGGGGAGTTATTAGTTGATTAGTTATTGGTTTTAAAAAATGCCGCATTCAACATTTTGAGTGCGGTATTTTTTTATGGTTTGCCAATAAAAAAACCGCCGGATGTTGTTGGCGGTGGTTAGGTGAGCTGCCAAATGTTCCCATTTTTGGTCAGTTGAAAGATGCGGCCGGTTTCATTGTAGTCCGCTGGCCACAACTTAAAAGATTCTGTGCGTCTCTCGTCCCCGAGGACGTAGCCTTCGCATCTCCTGAACGTGCCAGTAATGATGCTTTGCACTGATGGCGGGAGCGCGTAGAAACCGCGCGGAGAGGTTTTCTGGAAAACAATGACATTGGCCGCCCCATGCTTTTTGTCCATGTAGTAGTGGAAGTCGGAGCACAATAAGCCGCTGGTTTTGAGTGAATACAGAAAAGAAGGCAAAGTGAGCAGCTGTTCAATTTGAATATCCGGATCCCGGAATGAGCTTTTTTGTCCGGGTCTGTTTTTCCGTTGTTTCTCGTTAAAACCGGTGAGTGGCTCCGGAGTAAAAATTTTCATGTGGATTCTCTCGGCCGGCTGGTTCGGGAACGAACTGGGAAAAACAACTGGCGGAGGGGTGGCATTTCGGCCGCCCGGCGGTAATATTCTCGCTGTTTGCATTTCTTCGTCCTTTTGTAGTGTGCTGGATTTTATCTTAAATATATATCATGAAGATATATTTTTGTCAAATTAATCGCAATATCGCGGCCAAATTCTGGATAAATTCTTTAAAGAAGGCGAGCCCAAGAAAACCTTGACAATTTGATTGATATATGCTATCTTCATTAAAGTACCTTTAAAAGGGCTGAGCCGTTGTTTTGGCTAGGTTTTAAGCCATTTTTGGTAAAATCTTATTCAAAACAGCGGCTTTGCCGTCTAAAATAAAAATTACGCTGAAAAAGGAGTCTTTCTAATGGTGAAAATAGGAGATTGGCAAAAGATTGCCACGCACGATGGTATTTTCCATGCCGACGAGGTGTTGGCGTTCGCGATTTTAAAGATTTTGAAGCCGGATGTGAACCTTATTCGGACTCGGAATCCCCGCGAATTAGCATTTGCTGATTTGAGAATTGATGTTGGCGGCGAATTTCGGCCGAGTCAGGGCAATTTTGACCATCATCAGCCTGGCGGCGCTGGGGAGCGTTCAAACGGCGTGCCCTACGCTACTGCAGGGTTGATTTGGAGGGACTTCGGCAAAAGGGTTGTAAAAGAAGTTTGCCCTGAGCTGAAACCACGGCAAGTCAATCGGGTGGTCCGGATGGTGGATGAAGCATTAATTCAAACAGTGGACGCCTATGACATTGGCATCAAGCTGGAGCCGCGTTCTGATGACCTCGCGCCTAATCCCTATACCTTGAACGATCTGGTGCGGAGTTTTAATCTCACTTGGGATGATCAGTTTCAAAATTCATCTCAGGCGTTCATGATGGCCTGGCGGATTTGCGAGAGAGTTCTGAAAAATGAGATCAATCTTGCTGCGTCAATTCTTATTGCCGAAGTTTTTGTGGACAGAAGTTATCAAGCCCACGGTCGCGGGAAAATTCTCATTTTAGACCGTTTCATCCATTGGAACATTTGGCGGGCAACGGTGCTGGCTCTTAAGTTGACCGATGTTTTATTCGCTGTCGTTGCCAACAACGGTGGGTGGGCTGTTTATACACAAACCGCGGAAGTGGGGAGTAACCGGGCTCGCAAATCGTTGCCTATATCTTGGGCAGATCTCAAAGGCGAAATGCTGGCCAGGATGACCGGTGTTTCTGATGCAAAGTTTTGCCGGAGTAGGTGGGTTATCGGAGCGCAGAGCTATAAAGGCGCGCTACAACTCGCCAGACTGGCGATTGAATCTTAAGGGAGAATCTCGTGACTAGAATTACTTACCTGCATTGTGACTGGAAAGAGCATCTTGAATGGAAAGATGTTCAATCTGCCCTTGATGGTGTTTTTGACGGGGTTCACGCTCCGCAGATTATGCCAGTTGGATTGGACTGGGACCGGGAAACGATTATCATATCATCAGTACCGGTGTCTGCCGAGACTGCCATTCGTTATTTTGAAGAATGGGATGAACGCGCTGAGGAGGAAGAGGAGCCGGTATTTCTGGAAATAGAGGAGTAAGAAGTACTTGGGGTGCGGAAGCACGCACCCCGCCATTTCTGAGTTTGGTATTTTAAATAATAGCAGATTGGGAAGTGGCGATTTTAATAAATCCACCCCTGCCCTCCTTTGCAAAAGGAGGGGGAAAATTAAAAGATGCAAAATATTTATCATAAATTAATATTGCCGACGAGGCCGCAGCCGGATACGATTGTGGGTATTTTTCTTTTAAAGTTTTTAGGCAGGGAAAAATATCCTGGGATTGAAAAGGCGGAAGTTGGCATTTTGCAAAATTTGCCAGCGGGTGAAACAGCCGGTTCTTTAGAGCAAAAAGGAATCCTGGCTTTGGACATTGGCGGAGGAAAATTTGATCATCATCAGACTGGAAAAACAATTTCTCAATTAATCGCCGCAGATCTGGGAATTATAAACGATCCGGCTGTTTCTAAAATGCTTTCTTACGCCGAGCGTGATGATAAGTATGGCAAGGGGACGATTTCCACTGATTTGATAGATAAGGCTTTTGGTTTGTCCGGTTTGGTTTCATCTTTAAATAAAACATTTGTTGAAAATCCAGAAAAAGTTATTAACGCTGTTTTGCCCCTGTTATTCGCGCATTATAGCGAGGAAAGAAAAAGAAACAAAGATATTCCGGAAGAATATGAAAGCAAACTGAAAAATGGGAAAGCGGAATTGTTTGAGATAAGACAAAGTGAAAAGAAATTAAAAATTGTTGTCTTGGAATCTGGCAACGTCAGCATGGCCGGCTGGCTGAGATCAACTTTGGGCCCCCGGGCTGATGTCGTTTGCCAGAAGACCGCGGCTGGTTATGTTAATATTTTAACCAGGCCTTTAAAAAGAGTTGATCTGCGGCTTTTGGCGGCGTATCTTCGGATTGAGGAAGCTAAGGCGCGAGGCATAAATTTAAATTCTGGGGCAGATGATCTTCTGAAAATGGCGCGAGTGCCGCAAATTCCGCAGTGGTATTATGACCAGGCGACAAATTCAATTTTAAACGGCGGAACAAATCCGACCGGTATTGAACCAACTGCGCTTTCTTTGGAAAAAATAAAGGATTTAATTAAAAAGACTTTGGGGCAGGAAGTTTTGAGGCAATAGAAATCAACGCCCCTCTGCCCCTCCGGGGCACCTCCCCACTCTTTGCAGAGTAGAATCGGCCTTCAGCCGCGTTTGAGGGGAGGAGAATATAATTTTTTCTTTCCCTTTTGGGTCTTAGCTGGACTTAAAAGGGAGGGAAGAAGTTTAGTACCTCGTAAATTAAATAAAAAAAATATTTTTGAAGAAAAAGGAGAGAGAGATGAAAGAGACAGAATTTCCGGAGATTTTGGTATCGGCATACCTGCCGAAGTCCAGCGGCCACACTGATCGGTTGTTGATTAATAAAAATACCGGTGCCTTGGATATTCCGGAAGGCATTGCGCCCACCGGATTTTTCCTGCAAGTAAGAATTCCTGGCCATGGGCTAGATGTGGTTATCGCCCGTAAGGACATCGCCGTCAATGGCGGCGGTTATCACCTTGATGAAGTCCGGGAATTGGAATCCGGACATGTGTGGAAAACCACCGCGCCCATTCAGGTGATGACGGATCAGAATACCAAACTGAAATATACTCCCTGGCACAAGCGCCTTTCAAACCGGCTGGACATTTTTATCATTCGGCCGGGAGAGGAAGTTTTTCTTATGCAAGCTGGGGTGGTGGTACGTGGTGGCCTTGGC
>Ga0265296_1001264_pt1 | contig 29990 bp, 26 predicted proteins | sample MunlanPumphouse1_FD_189073 | JGI IMG/M metagenome (GOLD analysis project Ga0265296, IMG submission 189073) | Groundwater microbial communities from a municipal landfill in Southern Ontario, Canada - Pumphouse #1 | ecosystem: Environmental > Aquatic > Deep subsurface > Groundwater | place... | reverse complement strand
CCCCAGTTGATGGCTGATATGAGTAAGATATGCCTGTTCAGGCTGTATGTGCTGCAAAACTTTGATAGCTTCTTCAAGGTTAAAATGAGAAATGTGTTGCTTCCTTCTCAGAGCATTAAGCACGACAATTTTAGATCCTTTAATTTTTTCGAGTTCATCATCGGAAATAAAATTGGCATCTGTGATATAGGTAAAATCATTAATCCTGAATCCGAACACAGGAAGGCGGTAATGCATAACCTCAATAGGAATAATTGTATCATTATTGATTTTAAAAGGATGAGTTTTAATAGCGTGAAGATTGATGTCAGGGACACCCGGGTATTTCTCGTCTTCAAATGCATAGAAGAAATCCGACCGCAGCACTTTATGAACATTTTGACGTGCATATACATTTACAGGTCCTTTTTGAAAATAATTAAAAGCCCGTATATCGTCCAACCCTCCTATATGATCCTTATGTGCATGCGTAATAAGCACCGCATCAATCCTGCACACATTTTCCCTTAGCATCTGCTGCCTGAAATCAGGACCGGCGTCGATCACCAAAATATTGTTTTTGGTTTCTACCAATACCGAAGAACGGAGTCTTTTGTCTTTGCTGTCGCCCGAACTACAAACCTTGCATGGGCAAGCAATTACAGGAACTCCCTGTGATGTTCCGGTTCCAAGAAATGTTACTTTCAAATTTCAAATAATTTTGTGTAAAATTAATCCGATAAATGTAAACTTTGAAATTATTCAGGAAAAATTAATCAACGATTTTAATTTTCCCTGCCTACCGTCAGGCAGGCATTTTGAGTTGCCTGCTGATCGGCGGGTTCTGTTCAACTTAATTTTATCCGCAATTTATGTTTATATTTGTTCGCTGTTTTATTTTTTTTCGTGAACTGCGGATAAAATTTTTAATCGTTACCCTGCAGCCAATTGATTTTTTTTTTAAAATTCACTTAAGAATAGTATATTTGTATTGAATTTTACGAAAAATACAAATTGATAATATATACATAAAACAACTCAGGGATAAATTAAGTGAACTGAATCCTTATCTGGTGTTGCTTTTTGGCTCGTATGCATATGGTACGCCTCATATCGACAGCGATTTGGATATTATTGTCGTATTGAATGATAACACAATGCCTGCTACATTTAAAGAAAAACAATCGTTGTATTTAAAAGTAAGTCCCTATACACGTCCTGTGGCAAAACAAATACCTGTTGATCTGATTGTTTATACAATACCAATGTACGAGCATTTCAAGGAAATGAAAAGTAGTTTTTCAAAAGAAATTATACAAAAAGGAATAGTTCTATATGAAAACAAGCACTCTGCAATGGCTTGAATTAGCTCAAGCCGATTTACGAAGTTGTGAAAACAATCTGCACGATGACTTTGTAACAAACATACAAAATAGGAATGATGGCAACCGGCAAGCCAACATTAGCCGAAAGCAGAGAACTATATGAGATTGCCAAAAAAGTTTACTTAATAGTAATGAATACAATTGACAAATCCTGATGATTTTGCTCAATAATATGTATGCAACGGTTCTCTATCAAAAATTCATCTTAGTATCCGATTATATTACATAGCAACCACTCGAAATATTTTTTAATTATGACAAAAACATTTCATAAAATTAACGCTGATGATATAATTGACAATCCGTTCAAACTAATAGGAACTGACTGGATGCTGATTACGGCAGGGATAAAAGACTCGTTTAATACCATGACAGCAGGATGGGGCGGCATGGGCATTCTTTGGAAAATGCAGGTCGCTTTTTGTTTTGTGAGGCCTACACGGTACACCTACCGGTTTATGGAAAAAAACGATTATTTCACATTGACCTTTTTTGATGAAAAATACAGGGATATTTTAAATTTCTGCGGCACTAAATCAGGACGTAATTTTGATAAAATTAAAGAAACCGGCCTGAAACCATTAGAAACCAAAAAGGGAAGTATATATTTTGAACAGGCACGGCTTGTTCTTGAATGCAGAAAAATATATTTTGATGATATTAAACCCGAAAATTTTCTGGAAAGTAAAATTCACAACGCTTATCCGGAAAAGGATTATCACAGGTTATACATAGGTGAAATAATTACTTGTATGTCTTCAGAATAGAATAATTTATTCTGCTTTATATTAATTTTGTAATTTTACATTTTAAGTGTAATACGAATCAAGTTTATAAAAACGAAACAAGTGAAATTTATTGATCAGATAAGGCAATCAATTGGTAGTTATTTTTTTTGGCATGATATTGCCAAAGTTCAGCGAAATAGATGCATTATGAACCTTGATGATGCTAAAACTATAGGTCTTATTTACAATGCATCTGATGAAGTTACATATAATATCATTAGTGATTTTGTTAAGTATTTTCAGGAAAACCAAAAAATTGTAAAAGCTTTGGGGTTTGTAAACTACAACCGGCTACCACATTATTGCTTCCCAAAACTTTCTTATGACTATTTCACGAAACGCGACCTGAACTGGTATTTCAAACCCGCCAATTTAAGAGTTACAGATTTCATTAACGAAGAATTTGATATTGTGATCGATCTATCTATGACAGACTGTTTCCCCTTAAACTATATTTCAGGTTTATCGAAAGGAAAATTTAAAGTTGGCAGATATGGCGATAAATACTCTAATATTTATGATTTTATGCTAAATATTGATAACAACATCAGCCTTGAAAAATACATACAAGAAACCATTCGCTACCTGAATATTATCAACAAAGACGCAAAACAAATTTAAACGAGCAGGATGAAAAGGAGAATTATTTTACCCTTGATTTTTTGTGCTATCTGTCTGACCGGTTTTGCGCAACTTACAATAACCCGGCAGCCTTATGTTGACTCGCTTTTCCAGAACAGAAAAGAAGTATATTTTAAATTTAATATTGATTCCCGCCAGGAAATCAATTCTCTCACAACTGTTATTTCTATTGACAATGTTAAAGGAAACACTGTGCTCGCTTATGCTAACAAAAAAGAATTCACAAAGTTTATACAATTAAATTACAATTATACAATTTTAACAAGTCCCGGTGAACGGATAATTAACCCCAGAATGCTTGATAATGTTAATCTGAAGCAAATTCAGACGTGGGATTCCTATCCGACATACAATGCCTATGAAACAATGATGAACCAGTTTGCATCAAACTATTCAAGCCTTTGTAATGTTTATACTATTAAAACTCTTGCCAGTGGAAGAAAGTTAATTCTTGCCAAGATTTCCCACAATGTAAATACTCATGAAAATGAGCCGCAATTCCTGTATACATCAACCATGCATGGAAATGAGACTTCCGGATTTGTTCACATGTTGCATTTGATTGATACTTTATTATCAAGTTACGGAACCAACCCAGGAATTACCAGCCTGCTTGATAGTACAGAGATATGGATATGTCCGCTTGCAAATCCTGATGGAACTTATATGGCTTCAGGCGGCAGTAGTATATGGGGCGCCATAAGATACAATGCGAATGGGGTAGACCTGAACCGTAATTATCCTGATCCTGTCGGTGGCCAACATCCAGATGGTGAAGCATGGCAACCCGAAACCGAAGCATTTATGAACTTTGCAGATACCATGAACTTTGTAATGTCCGCTAATTTTCATGAAGGAGCGGAAGTAGTAAATTATCCATGGGATTGCAAAGCAACCCTGACTGCTGATGATAACTGGTGGCAATTAGTATCGCATCAATATGCCGATACAGCACAGGCGTATGGCCCATCCGGATGCTTTACAGATGTGGATCCATCGGGCATTACCAACGGCTATGCATGGTATCAGGTGCTGGGAGGCAGGGAAGACTATATGAATTATTTTAAACAATGCAGGGAAGCTACCATAGAAATATCTTCCGACCAGAGTCCATCCGGATCCGAGCTTCCTACATTGTGGGCTGAAAACAACAGGTCGTTTTTTAATTATATGGAGCAATCCTTGAAAGGTATTAGGGGATTGGTGACCGATTCATGTACAGGGCAGGGGATAAAAGCGAAAGTTTTTATTGCAGTTCATGATTTTGACAGTTCTCATGTTTATTCTGCATTACCTTTAGGTAATTACCACAGACCTATTTTTGCCGGTATCTATAATGTAACATATTCGGCACCCGGTTATCAAAGTAAAACAATAAACAATATTTCTGTGAGCAATGGTAATACAGTTGTTCAGAACATTGCTCTTAAACCTGATGTAGTGCAACCTGTCGCAAACTTTTCATACACAGTTAATGGAGGCGCATGCGATTTTACAAATACTTCAACAGGCGGAGTTACTTTTGAATGGAGTTTTGGTGACGGTAATTACAGTACACTGGCTGATCCATCTCATAGTTATACTGCTAACGGCATTTACACGGTACAATTAATTGCATATAATGCTTGCGGATCTGACACAACTACTGCTCAAATCAACGTTACAAACGTTGGATTAAATCCTGGAACGGCATTTAATTCAGTTGAGATTTATCCAAATCCGTCTGATGGAATGTTTAATATTATTGTCAATACAAGCAAAGCCGAAATCGCAAACATTGATATATATGACATGATCGGAAATAAAGTTTATAATAAAAAACCATCTTTTATCCCGGGAAAAAACCGGCTATATATTGATATTAATGAATTAAATAATGGAATATATTTCATTGTTGTCGAAACTTCTTCTGAAAGGTATACTTCCATGCTGGTGAAAAATAATTGAACTTAAAAAAAACCGCACAACAAATACTTTATAAGTTACGTTTTGTAATTCAATCAAAATTTGTACTTTTGCAAAATGTTTAAAAAATTAATATATACGTCTGTTATTTTGTTTGTTATCACTGCTGTTTGGTCTTGCAGTAAATATCAGAGGCTATTAAAAAGCACTGATATGAATGAAAAATACACAGCCGCAGAAGCCTATTACATGAAAGAGGACTATTTTCATGCTCAGCAGTTATTTGACGAATTGATCACATATTACAGGGGTACAGAAAAAGCCGAGAAAATATATTACTATTATGCATATTGCTATTACGGTAGCAGTGACTATACAACTGCTGCATATTATTTTAAATCATTTACAACTACTTATCCTCACAGTAAATATGCCCGCGAGGCTCAATACCTTAGTGCTTATTGCACTTACCTCGATTCGCCCGATTACACACTTGATCAAACCAATACGGTAAGCGCCATTAAAGAACTTCAGCTTTTTGTTAATATATACCCTGCCAGCGATAGTGTGGCCTTGTGCAATAAGTTGATCGATGATCTGAGATCCAAATTAGAATATAAAGAGTATGAAGTATCAAAATTGTATTTTAAACTCGAAGATTATAAGGCAGCCATAGTTTTATTCAACAATACGATGAAGGATTATCCGGATACAAAATTCAAAGAGGAGATACTTTATTATATTATGAAAGCAAACTACCTGTATGCAAATAACAGCATTCAATCAAAAAAACTTGAAAGGTACCAAGCATCTGTTGACGCTTACAGTGTTCTGATAGATGCTTTTCCTCAAAGTAAATTTCAGAAGGAAGCAGAAATTGTAAATAAAAATTCATTAAAAGAAATTAACAAGATCAATAATATAAAATCATAAGAACACATGGATTATAAAAAAATAAAAATCGAAACCAGCACCATTACACGTGAGATAACCGAATTTGTTGAACCAACCGGGAATATATACGAATCAGTTGTTGTTATTTCAAAACGCGCCAACCAAATCGGCATTGAAATTAAAGAAGAATTGAATAATAAACTTTCGGAATTTGCTTCTTCTACCGACAATCTGGAAGAAATATTTGAAAACAAGGAGCAGATTGAGATTGCAAAATATTATGAACATATACCCAAGCCAACACTTATTGCCATTCACGAATTTCTGAATGGACAAATCTATTTTAGAAATCCAAACAAGGAAGCCTTAAGTAAATAGTGCTTGTTTATAAAATCAATACAAAACGTCATTGCGAGGAGGTACGACGAAGCAATCTATTGACGCACAATGATTAGATTGCTTCACTGCGTTCGCAATGACGACATTATAGACAATCACCTAAATAGAACCATCCTTTATGTTGAAAGGAAAGCACATCATACTGGGCATCAGTGGCGGTATTGCAGCCTATAAGTCTGCTGTGCTGATAAGACTACTAAAAAAAGCCGGCGCTGAAGTAAGAATTGTTGCCACTTTAAATGCCCTTCAGTTTGTTACAAAAGTTACACTTGAAACCCTTTCACAAAACAAGTTGTATTGCAACCTTTTCGGTGAAGACAATGATTATTTAACAGAACATGTTTCCATTTCAGATTGGGGAGATATTTGTATCGTAGCGCCGGCTACTGCAAATATTATTGGAAAATTTGCTGCCGGTATTGCCGATGATGCTCTTTCTACCTTACTTCTTGCGTTCAACAAAAAAATATTTTTGGCTCCATCTATGAACTGCGAAATGTATGAGCGTTTTGTTGTTCAGAAAAATTTGAAATATCTTAAAGAAAACGGGATTGAAATTATTGAACCTTCAGAAGGTTTTCTTGCTTGTGGTTACCAGGGAAAAGGCCGTATGGAAGAGCCGGAAAACATTATTTCTTTTATTAAAAAAGAGTATCATAAAAAAGCAAAACTTGAAGGTAAAACCGCACTCGTTACTGCCGGACCAACTTATGAAGCAATTGACCCGGTCCGCTTTATCGGGAATCATTCATCAGGATTGATGGGCTTTTCTATTGCTGAAGAATTAGCAAATAATGGGGCAAAGGTGACCCTTATTGCGGGACCTGTTAATTTGAATACTTCAAATTCCAATATTAAAAGGATTGATGTAATTTCATCAAACGATATGCTCCGCGCTTGTATCGCTGAATTTGGAAAAGCAGATGTAACGGTTATGGCAGCAGCAGTTGCTGATTATACTCCCGAAACACTTGCTCCGCAAAAAATAAAAAAAACAGGGGCGGAGCTTATATTAAAACTAAAACCTTCAAATGACATACTTGGTGAACTAGGCAAAAAGAAACATGAAAACCAGTTGCTTGTGGGTTTTGCGCTCGAAACAAACAATGAAATTGAATATGCCAAAAATAAACTGCAAAATAAAAACCTCGACTTCATCGTTCTTAATTCGTTAAAAGATAAAGGGGCCGGATTCAGGCACAGTACAAATAAAATTTCCATTATTGACAGGAATAATAAAATCACTAAATTTGATCTGAAACATAAAACCGAAGTGGCAAAAGATATTGTTGACAAAATAATTGAACTGATAAGCTAATTTCAATAAACATCCATATATGCGCAAAATTGCACTTGTACTTTTATTTTTGATCGGATATGCATCAGGCAGCATAGCTCAGGAACTCAACTGTATTGTGTCAGTAGCTACTACGCCAACTGTGCAAGCGCAGAATAGCGACACAAAGATATATGAAACTTTGCAGACCTCTATTTATGAATTTATGAATTCGAGAAAATGGACCAATTATATTGTTTCTCAGGAAGAAAAAATAGAATGTACCATACTGATTACAATATCAGATAGAAATAATGATGTTTTTTCAGGTAACATTCAGGTGCAATCGAGAAGGCCAATATATAAAAGTTCTTTCAACTCAGTTATGCTTAACCTTATTGACAAAGATTTGCAATTTACATATACAGAATATCTACCTCTTAATTATAATGAAAATACATTTACATCTAATCTTACTTCTATTCTTGCATATTATGCATATCTGATAATAGGCATTGATTTCGATTCATACCAGTTAAAAGGAGGAACCACTTTATTCGACAAGGCTCAAACAATTATTACAAATGCCCAGAATGCACCGGAAAAGGGATGGAAGGCATTTGAAAACCAGAAAAACCGCTACTGGCTTATTGAAAACCTGCTTAATAACATATACAGCCCTATCAGGGAATGTATTTACAATTACCATAGAAAAGGACTTGATATGATGGTTGACAATGCAGCCACTGCCAAAACTCCTATTACCGCAGGGCTTGCTATGTTAAAAAAAAATCATGAAGAAAAACCAGGATCATACCTTATGCAGTTATTTTTTAATGCTAAGGCTGACGAAATTGTGAATATTTATTCCAATGCCAGTGTAATTGATAAAAAGAAAGTTGCCGATATCTGCAAAGAGATAGATCCTACAAATTCCAATAAATACAACCAGATTACGAAGTAAAAAACTGTTAAAGGTCATAAATCGCGCTTTTGTCAATCCCTGCCTGTCGCAGGCAAGTTTGAATCTTAATCTTGAGCGCTTGGGATGGTTATATGGCTATATGGTTATATGGTTTTATGGCTGAAATGTTAAAAACTAATGATGATTGAAAGAAAATATTTAAAATTAAGTTTTATCATTACAGTCCCGCATGTGCGGGATTAAAGAATCATTTGACTGGAATGAAAAATCAAAAGTAAGGAAGCTGATGAAAGAGGAAGAGTACAAGCACATTTTTGGCGAATTACAAAAGCTGCCAAAAGAAATAAACTACCAGATAAATTTAACAAATACAAAATTAACCATATAACCATCCAACCATATAAAACCATTATTCTAATATCCGGTATAAATATAAAAGTTCAAAATATGCCCCATACAAAGTATAACCACTAATGACTCCTAACTATTGAAAGTATATGCTTTTACATCTATCCATAAATAATTATGCATTAATTGATGAACTTGAAATTGATTTCAAGGAAGGCTTTACTATTATTACAGGAGAAACAGGAGCGGGAAAATCCATTCTGCTGGGCGCTCTTTCGCTCATTCTCGGACAGCGTGCCGATACCCAAGTCTTGCTTGACAAATCTAAGAAATGTGTTGTAGAAGGTACCTTCCAGATTAAAGATTACGGACTGGCAGATTTCTTTTCTCAGAATGAACTCGATTATGATAATATAACTGTAATCCGAAGAGAAATAAGCCACAACGGTAAATCCAGAGCCTTCATTAATGATTCGCCCGTTAATCTTGATCTATTAAAGGAAATAGGGGAGATGCTTATTGATGTTCACTCTCAGCACAAAATACTTACTATTCAGGATGCGAAATTTCAGTTAGCCTTTATTGACAGCTATATACAACACGATGAACTGCTATTGAATTTTAGAAAAGAATATATTCATTATAACCGGTTAAACACTGAATTATCTGAACTTCTTGAAAAAGAAAAACAATCAAAAACCGACTATGATTATTATCAATTCCAGTTTGATGAGCTTAATACCGGACATTTAAGAGATGGGGAACAGGAAGAACTCGAAAAAGAATTAGAAATTCTGACCCATTCCGAAGAAATCAAGTTTAATTTGAACAAAGCTTCATCTTCATTGCTGTCAGGAGATTTTAGCTTGTCATCAGGACTTAATGAAGTCAGCGCTATATTGAGTAAAATGGCTGCTTTGCATCCTGATCTATCTGAGATTTCTACAAGACTTGAAAGTTGCATGATTGAATTAAAAGACATTGCCCGGGAAATTGAATCAGTTGAACAGAAAATAACATTCAACCCTGAAAGAATCCGTTTAATAAACGAAAAGCTTGACTTTATTTATCACCTTCAGCAAAAACACAGAGTAAATACAATAAAGGAACTTATAGAAATTAAAGATGAAATTTCAAAAAAGCTTGATTCATTGATATCCCTTGATCAGCAGATCGAACATATTAAAAAGCAGATTGAAATTTCCGAAACACACCTTGCCGGACTTTCTTCTGAAATTACAAAGAACCGCAAAAATGCCATTCCGAGAATTGAGAAAGGCATAATGGAAGTATTGAGAAAACTGGCAATGCCTGATGCCGAATTTAAAATTTCATATTCTGCATTACCGGAATATAATAATTACGGAAAAGACAAAGTATTGTTTTTGTTCAATGCGAATAAAGGCGGCGAATTGAAAGAGCTATCGAAAGTGGCGTCAGGTGGAGAACTCTCAAGGCTTATGTTAAGTATCAAATCATTGATATCAGTAAAAAAACTTCTTCCCACCATTATATTTGATGAGATTGATCAAGGTGTATCCGGCGAAATTGCTGACAAAGTTGGCGAAATCATAAAAAAAATGTCGGCTACCATGCAGGTAATTACCATCACGCATTTGCCACAAATAGCAGTAAAAGGTACATCTCACATTCTTGTCTTTAAGGAAACCGATAATAATATTACTTATACAAAAATCAAGTCGCTTAACAAAACAGAGCGTATCACTGAGATTGCAAAAATGCTGAGTGGAAATGAACTGACAAATGCTGCATTGGAAAACGCAAAAATATTATTAAAGAATTGATTCAGGAAATCATATACAACTTATTGAAAGGTAAAAAGTTATCATTTTCGGCGATCTGAACGAAAAATCGCTTGCATGGTAAAGTATATGAAAGAGCATATAAAGAGGATGAAGGATTTTATACTTTTGTTTTTAACCAGAATACTATGTACTTTTGCAATCCACATATAACCATAGCAGATGGAAAATAGAAAAATAAAAATATTAAAAGGCGGTGAATTTCTTCTTTCGGAATCATCGGCTACAGATATTTTTATTCCCGAAGAGTTTGACGAAGAACAGAAAATGATATCAGGTATGTGTCAGGATTTCCTTGAAAAAGAAGTGCTTCCTATTCTTGACAGAATCGACAACCTGGAACCCGGACTTATGAGAAGTTTAGTCACAAAATCAGGTGAATTAGGACTTCTTGGAATTTCGGTACCTGAAGAATACGGCGGTTTTGGGCAATCTTTTGTAACATCAATGCTTGCATCAGATATTATTGGCGCAGGTTATTCATTTGCGGTAGCTTATTCGGCACATACGGGCATAGGTACACTGCCAATTCTCTATTATGGAACAGAAGAACAAAAACAAAAATATCTTCCGAAACTGTCTTCAGGCGAATATGCCGGAGCATACTGTCTTACTGAACCAAATGCAGGATCTGATGCTAATTCGGGAAAAACTAAAGCCAGCCTTTCTGAAGACGGGAAATATTATATTCTGAATGGACAGAAAATGTGGATCACCAATGGTGGTTTTGCTGAGGTACTCACTGTTTTTGCTAAAATTGATACTGATAAAATATTAAGCGCTTTCATTGTTGAACGCAATTTCCCGGGTATTACATTTAACCCTGAAGAAAAAAAAATGGGGATCAAAGGATCTTCCACTGTTCAGATATTCTTCAACGATTGCAAAGTACCTGTTGAAAATCTTCTCGGGAAAAGAGGCGAAGGCTTTAGGATTGCTCTTGGCATTCTTCATATCGGTCGGATCAAACTTGGAGCAAATGTGCTGGGTGCAGGCAGGAGAGCAATTATGCATTCTGTAAATTACGCCAACGAACGCAAACAATTCGGAACATTTATCTCAAATTTCGGTGCCATAAAATATAAGCTCGCCGAACAGGTGATAAGGCAATTTGCTGCTGAAACCGCTGTTTACCGTACAAGCAAATATGTTGACGATACTATTAATATGCATATTGCAAATGGTATGGAAAAAATCAGAGCATACCTCGAAGCGCTTAGCGAATATGCAATGGAAGCGGCTGTTTTGAAGGTTTTTGGATCAGAAGTACTGGATTATATTGTGGATGAGGCTTTGCAGATTCATGGAGGGATGGGCTTCTCAGCAGAAATGCCTACTGACAAGGCTTATCGCGACTCCAGGATCAATCGCATCTTTGAAGGGACCAATGAAATCAACCGTTTGGTGGCAACTGATATGTTTCTCAAATATGCAAAAAGAGCTGATTCTGAAATATTCAATATCGCTAAATCAATTTACAAAGAAATAGATGGACAAAAGAAAACTTCAACATCCATTTCTGATTACTTTGGCAAGAAACATTTCTATATTAAAAATCTGAAAAACGCAGTTATTCTCATACTTGGCAAAGCTTATGAAACTGTTGGAAAACAATTCAACACCGAACAGGAAATCATGATGAATATTTGCGATATGGCAATTCAGCTTTATGTTGCCGAATCAGTCGTTTTAAGAGTTGAAAAACTTCAGGGTATCAAGAGCGCCGAAGAAATCAATGTTTATAAGGATATCTGCGATGTGTTTGTTTACGAAGCGGCTTCACAAATTTACAAGTCGGGTATTGATGCTGTTAATTCTTTTGCAGCAGGGGAGGAGTTCGCTAAATTACAGAATGGCTTAAAATATTTAACCTCTGTCGAACCTGTAAATATTAAAGAAGCAAGAAGAAGAATTGCTAACAAATTGATAGAAGATAACGATTACAAATTTTAAAACTTTTTAAATAGTCATTAGTTAGGAGTTCTTAGTAAATTAGTGAAATAGTGAATTAGGGAGCATAGGGACAGAGAAACATTATTAATAGAGACGCTACGGGGAAACCAGTAGCGTTTTTTAAATTTGTGATGTTTGGAAAATGTTTTAACTTTGTGAATATAAATTAAAATATATAAGGAGTAACCTGAAAATCCTTGAAAAGAGTATGGGAAATAAAATTAATATTTAACTAAAAAATAAAAATTATGAAAAAATCTATTCTTTTTACCGTATTGGCTTTTATGACATGTTTTGTGTTTGCCCAGCAGCAGCCCGATAAAATATTAACCGGCAGAAACAAAAGCCATATTGCCAATCCCGCTCAATGGCAGTATTTAGGAAAAGATCAAATGCCCGTACATGCAAAAAGGCCCGATCTTTCCGGTCCGAAATCACTGATCTGGAAATGGGATACTATTATTACTTACGATACTTTAAGTGGTTTTATTGAAAGGCATACTCAAACATTCGATATTAATGGCAATGTTTTGACCCGATTAATAGAACAATGGCAAACCAACATCTGGGTGAATAGCTGTAGATATACTTATACTTATGATGGAAGCGGAAACATGCTGACCTTATTATATGAACAATGGCAAACCGGCACTTGGGTAAATGACTGGAGAAAAACTTTTACATATGATGGCAACGGAAACATGCTGCCCTTATTAGGAGAAGATTGGCAAACTAACACTTGGGTGAATTCCTGGATATATACTTATACTTATGATGGAAGCGGAAACACGCTGACCCAATTATATGAACAATGGCAAACCGGCACTTGGGTAAATGACTGGAGATGTACTTATACTTATGATGGCAACGGAAACATGCTGCCCTTATTAGGAGAAGATTGGCAAACTAACACTTGGGTGAATTCCTGGATATATACTTATACTTATGATGGAAGCGGAAACACGCTGACCCAATTATATGAACAATGGCAAACCGGCACTTGGGTAAATGACTGGAGATGTACTTATACTTATGATGGAAGCGGAAACATGCTGACCTTATTAGGGGAACTATGGCAAACCGGTACTTGGGTGAATAGCTGGAGAACTACTTATACTTATGATGGAAGCGGAAACAACCTGACCGAATTAGATGAAGTATGGCAAACCAACATCTGGGTGAATTACTGGATATATACTTATACTTATGATGGAAGCGGAAACATGCTGACCGAATTAGATGAAGTATGGCAAACCAACATCTGGGTGAATTACTGTAGATATATTTATACTTATGATGTTGATGGCAATTCAATTACCGGAAAATATGAAGTTTGGGCAAACAGCAATTGGCAAGCAGGCATGGGTGGTTTGCAGGTTTATTCTAAAAAGAATTGGATATGCTCGTTTGCCTCAGTCTATAGATACGAAGCAAGCTTTATCTCCTTTATTATTACAGGTATTGAAAATATATATGCAGATAACAGTTGTCTTATTATTTACCCCAACCCCGCCACCGATAACCTTATTATAGAAACCCCACAAAAAGCCACAATAGAAATTTTAAATATACAAGGGCAGCTAATAAAAACCATTGCAGCAAGCGGCAATAAAACAAGTGTTGATGTATCAGCATTTCCAAGCGGGGTGTATGTTGTAGAAATTAAAACAGAAAAAGGGATTGCAGTTAAAAAGTTTGTTAAGGAATAAAAAGTTAAAATTATAAAACAGGGAAAATAAAGAAATTACAGAGCGTGAAATAGAATACTATTAAACATTATTTGATATTGTTAGGAATGAATAAATCACTAACTTTGTAGCAAAATTTACGACAATGGCAACTATGCTGACATTAAACGCTATACTGAAAGAAATGAAAGACATTCCCGTTGACCGACTGGAAGACCTTTATTCTTTCGTTCATTCCCTTAACACCAAAATAAAAAAGTCGGACAATTTGCGAAAAACGATTTTGGCTTTTGCTGGTTCGTTCAGTGATATGACAGACAAGGACTATTCGGACTTTGTAAAAGAAACAAAAAAAGTCAGAACCAAACTTTTTAACCGTAACATTAACATATGAAGCCATCGCTTATTGACACCGACATTCTTTCCGAATTTTTAAGGGGAAATCCAAAAGTAATCGCAAAAGTTGACGAGCATTTACAAGAGTATGGATTTGTAAGTTTAAGCATTATCACCTATTATGAAATTCTTAATGGACTTCTTTACAAGGACGCAAAAAAGCAACTGAAAAAATTTACTGACTTTATTGAGTTTAATAAAGTTTTACCTCTGACACTACGAGCAGCAAAAGTAGCAGCGGAAATTCAAGCAGACCTTCGCAAAAGAGGCATTGAAATCGGACATACAGACACGCTCATTGCTGGAATTGCTTTAATCAACGACTTGCAACTTGTAACAAATAATACAGACCATTTCAAAAGAATAAAAGGCCTTGACATTGCAAACTGGACAAAATAATTTGCATGCAGCGGACTGTTAAACAAAGTAATTAGGCTAAATAAAATATGAATCATTAAAACCGCTCCCGTTCATTGGGGGCGATTTTTATTAACCAAAGTATCATTGGCAGCCCTGCCTGCGTGATGCCCGCCAGAAAGACATTGTCGGGCTGGCAGTCAGGCAGGAAAGCGAGGAATCTAAAAATGACGAACCCATCCGAAAATTCAAGCCTTTCAAGAAAGCTCGGACTTTTTACAGCCCTGATGGTTGTTATTTGTTCTATGATCGGTTCAGGCGTGTTCAAGAAGATTGCGCCGATGGCAGGAACGCTTTATTCTTCGGAATTAATTCTTTTTTGCTGGCTGCTTGCAGGTGTTATCACATTACTTGGAGCTATCAGTTATTCAGGACTGTCGCGCATCAGCAAAGAAGCAGGAGGGGAGTATCAATACCTGAAGATCATATATGGAAAATTCTTCTCTTTCCTTTACGGCTGGACTGCCTTTTCAGTGATACAGTCAGCTTCAATTGCTTCTATTGCTTATGTTTTCAGCCAGTCTGTGAACAACATGGTTCATCTGCCCGGGTTTTCCGCCAGCATTGCAAACATCAGCTTTTTAGGTTACATCTTTCCTTTCGATAATATCGGTGTGAAAACAATAGCTATTCTCGCCATAATTTTAATTACTGCCATTAATTATTTCGGAGTACAATATGGGGGTTTTACAGTTAACTTTTTTACCATTGCCAAAATAATCGGTGTCCTTTTACTGTTGGGCATTTGCTTTGGTTCCGGAATTGGCGGCAGCAGCAATTTTCACCAGCCGTCGCAACATATAAGTGAAATAAACAATTTGAATTTCTGGAAACTTACAAGTATTGTTTTTGCTGCAATGCTCAGCGCTTTCTGGGCATTCGATGGTTGGGTAAATATTACATTTCTTGCCGGTGAAGTGAAAAATCCGCGAAGAAACCTGCCAATTTCAATCATTGGCGGAGTATTGATAGTTACAGCATTTTACCTTATTGTAAATTATGCCTACCTGTATGTAATGCCCGTAGATTCTTACGTTGGAATGGTTCAAAATCAAAACAGCATAGCGGCTGCCGAAGTTACAAAAACTGTAATGGGACCTGCCGGTTTTATTATTATTTCCGTTTTGATTCTCGTTTCCACATTCGGTACTACTAACAGCAGTGTAATGTCGTCGTCGCGTATCTATTATGCAATGTCTAAAGAAGGATTATTTTTTCGTTCCGTTGCAAATGTTCATCCTAAATATAAAACTCCGCACAAAGCCTTGATGATCCAGTGCATCTGGGCATGCCTGCTTGTTATTTCCGGCACATTCGACCGGCTTACAGACATGCTTATTTTTGCAGCTTTTATTTTTTACGGAACAGGTGCATTCGGACTTTTTATACTTAAAATAAAAGATAAGTATAAAGAAAAAATATTTGGTTATCCGTTGATACCGGCACTTTTTGTGATTTTTTGTATTGTATTGGTAGTAAGTTCTTTTGTGGAAAGACCTGTTGAAAGTCTTATTGGTATCGGGTTAATATTGACCGGGATTCCATTTTATTTTTATTGGAAAATTAAAACAGACAAGCTTAAATAGCTGCCTGCTCTCCTGCCATTACCCCTGTGGAAAAGGCGATCTGTAAATTGTAGCCACCGGTATTAGCATCCAGGTCTATCACCTCTCCTGCAAAAAATAAATTGGGATAAATTTTTGACGCAAGTGTTTTGGAACTTATTTGTTCAAGGCACACGCCACCGCAAGTTATGATCGCTTCGCTGAAAGGCCGGAGGGCAGTAACCTCAAAACGAAAATCTTTAAGAAGCAAACGGATTTTTTTTCGTTCTTCCCCGCTTACCTGGTTTGCAGGTTTTTCCCCGTTAAGTTTGAGCAACCGGATAAATTCGGGAATAAGCTTTGATGGCAGCCATAATTTAAAAATATTTGAAAGTTTCATCTTCCCGTTTTCATCCAGATCCCTTTGTAAACGGTTATCTAACTTTTGCTCATCCAGAGCCGGTTTTAGATCAATAGAAAAAACCACATCTTTTTTTTGTTGTATAGCCTCATTGTGTCTTCGGCTCAGTGTAAGGACGATCGGACCTGATAATCCGAAATGTGTGAAAAGCATTTCTCCGAATTCTTCATCTGTCTTTTTGCCGTTGATCCATACATTTACTTTAACATTTTTCAGACTGAGTCCTTGCAAATTTTTTGCTGTATCACCTTTGGTTTCTACCGGTACAAGGGCAGGACGAATATTTGTTACCTTGTGTCCTAATTCGCGGGCTATTGGGTATCCGTCGCCTGATGAACCTGTTGCAGGATAAGATGCTCCGCCGGTTGCAAGAATAAAGGTCTTCCCATTTATAATTTGATTTGGTACAATTTCAACTCCGGTAATTTGTCCGTCTTTTGCAACGAATCTTTTTACCTTGCTGTTGCAGCGAATTTCCGCACCGCAACTTTTTGCATAACTTACCATTGCATTCGCCACACCCACAGCCGAATTGCTTTTTGGAAAAACTCTTCCACCTCGTTCAACAACAGTTTCTACTCCAATCCCGTGAAAAAAGTTGATAGTGTCTTCATTAAAAAACCTTGAAAATGTTGGTTTTAAAAAATTCGGGTTGGGCGCGGTTTCATTCAGAAATGCTGCCAATGGAGCTGTGTTGGTTATGTTACATCTTCCTTTGCCGGTTATTTTAAGCTTTTTCAGCGGTTCGCTCATTTTTTCAAGGATCAATACCTTTGCGCCGGACTTTGCAGCAAATATTCCTGACGTTATTCCTGCAACGCCGCCGCCGATAATAATAACATCGTAATTTTGTTTCATTATTTTATTTCCCAATCAGGCACAAATGTTTCGACTTGGCAGGATTAGCGAGCCTACACAATCCTCTTATATATCATCTTATCATCCCCATCATCATAGAAATCTTTGATACGGGCAACCAGTTCGCAACCGCAGGAATTGTAAAATTTTTGAGTGGGAATGTATTTTTCGCGTGAGGAAGTTTCGATATAAACACCTTTGCCTCCAAGGTTTTTTATGATTTTTTCGGTTTCAGCCATTAGCATTTTCCCAACACCCGACCCTCTGCAATCATTGTGAACACCTATCCAGTATAGTTCCCAACTGTGTTTAGTACAGGGAATATATCCGAAACAGGTGTATCCGGCCGTCCTGCCATCCACTTCGGCAAATAAAAAATGATAATGGCTTTCACCGCCGGTTTCAAAAACATTTTCAACTAATTCTATTGCTATACTCATTTCAAAATCGTAAAAAAATCCACTGGAGTGTAAAATATCTCTCACATTTTCCAGATCATCTCTCTTTACTTCGGTTCGGAATTTCAGGCTTTCTATATTCATGTTTTTTATTTTCTGGCAATAAATTTAAACTATTTAAAACTTCTATTGGATAAAAACGTCTTCTATAACTTTTTCCATAACCTGTTTAAAACTATACCCCTTCTGCTGAATTGCTGCATAAAGTCCGCCATCTGGTGAAAGACATGGATTTGCATTCACTTCAAGCACATAAGGATTGTTTTCATTATCTACTCTGAAATCTATCCTTACATATCCTCTCAGATTAAAAACTTTCCAGCATTGCAGGCATATTTCTGAAAGTTTATCAAGCAAAACTTTATCGTTTTCGTTGAAAAGAAAGGTCCTTTTTGTCCTTTCGTGTTCAAAAGTGTCTTCAACCCATTTTGCCGAATAGCCCAATATCTTTGGCTTGTCTTCAGGGAAATTAATAAACTGCATTTCAGCATGAGGCATTACCTCAGGACCATTCTTCCCTCCAATAACTGAAATATTAAATTCTCTTCCTTCAATATATTTTTCAATAAAAAATTTATTCCTGTCAACATTTTTTAATTTCTCAATATAAACTTTGTCATCGCCATGGAACACGCTATCGAAATCAAGACCAATAGAAGCGTCTTCCCATATTGGTTTTAAAATATATCTTACAGACGGATCAATTTTTTTAAGTTCATTAAGCTCAATCCAATCAGCAGTAGGTATTCCATTGCTTTTTAAATTTATTTTTGTGAGCAGTTTGTTTGTTGTAATAAACATCCCTTCCAGATGAACACCGGAATAAGGTATTTGCAGATAATTCAGTATTGCAGGGCTAATGTAACACAGTTCTCCTTTGTTGTCAATGGATTCTACAAGATTGAAAACAAAACAGGGATCAATCTCTTTTATTTGTTTTATCGCTTCATTGATATTAAAAGAGAACGGAACTTCGCTGATAACATAGCCAAGTTCTTTTAATGTATCAGCAACCAGATTAACCTGTGTTAATACATCCAACTCATCGGCCTGCGGGTTTTCGGATAGCTTGTTGAATAAAATTACAACCTTGTTATTTTTCATGTTATTTATTCTTTTTTCACTCCGAAGCATTTAACAAATTTCAATCAATGACTATTATTATTTTATTTCTATTAATTTCTAATTTCAATCCCGAAGTTTCGGGATCAATGAATATCCCAATTTCAATGAATTTCTTTTTCCCACTATCATTTATTTAATTAGTCTTTTTATAGCCGATTTCATTATTTTTCCAATCAGTTCTTCATAAGATATGCCTGCCATTTTAGATAAAATAGGAAGATCGGAATGTATGGGATTAAGCCCTGCAAGTGGATTCACTTCAATAAAATTTGGGACGCCATTTTTATCCATACGTAAATCGATACGTCCGCCATCCCTGCAACCAAGCCCTTTCCATGAAGCCAGCGCTATTTTATAACATACATCTGTGATTTCTTTTTCAGGAACTGTGTAATCGATAAGCTGCAGATAATTTGCTTTTGAATGATAAGAATAAATTTTCGAAGCCTGCCTGCCGCCTGCCCCGATGTAATCGGGGGCAGGCAGGGCTTCATTTTCACGGAAACAGACTTCCATTATACCAACAGCTTCCGATTCTTCGCCTGTACCGATAATGCCTACCGTAAATTCACGTCCGGGTAAAAATGTTTCCACAAGAACTGGTTGTTTATATTGTGCCAGTCTTTCAATACAAACTTTTTTCAAATCATCAGAATTTGTAATCTTAGAATTCGGAGTGATTCCTTTACCTGTTCCTTCAGCTATGGGTTTTGCAAAAAGAGGGAATGGAAGATCTATTTTGTCAATATCAGTTTCTGTTTCAACAATAGCAAAATCTGCAGTTGGGATTCCAAGATCGCGTATCACCCGTTTGGTAAGACCTTTGTGCAGGGTAAGGGAATTAACAAGCACGTCAGAAAATGTATAAGGGATGTTGTAAATATCAAGCACCGCCGGAACCTGGGCTTCGCGACCTATACCGTACATACCTTCACAGATATTAAAAACGATATCCCATCTTTTTCCGTTTGATAGAAGGTTTATCAGTGATTTTACATTTCCAATACGTTCGGGTTGAAAGCCATTTGCGATAAGCGCATTTTCAATACCTGCAATAGTTTCATTGCTGTCAAATTCTGCCGCTTCTTCTTCTGTATAGCCTTCTGCAAGGTAATCAGATTTCAGATCGTAAGTAATTCCTACTCTCATTAATGGATACAAATAAAATATACTTTGCACGGGGTAATCCCGCATGTGCGGGAGTATATTCTTTAAAAGCCCCAAGTTCCAAGTCCCAAGTTTCAAGACCCAAGACCCACGCCACAAGTTCCCTTTGAATTTGGGACTTAAAAATCAGCAAAAGTCAGGATACTTATAAACTTTTCCTTTATAGTTTTTCAACAGTGCATAATTACCTTCTTTACCAAGATAATATTCAGGAAGAAGTGGGATTTTTCCACCGCCGCCAGGTGTGTCTATCACATAAGAAGGCACAGCATATCCTGAAGTATATCCGCGTAAACCTTGAATTATTTCCAATCCTTTTTCTATGGGTGTTCTGAAATGAGCCGAACCCGAAATAGGGTCGCACTGATAAAGATAATATGGACGTACCCTTATTTTAAGCAATTCGTGCATTAAATTTTTCATTATAGTAACATCATCATTAATACCTTTCAGCAAGACGGTCTGGCTTCCCAGCGGAATGCCGGCGTCAGCAAGGCGTTCGCATGCTTCTTTCACTTCGGGTGTGATTTCCGACGGATGCGTGAAATGTACGCTCATCCACACAGGATGATATTTTTTAATGGTGTTGACTAATGATGGAGTAACGCGTTGAGGTAATACTACCGGCACTTTTGTTCCAATACGGATAAACTCAACATGTGGAATTTTTCTGAGCCGTGACAGAATAAAATCAAGTTGGTTATCGCTTATGGTAAGCGGGTCGCCACCAGAAAGCAACACATCTCTGATTTCCGTATGTAATGAAATATATTCAAAGGCTTTTTCAAGTTCTGCCTTACCAAAATGAAATGGTTTTTCTTTTGCAACCATTCTGGAACGTGTGCAATACCTGCAATAGGTAGAACAGAAATCTGTAATAAGAAACAAAACTCTGTCGGGATACCTGTGAATGATGTTGGGCAGAGGGCTGTCGTTTTCTTCGCAAAGAGGATCAATATCTTCTCCTTCGCTGCGAATGTATTCGCCTTCGTCAGGGACAACACATTTTCTTAAAGAATTATTTTTTGATTTATCATCAAGAAGGCTTGCATAATAAGGAGTAATGCGAAGAGGTAAAGAACCTTTATTAAAAAGATAAAAAAAACTTTCTTTAAAGTTTAACTGAATAATTTGTTCAAGTTTTGATTTTGATGTAATGCTGTTCCGGATCTGCCATTTCCAATCAAGCCATTCGGTTTCGCTAACGGAGGGGTAATGTTTTTTTAAGAATTTTTTGCTTGTTTCACTTATTGTGGTGAATTCTGGTTTTTTTTCTTCTGAAAATTCTTTTTTCAGGTTGATTAATGAAACTTTCCTGTAGTCAGTTAAACTTTTGAGGCTTGGAGGCTCTTCATCGAGCACAATTTCATTTTTTGAGTTTTCCTGTTCCCGGTGAATTTGGTTTTTCATCACTTCAGTTTTGATTTGTTTTATTTATGGTTAATACTGTTTTTTCTTGTATTAGTTTAACTAATAATAAAATGTTATTAAAAAACATGCAATAGTAATTCTTTTTTAAATTCAAAGTTTTCTTTTCAAAAAAACTTTTCAATAACTTATTAACCATAAAATGTGTTTTATTATCCATGTGATTTTTTAAAAATTTTGATATATGTCAGGTCACTCCATGTCATGCTGCAAGCAGGTTATACCAAGTTGCGTTTAAAGAGATAACATTGAATTTAAACGCTTACTCGATATAATGCCGATAGACTTTCAAAATAATTTTAAAAACGTAGTGAATTAAAATTATACTTTTGAAAGCAAATCGGTATTGGCGATAAAAAATTCGAGGTTAATATAAAAAGAGGAGCTGAAATTTCAACTCCTCTTTCCATTCAATACTAAAAGTCATTAATTCTCGGTTTCCGTTTCTGCTTTTTTTACTTTATTATTCTTTTTCTCTTTAACAATCTTTATAAGCAGTTCTTCTTTTTTCACATCATATCCAATACTGATCATGTCGCCTTCGGCAATTTTACTTCTGATAATTTCCTCGGCAAGCGGATCTTCAACGTATTTCTGGATTGCACGCTTTAAAGGGCGAGCGCCAAATTGTGCATCCCATCCTTTCTCAAGAATAAAATCTTTGGCTTCAATAGAAACTTCCATTTCGTAACCCATCCCAAGAATTCGCTTGTGCAGGATGGCAAGCTCAATATCAATAATCTTGTGAATACTTTCGCGCTCTAATGAATCAAATAACACCACATCGTCTATCCTGTTTAAGAATTCAGGGGCAAAGGCTTTTTTGAGTGCATTTTCAATGACACCCCGGGCGAAATCGGCAACATGGTTTTGCTTGGTGGAAGTACTAAACCCAACGCCTTGCCCGAAATCCTTCAATTGACGAGAACCGATATTCGATGTCATAATGATGATCGAATTTTTAAAATCAACACGTCTGCCAAGGCTATCCGTTAAAACACCATCATCAAGAACCTGCAGCAATAAATGAAATACATCCGGATGAGCTTTTTCAATTTCATCAAGTAAAACAACAGAGTAAGGTTTCCTTCTCACTTTTTCAGTAAGCTGTCCGCCTTCTTCATAACCCACATATCCCGGAGGAGCGCCGATCAATCTTGACACAGCAAATTTTTCCATGTATTCGCTCATATCAATGCGGATCAGTGCATCGTCCGAATCAAACAAGTAACGTGAAAGGACCTTTGCCAGATATGTTTTGCCAACACCTGTAGGCCCAAGAAAAATAAATGTACCAATAGGTTTACTAGGATCTTTAAGACCTGCACGGTTTCTCCTGATACATCGAACAACTTTTTTAATCGGCTCTTCCTGACCAATTACTGATCCGCCAAGCTCTTGTTCCATATTAAGCAATCTCTCGCCTTCATTCTTTGCAATACGTTGAACAGGGATTCCTGTCATCATTGCGACTACTTCAGCTACATTTTCTTCGGTTACGATCTCCCTGTTAATCTTGGATTCTTCTTCCCATCTGCGTTTCTCTTTTCCTAATTCATCATGGAGTTTTCTCTCCATATCACGGTATTTCGCAGCTTCCTCGTATTTCTGACTTTTAATAGCATTCGTCTTTCCATTTTTCACTTCCTCTATCTTATTTTCAAGACTAAGGATTTCAACGGGTACATGAATATTTGAAATATGAACCCTGGAACCTGCTTCATCCAAAGCATCAATAGCTTTGTCGGGAAGGCAACGATCGCTGATATATCGCTGAGTAAGAGAAACACACGCTTTTATAGCTTCTTCAGAATATATTACCAGATGATGATCTTCATACCGTGTTTTAATGTTATTAAGAATATCGATGGTTTCTTCAGATGTTGTAGGATCTACAAGAATTTTCTGAAATCTTCTTTCTAAAGCGCCATCTTTTTCGATATACTGTCTGTACTCATCTAAAGTGGTTGCACCAATGCATTGGATTTCACCGCGGGCAAGGGCAGGTTTAAACATATTGGAGGCATCAAGCGAACCGGATGCCCCACCTGCCCCCACAATAGTATGAATTTCATCAATAAAAAGTATAACATCGGGATTCTTTTCCAGTTCGTTCAAAACTGCCTTCATTCTTTCTTCAAACTGACCCCTGTACTTTGTTCCTGCTACCAACGAGGCGATATCGAGAGTTACGATTCGTTTATTGAAAAGCGCTCTCGATACTCTTCTTTGAATTATTCTTAGCGCCAGACCTTCAGCAATAGCTGATTTACCAACGCCTGGTTCACCGATCAGTATAGGATTATTCTTTTTTCTGCGACTTAATATCTGGGCAATACGCTCAAGTTCTTTTTCTCTGCCAACAACAGGGTCTAAACGATTTTCTTCAGCAAGTTTAGTTAAATCCCTTCCAAAATTATCCAGTACAGGAGTTTTTGATTTTGAATCGCCCTGCTTTTTGCTGCCGGTACTTCCCAAACTACCTCCCTTATCTTCCATATCATCGTCATCATCGGCGCTGCCACGTGAAAATTCACCCCTTGGTTTACTTGATTTATCAACTGCATCGGGATAGTGATTCTCTGACAAAATTGATTGCAATTCGTTTCTTACAGATTCATATGAAACACCAAGCCTGTTCAACGTTTTGGTTGCAATATTATCTTCATCTTTTAGTATGGATAAAAGCAAATGTTCTGTGCCGATCAGCTCACTTTTAAATACTTTCGCTTCAAGGTATGTGATTTTTAAAATGCGTTCAGCCTGCTTGACTAAAGGAATATTTTCAATATTTCCGGATGTCGTACCATTGTTTTTCAACGATATTTCGATGCCTTTTCTTAGTGTAAAAAGATTAACACCAAGATAATTCATTATTTTTATTGCAAGTCCTTCTCCTTCGCGAATTATTCCAAGCAAAAGATGCTCTACACCTATATAATCATTCTGTAATCTTATTGCCTCTTCACGGCTGTAAGAAATCACATCTTTTACCCTTTGCGAAAATTTAGCTTCCATATTTCATGTAGTTCTATACTAAAAACGGGATAAATTTATACATTTTATGAATACAAAAAAAGGTATAAAGGTATATGGATATAAGGTATATGGCGTGTGGAATTTCCCTATTTCCTTATACCTTATTTCCCCTATACCCATTTGTACTAATTTATCCCTTTCAAAGTATAATAATCCAAAGATAACAAAATTTTACATAAAAACGTCAAATTTATGTACAAAAATAGAGCAAACTCTCTTTGCAGTATATTATTTTTCAACACAAGCATGTTAGTAATAAAAAATCTTAGCATTTTTATGGTCATTTTAGCAAAAAATTGTACTTTCGTAAAATATTTTGAAACTTATTAAAAATTGTGTTTGATTGATATAAATAAGAAAAATGGAAGAAGGAGAAAAAATCGTTCAGATTAACATTGAAGATCAAATGAAATCGGCTTACATTGATTATTCGATGTCGGTCATTGTATCACGCGCCTTACCGGATGTCAGAGACGGACTTAAACCTGTTCACCGGAGGGTTTTATATGGAATGCTCGACCTGGGGCTTCTTTCCAACCGGACATATAAAAAATCCGCTAGAATTGTAGGTGAGGTACTAGGAAAATACCATCCTCATGGTGACACCTCAGTTTATGATGCCATGGTTAGAATGGCTCAGGAATGGTCATTAAGATACCCGCTTGTTGACGGGCAAGGTAACTTTGGCTCAGTGGATGGCGATAGCCCTGCGGCCATGCGATATACAGAAGCAAGGCTTCGTAAGATCGCTGAAGAAATTGTTGCTGATCTTGATAAAGATACTGTCGATTTTCAGCTCAACTTTGACGACTCATTACAGGAACCGAAGGTGATGCCATCCAGAATACCAAACCTGTTAATAAACGGTGCATCAGGCATTGCCGTTGGAATGGCTACAAACATGCCTCCTCATAATATTGGTGAAGTGATTGATGGAACAATAGCTTTTATTGATAATCCTGAAATAACAGTATCCGAATTAATGAAATTTGTGAAAGCGCCAGATTTCCCGACATACGGTATCATTTATGGTTATGATGGCGTTCGCGAAGCATTTGAAACTGGCAGAGGACGTATTGTTATGAGAGGCGAATCTACTGTGGAAATAATGGCTTCAGGAAGAGAAAATATAATCTTTACATCAATACCATACCAGGTTAACAAGGCTGAAATGATCAAGAAAACTGCCGACCTGATTAATGATAAAAAAATTGAAGGTATTTCCGATATCCGTGATGAATCCGATAGAACCGGAATGAGGATAGTTTATGAATTAAAGAAAGACGCCGTAACTAATGTCGTTTTAAATAATCTTTATCAGAACACAGCGCTTCAAACTTCTTTCAGTGTCAATAATGTCTGCCTTGTTAAAGGAAGGCCAATGACGCTTAACCTTAGGCAACTCATTTTGTACTTTGTGGAACACAGGCATGATGTTGTAATTCGCAGAACAAAATATGAACTTGCAGAAGCGGAAAAAAGAGCGCATGTCTTATTAGGATTGCTTATTGCGCTTGATAATCTGGATGAAGTGATTGCTTTGATTCGCGCATCAAAAAATCCTGATGAAGCTAAAAACGGCCTGATGCTGAACTTTAACCTGAGCGAAATACAGGCAAAAGCCATTCTTGCAATGCGCCTGCAAAGCTTAACCAGCCTGGAAAGAGATAAGCTGAAATCAGAATATGAAGAACTGATAAAACAAATTGAATATTTTAAAAGTATTCTTGCCGACGATAATCTCTGCAAAAAGATTATTAAAGATGAACTTCTTGAAATAAAAGAAAAATATGCTGATAAACGCCGCACTGAGATTAAATATTCCGCTACGGATTTCAGAATAGAAGATACAATTGCCGATGATAGCGTCGTTATTACCATATCACACATGGGTTATATAAAAAGAACTCTCTTAAGCGAATACAGGGTTCAGGGTAGGGGAGGGCGCGGTTCGAAAGGAACTGATATCAGGGATGAAGACTTTATTGAACACCTGTATATTGCAACGATGCACGAATATATGTTGTTTTTCACCGAAAAGGGGAAATGTTTCTGGCTGAGAGTATTTGAAGTTCCGGAAGGCACAAAATCATCCAAAGGAAGAGCCATCCAGAACATGATAAATATTCCCCCCGATGATAAAGTGAAAGCTTTTATTAATTTAAAAAGCATAGATAACGAAGAATATATTAATAATAACTATATTATTCTTTGCACTAAGAAAGGAACGATAAAGAAAACATCACTGGAATCTTATTCAAGGCCAAGGGCAAATGGTATCAATGCAATCAATATCAAAGAAGATGATCAACTTCTTCAGGCAAAACTTACGAATGGTAATAATGAAGTACTTCTTGCTCTACATTCCGGAAGAGCGATACGTTTTAATGAAAAAACTGTTCGACCAATGGGTAGGAATGCTACAGGCGTTAGAGGAATAAGACTTTCTGCCACTGATGACGAAGTGATTGGAATGATATGTATTGAAAATAATATATATGACATACTTGTTGTATCTGAAAATGGTTACGGAAAACGATCCAAACTAGAAGATTACCGGGTAACAAATCGTGGCGGCAAGGGTGTTAAAACGATCAATGTTACTGAAAAAACGGGTAAATTAGTTGCTATTAAAGAAGTTCTGGATACTGATGACCTGATGATAATTAATAAATCGGGGATCATCATCCGTATTGAAGTTAAACAGCTCCGGGTTATGGGTCGTGCAACCCAGGGAGTACGCCTGATTAAAATGAAAGATGACGATTCTATTGCCTGGGTTACTCCGGTTGAAGAAGACAAGATTAATAGTAATGGAAACGGAGAAAACGAAAATGTTATAGAAAATAATATGATCAGTAATTCTGACATTATTGTTGAAAACTCCGAATTTGAAGAAAACCCGGGCGACAACGGAGGTGAAAATAAAGAAGAATAAAATTTGTTTTGTTTCAAATAATATAAATCTTAAAAAATGAAAAAAGCAGCGATTTTCCTGGCAATAGTGTTTTCAATAAACATAGCCCATGCACAAAAACTTAGTTTCCAAAGTGCAGTTTCCAGCCTTAATAAAGGATTTCTTGACAAAGCAAGGAATTTTATCGATCCTTGCATTATAGATCCATCAACGAAAGATTGGCCTAAAACATGGAAATACAGGGGCGATATTTACTTGCAAATTCTTCTTTCCAAAGAGGATAAGTACAAAAACCTTGACTCAAACGCTTTACAAATTGCTTATGATTCTTATCAAAAAGCGATAGAACTTGATAGCAAAAAAGAATATTTTGATGATATTAAATTTCAATTATATGTATGCGGTGAACAATTCTACAATAAAGGTGTAGAACTTTATACTCTGAAAAAGTACGAAGATGCTATGACAAGTTTCGATAAAACTTCTATAATTAATGGAATTTTTGGACTTGCCGATACCTTGGCAACCTATAATGCAGCATTATGCGCCGAACTTGCAAACATACCCTCAAAAGCGAAAGAATATTATAAAAAACTAGTGAAGTTAAACTATCATCAACCACTTATATATTCCTCTTTAGCAAGTATTTATAAAGATGACAAAGATACTGCTAAAGCTTTGAGTACAATTAAAAAAGGCAGGGAATTGTATCCTGATAATTATAACCTTATTATAGCGGAAACCAATATTTATCTTTCTTCAGGTAAAACAAAAGAAGCAAAAGACCTGTTAGAGATTGCCATTCAAAAAGATCCGACTAATCCGAATTTGTATTATGCAATAGGAACCAGTTATGATGCTTTGGCAAATGACACTTCCAAATTACAAAAGGAAAGGAGTTTATATTTTACAGAAGCAGAATCTGCATATAAAAAAGCCATAGAATTGAAAGCGGATTTTTTTGATGCCATATATAATTTAGGCGCAATGTATTTTAACGATGGCGTTAGGATTTTTCAGGAAGCCGATAAAATGGTAAATGATATGACAAAGTACAACGAAACAAAGGTAAAATTTGAACAAAGATGGAATCAGGCATTGCCATATCTTGAAAAAGCATTGGAACTTAACTCGAGTGACTATAACACATTAATTTCTCTGAAACAGCTTTATTCCAGAACAAGCCAGATGGATAAACTTAAGGTGATTAATGAAAAGTTAAAGGCTATTAAGTAGGAATAGAGAGGGAGGTTGTTATATAATCTCCCTTATTTAGAAAGATGCTATTTAACATAATATTAATTATAAGACAAATATAATTATATTAAAATTCTTCTATACTGCTTGATTTTAAAGGATTTTGCATCATTATTAATAAACATTTTATAAACTATTAGAATTTGAAATAAACATATATCTTCCCGAAATTTTTACTATCCTTTTCAATTCTGTGGTAAAGTTTTTTTATTTCCGGTTTTTCTAAGAAACGAAGAACTTTCTTTTTCAGTTGTCCGCTTCCTTTACCGGGAATAATTTCTATTTCCTTGATCTTTTTAGATATGGCTTCTTCAATGATTTCGTTCAGCGCTTTATCAATTAAAAAGCCTTTATTGTATATATTATGTAAATTTAAAATTAGCCTGCTCATTTGTATCAAAATTACAGATTTAAATTTAGGGCACCTCGAAAAACTTTAAATTTCTTCGTTCGACTTCGTTTTGTAAATCCTCATGTACCATGCGTACACTACGGTTTACAAAACTTTGTCTGCCTCAAACTTTTTTGCTTTTCGAGGTGTCAAAATTAGGTTTTTAGAGATTTCAATTACATAATATCCTGTTTGGTTCTTACTGGTAAAATCTTTTTTTTGAGGTGCTGAAAAAAATTATCATTAACAATTAACATAAGTTCTCTTCAATTAGTCAGGCTGAGCCGTTCCGCATTTGCGGGACGTGTCGAAGCCTCCTTTCATTATATCGATAAACATTTCACTCTTCGACACAGCCGCTTCCTCACAAGCCCACCTGCCTAGCCGGCAAGGCTGGCGCAATGGCTGGCTCTGAGTGACATTTGCGGTTTGCAATTCGGTTATAAATAGTTTTTAGTAGCACCCTTAATATCGGTTGCTGGTTTTTCTTTGTACTTGTCTTCATAGTCAAAAAAAACTTTCATTCTTTCATAAAATTTTACTTTAAGAAAATCAAAAAATGAAACA
>Ga0265296_1001263_pt1 | contig 29996 bp, 24 predicted proteins | sample MunlanPumphouse1_FD_189073 | JGI IMG/M metagenome (GOLD analysis project Ga0265296, IMG submission 189073) | Groundwater microbial communities from a municipal landfill in Southern Ontario, Canada - Pumphouse #1 | ecosystem: Environmental > Aquatic > Deep subsurface > Groundwater | place... | reverse complement strand
GGCCAAGAACTTTGACCAGATCGACAGCGCACCGGAAGAAAAAGCAAGAGGTATTACTATTGCTATCGCGCACGTTGAATATGAAACTGATAAAAGGCATTATGCCCATATCGACTGCCCCGGCCATGCGGACTATGTCAAGAACATGGTTGTGGGAGCCGCGCAGATGGACGGAGCAATTCTTGTAGTTTCTGCCGCAGACGGACCAATGCCTCAAACAAGAGAACATATTCTTCTTGCAAGACAGGTTAACGTTCCCGCAATGGTCGTTTATCTTAACAAAGTTGATATGGTGGATGATCAGGAATTGATTGATTTGGTCGAAGTAGAAACAAGAGAGCTCCTTTCTAAATATGATTACCCGGGAGATAAGATCCCAATAATCCGCGGTTCAGCTCTTAAAGCTATGGAAGGCGATGCAGCAGCGGAAAAGAGCATTCAGGAATTAATGGACGCAATTGATACTCATATCCCGGAACCAAAAAGGCCTCTTGACCAGCCATTCCTTATGCCTATTGAAGATGTATTCTCAATAACAGGCCGCGGAACTGTCGGAACCGGAAGAGTTGAGAGAGGTATCGTAAAAGTCGGGGAAGAAGTCGAAGTAGTAGGAATTGGAGCCCACAAGAAGGTAACCGTAACCGGAGTAGAAATGTTCAGAAAAACGCTTGATGAAGGTCGAGCCGGAGATAATATCGGAATTCTTCTTAGAGGTATTGAAAAAGAAGAGTTAAAAAGAGGAATGGTCCTGGCAAAACCCGGAACAATTAAGCCTCACACAAAGGTTGAAGCCCAGGTATATGTTTTGACAAAAGAAGAAGGCGGACGACATACACCATTCTTCCCGGGATACAGGCCGCAGTTCTTTATGAGAACAACTGACGTTACAGGCGAAATTAAGCTCCCCGAAGGAGTAGAAATGGTAATGCCCGGTGATAATACAAAAATGGTGGTAGAACTCATTACTGATGTCGCCTGCGAGGAAGGCCTTAGATTTGCTATCAGGGAAGGCGGACACACCGTCGGCGCAGGAGCAGTTGTAAAAATTCTAGAATAGTAATCAATTGTTTAAATAAAAAATTGCCCTGATATTTTCGGGGCTTTTTTTTAGGTAAAATGTTTAAAATAACAATATCAAAATTATTTTTATTTCTTTCGGTTATTGCCCTGATGGCAATCGTATCATTATTGGGTTTTGCGGTTGGCGATTATTTGTACTACAGGGACAAGATTGTTCCCGGCTATTATGTGGCAAAGATAGATGTGGGTGGATTAACTCCTGCGCAAGCTATCAAATTATTAAAAAACAAGCCGGTTAACGAGTTTTTTGACTCTCCTTTCATTTTGTATTTGGGAAAATCCGAGTTCGAATTTAATTCGTCGGATATTGGAGTCGAACTAAACATCGAAAAAGCCGTGTTGGATTGTTACCGCCTTTCTTACTCAAAGAACTATTTTGATTATGTGTTATTCAGGATTTTTGGAAAAAGGATAGTGGTTGTTACAGATATCAGCTATAGCGGAGAAAACCTGCTTAATCTTGTAAAATTCGTGTCTGATGAGCTAAACAGCAGGCCCGTTTCCGCAAGATATATATTAAACAAACGCGGGATAGTTTCTGTTTTGCCTTCAAAAGACGGTTTTGAAATCGATATCTGGAGGACTTATGCGGAAATTGATAAAGCTCTACGGAATAATATTAATAGAATTCCAGTTATTGCCAAATCAAGCCGCCCGATGGCTACAACCGAAGCTTTAAAAAAATATCTGCCTCTTTATCTCATAGGAAAATTTCAGACATTTTATGGATCTCATGATTCGCCGAACAGGATACATAATATCCAGCTTATCGCGTCATTTCTGGATAACATTATTGTCAAACCAGCTGAATCATTTTCTTTGCTTTCACACATTGGAGATTTTACGGAGGAGCGGGGATTTAAAGAGGCATATGTTATTGTTGATGGTGTCCTTGAGGCGCAATACGGAGGAGGCACCTGTCAGATTGCCACGACATTATTCAACGCGGTTTCGTTTGCGGGCCTAAATGTTACATCCCGACGAAATCATTCCATGTGGTTTTCTATATATCCGCTTGGCCGGGATGCAACTGTGTATCCTCCTTATTCTGATTTTAAATTTATTAATGATACAGGCCATAATATTGTCATTAATCCTATAGCTACGAAAAAGAGTTTGACCTTTAATATCTTGGGTACTCCCACGGGGAAAAAGGTGTCTTTCAGCAGCCCGGGCATAAAATATTTTTACAGTTACGCGACCGACGAAGCAACCGGTGAATACAAAAAAGTCCGGCTCAAACCGTTTAAAACCACTGTTGTTATGACTGTTAAGAAAAAAGGCAAAATTATCGCCGAAAAAGTATATAAGAGTTTTTACAAGCTTAACGGCGACCGCGACACCGTAGTCATAAAAAAACGGGAAAAATTCTAAATATTCCCCGTCCGACTGAAATTATCCTCAAAATCGTTCGAAAATAGATAAATGAGCACTATCAGACCAATAAATATGGATCCGCGCGTCAGGATTCCCTCAAACAGGAACTTTTATATTAATGCGCTGTACCAAAGCAAGTTTCACGGTAGAGTAGCTGTGCTTGCGGATAAATTGGAGATGATGAATAGGCACTTAGGCCGCGGAATCAATTTTGACCGTGAAAAATTTTATGAAGCAGGAGGAGTCTGCGTATGGGCTCATAGAGATCAATTACGGCAGGTCAGCGGTATTCCGTATGCCGATCATCCGATTTCACTTGCGGAGACTGCTGTTGATGTTTTGCATGTTGCCGACGTTGACGAAATAATAGCTTATTTCCTGCATGATGTCGTGGAAGATACCGAGATAGGCGGAAATTTTATTTTAAGAAAGTTTGGTAAAGATCCTTCCCGATTGGTAGATACGCTGACAAAATTACCGCAGATCGGCAAGGAAATGAGCCTGGAAAATATTAATAGGTTTGTAACCGAATTCCAGCGTGATATCAGAAGCTTGAGAATGAAGATGGTTGATAGGGGTCGAAATCTATTGGATATCGAAGCAAAAGGAATGGAAAGTCTGGTTAGGAACTGCCGGGAAGCGCTTGATTTTTATGTCCCGCTAGGGCGACTTTGCGGATTTATGAAGGCCGCGAGACAGCTTTCCGATATCGCATTTTTTAAACTTTATCCGGAGCGGTATCAGGAAATAAGCGCAACTATAACAAGAATGATGCAGGAAAACGCGGGGGTAATCGATGATTTAAAAACAAAAGTTGAAAATAAATATCGGGAGAATCTGAAAAAAGAGTTTGACGGATTTAATCGCTCTGATGTTCGCAGAGTTGTTAGTTCAAAGACTGTAGAAGTCTTGGCAAAACCAAGAACGGTTTATGAAGTCGATCAAATTGCGACTCTCCGTGAAATTTCTGATGTAAATCAACTTTCCGATATTTTGATGATGCAGGTTATTGTTGATGACAAAAGCGATTGTTATAAAATGTTAAGCGCAGTGCATTCGCTTGGGACCCCTATTGACCGTTATTTTCATGATTATATCGAGGATCCAAAAATCAACGGCTATCAATCACTGCACACGGCGATACTTATTAATGGGGTAGTAATCAGATTTCAGATAAGAACAAGGCAGATGCAAAAAGTTGCACAGGAAGGAATCCTCTGCAACGCGTACACGCGCTCCGGAACTTTTAGACAGCCGGAACTGCCGTGGATGAATGCCGATTGGCTAAAAATTATTCTGCAGGTAAAAGATCCACGTGAAAAAGTTATGTTGGTAAAATCCTTTGGGCAGGCAAAGCATGGAATTATTGCTATGGAAAGCGCTTCGGGATGCAGGAGGCATTTGGATGTATTGCTTCCAAGAAGGATCACACCGCTCGAAGTCGCCTTTATAGCTGATCCGAGTGTTGGTCTTAAAATAACCGGAGCAATATATCGGGAAAGACAGAGAAACCTCGGGGAAGAGATATTTGAAGGTATAGACATTATGCGGCTTCAGATATCAGATGAGGTTCAATACAGGGATTATTTTGGATTACTTAATAATCCGCTTGCAAGATTAAAGCTTGTTGAGCATTTAGCCGCACAGGGAGAAGAATATTCTCTGGAATTTGCCGGCAGGATATTAGAAGCTCAACTTGCAAAAGTATTCCTTAATTTTGAAGAGATCAAACAAGCTATGCCGGCATATATTAAAAAAATACTGGAAGGTATGGTTTGTGGTACATTGTCCGGTAGAGAGGCTGCAGAAGAAATATTTAAGAAAATCAAAACTCAAAGAGGGCCGATATTATCACTTGAAAGATTGGAATTAAATGGTGAGGTTCCAATTATCACTGATTTGGCAAATACGCTTAGAATGATCTTTCCTGTTGAACGATCGGGGCTGGAGGGCAGAAGAATACAGTTCTCATTGCCAATGCGAAGCAAAATACAACAGCTTCAGCTTGAGAATTTTTTAAGAAGGCTAAGTCTTTGCAATGAAGAGGAGCCGGAAAAGAGAAACAGAGTAAAAATATCTTCTCATTTAAGAATAGTTCCTCCAATAATTGACAGCCTTACAATAGATCCTAATTCACTGTTTTATTCACATGCGATAGCGCGGGATGTTGCCGAAGCATTAGAGGGACAAAATGGAGAGGTCTTTGATATATTTTTGACTAATAAATATTTAGGCAATGAAATACAGGGGCCTCTTATGGCATCGCAATACGATTTGATCAACAATCACATAAACAATGCCGGTGTTTTGTTTCTTGGTGGGTTTAGCGAGGATGTTGAAACGTTTAGAAATCGTCTCACAGAAATAAATTCTATGCAGGGAAATTCTTTGCCATATATTGTCCTGTTTGAAAAAGTCGGATTTGGCCAGCTTGGCGGAATATTGGGAGCATTGGGGCAAAAATTCACTGCTGCCTGCGGGTTGCAGATAACTGAGAAAGAATTTGATCCGGGATCTCTTTTAAGTATGTTATATAATCGTAAGGTCTCAAGATTAGCAACTACAGAATAAAATTTCCCTGTGTTATAATTTAATCCATGAGTAATCAGGCAAGAAAAAGCATCCATTCATTAAAAACATATATACCCGGAAAATCGGCGGATGAGGTAGCTCGCGAGTTTGAGATATCGGACGTCGTTAAGCTTGCGTCAAACGAAAATCCGTTCGGCCCGTCGCCAAAGGCGCTTGAGGAGATCAAACGCAGATCCGGCGAACTATATATTTATCCCGACCAGAAATCGATCTTGTTAAAAGAAGCTCTGTCTTCAAAACTCGGTTTAGGGGCTGACCAGATTGTTGTCGGGAACGGCTCTGATGAGGTAATGCTGTTAATTGTGGAGGCTTTTCTTTCAGCCGGAGAAGAAGTTATCATATCCGAAAATACTTTTTCACTCTATGAATCCGTGACAAATATCATGGAGGGAAAAATCAAATTTGTACCATTAAAGGATTTTGGTTATGACATTAACGATATTTGCGGGCAAATAAACGACGACACAAAGTTGATTTGGATATGCAGTCCCAATAATCCGACCGGAACTATTACCGAGAAGAAAGAAATGGATACTCTTTTGAAAAAAATCGGGCCGAATACGATAGTTGTGATTGACGAGGCTTATGGCGATTTTGTAGAGTCAAAAAATTATCCGAATTCACTCAATTATATTAAAGAAGGAAAGAATGTCATTGTCCTGCGAACATTCTCGAAATTATATGGTTTGGCAGGGCTTAGGGTAGGGTACGGGATTGGAAAGCCGGAGTTAATTAAATATCTTAATATGGTAAAACTGCCGTTTAACGTAAATAAGTTAGCGCAGTCCGCGGCAGTTGCAGCGCTAAACGATGTCGATTTTGTAAATAGCAGCTTAAAAAATAATATCGAAGGCAAGAAATATCTCTGTGCCGAGTTAAAAAAATTAAATATCCGATTTATTGATTCAGAGGCAAACTTTATCATGGTTTTGTTTGATAAGAATGCCGACCAGTTATTTATTGAATTAATGAAAAAAGGTGTAATAATCAGGCCTTTGACATCATTCGGCTTGCCAAACGCGATCAGGGTAAGTATCGGAACTCCTCCTCAAAACAAAAGGTTTATTGACGCTTTAAAAGAAATCCTTAAATAAACGCCAGCCTTGTTCCAAAGTTAATCATTATACCGTCAAGAGGTAGAGAGCTTCCGCCCGAATCTTTTATGCTTGCTTTTTGGTATCTAATGTCAACAAAACCGGTTGTGTTTGGCCCGAATGCAAGCTCTAAGCCAACACCTCCGTTTGCAATAAATCCGGCGTAGCCGGATGGCGAGTTGGCAAGTATTTCTGACGATTTACTTGCTGCCGCGTAATTAATTTCACCGGCAAGATATGCGTTGAAAAATCCGTGGGTGCTCCCGTAATCGCCGAAATATGTGAGATATACTCTTGCCCCATATCCGAACATCAACACTCCATATGTTGCGTTCGTAGTTCCGCCGTCGTTAAACTTTTTGCTGACATACGTAAATCTGGGTCCGGAATCGAGATTTTCATTTAACTTTGCGTCAAAATCCAATCCAATTGTGAACGTTGAGTCTTTGCTTACGTTAACGCTATCCGTCGGTGAAAGAAGGCCGGCCCTGACACCCAAACGGTAATTTTTTCTCGACATAAGAGCAGGAAGGTCTACCTTTGCGGTAATTGTTGCTTCCTTTATGTCTGCTGCAGATGATATCCCAACAAAGAAAAATCCTGTCAAAACCAAAACAGCCGCCAAACAAAGAATCGATATTTTTTTCATAATTATTCCCCCTTTAATTGTTTCAAATTATAACAATAATAAAAATTATTTACAACAATTTATATTTATCTAAACGAACGAACTTATAACCTTTATTAATCAATACAGGAACAGCCTCAATAACGCCTTCGGCCGTATCTCCATCAGGCTGATTAAAATGACAAATTATTATTGAGCCGCGCTTTGCGGATAATAAACGTTGTTTTATTTTATCTTTTGGAAATTTTGCTCCGCCGTCGCCGATGATATCAAAATTTATGACATCATATCCCAATTTGTTTGCGATCTGAACCGCTGTTTCATCATAATAAGCCGTTCCGGACCTGTAATATTTTGGTTTGCGGCCTGTTAGTTCGTAGATTTTATCGCCGTTTAATTTTATTTCATCGATAACTTCTTTTTCGTTCATGGTACCTTTGATGCCATATATTGATTTTCCATTAACAGAGCATGGCTTATGGTTTAGTCCATGATTTTCAATCTCAAACAATGGATTATCCGTCAGTTCCATAAATATTTTTGGATTAGCGTCAATCCATCTGGCATTAATAAACAATGTTGCAGGGATCTTGTTGGCGATAAGATAATCCATTAGCTTTTTATCATAACCGTTTCCCTTTGGTCCTCCGCAGGCATCAAATGTCAGGGCAATGACTTTCTTATTTGTGTCAAGATGAGTTTTAACGCCTGTTACATGCTCTCCCCATTGATTTGGGCTGTTTGTAAAAGCGCATAACAAGAAAATAGTAGGAATCAATATTAAAAGTTTATATTTCATTTATATTATAACCTCACCCCAATTAGTATGTTGGGGGTGAGGTCTGTTATAATTATACTTAAGATGACTGAAAATAACAAAATCCGACTTCAAAAATATCTTGCCATGGCTGGCATAGCATCGAGGAGAAAATCAGAGGAATATATTACCCGGGGATTGATTAAGGTCAACGGGATTATTGCCGATCAACTTGGAACAAAGGTTGATCCTGAAAAAGATAAAATATTATTTAGGGGCAGGCCTGTCAACCTTGAAACTAAACATTTATACATAATTATTAACAAACCGAAAGGCATTGTTACATCGTGTTCCCAGATTGGAGAAATTCCAATAACATCATTGGTAAAAGGTATCAAAGAAAGGCTATATCCTGTGGGCAGGCTGGATAAGGACTCGACCGGGCTTGTGATACTCACAAATGACGGTGATTTTGCATTAAAGATGATGCATCCAAAATTTGAGCATGAAAAAGAATATCTGGTTGAGACAATCGAGCCTGTCACAAAAGAAAAAATTGAAAAGCTGTCAAAAGGCGTAAGATTGGGAAACCAAATGACAAAACCTTCACAAATTAAATATATTACCGCGAGAAAATTCCAAATAATTTTGAAAGAAGGAATTAACCGCCAGATAAGAAGGATGTTTGCCGTTGTAGGAGCACAGGTAAAAAGTCTTCACAGGATCCGCATTGGTAATATCAATCTTGGCGAGCTGGATTTTGGGAAGTGGCGGATGCTAGACAACGTTCCTTTTCTTTATCCAATCTAAAATATCCTGAAATACTTTTTCCCTCCCCAGCTCGATTGATAATGCGTGATACATTTCAGGATATTCAATAAGTGTTTTATCATTGATCTTTAAACCCTTAAAAATTGCTCTGCTTGCCTTAGGGCTTACAAGCATATCTTTCCCCGCCAAAAGAAAAAGGACTGGAATATTTATCTTATTTTTTAGTAGATTTGATCTTATTTGTTCAAAAATGATGTTTATCAAAAGTCTTGCGGATGCAAGCCTGTGTTCAAGCGGATTTGAATCCATGATCTTTTGGTATTCAACATCTCTTGTGCACATCTGTGAGTTAAACGGAATTGTAAATTGTTTTTTTGGATTATATATTGCGGCCATAACCATTTTAATAGTATCAGGGATTTCAATTTTCATCCCATTTGCGAACGCAGGCGAAATGCAGATAAGACCGTCAAACAGGGAAGGGTGTTTTATTGCCATCATAAACGCGATAAGGGAACCCATGCTCTCGCTAAGAAGAAAAACATTTTTTCCGGGATTTTCTTTTTTGATTATTTCTAAAAGCTCAAGAATATCTTTGTAATAGATTTTAAACGAGTCGATATGACCTTTTAAACCCGGCGTCTCGCCAAACCCTTTGAGCTCAATGGAATAAGAGGAAATATTGTTTTTGATAAAGAAATCCGCGAGAAAATTCCATCTTGCCGAATGAGCTCCCATGCCGTGTACGAGCAGTAAAACTGAATCGGGATTATTTGTTGTCCATTTTTTATATATCATATTTTAAGTTTGCCCGCGAATAAACTTCGCGGTTCCTTGCACGGAATTATAGCATTAGAATATAAAACTTGTTATAATATTTTCGAAATGTTAAAACAAACTCCGTTTAATTCCGCACACAAAGCCCTCGGTGCAAAATTGGTTCCCTTTGCCGGATACGAAATGCCGGTCCTCTATACGTCTATTATTGAAGAACATAAAACTGTCCGAAAATCCGCGGGCGTTTTTGACATCGGCCATATGGGGCTTATAAAAATATCAGGAGAAGGTGCATTGGATCTATTGCAAAAAGTTACGACAAATGACGTATCAAAACTCGACTTTGGCATGGTGCAATATTCCGCGGTTTGTAATGAGTCAGGCGGTACGCAAGACGATATTCTGGTATACAGGTTTGCCGGTTGTTATCTTGTTGTTATGAATGCGTCAAACGCAGACAAAATACTGAAATATATAGAAATAAATAGAAATAATAATACTGAGATAAAAGATTTAAAAGATAATAATACAATGTTGGCAATTCAGGGGCCGAAGGCAGTTTGGATTATGGAGAAAATATCAAAATTACAGCTTTCCAATATTAAACACAGGGAGTGCGTTGAAAATAAAATATTTGACGTTAAATGCTGGTATTCAAAAACCGGATACACTGGGGAAGAAGGATTTGAGATTTTCTTTGAAAAAACAAAAGCGGAACAGGTTTGGAATGAAATTATTAAAGCAGGGGCAAAACCCTGCGGTATCGGATGTAGGGATACACTACGTCTCGAAGCGTCTCTTCCATTATACGGGCATGAATTGGAAGAAAATATTTCTCCTCTTGAGGCGGGGCAGGGATGGATCGTTAAATTTGATAAAGGAGAATTTGTCGGCCGGTCCGCGTTGTTAAAATTAAAAGAAAAAGGATTAACACGCAAATTAGTCGGAATAGAGGTTCTGGAAAAAGCGATACCGAGGCAGGGTTATAAATTTTTTGTTGATAATAAAGAAATTGGAAATATCACAAGCGGGACAATGTCTCCGACTCTCAATAAGCCGATAGGTATGGCGTATGTTGATATAAAATATTCGGAGATTGGTACTGAACTGCAAATAGAAGTCCGCGGGAACCTGTATAAATGCGTTGTTGTGAATATGCCATTTTACCGCAGAACCATTTGAAGTTTATTATCTTTTATTATATTATTCAACTTGTATGTCAAATATCGTATATGCCGCAATAATGCCTCATCCGCCGATAATAATAAATGAAATCGGCAAAGAAAATATCAAGCTGGCGCAAAAAACAGTTGATGCGTGTGACGAAGTTGCAAAACGATTAAAAAACAAAAAACCTGATCTTATTATAATATTTACTCCGCACGGAGATGTTGGTATGGCTGCCGTTCATATCTACAACAGCCATGTTTTTGAAGGCGACTTTCGTGGGTTCGGTTATCCAAAAATAAAAATGGATTACAAGGGAGATACTGCATTTGCCCATAAAATATTCAAGGCTTCGAATGACCGGAAAATAAATTGCGCCGAAATCAGGGAATCATCACTTGATCACGGGGTGCTTGTTCCGATGTATTTTATGAATAAAGAAAAAATAAAAGTGCCGATTTTGCCGGTCGCTGTTTCTTTTATGCCGCTTAAAGATCTCTTTGAATTTGGCCGCGCGTTAAGAACAGCTATTGATAAGTCTGATAAAAAAGTCGCCATAATAGCGTCTGCTGACATGTCTCACAGGCTGACTCCTGACGCTCCCGCGGGATATGATGAGAGGGGAAGCGTATTCGACGTGAGTCTTGTAGATCTCGTAAAAAAAATGGATGTTTCCGGAATCCTAAATTTTGATGCCCGTCTGGCCGAACACGCCGGACAAGACGCTCTATGGTCAATTGCGATGATGCTCGGAGCAATTGATAAATTAAATGTATCTCATGAAGTAATTTCCTATGAGGGACCATTCGGGGTCGGATATATGGTCGCGGGGTTTGATGTCATATGAGCAGTCCGGAAGTAGAATTGGCAAAGAATACGATTGAGAAATATGTAAAATCCGGAAATAAAATTTCTATTCCCGATAATATTCCGGACGAGATGAAGGAAAAAGCCGGAGTTTTTGTTTCGATAAAAAAACACGGCGAACTTAGAGGGTGTATCGGGACATTTATCGGAACAAGAAATAATATCGCCGAAGAAATAATCGAAAATGCCATTGCGGCGTCTACGCAGGACCCGCGATTTTCGCCGGTTAAGCCGTTTGAGCTTGCTGATCTTGAAATTTCTGTCGATGTTTTGACAGCGCCGGAACAGGTTGAGTCAACCAAAGACCTTGATGCTAAAAAATACGGGGTAATTATAAAAAGCGGGACGCGCAAAGGTTTGCTGCTGCCGGATCTCGAAGGAGTTACAACTCCGCAGCAGCAGATTGCGATCTGCAGGCAGAAAGCATGTATCGGAGATAAAGAATTAGTTGAATTATATAGATTTTCCGTAAGGAGGTTTCATTAATGGTAAAAGCAGGTATTGTTGGAGCATCAGGGTATGGAGGCGTGGTATTAGTAGGGTTATTGCTGCGCCATCCGGATGTAAAAATAGAATGGGCAACATGGGAAACCGATAATAAGTCAGAAAAATTGTCCGATATATATCCGCATTTAAACGGCTTGACGGATATTAAATGGATTGAGCCGGACTACGACAAACTTGCCAAACAGGTTGATGTCGTATTTATGGCGATTCCGCACGGACTTGCAATGAATTTTGTTCCGAAATTTATTTCAGCCGGAGCAAAAGTAATTGATTTTAGCGCCGATTACAGGATTAGCGATGTCGCGGTATTTGAAAAATGGTACTGCAAACATACCAGCCCGGATTTATTAAAAAAAGCTGTATTCGGCCTTCCCGAGTTTTATCGTGAAAAAATTAAACACGCGCAATTGATCGCGAATCCGGGATGCTATCCGACTGTAAGCTCTTTAAGCATAGTGCCGGCGATAAAAGCTGGGCTGGTTGATACAAGTTCAATAATTATTGATGCGAAATCGGGAGTATCAGGCGCGGGAAGATCTCCAAAAATGAATACACATTATCCGGAATGCAACGAAGGAATATCCGCCTACGCCATTAACAATCACAGGCATAAGCCGGAAATAGAACAGATCCTATCGGATGCCGCGGGATCCAAATTGAAAATAAGCTTTACCCCGCATTTGACCCCGATGAACAGGGGAATACTTGCGACTGTTTATGCGAACTTAAAATCCCCAAAAAGCATTGATGAAATTAAAAAAGTTTATACTCAATTTTACAAAGACGAATATTTTGTAAGGGTCACAGACAAGGCTCCGACAACAAAACAGGTTAGCGGAACAAACTTTTGCGACATAGCAATATTTTTGGATAACGATACAAATCGTTTGACAATAACCGGTGTAATTGATAATTTAGTAAAAGGAGCTGCCGGACAAGCCGTTCAGAATATGAACATAATAATGGGACTCAATGAAAAGGCAGGAATAGATACAGTTGCAACCTATCCATAATGGCGGAGTAACCACTCCAAAAGGATTTTTAGCCGCCGGAATATTTTGCGGAATAAAAAAGTCAAAAAAGAAAGATCTCGCTCTTATTTCTTCAGAAAAAATAGCATCGGCCGCGGGTGTTTTTACAAAAAATACCGTAAAAGCCGCGCCTGTTGTTTTGGATATGGGTTTAATCAAGATGGGGCTGGCTCAGAATATAATAATTAATTCCGGAAATGCAAATTGTTCTACAGGAGCGCTTGGATTAAAAAACGCGCAGATTATGGCCGAAGCTACAGGCCCCTTAACTCTCGTCGCGTCAACTGGAGTAATCGGAGTTCAGCTTCCTATTGATGTTATAAAGACCGGCATCAAAAAGCTAAAAAATGTTTTAAGCAAATCCGGAGGCAGATCAGCCGCGGAAGCGATCCTCACGACCGATACGTTTAAAAAAGAAATCGCGGTAAAGATAAAAATTAACGGCCGCGATATTTATATTGGCGCTATGGCAAAAGGATCTGGCATGATTCATCCCGATATGGCGACCATGATTTCTGTAATTACGACAGACGCAAATATTTCGCCGACCGCGCTAAAAAAAGCTTTATCTGCTGCAGTTCAAAATTCTTTTAACATGATATCCGTTGACGGAGATATGAGCACAAACGACTGTGTTTTTATTTTGGCTAACGGTATGTCAGGCTCAAAGGAGATTAAAGAAAAATCAAAAGAATTCAAGCTTTTCTTGCAGGCCCTTGATTATATCTGTAAATATCTGGCGAAAGAAATCGTAAAAGACGGCGAAGGAGCGACAAAAATATTCGAGGTGAATGTTATTGGAGCAAAAAACGATGCCGAAGCAAAAATTTTGGCGAGAGCGGTCACTAATTCAAATCTTGTTAGAACTGCAATATACGGAAGTGATCCAAATTGGGGACGCATTATGGCGGCTCTTGGATCTACCGGAATAAAATTTGATCCTGATCTGGTCGAAGTAACTATGGATAATTTAAAGAGTAAAGTCGTATTGATAAAAATTAATCTTAATTCCGGCTCATTTAATGCAATTGCGTGGGGCTGCGATTTGACCGAAGGTTATATCAAAATCAACGCGAGGTATCATACTTAATGCTTGCTAAATTGATTAGAAGAGCTGAAGTAGTTGCTGAAGCATTGCCTTACCTTCGCAAATTTCACGGCGCGATCATAGTCGTAAAATACGGCGGAGGTGCAATGACCGACCGCGAATTAAAAGAAAAAATAACCCAGGACGTCGTACTTTTAAAATATGTCGGAATGCATCCCGTCCTTGTACACGGCGGCGGCCCCGAAATAAATAAGGCATTGAAAAAAAATAATATTGTCAGCAACTATGTCGAGGGCCTGCGTGTGACGGATGAAAAAACTATGGTAATTGTTGATAAGGTTTTGGGAAACGTTAACAGCAGGATTGTGACTCTGATAAATAAAGGCGGAGGCAAAGGCCGAGGCTTTTCGGGGCGAAAAGGAAAACTCGTACGGGCAAAGAAATTATTATTAACCAGAAAGAAACAAAAAATAGACCTTGGCTTTGTAGGAACGGTAAAATCAATCGATACGGAGCTTTTGAAGAAAACAATTTTTAACGGCAAAATTCCTGTTATATCTTCTGTCGGAGTAGATAAGACGGGACAGGTTTATAATATTAACGCAGATTATATAGCGGATGAGATCGCGACGGCTATAGGTGCGAGAAAAGTAATCTTCCTTTCTAATGTCGCGGGAGTTCTGTCAAAACAGGGAAATCTTATATCACAGCTTAATACTACAAGAATCAGAAGATTGATAAGAGCCGGTGTTATCTCCGGCGGGATGATCCCAAAAGTCAGGCGAAGTCTTGAGGCTATAAAACAGGGTGTCGAAACAGTACACATAATTGACGGCAGAGTCCCCCACGCTGTTCTTCTCGAAGTTTTTACCGACCACGGTATCGGAACTATGGTTGTGAAATAAGGTTATTTCAAATCTCTTACTAATTTTTTAAAAATACGCGGGATTATTCAAACTCGTACATTATAATGGATAAGGCGGCGAGGCCGGCGGTTTCGGTGCGCAGTATCCTTGGCCCGAGGGTAACAGGTATAAATCCTTTTTTCTTAGCTAGGGCAGCTTCTTCAATAGAAAATCCGCCTTCGGGACCAATCAAAACTATAATACTTTCGGCTTTTGGCTTGTTTGATAAAACATCTTTGAACTTATTTTCTTTTTCTTCTTCCCATAAGATCAGCTTAAGATCGTATTTATCTCTTGATTCGCATACGTCATCAAACAGGGCAGGGGAGCAAATCTCGGGTATCAGCTGTCTTCCTGATTGCTGTGACGCGCTTTGTGCAATTTTATTCCATCGACCTTTCGATTTATCAAGTTTAACAACGGACCTTTCGCATTGGACCGGTATTATTCTAACCGCACCCAGTTCCGTGCATTTTTGGATGATTAAATCCATTTTTGGATTTTTTGGCAACCCTTGAGCAATTGTAACTTTTACATCTGGTTCGGATTTGTTTGAGTGTTTGTTCTTTGTTTCGATCTTTATTTCATTCTTAGATATTTCAACTATTTCAGTATTGTATTCATTCCCTGAATCGTCAAAGATAACTATTTTGTCTCCGGTTTTCATGCGGAGGACGTTTTTTATATGATTTACGTCTCTGCCGCAGATTGTTGTAATGTCGCCATTTATCTGCGGGGATGGGACAAAAAATCTTTTCATTTTATTTCGCCGCGAAGGCGGCCGTATTTTTCGAGAAGCTCTTTTTCTTGTGCAGATACAGATTTTGGGATGTCTACTTCGATTAAGACATGCTCATCTCCATGTCCCCGGCTGTGGAGTCTTGGCATTCCTCTGCCGCGAAGAGAATAAACAGTATTGGGTTGTGTTCCGGGCGGGATCTTCATCTTAACCTTATCCGAAAGTGTCGGAACATCAAATTCGTATCCGAGAACTGCCTGAACAAAAGGAATTTTTACTTTGTAATGGATATCATCACCATCCCGCTGGAATATCTCGTGCGGTTTTATGTGAATATGAATATATAGATCACCGGCGGGACCGCCGCGCGACCCCGCGTCTCCGGCACCGTTGATTCTTATCCTATAGCCGTCATCAATTCCGGCCGGTACTTTTATCTTTGTTTTATCTTTTGCCTTTATCCTGCCTGATCCGCCGCACGTCGCGCATAAAGATTCGATGACATTCCCGCTGCCGCCGCATGTAGAGCATGTCCCCACTTGGGAAAATACTCCAAAAGGAGTCCTCTGGGTCTTATTAATGCGCCCTGATCCCTGGCATGTCCCGCAGATTATAGCTTTTGTCCCGGGCTTTGCGCCTGATCCTTTGCATGATTCGCAGGTTTTCATGTGCGAAATTTCAATTTCTTTTATGATGCCGGAATATGATTCTTCAAGCGTTATGGATAATTCAAAGTTAATGTCTCCTCCCGGCTGGGTTGATCTTTCAGACTGCGGCTTGCGCCGTCCGCCGCCGAAAACAGTATCAAATATATCTCCGAGGCCGATGTCTTCAAAACCATTAAACCCGCGGAAAAGATCTTCAACATTTATGCCCTCAAAGCCAAATCCGGAGCCGGACGGCCCTGCTGATCCATATGTGTCAAATTGTTGTCTTTTTCTGGCGTCAGAAAGAACGCTGTAAGCCTCGTTAATTTCTTTAAATTTTTTTTCGGCGTCCGGATTCTTGTTGACGTCCGGATGAAATTCGCGGGCAAGTTTTCTAAAAGCTTTTTTTATGTCATCCTGCGAGGCGCTTTTTGATACGCCAAGAAGATCGTAATAGTCTTTTCCATTAGCCATTATTTATTGGGAATCTTTCCATTCCGCGTCAACAGTCTTATTGTCGGGTCCGCTTTCATTCTGCTGCTGCTGCGGTTCGCCTTGCGGCCCGCCGGCTCCCGGGGTTGGTTCTCCCTGTTTATATAATTGCTGTGACAATTCAAATATATCTTTTTGCAATGCTTCGTAAGCCTGTTTTATTTTGTCAGTGTCGGTTCCGGATAGCGCGGACCTGACTTCTGCAACACTTTTTTCAACTTTTTCTTTCATAGCGGCATCAACTTTGTCACCGGCATCTTTAATTGTTTTTTCAGCCGTATATGCCATATTGTCGGCCTGATTCCGGGTTTCAACATCTTCACGTTTCTTTTTGTCATCTGACTCGTGAGCGGTTGCTTCTTTTTTCATCTTTTCGATATCGTCTTTGTTAAGACCGGATGACGCGGTAATAGTAATTTTTTGCTGCTGATTTGTTCCTCTGTCTTTTGCGGAAACATTCAGGATTCCATTCGCGTCAATATCAAATGTTACTTCGATTTGGGGAATTCCTCTTGGCGCCGGAGGGATTCCAACAAGGTGGAATCGACCTAATGTTCTGTTGTCAGAGGCCATTGGTCGCTCTCCCTGGAGAACATGAACCTCAACACTTGTCTGGCCGTCTCCCGCGGTTGAAAAAACTTCGCTTTTTGACGTTGGAATTGTTGTGTTCCGCTGGATAAGAGTTGTCATAATTCCACCTAGTGTTTCGATACCGAGTGATAGGGGAGTAACATCAAGAAGAACCAGTTCTTTTACCTCGCCTCCCAATACTCCGCCCTGAATTGCGGCACCGACCGCGACCACTTCATCTGGATTTACTCCTTTATGCGGTTCCTTGCCAAACAACTGTTTCGCGATCTCCTGAACCTTTGGCATACGCGTCATTCCGCCTACAAGAATTACTTCGTCAATTTCTGCGTTGGTCAATTTTGCATCAGCCATTGCGTTCTTGCAGGGTTTTATTGTTCGCTCTAGCAAGTCCGCGAAAAGCTGTTCCATCTTTGCTCTGTTAAGTTTTATGACCAGATGTTTCGGACCTGTTTGGTCCGCGGTAATAAACGGCAAGTTAATTTCTGTTTCCATTGTTGTGGAGAGTTCGATCTTTGCTTTTTCGGAGGACTCTTTTAATCTTTGAAGAGCCATCCTGTCTTTTGAAAGATCGATTCCCTGTTCTCTCTTAAATTCCGTGACAAGCCAATCCATTATCTTCTGGTCAAAATTGTCTCCGCCCAAATGAGTATCCCCGTTGGTTGATTTTACTTCAAAAACGCCGTCTCCGATCTCAAGTATGGATATATCAAATGTTCCTCCCCCAAGGTCAAAAACCGCGATCTTTTCGTTTTTCTTTTTATCGAGTCCATAAGCGAGAGCGGCCGCAGTAGGTTCGTTTATAATTCTCAATACTTCGAGTCCCGCGATAACGCCGGCGTCCTTTGTTGCCTGCCTTTGGCTGTCATTAAAGTATGCCGGAACGGTAATAACCGCCTTTGTTACTTTTTCCCCAAGATAATCTTCTGCGGATTGCTTCATTTTTTGTAGGATCATCGCGGATATTTCCGGCGGGGTATAAACTTTTCCTCCAATGTTGACGGCGGCTCCGCCGTTGTTCCCGGCTACAACTCTATACGGTACCATTTTTTCTTCTTCGTGGACCTCGGCCTCTAATCTTCCCATAAAACGCTTAATCGAAAAAACCGTGTGTTCCGGGTTTGTTATCGACTGTCTTTTCGCGACCTGGCCGACAATATGAGACCCGTCTTTTTGAAAAGTCACAACCGACGGAGTTGTCCGTCCGCCTTCGGAACTCGGGATAACAACCGGCTCTCCTCCCATCATAACCGAGACGCAAGAATTTGTTGTTCCAAGATCAATACCGATAATTTTTGACATACATTTCCTCCTTATATTTTTTTTGTTGACACAACAACCATCGAAGGCCTGATTACTTTTCCATGGAACATATAACCTTTTTGCATTTCCTCCATAACAGTATTTTCCGCCATGTCTTCGGACTCTTTTTTCATTATAGCCTCATGTTTATGCGGATCATAGTGTTTTCCGACTGATTCGATTATTTCAACCCCAAGTTTTGAAAGAGTGTCCTCCAGCTGTTTTTTTACTAGCAAAATACCTTTTATAAGATCATCACTGCCGGATTTAGAGGCGGCAATTGCCCTTTCAAAATTATCAATGATTGGCAAAAGTCCCATAACAAATATTTCGTTTGAGAATTTGATTATCTCGTCCCTTTCACCTTCAGTCTTTTTTTTAAAATTGTTAAAATCCGCGAGAAGCCTTAAATATCTGTTTTTTTCATCCTTAAGCTCCTGCTGTGCATCTTCCTCGGTAGCGCATGAGCATTTTTCTTCTCCCATTTTTTATACCTCCTCCATCAATTTATTAAGAAGGTTTGATACATAATCCACAAGGCATGTTGTTTTTCTGTAGTTCATTCTTGTAGGCCCTATTATTCCGATAGCTCCAGAATTATATTTTCTCATGACAACGCTGCATGATTTAATTTCTTTTCTTTTGTTTTCGGAGCCGATCTTTACTACGGCCTTTTCTTCTTGAGCATCGCTTAGCGTCTCTATAATTGGTTCTTCGTCGTCTATTGCTTCGAGTATTGGCATAAATGATTTCGCGTCCGTAAATTCCTGCTGTCTTAGCATGTTTGATATTCCGCCCATATATAATTTGTCCTGGCTTGCTTTTGACGTGACAATCGCGGCATATTCCGCGACCGCGGACAATATTTTTGACGTCTGATGCAGAATTTGTTCTATATTTTGGTTTGTTTGCTCAAATGTCTGGTTAATATATTCTTCTTCGCGGTCTGTCAGAGTTTTTGTCTGCATAATATTATTGATGTAATATCTGTATCCCTTATCGGTGGGTATTCTACCGGACGATGTATGAGTCTGTGCGATAAAATTATCATCTTCCAGCTCCATCATATCCCATCTTATCGTTGCAGGGCTGTACTGGAGATTGTGTTTTTCGCAGATGGCTGCCGATCCGACAGGATGTCCTGTCGAGACATAATCTTCAATTATTATTTGAAGTACTTTTTCTTTTCTCTTGTCCAGTAATTGTGTGTTCATTGGGTAGCACTCTCGCTTGTTGACTGCTAATTATATTAGCATTTTGGGGAGATAATTGTCAAGAAATAGTGATGGCGAAACCTCACCCTGGTCTAAACTAATTGTGCGTTTGATACGGGCCGTCCCTCTCCTATAAAAAATAGGAGAGGGACAAATAGTACTTATCATTGGATTAGAAAATAATTAGGGTGAGGTTATAAGGGATTTGTTACACAAACCTCTCAAAAACTTCGTTTGCAAGATAGATCCCCTTTCTTGTGAGCTTTAGGTTTGAATTCTTCAATTCAGCAAGTCCGAGTTCGCATATTTCATTTATTTCGTTTTCATATTTCTTTATTTCGTCTTTGCTTAAATCAACCCCCTCAATCAATCTTAGCCCGAGTATAAACTTGTTTGATTCCAAGTGTGTTGGATCAAACGATTTTGCGCCATCACCTATGCCGATATACTCCTCATTTCTCCAGTAGGTGAGATTGTGCTGACATTCTTTGCCCGGCTTTGAAAAATTCGAAATCTCGTAATGTTTGTATCCATTTGTCGTTAAATATTCAATCGCAAACTCATACATTTCTAATTCTGTTTCTTCATTTGGAATTAATAGATTTGTTGATTCATTTGGATTTTGGGTTTTGGGTTTTGTCATTTCCCAAAAAGGAGTATTTTCTTCGATTTTAAGATTGTAGGTCGAAATATGCTCGGGTGAAAGTTTAACTGCTTTCCTCAAAGTTTCTTTCCAATCTTCGACAGTTTGATTTGGCAGAGCAAACATCAGGTCAAGTCCGATATTTTTAAATCCCGCTTTTCGCGCCCATTTAAATGTATTATAAATATCTTCTGCCGTGTGGATTCGGCCTAATGCTTTTAAATGTTCATCATTGAACGATTGAGCGCCAATGCTTAGGCGGTTAATTCCAAGCTTGCGAAGAGCTTTTAGTTTTTCCAGGTCGACAGTTCCGGGGTTGCACTCGGTTGTGATTTCAATTTGGAGAGAAGAGAGTTGAAAGTTGAAAGTAGAAAGTAGATAGTTGAAATTTGAGGCCGAGAGTAGGGTAGGAGTTCCTCCGCCAAAATATATTGTCTTAATGGAGCCGATCCCGCCCAGGGCGGGATCGGGCAATCTTTTAATATCTTTTGCTAACTTCTCAACATATTCATCAATCTCATTCTCGCGGCCCGCAAACGAATAAAAATCACAGTAATTGCATTTCTTTTTGCAAAAGGGAATGTGAATGTAGAGGGAGAAGGGTTGGTTAAAAAAAATCTTCATTCAGCTTTAAGTACAGAGAAAAACGCTTCCTGGGGAATATCAACTCTTCCGACGCGTTTCATTCTTTTTTTACCTTCTTTTTGTTTTTCAAGAAGTTTGCGTTTGCGTGTAATATCGCCGCCGTAGCATTTTTGAAGAACATTTTTTCGCATTGCTTTAACTGTCTCTCTCGCAACGACACGTCCGCCGATTGCCGCCTGGATCGGTATATCAAACATTTGTCTGGGAATTACTTTTCTTAGCTTTTCAACCAACGCTTTGCCGGCATAAAACGCTTTTTCCCTGGGGACAATCGACGACAGCGCATCAACTATTTCTTCGTTTATAAGGATATCGAGTTTTTCCAGGTTGGTTTCGCGGTAGCCGATCATTTCGTAATCCATTGACGCGTAACCTTTGCTTATTGATTTGAGCAGGTCGTGAAAATCAATAATAACTTCGGACAACGGGATCTCGTATGAGAGCATAACCCTTGTCGGGTCGATATATTCCATATTTAAAAATGTTCCTCTTTTGTCCTGTGTTGCCTGCATTACGCCGCCGACAAAATCTGACAGGGTAAAAATCGTAACCTTTAAATACGGCTCTTCAATAGATAATATTTCGGTAGGAGAGGGCAGGTCCTTTGGACTATCGATCAAAATATCCTTCCCGTTTGTTTTGTTAACTTTGAAAACAACGTTGGGTGCTGTCGCAATAAGGTTTAGCCCGTACTCCCGCTCCAATCTTTCCTGAATTATTTCCAGATGAAGAAGACCTAAAAATCCGCACCGGAATCCAAATCCAAGAGCGCCTGATGTTTCGGGCTCGTAAAAAAGCGCCGCGTCGTTTAACTGGAGTTTTTCAAGAGCTTCTTTTAGTGATTTATATTGTTCTCCTTCAATCGGATAGAATCCGCAGAAGACCATCGGTTTTACTTTTTTATATCCTGCTAGTGCAACTGTTGCAGGATTTGTAACTGTTGTAATAGTATCTCCTACATGCGCGTCGGCAACGATTTTTATATTCGCGATAATATACCCGACTTCTCCCGCCGTTAGAGCTTCTTTTGGTATTAAATCAAGTTTAAACGTGCCGACCTCCTGGACCTCAAATTCTTTTGACGTTCCCATCATCGTTACTTTTTGTCCGGCCGTTATTTTGCCGTTCATAATCCTTACAAATACTATAACGCCTCTATATGCATCGTATCTCGAGTCAAATATAAGCGCTTGAAGAGGAAACGTTTCGTCTCCTTTTGGAGGAGGGATACGTTCGATTACCGCATTTACGACATCTTCTACGCCGGTTCCTTCTTTTGCGCTAGTGTAAATTATTTGTGACGGATCAATCTTAAAAACATGTTTTAGTTCTTCAGCTACGACATCCAACTGCGCGTTCGGCAAATCGATCTTGTTTACTACGGGAATTATTTTTAGATTATTTGTCTGGGCAAGATGCGCGTTCGCGAGGGTTTGAGCCTCAATCCCTTGGGTCGCGTCGACAATCAGGATTGCTCCTTCGCATGCCGCAAGAGCGCGCGATACCTCATAATTAAAGTCAACATGTCCCGGGGTATCGATCAAATTCAAAATATAACCGTTGTACAACAATCTGATTGCTTTTGCCTTGATCGAGATGCCGCGCTCGCGCTCTAATTCCATTGAGTCCATTATTTGGTCTTTCATCTGGCGTAAATCGATCGTTTTTGTAAATTCAAGAATCCTGTCAGCAAGAGTGGACTTGCCGTGGTCGATGTGGGCTATTATGGAAAAATTCCTTATTTTTGTGATGTCTTGCATTAAATCTTTTCAAAAACGGACTTATCCGCTCCGCATACGGGACATACCCAATTATCCGGAAGTTTTTCAAACGGTGTGCCCGCAGGGATTTTTGAATCCGGATCTCCAAGAGCCGGCTCATAAATATAACCGCATACTGTGCATTTGTACTTGTCCATTTAGTTTCCTCCCTGATACGTAGCCGCGTTTTTCGGCGTCAGTCCCTGCTTTACTTTGTGATAGTAATCATATGTCATCGGCGGATTGTCAGACTGGGTTTCGGCCCCCGTAACCAGCCCTATATATATAGTATGTGTGCCGGCATCAATCTGATTGATGATATCGGCTTCTAAAAACCCAGCTGAAAAATCCGATAAAATAGGAATCCCGGCTGAATTTAATTTAAAATTTATCCCTTCAAACTTATTGATATCTTTCCCGCTTTTAAAACCAAAGGTGCCGATTAATTTCATGGGAGTATCTTCGGTTAAAATTGAAACCGCGAACTTTTTTGAGGCAGCCAAGCAGTCGTGTGTATAGTTTTGTTTGCTAATGCTTATTGCTATCTGCGCCGGATCGGCAGTTATTTGAAAGACAGTATTAGCTATCTGTCCGTTTAACTTTTTTTCGTTCTTTGAACAAACAACATACATTCCGTAACTTATTTTCCATAATGTTTTTTGGTCCATGATTTCTACATTATATTTCATTTGAACTTGATGCGCAATTCCGAGGTAATTTTAACGATATATATGTAGGAGGGGAATAATGCCTTTAACGGGAGTATTGCTGGCTAATCAACCAATAGTCTCACCGCAGAGAAAATTTGGGGAAAATGCGAGAGACCTGCTGAAAGCGGCGGATAGATCTTGGAAAAAATCTCATAAAACCGCCACCCCTGAATCAACTGAAATAGCCAAAAGAATCATCAGGGATTATCCTAACTCTCCCGAAGCAAAAGAGGCTTTGTTTTATATAGCAGAAGAAAGACTTCTCAATATAGATTATTGCCGTCCATATACCCCGGAGGCTGTATATCCCGCGCTACAAAAATATGAAGAATTCTTAAAAAAATGCCCTAATTCACAAAATGCTGCCCATGCAATATATGAAATCGCCTACATATATAAGGGTGAGGCCGATAGATATTTTAAGTTAGGAAAACTTGATTTGGCAAAAGTAAGATATGGAATTGTTTTAAGTAAGTTTAATGAATATCTAAGAAAAGAACCTAATTCGGAATTAGCCGCGCAAATAATATATGAAACATCAAAAATATATGATAAGTTGGGAAAACACGATATTGCTCTGGCGAATATAAATAAGCTTGACCATTTTGTTGGTTTTTCCCATAACCCCGCCGTTATAAGTGAGGGAATTATTGATCTTGGGTTATATTTTTTGAGTTCCGGCAACAAGCAAAAAGATAAAATGTTAGCTCAAAAGTATTATCGGCAGGCATACTCGTATTGTGAAAAATATATACGGTTATTCCCCAATGGCAAATTTATTAGCGACGCATATAGGCTTGAAGCAGAGGCTTATGAGAAAGGATGCTATGGTTCTCAAATGGTTGAGGCATATCTGAAGAATCGCATCAAGCATTGTCTTGCGGTAGAAAGAAAAAATAAAAGATTGAGTTTTATACATTTTGCCGAAAGACTTATAAACTTATATTGCAGGACGAACAGAGTCCTGCAGGCGATATCTTTATTAAAATTCGTTAAAAGGGAAGGCTCCATAAAGATGCTGGAATTAGATGATTTATCGGTAAATAATATTTTTAGTTACCTGACAAATAAATTTAACATAAGATTTACATGCAATGATCATAAAACTGCCGCGAGAGCAAAGTGGGCAATTGTGCAGGCAATAATCTTATTGCCCGAAAACTCAGTTAGGGGACTAAAGGAAATTGAAGTTAAAAAAACACCAAAATCTAATGCCGAACAAGCGATAGTTGTTGACGGAATACGAAAGAAAATCCCTCTTTCTGATGTTGGGGGCTACTACAAAGAAAATATTGCAAAAATAACTATTGACATAGAACAAGCGGATGATGTTGAAACTTATCTGCATGAGGCAGCACATCATTTTGATGTGAAAGGTCTTATAAACGATAACGGAAACGGTATAGCAAATGGCGTTTATTTAGGTCAAATATTTTATGATATTAGTTGGGAAATGTCAGGAACGGAGAGGATCCCAAGAGAATCGGATGTTAATGATTTTGCCCATTATTATGTGTATGAAAATAAAGTAAATAATAAACCCAAAAAAATATATGATGTATACGGAATGACAAATATTCGCGAGGATTTTGCAACCTTTATGACAGAATATGTTGCTCACGGCCCGTCTCTTAGGGGCAGGGTCAGAGAATTGATGCGAAGAGGTAATTTTGAATTGGCGGCCAAATATTTGTTCTTTAAAATGCTTGTTATGAAAGGATATGAATATGATACAGACCCCGAAACCTCAAAATCATTGACACTATCAGAAATTAGGAATTCGGTGAAATATTGCCCTAAAAAAATCCCCGTCAGTACTATAGATGCTATCAACCTCATTGAACATAATTATCAAAATATAAAATAATATATTCCCAGCCGGCTGCCCTTGACAAATATCGCGCGTTTGGATAGAATGGAACAAGTTGATGAATAGTTCTTTTATTACTTAAAACTGTTCTTTCATCAGTTAGACTTAAAAAGCGCTGATGCGCTTTTTTTGTCGTCAAAAAATGTCCTCGTTAGTTAATCGATTGGCCAGTGACATAGAAAATTGATAATTGAATAACCGAGCAAAAGATGAGATAAAGATCGCTTGAAAAAAGATAAAGATCAAGATAGAAAGAGCACATAGGGAATACCTTGGTACTGCAAGTCGATGAAGGACGTGAGTGGCTGCGATAAGCTTCGGGGAGCTGTCTAACTAGCTTTGATCCGGAGATGTCCGAATGGGGCAACCTATCTAGAGTAATGTCTAGATGTCCCGACCTCTGGTCGGGATGACAACCGTGGGAACTGAAACATCTAAGTACCGCGAGGAAAATAAATCAATTGATATTCTCAGAGTAGTGGCGAGCGAAATGAGAACAGTCTAAACCAATAAGAGTTATAGCTTGCGGGCGTTCTCTTGTTGGGGTCGCGAGATATCCTGTCCCCGATCTGCAAGTCGGGGGGAGAGTTACAAATTTCTGTTTTAGCTGAAGACTGCTGGAAAGCAGCATCAAAGAAGGTGATAATCCTGTAAGCGAAAAGACAGAAGCTTTCTAAGAATATTCTCAAGTACTATGGGACACGAGAAATCCCGTAGGAATCCGGGTGGACCATCATCCAAGACTAAATACTCTGCAGTGACCGATAGTGAACTAGTACCGTGAGGGAAAGGTGAAAAGAACCCCGGGAGGGGAGTGAAATAGAATTTGAAACTGTGTGCTTACAAGCAGTCAGAGCCCCGACTTGTCGGGGTGATGGCGTGCCTATTGAAGAATGAGCCGGCGACTTACTGTTAGTAGTGAGGTTAAGCTGTTGAAGCTGAGCCGTAGCGAAAGCGAGTCTGAATAGGGCGTTTAATTACTAGCAGTAGACTCGAAACTGAGGTGATCTAGCCATGGGCAGAGTGAAGCATCGGTAACACGATGTGGAGGCTCGAACGAGTTGATGTTGAAAAATCATTCGATGACCTGTGGTTAGAAGTGAAAAGCTAATCGAACTCAGAGATAGCTAGTTCTCCCCGAAATGGTTTTAGGGCCAGCCTCAAGATTAATCTTATAGGGGTAGAGCTCTGTATGGACTAGGGATGCGAAAGCATTACCAAATTCTAGCAAACTACGAATACTATGAGTGGATTCTTGGGAGTGAGAAAGCGGGGGATAAGCTTCGTTTTCAAAAGGGAAACAGCCCAGATCGTCAGCTAAGGTCCCAAAATATATGCTAAGTGGTAAAGGAAGTAGTAGCACTAAAACAGCCAGGAGGTTGGCTTAGAAGCAGCCATCCTTTAAAGAGTGCGTAACAGCTCACTGGTCGAGTGATATTGCACCGAAAATTATCGGGGCTCAAGCATATTACCGAAGCTGCGGATTTATTCCGCCTTAGGGCGGAGTAACTGGTAGGGGAGCGTTCCATGCTAGGTCGAAGTCGTAACGTGAGTTGCGGTGGACGAAATGGAAGTGAGAATGTCGGCATAAGTAACGAAAAAACAAGCGAGAATCTTGTTCGTCGAAAGTCTAAGGTTTCCTGGGGAAGGGTCGTCCTCCCAGGGTAAGTCGATATCTAAGGTGATCCTCCGATAAGGAGGGCAGCCGATGGAGAACGGGTTAATATTCCTGTACCATCTATGGTAGTTAACTCCTTGAAGGGAAGCAGGAGGATATGTCAGCCGCTTATTGGATTGCGGTCTAATCACGAGGAATCGTGAGAATGGGAGTCCGTAAGGACAGAACTGATTGATTCCACACTGTCGAGAAAAGCTTTGAGGCGTGACCATGGGTGATCGTACCCCAAACCGACACAGGTAGACTGGCTGAGAAGGCTAAGACGCGCGAGAGAACCCTCTTTAAGGAACTAGGCAAAATGGTTTCGTAACTTCGGAAGAAGAAACACCTGAGTAATTTGTCAAAGGATGAAAAGGTCTCAGAAACCAGGCTCCTGCAACTGTTTAACAAAAACACAGGTCTCTGCTAACCAGCAATGGGAAGTATAGGGGCTGACGCCTGCCCAGTGCCGGAAGGTCAAGAGGATGGCTGAGATTATATCAAGGTCAAAATCTAAGCCCCGGTGAACGGCGGCCGTAACTATAACGGTCCTAAGGTAGCGAAATTCCTTGTCGGGTAAGTTCCGACCCGCACGAATGGCGTAATGATAGGAGCGGTGTCTCGGAGAGGGGCTCGGTGAAATTAGAATATCCGTGAAGATACGGATTGCCTGCAGCAGGACAGAAAGACCCCGTGGAGCTTTACTGTATCCTAACTTTGGATTTTGATGCAATTTGCGCAGGATAGGTGGGAGGCTTTGATACTATGATTTAGGTCGTGGTTGAGCCATCGTTGAGATACCACCCTTATTGTTTTGAGATTCTAACAATTTCGTAAACGAGAATGGACAGAGTTAGGTGGGCAGTTTGACTGGGGCGGTCGCCTCCTAAAGAGTAACGGAGGCGTCCAAAGGTTCCCTCAGTCCCGTTGGAAACGGGACGTTGAGTGTAAAGGCATATGGGAGCTTAACTGTGAGATGTACATATCGAGCAGATACGAAAGTAGGGCTTAGTGATCCGGTGGTTCTGAATGGAAGGGCCATCGCTCATCGGACAAAAGTTACCCCGGGGATAACAGGCTGATCTTCCCCAAGAGTTCACATCGACGGGAAGGTTTGGCACCTCGATGTCGGCTCGTCGCATCCTGGAGCTGGAGAAGGTTCCAAGGGTTGGGCTGTTCGCCCATTAAAGCGGTACGTGAGCTGGGTTCAGAACGTCGTGAGACAGTTCGGTCCATATCCGTTGTAGGCGCAGGAAATTTGAAAGGAGCTCTTCCTAGTACGAGAGGACCGGAAGGGACAGACCTCTAGTGTACCAGTTGTCACGCCAGTGGCAAACGCTGGGTAGCTATGTCTGGTCGAGATAAACGCTGAAAGCATCTAAGTGTCAAGCTCACCTTGAGATTAAATTTCCCATCCCGTAAGGGAGTAAGACCTCTGGAAGACTACCAGGTTGATAGGCTGGGTGTGTAAGCACAGCAATGTGTTAAGCTGACCAGTACTAATTGGTCGAGGTCTTGATCTTATCTTAAATTTTAGGCGGTCTTTATAACATCTTTTGCAATTATTCAATTATATAAATAAAAAATAAATTTCCCGGTGGTAATACTGACGGGGCAACACCTGTTCCCATTCCGAACACAGCAGTTAAGCCCGTCAAGGCCGATGGTACTTCCCTGGCAACGGGGTGGGAGAGTAGGTAGCTGCCGGGTTTTTTGTTGCCCAAAATTTCAAAATATCCATACTTTTAACTTTAGTTTATATTTTTTTTAATTTTTCATTTTTAATTTTATATTTGCTTGCATTTTGCATGCATCTCCTATATAATTTTTTCAAGAAAAAATTTTGAAAGGAGTAAGAATATGAAAAACAAGCTAGTTTATTCCGCGCTCGCGATTTTCTTTCTTTCCTCTCTTTTTTCCGTCGCGTCACTGGCAAAAAAGCCATCTCTTGATGATATTGTTTCAAAAATGAAAACCCATAAAGATATAGTAAAAGTAGGAAGCGACGTAGTAATTCCAGAGGGAACAATATATACGAACGCAACCGCTGTGGGCGGCAATCTCATAATACTTGGCGAGGTAAAAAAAGATGCTGTTGCCGTTCTTGGTGATGTTGTATTAAAATCAACCGCTGCAATAGGTGGAAACGTTGTTTCTGTGGGAGGAAAAATTCTTAAAGAAGGAGATGTCAAAATCGGCGGCGATATAACCGAGGTTGCGGTTCCTTATTATTTAAAAAAACACATTGGTCCGCAAATGATTCTCCCCGCACTAATTCTTGGCTGGGGAATAATGAGTACAATTGTTTTTGTTGGATTTCTTGCTCTTGCATGCATCATTGCGGTAACAATTCCGTCTAATATAGGATATGTATCCGCGGCAGTTGAAAAACGCCCATGGAGGATGCTTGGATTTGGATTGTTGGGAATGATCGCCATTCCGTTTGTAACTTTTGTCATGGCTGTAAGTCTTGTCGGCATTCCTCTTATTCCTGTTGAAGTAATTGCGATTGTTGTTGCGTTGCTTGTCGGGTATATAACGATTGCACAGATTGTTGGCAAGGCTTTATTGAAAGGAATTAGAATAGGCAATCAGCCTATGGTGCTTGAGGTCCTTGTTGGAATGATTCTTGTGGGGCTGGTTTCACTTCTTCCGATAATTGGATGGCTCTTTAAGGCTGCTGTAATTATAATGGGTTTTGGAGGAGTCATCGCAACCAAGTTTGCAACAAGGCACGCTTAAGAAAAAATAACAAATTAATAGCCCTAGTTGATAACAATTGATTAGGGTTATTTTTTTATAATTTGCTGTTCTTTCATTATTTGTTATAATAATTAAGTCTTATTCGTTCCCCGGTAGCCCCGCTAGAAAAGCGGGACTATGCAATCGAGTTTAGTTTTAGGTTTTGAGTAAATGCTGAATAAATAGTTATTGAGTAGTGTCGTTCCCTGGTAGCTCAATGGTAGAGCACCTGACTGTTAATCAGGTTGTTGCTGGTTCGAGTCCAGCCCAGGGAGCCAATCCTTTCTCGCAAACTCCAAAAATCGGCTCAATTTTTCTGCTTTGATTTGAAATTTCTTTTTTACTATTATAAAGCTTAATTTCTATTGCCTCTTTTGAATAAATAA
>Ga0265296_1001262_pt1 | contig 29996 bp, 28 predicted proteins | sample MunlanPumphouse1_FD_189073 | JGI IMG/M metagenome (GOLD analysis project Ga0265296, IMG submission 189073) | Groundwater microbial communities from a municipal landfill in Southern Ontario, Canada - Pumphouse #1 | ecosystem: Environmental > Aquatic > Deep subsurface > Groundwater | place... | reverse complement strand
TACCCGCCAATCAGCCGCGGTGGAGCCGAGAAGGTGGCTCAACGAGTGGTGGGCGAACTGGCCAAGCGCGGCCATGAAGTGGTGGTAATTTCCACCATGCCGTTTTGCGGTTTTAACGCCTTTTCGCCGCAGATAAAAGAAAGTTTGTCGGAAACCGTTTATCGATTTTTTCCGCCGAATGTTTATTACGTTCTCAATGATTACAAACACGCTTATCCGATTCGAGCCATTTGGCATGCCATTGATCTTTTTTCGCCGTGCGCGGTCAAGGCTGTGGAGGGGATTTTAAAGATTGAAGGAAGCGAAATAGTTTTAACGCATAATTTAAAAGGTTTGGGTTTGCAAGCCCCGCGAGCCATGCGTAAACTCGGGATTCCTTTTATTCACACGGTTCACGATATTCAATTGTCAGTGCCAAGCGGCCTCTTAATTTACGGTGAGCCGATGCTGCCTTTTGAAAATCTTTTGCGCCGGCCTTATGAAGTAGCCGTGCGCTGGGCTATGGGCAAGCCGAATTTGGTTATTTCGCCGTCAAAATTTTTAGCTGATTTTTATCGCCAGCGTGGTTTTTTTAAAGGCGCCGAAGTTAAAGTAATCAGGAATCCGGCGCCGGAAATGCGTTCCGAACAACGCGCTTTGACTCGTCCGGCTGGTCCGTTAAAACTTTTGTTTGCCGCTCAATTGGAACGCCACAAAGGTATTGAAGAAATATTGGAAGCGATAAATTTATTGGGGACGCCAATCGAGCTTCATATTGCCGGTGATGGCACCTTTCGACCGTTGGTGGAAAAAAGCTGCCAGGAAAATTCTCGAATTATTTATCATGGTTATGTCTCTTTGAGTGATTTGGAGCACCTATTTTCCATTGTTGATGCCATGGTTGCTCCTTCAAGGTGTTTTGAAAATTCACCGACCGTTATTTACGAGAGTTTGCAATGCGGTGTGCCGGTAATTGCCTCTGATGTCGGGGGAATTGGCGAACTGGTTAAAGATGGGGAAAACGGATTTTTGGTCGAACCGGGCAATACCCAAGCTTTGGCCGAAGCCATCAAAAAATTCGTCGATGATCCATCGCTTTTCCGCGACCGCGAAGAAGCGATTCGCAATTCGGTTTCCGGTTGCTCGCTCAAGCTTTACGTGGACGAATTGGAAAAGACGATGAAGGAGATTTTGTCTAAATAATTTTTTTGGGGGGTTACGAAACTACAAAAAACCACCCTCCTACGCTGGGCTACGGAGGACACGGCGAAACTACGAAAGCGGTTGGATCACGAGGCGAGATTCCTCACTGTTCGACCTAGCTCACAGTCCTGAGGCCAATCGAAGGACGAGGGTTCGGAATGACACTGGCGCCAATTTCGTAGTTTTGTAATTTTTCGTTGTTTCGTAACCCTATGAATATTTTGTACGAAGACAATCACTGTTTGGCCGTGCTTAAACCGCACGGCCTTTTGACTCAAGGCGATGAAACCGGCGATCGTTCACTGATGGACGAGGTCAAGGATTTTATCAGAGAGCGCGATCAAAAGCCTGGCAATGTTTTTCTCGGGCTTGTTCACCGTCTTGACCGGCCGGTTGGCGGCATTGTTTTGTTTGCCAAAACCAGCAAGGGGGCTTCGCGTTTGTCCGAACAGTTTATGTCGCGCGAAGTTGAGAAAAAATACATTGCTCTGGTCGAAGGCGAGCCGAAAAGAAAAGACGGAGCCGTGGTTCAATATTTGCGAAAAAATCACCAAACAAATATTGTTGATGCTTTTGATCAGCCGGCGCCTGATTCGCAAAAAGCTGAATTGACTTATCATGTAATTAAAACGACTAAACACGGCAATAAGCTTTTTTCTCTGATCGAAGTTGAACCAAAAACCGGCCGTTCGCACCAAATCCGCGTGGCCATGTCGTCGCTTGGCACTCCGATTGTCGGTGACAAAAAATACGGTTCGACTATGTCGCGCGGCGGTCGGATTGCTTTGTGCGCGACGTCGCTTTCGTTTGATCAGCCGGTGACGAAAGAGAGAATTACGGTTTCGACAGAGCCGGATGACGAGGTTTTTAAGGTTTAGATTTCTTCATAATTAAAGCGATCGCCGCTTTTATGAAGAAATGGATTTGGTTTTTTAGCTATTTTTAGCCAATTTAGGCAAACGATACTTGACAAAAAAGTATTTTTTGTGGTATTATTTTTTGTCATTGTTCATTATATTTAAGGCTATTCACGACACTTTTTTGAGTGGGTTTTTTAAAAGACAATTAAAAAAGTGCTGTGAATCAGCAACAAAAACGACGCCGATTTCCGGTGTCGTATTCAACAGTAATGAAAGGGTAAGAAACATGATCCCGAACAGTCTCCGTCAGAATCCGATCAGCCTGAAAGCCCACCTCGCCATCATCAACCTCATCTACGTCTTCCTACAGCTCGACAAGGTTGGAAAGACCGTGGCTGAAGTCCGCGCGGCCTGGGAAGGGTTCATGGGCACGGCCGAGAACTACACTTGGGGCGAATTCGTCACCGCGGCTACAGACTCGGCCATGCTGAAGTCCGAACTCCAGCCCAGCCTCGGTGGTCGGCCGGTTCGCTACTCGGTGCTCTTCAAAGCCTTGCAGGCCGTCGACCCTTGGACCCCGATTTCCAGGGGAGGGTACTTCGGTATCGTCGAATCCGGGGACGGCGTTGCGGTCATGAAAGCAGGTAAGACCTGCCCTTACGACAGGACTATCCTCGAAGACTCCGGCATCCCGACAACCCATCTGGCCTGGACCAAGGGTGTCTTGGTACCGCTGTCTGAAACCGGTGATGACGCCTGGGGCGCCGATCTGATCCTCTACGACGCCGCCGATCTCGAAGCCGAAGGACTTGTTGTGAGCCCGATGTTCAGAACGGCCATTGATCACTACAGGACGGAAACGGATCGCGTCGGCGTGCCCTTGGAGTTGCTCCTGAACGTGGTGTTCAACTGCCCGGAGGCCAGAACCAACTGCGCCACCCCGCGCGAAGCCATGAATCTCATGGCCAAGCCGCGAGGGATGACTCAGAACGACGTCGACGGCCTTGTCTACATGACCAGGCAGGCCATGGATCGCGGGCAGATGTACTCGTCGCGAAGTGCCGCCGTGCCTCAGTCCGGACACTCGGCTCGGCCAGCGTCCGGTTCTTCTGGAACGAAAGAGAGTCGGCTGGCCAGTCTTTTCACCGACACCTTCAACAAGGATGAGCTCACGCGTTTCGCGCATGAAGTAGGTGGTTCGGAACTCACCAACAGCATCAGTGGTGATTCGCTCATCGACTACGCCTTCAAACTGGTCAACGCACTTAGTAGCCGAGGCTTGATCGACTCCAAATTCTTCGATCAACTGGAGAGTGAAAGGCCGGTGCGACGTACCGACATCCGGAACGTCCGCGTCCTTTTCCCGGACTGCTAGAGGCAATCGGCCTAAACAGTAAAAAGTACGTGGAGCCCTTCGCCGTCTTGGTAGGGCTCCTTTTTTTTAGGTTTTGAAATATAAAAAACCGTCCAGATTATTTTTGGAGCGGTTTTTTCATTTCTTCATATCTTCATAACTTAAGCGATCCTCCTTCGCCCACCTTCGCTAAAGCTACGGTGGACAGGCCGGGCTTCGGAGGACACGGTCGCTTATGTTATAAAGAAATGGGATTTAATTCTGTTAATTATGCCGAAGCGTACTGCCAGGCGATTACCTCTCGCTTGATTTTTTTTAGGATTGTTCCGGATCCAATTTCCAAATCGTATTGAGTTTGCAGGTTAAGCCAGAACTGCGGGGAAGTGCCAAAGAACAAAAAGAAACGCAAAGCCGTATCGGCAGTTATGGCTCGGTGGCCGTGGATTATTTCATTGACGCGACGCGCCGGCATTTTGATATTTTTAGCCAAGCGATACTCGGTTATTTTGAGCGGTTTGATAAATTCTTCTTTTAATATTTCGCCGGGATGAACCGGACGGATTTTTCTTTTAAACATATTAATTTGTTAGGAAATCCCTTAGTCCCTTATAGTCCCCGAATTTCAATTATCCAATCCAACCCCGTAGTCCCCGAATGCCATTCTATCGATTATATTTAAAAATCATCACTTTGCCATCTTCCACACTCCACCAATCATCAGCATTAGTTTTTGCTGTTTCGCGAAGGCGGTCGGCTTGCCACCAATAGTCGCTGACTAAATAATAGATTCGATTAACGCCAATTAAATCCATAGCCGCCAGAGCGGTTTCGCGTGACGGGGCGTCGTTCATTTTTAAAAATAATTGATAAAGGTTTCCGCCGGTTGGAATCGGGTAATAAAATTGATTTCCGTAATAATGAGCAAAACCAAATTCATGAATCGCGGCCGCGGCGGCGGATTGGTTGGCTAAGACGATATAATTAGTTCCGTCAGCGTCGTGATCGACAGTGTTAACCGCAGTTAGATCAGCCTGGCTAACGTTGAAACCGTGGCTGGTTTCGTAAGCGTCTTGGCGCGGATAATTTAGATAGAAGGCCGAAGTGATTAAGGCGGCCAAAAGAATAACTGTCGATGCTTGCAGGATGAATGGCTTTTCTCGCAAGGCCGAAAGCCAACGGCCGGTAAAAATTATCAGAAAAGGAATTAAGCAGAAAATTGCCAGCGGAATTAAACGATCGGCGTAGTTGTCTTGTTCATAGTCAATGAGAAAGGAGAAATCAACTGCGGACTTGATGACCAAAAAATTTATCAAAAGGATAATGGCCATGGCCAGATAGACGCGAATTGATTTCAAAATCGTTCGACGCGACCAGATTATTCCGACAACTGCTCCGATAATTAGTAGAACGATTTGATTCCAGCCAAACAAATAGACAAAATCCAAAATCGGTGAAAAACGATTCTCGAAAAACAAATCGAGGTGTAGGTTGTGGACAAGTGCCAGCGGGGATAAAGCCGAGAAGTCAAAACCAAAACTTTGGCCGGAACGCAGATTGTTCACGACAAAGGTGATTGGCAGAGCGAAACCGCCGAATAAAATAATTATCCAAGAAAACACTCGGGCAATGGTCGGGTTTTTTTGTTTCTGGTCGTCAGGATTGGCTGCCAAGAGAGCCAGGAAAAGCAGGGCGGGGATTCCGGCGATCGGGTGGATGAGAATGGCAGCGATGGCGCCAAGGGCAAGTGGCCAGATCGGCCGAGTTGTTCGATCCAATAATCGCGGGGCGGAGAGTAGGATAAGGAGCAGAAACCAGAGGTTGCCCAAACCCTGTGGAGTGGTGACAATGAAAGAGGTAAGAGGCAGCAGAAACAAAATTACCAACGAGCGGAAAGCCGCCTTTTTTTCTTTTAAAAGATGAGCGGCCGCGGAAATCCACGCGAATGGCAAAAATAGCGCGGTCAGGATTGGCACCAGAAGTTTATCGGCCCATTCAATGGGAATCAAAAAAGCAAAATGGAAAAAAAGAACCATCGCGTATTGCCCGATATAATAAAAAGGTTTTGGGGTGATGGTGCCAAACTCGGCAATGTATTTTTCCGTGGCTTGGTGGAGAAAGGAATCAAAACCATAACCAAGCGGGAAGACAAATAAAGCGACGGCCAGAAAAACAAACAGAGTGGCGGAGATTATTGGCAAGACAAGTCGCCGTTGGCGCGCCCGGATTATCAGAATTGTTACCAATAGAGCGATTAGTCCGAATAATAAGAAAATTGTTGATGGAATAACTTCCCATGGCGAGCGGATGGCTTCGGCGGTTGCCGATTTGGTGATCAAAAAGACGGTTGAAGCTAAAAGAACAAGGATGATTGCCACGACAGTTGGAATTATCCACGAAGCATTTTTTGATTCGGTTAGCGGATCATGTTCGTCAGTGGCCGGAACCGCGGTTTGACCAGCGCGTTTTTCTATAAACCAGACAATGGAAGGAATTAAGAGGACCAGAGTAATAGCGACTGGGGCGGTAAAAGAGGAAAAATAATAAAAAATTGAGCCGATCAGAGCTATTGTTGAAAGTAGGACAAAAAAACCAAAAAATGCCTGGGTCGATCGGCCTTCTTTGGGCGCCGCGGCTCGGCCAAGAGCCGGCGCGGCCAAGCCTATCATAGCTATCATTAAAATTGCGCCAATCGGGAGGTTTTTGAAAATAAAAACATTGGCCACAAAAACCGCTAGAAAAATTACGCTTATTATGGTAAACTTCGCATTAGATAAGAAACGAAACATACGCTAAATATAATACCATGTTTTCTTGTTTTGTTGATTTTTTGAAGAAGTTTCACCCCCAAGCCGAACGTGATCCGTATCGGCTGTTTCCTCATGATCATTTCATGAAATTTTTGGTTTTGCCGTTTATTCCGCTTTTTGTTAAACCAAACCACATCACGATTTTACGTTTTATCATGACTCCGTTTGTCCTGTGGTTTTTGATAACCGAACAATATTCCATTGGTGTGCCGCTTTTTTTGGTTGCGGCTTTTACCGACGCGATTGACGGTTCGTTGGCTCGTTTGCGCAAGCAAATCACTCCCTGGGGAACAATTGCCGATCCGGTCGCTGATAAATTACTTATTGGCATGGTGGTTTTGCTTTTTGTGATTAAATACATCGGTCTTTATTTTGGTTTACTCATAGTTTTTTTTGAACTGGTGATTATTGCCGGCGGTTTTATTAGAAAATACCAAGGACATTTTGTCAGTGCCAATGTTTTCGGCAAAATAAAAATGATTTTACAAGTAGCTGGCGTAACTTTTTTGCTTATTTCGCTTTGGGCCGACTTTGATTTATTTAGAAGTGTTTCGGTCGGAACTTTTACTTTGGCTATTCTTTTCGCCATTTTGAGTTTGCTTTCTTATGGCATCTGAATTCCGTCGCGATTTAATTATTCTCGCCGCGGCGAGTTTGCTTTTTTTATTTTCTTCTCAAGTTTTGTCTTTTGTCGGACCGATTTTTGCTTCGCCCGATGAAACGGCTAATGCTTTTTTTGCCGAGACTTTTGCCGCTCAAGGCAAATTATATTCTTTTGAGCCGCTTAATACTGTTTTAGGCGATGTTTTGTTTCCGCGCAGCCTGCTTTCGATTGATGGCCGAATTTTACCAATCAGTTTTGTCGGCCTGCCGCTTTTGTTTGGCGGTTTGATTAAGTTGTTTGGTTTTTGGTCATTGTCATTTTGGACGCCTTTGTTTGCCATTTTGGCGGTTTTTGCTTGGTACGCGATTTTTCGGCAATGGTTTAATCGTCAAATCGGTTTTTGGTCGGCTTTATTATTATTGATTACTCCGGCCTGGTGGTATTGGTCGGCTCGCCCGTTAATGCATAATGTTTTGGCGGTTTCTTTTTTGATTTTTTCCGTTTTCTTTTTGGCGGTCAGGCCGATCAAACAAAAATTCAAAACCAATTCGCGGCTCGATTATGTTTTGGCCGGTTTGATGTTGAGCGCGTCTTTGTGGATAAGGGCTTCGGAAATTTTTTGGCTTGTCCCTTTGGCGATTTTTGTTTTATTGATAACTTGGAAAAAAATATCTTGGTCGGCTGTATTGTTTTTTTTGGTAACCTTGATTATTTCCCTTGCCCCAATGTTATTTTTGAACAATTCATTATACGGAAATTATTTTTCCACCGGATACACGGCGGTTTCGTCAGTGGTTAATTCGGTTGATGTTAATTACGAGACGCAAAATTTTACGTCTTTACGGGATCGGATCGATTCGATCCTGCCATTCGGTTTTCATCCGCGGGCGGCGTTGCGGAATGTCTGGCATTATGGTTTGTTTATGTTTTGGTGGTTGACGATACCGGCGGCGGTTGGGTTATGGGTGGTGTGGCGGCGTGGTGTTAGGGCACAATATTTTGTGCCCCTACTGGTTGCGGCGGCGATTTTGGGAATCGTTTACGGTTCATCGGCCATCCACGATAATCCCGATGCCTCGGCCATAACCATTGGCAATTCATACTCGCGTTATTGGTTGCCGTTGTTTGTCGCGATCACTCCATTGATTGCCATGGCTTTGGTGAAATTGAGCGAATGGAATTTTTTTAAAAAAATTAAAAAAATCGTTTTGCCGGTTTGTTTTGTTATTTTTTTTGCTTTGAGTTTTAATCTGGTTTTTTTGTCTTCCGACGACGCGCTTTGGCCGATGCGCCAGCGTTCAATAATTGTCGCGGCTGTTCATGAGCGAGTACTGGAACTTACCGAACCCGAGGCAGTCATTATCGTCGATCGCGCCGACAAATTGTTTTTTCCCGACCGCCGGGTGCGTTATCCTTTGCGCGATGAGACGACTTACGGTTTAATGCCAAAATTGGCGGCCGAAGTCCCTCTGTATTATTACGGCATCACTTTTCCGCAAAGCGATTTGGATTATTTGAATAATGAGAAGTTGAAAGGATTGGGTTTGCAGATTGATTTTGTCGAGAGTTTTGGGGGGGAGACGTTGTATCGGATTTCTTTTTTGCAATAGTTTATGTTAGAAAGACAAGAAATCATTAAACGTTTTGTTGGATGGGCTAAACTTAAGGCCAGGATTCATTTTGCAGAACGACAAGTTTTTCCAAAAGAAAGGGAAATTTGGTGGGTAAGTTTGGGACAAAATATCGGGGTTGAGATAAACGGAAAGCATGAAAATTTTGAAAGGCCGGTTTTGGTAATTAAGAGGTTTAATGTCGAAGCTGTCTTGATTTTACCAATCTCGAGTCGAATCAAAAACGATCAGTATCATTGGGAATTTACAAACAGTGAAGGTAATTTGAACACGATTAATTTATCGCAGGTCAGGTCAATTAGCAATAAAAGATTTGTAAGAAAAATTGGTAAAATGGCCATTTGTGATTATCAGAAAATTAAAGATAGTTTTAAAAAGATGATATAAAAACGGAACCCAGCCTTTCGGCCGGGTTCCTCGGAGCTTCATTGTTGAAGCAAAATCCAACTCCATAATAACATAATAAAAAAAGAAGTCAAGGTGTGCCAAAAAAAATCAACAAAATAACCGTTCGTCTCTCACAGGTATTAATAATTTTAATACCCGTGGTTTTATTTTTCCATTTACTCAACATCGCCACCGTGCCCAGTGGTACGTTTGTCACCAGTCGAGTTGTTAATGAAACCTCACCCTATCTCGATCGTTTGTTGCCTGACGCGCGCGTCGAAAGGCCGGTTCAAGAAGGCGACGGCGATTGGCTGCAAAAAATTGTCGGCGATCCGGTTTTCTTTTTTGTTCATCCGCAGCGCTCGTTTTCGCTGGTTGAAACCGAACTGCGTTTCAAAAATACCGGCGTACCAATCGTCGAGCTCGGGGTCTTGGCCGACGCGACTACCGGCGCCTATTCCTTGGAACCGTTGCAAAATTTGATTATTGATAATTCTCCCTGGTTTAAAATCGAAGACAATGGAACGGTTCTGCTTCAACGAAATAAAAAATTCGATTCCATCGAAGAATTTTTAACCAACCTGCCGGCCAGATCAGAAGTTGCCGCTTATCATTACGATTTATCCGAACCGTATCGTCAGTCTGATTATTTTCCGTCTTCCGGGGTTAAAACCACGCGGTTTTTTCTTCGCGGTTCGCAGGAGTTTTATACCTATCTGAAAAACGAGGCCTTGAATTTTAAATTCGGTTTTCTTGATGAAAACAATCGGCTCGGCGCGGATGAAGTGGATATTGTTGTAATCAACGAAGCCGGCCAACCAGTGGCCGAGGAACGCATGACTGACGACGGTAATGTTTCGGACGACGGTTCTTCTTCCTGGCCTCAAACCTTGGAGATTGTTTTGGCTGATTTGCCGGAAGGCGTTTATAAAATTCAAATGAAAGCCACTGAGGATATTGTTTTTCGATTTATTTCCACCAGGCAACGAAAGATGGTTTTTTTAAATCAACTTTGGCTCACGAGCGGCGGTGATTATCCAACCGACGCGCCGGGAGTGAATTTGGTGACCGGCGGAAGAAAAATAAGTTTAGCCACTCATTATGCTTCAGGCGCTCAAACGGTTTTAATCAATCAAGAACCGTTGATTGTGGCTGAACCATATCTTGAATATTTTTATAATTCTACGGCGGCCAGTTTAACTAAAATTTCTATTCTAAAAAATGAAGATTTGTTGGTCAAGTCTGACAATCCATTGGCTTTTTCTTCGGATCAATATTTTAATCCCAATCCGCTTCGTTTGACGGCCGAAATCGATTTGGATCGTTTGGGCGTCAATTACATCATTGCTGATTATTCATCGCCGCGGCAAGATGGCGAATGGACAATAGCCACGGCGACTTTGGATACAAGCAAGGTTTCGTTTGACGAGAAAACTTGGAAGTTTGTCATTTCAGCGCCAACCGCTGGTCAGGCCAATCGCGAATTATTCATCAACTCGATTAAAATGACGTTTAAAGGTTTGCCGCTAACTTTCAAGGATTTTTTGAATAAATCTTTTTCATATGTTTTGGAAAAAATCCGAAAATTTTAAAGCCAGTGAAATTATTGCTCGGACTTTGTTTTTGACGGCTCTTGTTTCTTTTGTGGTTTTTTTGTTTCTCGATTTGCTTCGGCCGGGTTTTGTTTCCAATGTTTTTTCGGTTCATTGGTTTTTGCTGGCGGCGATTGTTTTTGGGGTTTGGTGGGGGCGATCTTGACATTTTTGCCATTTTTTGTTATAGTTGTCGGTCAAAACTTTTGGTCGGCGGATAGATAAAAAGCTTGTTTATTTATCCGACGCCCAGAAATTTTCTTTCACAAACACCATAATCCCTGTGGCGTTACTCGGAGTCCGAAAATGACCCATTCGTTTTGCGTCGCGTCTTTGATTGCTGCCTGCATTGCCGCCGAAAAGCACGTCAACCTCGGCAACTGGTTGACAAGTAATGACGACCAACAGAGGTTGATCGAGACCATGAACGACAACGGTCGGAGCTGGGTTCTCGACATGCCCGAGGTTTCCGGCTTTGCCAGTTTCTATCGTGACGAGATCGTCGCTTTCTTGGTCGAAGCCGGTCACGGCGACATCGAAGTCGGCAACTTCACCAAGCCCGAATTCGCGGCCGTCGGCCTGTTCGAGTTCGCGGCCAAGTGGCTTGTCGTCGGCACCGACGTGAAGGTCCTTGGCCAGAACGGCAAGTACTACGACGGCTTCTCGCTCGGCAAGGCCGCGCGGATGCAGCATGTCACCGGCCCCAACGACGGCATCTTGAAGATCTCGCTCGAAGGTGGCGACTACGTGCTGATCGAAAAGGCCGCTCAACCTTTCAAGGGAACCTTCTGGCAGCTTACCGACATTGTCGAACAGATGGTCAAGCAGTTCACGAACGGCCGACGGTCGGAGTGTGCGGAGGCTGAATTGCTGAACGTCGACATCGGCGAGCAGCGCGAGCTGGACAGTCTTGTCGGCATGAGCGCCATGAGTACCTTGGATGACCTGCCGGCCATCGTTCGCAAGGTTACACAGGGCAACAAGATCCGCATGGACAAGTTCGGCTGCCAGGTTTCGTCGGCTACGGTCATGATGCTGGATCGTTGTGTCAGCATGGTGTACAGACTCGACAGGCCGTTCTTCTGGGTTCTCTGCGACGCGAACGGTCTCATCAAGGCCTGCGCTTTCGTGGATTACGACGGCATGGAGCTCAGTACTGGCAAGGTCGCGCAACCGGAATCGGCCGAGGTTTCCGACTCGGATTCCGATGGCGACGGTGGTGTCGCACACGAGGATTCAGTCTTCAGCCAGGCGTTGAAGCCGAGGCCTCCGGTCAACGGTTTCCAAAACGCCCCCCAAAGCACTGGTGGGCCGACTTCCTTCGGACAAAGGAGCGGTTTCCGGCGTGATGGCAGCTGGGGCGGCGGCACCAACGAACGCGGCTAATCGTAAAGCCGTTTGACTATCTTTGGAGTAACGATCAGCGTTGCTCTTTTTTTGTTTGACCAAAATTCGTATTTTACATAAGATATTAGGGTGTTGGGTGGCTTTTTTGGTTAGTTGGTTTTCGGGGACTAGGGGTTGGGCTGGCTGGTTGGCATTCGGGGACTATAGGGTTTACCCTTTTAGTCCCCGAATGCCACTTAATCCAACCCAACCTTAGTCCCCGAATGCCACTTAATCCAACCCAACCTTAGTCCCCGAATGCCACTTAATCCAACCCAACCTTAGTCCCCGAATGCCACTTAATCCAACCCAACCTTAGTCCCCTAACTCCAATTACTAAAAAATAAACAACCCAATATGCCCGATTGCCTTTTTTGCAAAATAATCGCCGGTGAAATTCCGTGCCACAAAGTTTACGAAGATGAGCGTGTTTTAGCCTTTTTGGATATTCACCCGCTTAACCCGGGGCACACTCAACTTATCCCCAAGCGTCACTCCGAACACCTTTTGGAGTCAAATGAAGAGGACTCGCGCGCCATTATTGACGCGGCCAAAAAAATCGTTCCGGCCATTTTACAAAGTGTCGGCGCGCCGGGTTGCAACATTCACAGCAACATCGGCCACGCCGCCGGCCAGGTGGTTTTTCACACCCATCTTCATCTTATTCCGCGATATGATGATGACGGTTTCAAAGATTGGCAGCGCGATGGCGATGTAAGTGATGGTTTGTCTGATGTGGCCGAGAGGATTAGAGGGGTGGTGGAGAGGATTTAATGCCCCCACCCCCGCCGTCGCTGGGCTATGGCGGGCACGGCCAACCCTCCCCCGTATGCCCCTTCGATTGGCCTCAGGGCACCCTGAAGAATTGAAGGGTGCAAAACATTAAGCGCATACGAGGGAGGGAGAATAATTTTTTATGGTTAAAAAATGGCTCAAACTTTCTTCAGAAGTTTTTCATGAAAATAAATGGTGGAAGGGCATCCACGATCGTTTTCGGTTGCCGAATGGCAAGGAAGGGGATTATTTTTACATGAAAACTCCTGGTTCGGTTTTTGTTATTCCGGTTGACGACGATGGAAAAGTTATTTTCATTCGTCAGTATCGTTATGTGGCTGATAAAGAAAGTCTTGAATTTGTCGCCGGAGGAATCAAGCCGGGAAAAACCCCGGAAGAAACCGCGCAAGCCGAATTGGCCGAAGAGATCGGTTTTGTTGCCGGAGATTTAAAGGAAATTGGGACTTTTGAACCTTGTAACGGTTTGCTTAGCGAGACTTGCCATGTTTTTGTGGCTAAAGATCTTAAGTCGGCTGTGGCGACTCCGGATGAGACTGAACAAATTGTTATTGAAAAATATTCTATTGATGAGGCGGAAAAAATAATCGTCAGCGGTGAAGTTTGGGATGGCATGGCTCTGGCATCTTGGGTTTTAGCTAAACCGTATTTAAAATAATGCCCCCACCCCCGCCGTCGCTGGGCTATGGCGGGCACGGCCAACCCTCCCCCGTATGCCCCTTCGATTGGCCTCAGGGCACCCTGAAGAATTGAAGGGTGCAAAACATTAAGCGCATACGAGGGAGGGAGAACAATTTTTTAGAAAGATAAAAACAATTCGTTGATTCGTGTATTCGTGTAAAAATTCGTGATTCGTAACAAATATGAAACTCCTAATCACCGGCGGAGCCGGGTTCATCGGCTCCAACTTTGTCCACTACTGGCTAAAAAATCATCCCGAAGACGAGGTGGCTGTTTTGGATAAACTGACTTATGCCGGCAATCTGCGGAATCTCGAGTCAATTGCGGACAAAATAAAGTTCGTCAAAGGCGACATTTGCGATCGCGAGTTGGTTCTTTCTCTTGTAAAAGATATTGACACTATCGTCCATTTTGCGGCCGAGTCGCATAATGATCGTGTGGTGATGGATCCGGAGGCATGTGTTCGAACAAATGTCCTTGGCACTTTTACTCTTTTGGACGCGGCCAGGTTGAATGGAATGAAGCGATTTCATCATGTCTCAACCGACGAAGTTTTCGGACATTTACCACTTGGCGAAGGTTCTTTTAATGAAAATACTCCATACGCTCCACGCAGTCCGTATCCGGCTTCGAAAGCGGCTTCTGATCACTTAGTTCGCGCCTACCACATTACTTATGGTCTGCCGATCACTATTTCTAATTGTTCCAACAATTATGGGCCGTATCATTTTCCGGAAAAAATTATCCCGCTTTTTATCTGTAACTTAAAAGAAGGAAAAAAGGTGCCGGTTTATGGCGACGGTCTTTATGTCCGTGACTGGATTCATGTTGAAGACCACTGTAGTGGTATCGAAGCGATTCTGGAAAAGGGCCGAATCGGCGAGACCTATTGTCTTGGTGGGAAAGATAGCGAGATTTCCAACCTCGTGTTGACAAAAAAACTTTTGGCTCTAATGGGTCGTGATGAAAGTTTCATCGAACATGTCAAAGACCGTCCGGGTCATGATCGTCGTTACTCGATTGACTATTCGAAAGCCAAGAAAGAATTTGGCTGGGAACCGAAAATCGGTATCGATGAGGGTTTGAAAATGACTGTTGATTGGTATGCGGCCAACCAGGCCTGGGTCGACGAAATTCGTTCCGGGGCTTATCAAGATTATTATAAGAAGCAATACGGAAATTAATCCCCCTCCTCTTATCCTCCCCCACCGCCCTTCGATCCGACTCAGGGCGGCCTGAGCTCTTCGATCATTCAATTGGCTTCATGGTCGCCTTGAGGGATTCGAAAGGCGATTGGCCTCAGAGCTCCCTGAGCGAAAGTCGAAGGGAGGAATCGAAGGCCGTGGCGGTGAGGGAGGAAGAATTATTTTTTATGGAATCAAAATTTTTAGGTGTAAAGATTATTCCGCTCAAGCGCTGGGAAGATCAGCGCGGTTGGTTGTCCGAGCTTTGGCGGGTTGATGAGATTGCGACTGATGAAATTCCGGTCATGACTTATGTTTCGTTGACCAAACCAGGTGTTGTTCGCGGACCGCATGAGCACGTTCATCAAACCGATATGTTCGGTTTTGTCGGACCATCAACTTTTGCTCTGCATCTTTGGGACAATCGTTCAGCTTCGCCGACTTTTGGACAATATGAAACCTTCGAAGGCGGAGCCTTCGAGCCATTTATCGCTATTGTTCCGCCAGGCGTGGTGCATGGTTACAAAAATATCGGCGAGATCGACGGGATAGTGGTTAATTGCGCTAATAAACTTTATAAAGGCGAAGGTAAGAAGGAACCGGTGGACGAGATTAGACACGAAGCGGATTTGGAAAATGAATTTAAAATTTGACTGATTAATTTATGAAATCAGAAGGTGAATCTTTTTATTTGCCAGAGCCATCTGTAATTGATGAGAAAGTGGCAAAATTTGGAATCGGACATTCCAATGAAAACAAAATTGATTTAAAGGAGATTCCGGAAAAAAATCGGGAAGGTTTGTTAAATGATTATGAAGCTTTAAACGAAAAAATTAAAAATTTACTCGTGATATTATCCAGAATGCTAGAGCATTTGAATGTTGGGGAAAAACATCAAGATATATTAGATGATATTTTATCTGGCTTAGAACAAGCCTTTTATAGAACCGCTAATCAAATTCTTTTTCATGGAATAAAAAATGCAGCTGAGGCTTCTGACGCCTTTGATGAGTTAGAAATGCTTTTGATTATTGTCGGTCAATCAATCGAGAAACCAAGAATTGTTGATAAGCAAATAATTAACGAGAAAACCGTATATAATCTCGAGCCGCTTTTTCCTGATATTGAACATAGAGAAATCGAATCAGTTCAGGCTCTTTTTTCGCCCCGGAATATCGCTTGGAATACGGTTTCGGTTTCTTCTTATAACACAAAAGAACCAACTAAGGCTGGTATCCGTCTTGACTGGGGTCCATTATATGTAGAGAAAAATGATAGGATTGATAAAACTAAGACACAGTGGAGGGTGTCTTTTGATATTTCCGGATACAATATCGATAAAGTTATGAACAGATATTCGTTAAGAGGACATCATTTTTCTGGAGTATTCAAATATAAAATCGGAATAATTGTTCCTGGTTTATCTAAGGCGATGAAAAGATATTATGATCAATTTATTAAAGAGTAATAAAAGTTGAAGTGAGTAATATGAGGATAATTATTATCGGCGCCAAAGGCATGCTCGGACAAGAACTGATCCGAGTTTTTTCCGATCAAGAAGTTTTGGCCTGGGATCGCGAAGATTGCGATATCACAAACTTCGAAGAAGCGCGACAGAAAATTGTTTCCGCCGCGCCAGATTTGATTATCAACGCCACCGGTTATAACAATGTCGATAAGGCCGAAGGCGAGGGCAGAGAGGCAGCTTTTAAACTTAACGCTGAAGCTCCGGCTAATCTTGTTCGCGTCGCTAAGGAGTTAAATGCGTCTTTTGTAAATTATTCTTCTGATTATGTTTTTTCCGGAGATAAGGTAGAAGGATATTCTGAAAACGATCAGCTCGATCCGGTTTCTGAATACGGAAAATCAAAAGCCGAGGGCGAGCGTCTGCTCGGAGAAGTTGGCGGGAAAATTTATATCATTCGTCCTTCAAGAATTTTCGGGGTGAAAGGGAATGGGGAAAATGTTAAAGAAAGTTTTGTTGATTTGATGATTCGGCTGTCGGCCGAGAAAAATGAATTTAACATGGTTGATTCTGAAATGACTTCGCCGACCTACGCGCCTGATTTGGCTCGTCGCACGCGCGAAATTGTCGAAAATTTTCCACCCGGCATTTATCATGGTGCGAACAGCGGGGCTTGCACTTGGTATGGTTTTGCCAAAGAAATTTTTCGTTTAATCGGTCGCGAAGATATCAAGTTGAATCCGGTCGGCAGTGATTTTTATCCCCGTCCGGCTAAGCGGCCGGCTTGTTCAACTCTTTTGAATACAAAGTTACCACCAGCCAGATCGTGGCAGGAGGCATTGGAGGAATATTTGAATTTTTTCAAAAATTAGCGAATTTTTTATTAAGTTTTCGCATTTAAAGCCCGATCGGACTCTAAATGCGAATTTTTATCCCTGCTTACCCCTTTTGTTTGACTAACCCACCCCGATTAAGTAAATTGATAGAACAAATATTCCAACCCCCAACCTCCCACTTCTAACTTCTAAATTTATGAAAGCCCTAATCGCCGCTGGCGGCCATGCCACTCGCTTCCGTCCTCTAACTTGGTCAATTAACAAGCATCTGTTGCCTTTGGCCGGCAAGCCGATGATTTTTTATCCGATTGAAAATGTCGTCAATGCCGGAGTCACGGAAATCGCCATCAATATCAACCCGGGCGATAAGGAGATTCAAGAAGTTATCGGCGACGGTTCGCGCTGGGGAGTTAAGATTATTTATATCGAGCAACAGGGCGGGCCGCGCGGTATTGCTCATGCCGTTTACAACGCTCGCGATTTTCTTGGCGAAGTCGAGCCGTTTATTTTTCATCTTGGCGATAACATTTTTCGCGCCGGCATAAAAAATATTGTCGATCGTTTCAATAAAGAAAATTTGAATTGCGCTTTGACTCTTTCGCGAGCGCCTAATTTGACCGAGCTTGGCGTGGCCGCTTTTGATACGAACGGAAAATTAATTCGCGTTATCGAGAAGCCGTCAGAACCGCCCAGTGATTTGGCTGTGACCGGTGTTTATGTTTATGACAAGAATTTTTTCGAAGCCTTCCGCCATATTCAACCCTCGGCTCGCGGCGAGTACGAGATTTCCGACATTCATACCTGGCTGCTCGAAAACGGTTTCAAGGTTGGTTACGACATTGTCGATGGTTGGTGGAAAGATCCGGGTCGGCCGGCGCAGTTGTTGGAGGGAAACATTTTAGCCATGAATACTTTGTCGCATGAAAGTTATATAATTGAAGGCGAGGTGGATAAGGCGGCGCAAGTTTATGGTTTGGTAAAAGTGGAAAAAGGCGCCAAAATCGGTCCGAATGTTTTGATTCGTGGGCCGGTCGTGATTGGCGAAAACGCGGAAATCAATAATGCTTTTATCGGACCGTTTACGACCATTGGAGCAGGTTGTGTTATTGACGGAGCTGAAATCGAGCACTCGGTTATTCTTGATAAAGCTACAATAAAAAACGTCGGCCGCATGGACGGCTCGTTAATTGGCCGCAATGTTACCGTGACCACCAGAGCTTGCTCGTTGCCAATCAGCAGCCATCGAATTTTTGTCGGTGACAATTCATGGGTGGAGCTATAATCCGCCTTCGCCGCACTTCGGCGAGATAAACTTATGGACAAGCCGCAAATTAGTTTGATTATTCCGTCGTTTAATACCAGGGAGATTCTAAAAAACAATCTGGAGTCTCTCTTTAAAATTAATTGTCGTTTTCTTTTTGAAGTTATTGTGGTTGAAAATGGATCTAAAGACAGCAGCGCCAAAATGGTTCGCGAGGAATTTCCTCAAGTTCATCTCATTCAAAACGATTGGAACAGCGGTTTTGCTCACGCTGTTAATCAAGGCTTACGCGCGGCTCAAGGCGAGGCGTTGATTCTTTTAAATGCCGATATGGTAGTTAAAGAAGAAACATTGGAAAAAGTTTTTGAAATTTTGACTACTCGACCAGAAATTGGCGTCTTGGGCGTGAAACTCTTAAAAGAAGACCCCTCGACCCTTCAACAAATTCAGGGTCGCATTGAGAGAAGTCGAAATGCGACAGGCTCGGGGCAGGCTGATTCGATTCTGTTTTCGGTGCGTCGTGATCCGGATTTTTGGAGCCAGCTGGCGATTCTTTTTAAACTGCCCCATTTTTTTCCTAAAATTACCGATCGTTATTTGTGCAAAGATTTTGATTATCAGAAATCCGCCGAGGTCGAACAGGTGCGCGGTTCTTTTTTCGCTTTTCGTCGAGACGTTTTCGATAAAGTCGGTTTTTTAGACGAAAAGAATTTTTTCTTTTGGTTTGAAGAAGTGGATTTTTGTCGGCGAGTTCGTCAAACCGGATATAAAATTTGGTATGAGGCGGAAATAAGTTGCGTTGATTTGCTCGGTCGTTCGATTCAACAGTTTTCGCTCGGTAAAAAACAGGCGATTTTTTTCCGCAGCCTGACCAACTATTTTTTTAAGTGGCACGCTTGGTGGCAAGGCGCGGTTTTTTTCCTCCTGCGTTTTCCATTGGTGGCCTTGGCTTATTTGGTTGATTTCTTTTTATGAAATACGACGCGGCGATTGTCACGGTGGTTAAAGACAGTTTGGATGAAGCTTGTTTAAATTCGCTTCGGTCGTTTTTGGGTTCAACTGATTTGAAAGTGGCTTTTGTTTTGGTTGATAACGCTTCTGAAACTTTTGAAGCCCATTCGTTGGTTAAAAAAGTCTTGCCCGAAGCGGTCGTTATTTTGCGCGATAAAAATTATGGCTTCGGCCATTCCTGCAATCGCGGAGCGATCGAAGTTGAAGCTGATTATTATTTTTTTCTTAATCCGGACACGATCATTGTCGATCAAAGTTTTTTGCGTCAGCTGATTGATTTTATGAAGGCCTGTCCGGCGGCCGGCATTGCGGCGCCGCGTTTGCGTTATCCGGATGGGCGGATTCAGGAAACCTGTCGGCGTTTTCCGGGCTGGTACGCTCCGGTGGCTCAAAGAACTTCGCTTTTGTCGGCCGAACGAACGCGTCGGTATCGCCGCCATTTTTTGATGGAGGATTTTGATCATAGCCGTTATCGTTTGGTCGATTGGGTTCAGGGTTCGGCTTTTATGATCGACGGCGCGCTTTTTCACGAGCTGGGCGGTTTTGACCCGAGATTTTTTATGTATTACGAGGATGTTGATTTATGCCGCCGCTGTTGGGAAAAAGGCCGGCCGGTTTATTATGTGCCCGAGGTCGAGATTCAACACAGCTATCGCAAAGAATCGGCTGACGGCCGGGGAATTTTAGCCAGTTTGTTAAAAAATAAAATGACTCGCGCCCACATTTCCAGTTGGCTAAAATATTCGCTAAAATGGTTAGGTAAAAAAATATGAGTTTTCCCAAAGTCGTCGTGCAAATTTTACTTTATGCCACGCCGCCAGAAGAATTCGACCGTCTAATGAGTTCGCTCGAAGCCGTCGACTATCCCAAAGATTGTTGGAAAATTGTTGTTCTTAAAAATTATTCGGAAAAAGCTTTAACTTCCTCCGAGTATGTGCGCGACAAATGGCTGGTCAAAGCCGGCCAAACCTTGCCGGAAATAATTTTTTACGAACAAGCGCCGAATTTGGGCTTTGCCGGCGGCCATGTTAAAGCCGAAGAGTTGTCTCGAGATTGGCAGCCGGATTATTTGTATCTTTTAAACGATGACGCTTGGGTAGCGCCTGATTTTTTGCTTCGAGCGGTAACTTTGGCTGAAGAAAAAAAGAATGTTGCTTTGGTTCAATCGCTCGTAATGCTCGACGACGGCGAGCGAGTCAATTCGATCGGCAACGCCATGCATTTTTTAGGTTTCGGCTTTACCATCGGCCATCGCCAGCTGCCGCATGAAATAGAAAACAATTTGCCAGTCTTTTTTGCCAGCGGCGCCGGGCTTTTGATTCGAGTTTCAGCTCTGGAAAAAATAAATAGCCTATTTGATCCGCTGTATTTTCTCTATCATGAAGATTTGGATTTGGGCTGGCGCACTCGTTTGGCCGGTTATGATATCGTCATCGCGCCCGGGTCAAAAATTTTTCATCATTATGAATTTTTCAAAAGCATCAAGAAATTTTATTTCCTGGAACGTAATCGCCATTTAACGAATTTGGTCAATTACAAATGGCCGACGCTTTTGTTGCTCGCGCCAGCCGCTTTGGCGATGGAAGTCGGAACGCTAGTTTTTTCCTTCAAATCCGGTTGGTGGAAAGAAAAGTTACGTTCGTATTTATATTTTTTTCGTCCCGCCACCTGGTGTTGGATTTTTTGCCGCCGAGCCAAGGTTCGCAAATTTCGAATCAAAACCGACCGCGAGATGATGAATTTTATGACTGGACAAATTGTGAATCAGGAAGTTGATAGTCCAATTATGAGATGTTTGATTAATCCGGTGATGAGTTTTTATTTTGAGATTTTGAAAAAGATTGTTAGGTGGTGAACCTCACCCCCCCCGCCTTCATATCGGATTGCCCATCACCCCGCCGTCTCCCTCGCTCATCGGTTGGCCCCTCACCCTGCCCTCTCCCTCCCCGGAAACAGAAGGGAGAGGGATCTATTTTTTCAAATAACATAAATTTTTCCCTCTTCCCGTCTGCGCCTCTTAATGAGGGAGAGGGCTACCTGCCGCCGCGGCAGGAGGGTGAGGGGCGATCGCATAAAAAAATTGGATAAAATTTTATATAAATTTTTTTCAATTGAAAAACCCGGGCTGCGAAGCTCGAGTTTTGAAGTCGTGGGACGATTTATCTAGGAAATCGTCCGGCGTGGTTGAGGTGTCCTAGAATTTTTTGTAGTTCGGATTCTATCAGAACGGTCGTCGGCGTCCTTGTTGGTTCCGGCTAGTGGGCTTAAGGTAGTGCCGACACCTTCTGTTCGGGCAGCCTTTGCAAGCGATTTGACGCAACTGGCCGTAGCGTGGCTCGATTTCGAAGTGAGCCTCGAGTACTTCCATGTCGGTTCGTGCATTGGTGGCACGAATGATGTCTGAACATAGTAAAGACCGGGTGAAATCGTCCAGATCACATCCCCTTGGGAACACAATTTGGTTGACGTTTTTTTCGAAGAGATACTGTACCCAGTCGCCAAAACCTTTTTCTGTTTTCTGGCTGTCACGCCATTCGCGGAACTTGATCCACATCTGCTCGCCGCGTTCTTTGACGAGCTCGGTCAGGATGAGGATGTATGTGTCAGGTATTGACAGGAGAGCTGTCATGACGCCGAAGTTGCCCTGGTTAATGGTATTGCGATCGATGGAAGGGAGCGACATTTTTACCTCGTTATGATATCTGGGTTGTCTGGTCAGTTCGACAAATACTCGAATTGACATACTTTTATACCACATTTTTGCTCTTTTGTCAACACCATCAACCAAAAAACGGCATTTTTAAGCCGTTTTATCTAATCATGAGTTAAATTAAAAACCGCCTCTCCCCCTGAGACGGTTTTAGTTTTTCGTTCAGGATGGGGAGGGGCGGTACGTGTTGGTTCACTCAACAGGAGTAGTTTTTTTGATGAAGAAGTAGAACCTTATTTGGCACAATCAGCGACCGGCCAGAATTCACTGCGGAAATTGTCGATGTTGTTCGCTGCTTGATGAACGAAATACAAGTTCGTAAAGGCCGTATCGAGGCCGGACCGAGCTTTTGCTGTCCTTGATAAGAGTGGCGATGAATTTATCCGAAGAGCATGGCGCCCTCGGGCCAGCGTCGATGATCTCTGTCAGGTAATGCGAGTGCGACTCTCCCCGAACTCGGTTTAGTTCCTCTTTTTTTCCTGGTTCAAATTTCAAAAACTCGAGGTGGCCCGCGCGTGTCAACATGCGACAAGTGACCGTGTCGGCGTGAAGGGCGTGCCCCCGCTTCAGGAAGACGATTGGTTGGCCATCAACCATCCTGATGTGGAAGTCATGAGCTGTCAGACCGCAATGTCTGCGGCCAATGCCGAATGAGACAACTTCGGGATCAATATTTCCCAGCTCCAGCTCAAAACCGCCGAAGGATTTTTTGAGCTTTTGCCATTCCTGTAGTTTCTTGGTTAGTCTTTCCATGAAGACCGGACGATCAATGACCTTGACACCAATCACGCTTGAGGTTTCGAAGGCGTTGCGGATGCTGTCGGAAAGTCCAATAGTGAGAAGACTCATGGTTGTTGCTCCTGATTTGAGAAAGGGTTTGATCTTCAAAAGTTTATTCTTTTGAAGGATAGTAATACTTTAACCTTTTTTACTCTTTTGTCAACCCACCCATCCCAAAAAACGGCATTTTTAAGCCGTTTTTAATACCCCTCACTCTTTTTATTCCCCTCTCCCTGCTCATCGGTTGACCCCTCACCCCATTATCCCCTCCCCCTACTAAAAAAGCAGACGGGGGAGGGGAGTTCATCTTACAAACAACCAAGGTTTTTCCCCTCTCCCGTCTGCTCCTGAGTAGGGAGAGGGGTTAGGGGTGAGGGGCAACCGATGCGACGGTAGAGAGAGGGGCAAGGGGTGAAGGGGTCGATGCGAGACGGGAGAGACAATTACAACCCCTTCTCAAACAACCCAATATCAATCCCCCGCGTGCCAACCAAATAAACCATTTGTCCATCGTTAGTGGGAGCAAAGGTTTCAATTTTATCAAAAGTCGCTAAAGTCCAGGTTTGGCGTTGGTTGCCGCGGCTGTCGAGTTCAGTGACGGAAAGATTTTTACTATCAGCGTAAAAAACATCTGCGCCCGAGGCGTGCCAGGCGGCGCCGATTATTGGTGTGCTAACGCGAGTTAAAAGTTCGTTGCTTAAATTTCCGGCGTCAAAAATATGCAGTTCAAAATCAGAAGCGTAAAGCAATTGTTTTTCGTTTTGCGGATTCCAGGCTGTGGAAATAGCGTCAGTGTTTAAAAGAATCGGCTGGTCAACGCCGCGGTCATCAATCAGAAGAATTTTGTTTCTGGCGCGATCTTGAAGCAAAACAAAAGATGGCGGGGCTGGCAGAAATTCATACTGACCAGGCGGAATGACGGCTAAGGTTTCTTCTTGGCCAAGTTGGTCGCGTCGAGCCAAGCGAGTTTGTTTTTGATATTCATCGACAAGTAAAAGTTGATTGGCATCACGCTCCCAAACCAGAAATGGATTGTCCGAAAGAATTTTGTTTTGTCCGTCTGATTGAACCGAGCGCCAAGTGACGGTTGACTTTTTCGTTTCTTTTACGATTAAGACGGTGTTATCAAAAAGCGACCATGATAAAACTATTTCATCAAAGTCGCTCTTGGGCAGGCGCAGGAGTAATTTTTTTTCGTCCGACGATAAGGTTCGCGACCAAATTTCCAGCCAACCTTCGGATGATTCGGCAAAGGCGATTTTTTCTCCAGTCTGATCAAGCGCGTAAATCGAGTAATCATTAGACGTCTTTAAAGTTGGTTCACTGGATGAAAAAAGTTCGGCTTTTTGGATAAAAGCGGTTTCGTTTTCTTTGATTTCAATTTTTTTCTCCCAAGGCCAATAACCTTCTTTTTCCAAACGAACAAGATGTTCGCCAGGCATGATGTTTTTTAAGACCGTATTGGTTTTTTGATTGGTGTTAATTCCATCAATAGTAATGTTCGAATTTTTTGGTTCGGAAGAAATGGTTAAAACGCCGGTTTTTACCAAGGTTAATCTTTGCGGATTTAGCCGATAACCAGCGGTATATAAAACGACTAATGGAGCGGAAATCAAGAAAAGCCCGAGAAAAAGCAAGAAAATTAATTTTCTGGCGGTTTTGGTCATAAGTTAAGTTTATTGTAGGCGAAAAACCGCGATTCGTCCATGTTAAGCTTGACATTTGCCTCCTTTTATGCTATTATAAGCTGTAAATTATTTATTGCGGTTTTCTTTCTGTTTTTTTGAGGAGAAAAGTAGAAAGAAGATCGAAAAATTTCCGGTCAGAACGCGTGGCAGGCCTTAAGCTCGGCAATCGTGTTCGGGTATGAGGTAAGCCACAAAACGGAGGTTGTCATGGATGTCATGGAACAGAAGCAAATGCAGGATCATACTCGTGTTGTTCTTGCTGGTCGAATCCTTGATCGCTACAAGGCGACCGGTGAGTGTATCTGGTTCGTCATGCGAACCGACACCTGCGGTGTCGTCGGCTTCCGTCTCGGCTCGGGCTGGTACGATGGCGATCACTACTGCGGCTACTGGGACGATGTCGACAGGTCCGATGACGACAATGTCGCCACTTTCGCTCTGCAAGGATGAGGAATTCAAGAACTAGAACACTCGGTTTTTTCGTCTCCGGCTTTCGGACACTTGGTCACTCGGCTCTCGAACATTCGTTCGGGAGCCGCTTTTTTTCTGAAGCAATATACTGTATCTGGCAATTAACTTTCTGTAAGGCGTTCACAAAGCGATCAATCGTTTTTGTTCGTTCGCGGCTAAGGTTAGTAAAAACAATACTCGCACTTGCCGGGTGCTTAAGGGCGATATTAGAAAATTTTTTAAACTATCCACTCCCCAGTCGAGCGGAATTCTGATATCCTATTATCCGTTATGCCATATTCTCAAAAACGTCGTTTTTCACCGGCCGCCGTGCCTTTAATTCTTTTGGCCGGGGTGGCTTTGGCTTTTGTGGTTGGCCTGCTTTTGGGCCGGCAGCAGGGAATTCGTTCGGTGGTGCCGGCTGGTGAGGGTAAAGTGATTAGTACCGGTGGCGCGCCAAATCTGTCAGAGAATTTAGATTTCGGTACTTTTTGGGACATCTGGAATTTTACTAAAGAAAATTTTTATAAACAGCCGGTTTCTGACGAGGATTTATTTTACGGTTCCATTAAAGGCATGATGGCCGGTTTGGGCGATCGCTATTCCACTTTTTTTGATCCTGAAGAAGCCAAAGATTTCAGCGAGACTTTGAACGGTACTTTTGAAGGGATTGGTGCCCAGATTGATGTTGATGAAAATGGACAATTGGTAATTGTCGCGCCTTTGCCCGAAAGTCCGGCTGAAAAAGCCGGTTTGCGTCAAAGCGACAAAATTTTAGCTATCGACGGAGTTGCAACCACCGGTATGAGTGTTGACGAGGCAGTCATGAAAATTCGCGGGGCTAAAGATTCGGTGGTGACGCTTATCATAACTCGTGACGGTTTGGATTCGGCCATGGAAGTTCCGATTACTCGCGATACCATTACCATTGATAGCGTTAAATTAGAAACGCGCGATGATGGCATAGCGGTTATTTCGGTTTATTTCTTTAACGAAGATACGATTTCTCTTTTCACGGCCGCGGTAAACGATTTGTTGGCAGAGGGGGCTAAGGGAATAGTTCTTGACCTGCGCGGTAATCCCGGCGGATTGCTTGACGCGGCTATCGACATGGGCAGCGCTTGGATTGGTCAGGATACAGTGGTAATTCAAAGCGCTCGCGATAAAAAACAGGCTTTTGTTGGTACCAGCAACGCCAGGTTAACTGATATTCCGACGGTGATTTTGGTTGATGGCGGTTCAGCCTCGGCTTCGGAAATCGTGGCCGGCGCTTTGCAAGATTATGGTTTTGCCAAATTGGTTGGCACGCAAACTTTTGGCAAGGGTTCGGTACAGGACTATCGCGAACTTGATGACGGTTCGGCTATAAAACTCACAACAGCCGAATGGTTAACGCCAAAAGAACGTTCCATTAATCACGTGGGAATTACGCCGGATGTGATTGTTGAGTACACGCAAGCTGATGCCGATGCGGAGCGTGATCCGCAATTGGATAAAGCGTTGGAATTATTGCAGTAAGGGGCACAAAATTTTGTGCCCGTACAGCAGAAATATGAAATCGGAAATTCAAAATCAAAAAGCGCGACACGAGGTTTCGGCCGGGGGGTTGGTTTTTAAGCGTGCTGGCCGGGAGACGCTTTTTGCTATGATTAAGGATCCTTACGGCAAGTGGACTTTTCCCAAAGGGCATATCGAGGTAGGTGAAACCTTGGTCGAAGCCGCGGCGCGCGAGACTCTTGAGGAGTTGGGATTAATCGAAATTCGTTTGCTTGAACGGTTGGGCAAGATTGATATTTGGTTTCGCGATCAGCATGTTAAGAAAGGCGAGTTGATTCACAAAGACATTTATTTCTACTTGTTTTCCGCTCCGCCGCAAGCCGAACTTCATCCGCAGATTTCCGAACATGTTTTAGAAGTGGCTTGGGTTCCGGCGGCCGAGTTGGCGAAGAAATCCGAATATCAAGATTTGGCGTCGATAATTGCGAGAGCTTTAAAATTTATTTAGGGTTACGAAACAACGAAAAACTACGAAACTACGAAAGAAGAGTTTCCGTAGCCAACCCAATTTCGTGGTTTCGTGATTTTTCGTGGTTTCGTAACATTATGAAAGTAGTTTTATTAAAAGACGTTCTGTCTTATGGTAAGGAAGGGGCGGTCATCGAAGTTTCTGATGGCTATGCCCGCAACTTTTTGTTTCCGCAAAATTTGGCCGTGCCGGCCACGACTCAAGCTGTGACTTTGGCTAAAGTTAAAAAAGAAAAAAAAGAAAAGGAAACAAAAAAAAGCTTGAAGGACGCCGGTCGTTTGGCCTCGGCGCTTGACGATTTGGAAATTGTCGTTTCGGTTAAAGTGAACGAGACTGGCAAACTTTATGCCGCCGTGTCCGGTAAAGATGTGGCCGAAGCCATCAAAGTAGAAGGTTTAAAAATCGATCCGGATTGGGTGGAATTTACCGCCCCGATTAAAGAAACCGGCACTTTTGAGATTACAATTAATTTACCGCACGGCTTTGAGGCTAAACTTAATGTCCGCGTTGAACCTAAATAAATAACCTCCGGGGTTCTGTCTCCGGATTTTTAATTTAATTTGCGAAACTATGCCACGAAAAATTCTGAAAACAAAATATGTCTTCGTTGTCGGTGGGGTTATGTCTTCGGTGGGCAAGGGAATTGCCGCCGCTTCGGTCAGTAAAATTCTTCAATCCCGAGGTTATCGAGTCGCTAACATTAAATGCGACATGTATGTCAACATCGATGCTGGCACGATTCGTCCGGCCGAGCACGGTGAGGTGTTTGTTGGCGAAGATGGGGTGGAAGCCGACCAAGATTTGGGCAATTATGAAAGATTTACCGATCAAATTTGCACTCATGATAATTACATCACGACCGGTCAGGTTTATTTAGAGGTGATTCGTCGCGAGCGGAATTTGGAATACCATGGCGAAGACGTCGAGGTGGTGCCTGATATTCCTAATGAGATAATTCGGCGCATTAAACTTTGTCAGAAAAAAAATAAAGCCGAGATTGTCGTGGTGGAATTCGGCGGCACGGTTGGTGAATATCAAGTCCTCCTTTTCCTCGAAGCCGCGCGGATGATGAAAATGAAAGATCCCGAGAATATTTTTTCGATCATGGTCAGTTATTTACCCACGCCGAGTTTGCTCGGCGAGCCAAAGTCGAAACCGACTCAGTATGCCATTCGCACCCTGAATTCGGCTGGTTTGAATCCTGACTTTATTTTGTGTCGGAGCGATCGGCCGGTCAGCGATTCGATTAAAAATACCATCAGCAATGTTTGTAGCTTGCCTAAAGAAAGAATAATTTCTGCTCCTGATGTTGGTTTTATTTACGATGTGCCGGTAAATTTCGAGGCGGAAAAATTAGGCGCGGTTTTTTTAAAGACCTTTGGTTTGCTTTCAAGAAAAAATGATTTGAAGGATTGGCAAAAATTGTCGCGAAAAATAAAGGGTTTGAAAAAAGAAGTCAAAATCGCCATTGTCGGAAAATATTTTAATTTTAAATCGTGCCGTGATACTTATATCTCAGTCATTGAGGCCATCAACCATTCGGCCTGGGCCAACAATTGTGTACCGAAAATTTTGTGGTTGGATTCTGAAGAATATGAAAAAAATCCAAAAAAAATAAAAGAATTGGCCAAAGTCGATGGAATTGTTGTTCCGGGTGGTTTCGGCAGTCGGGGTACCGAGGGGATTATTATGGCCATTCGTTATGCTCGAGAAAATAATGTGCCGTTTTTTGGTTTGTGCCTGGGTATGCAATTAGCTTGTGTTGAATTTGCCAGAAATGTTTTAGGAAAGAAAAAAGCTCATGCCGTGGAGATGGATCCGAAAACCCCTGACCCAATTATTCATGTTAATCCTCGCCAGGCGGAAAACATTAAGCACAATCGTTACGGCGGCACCTTGCGTTTGGGAGCTTATCCTTGCACGCTTAAATCTGGAACCAAAACCTTTGCCGCTTATGGCACAAAAGAAATTAGCGAACGTCATCGTCATCGTTATGAATTTAATAATGATTATCGTGGAATGATCGACAAGGCCGGCCTGAAGATTGTCGGTATTAATCCTGAAGCTGACCTGGTCGAAATCGTCGAATTGGCCAAGCACCCGTTCTTCATTGGCGTCCAATTTCACCCGGAGTTCAAATCGCGCCCATTAAAACCGCACCCGTTGTTTAAGGCCTTTATTAAGGCGAGCTTGTAACTATTGACAGTTATAGCGGTTTTCGCTATATTATTCCCGTCCCAAGTTTGGAATTTGGAGGTTTAAAATTGAGATTTATTTGGGATTTGAAGTTTTATATAAAAAGAATCCTAACAACCTAATTTTTGGAATTTGGGATTTGGGATTTGGAATTTTTAACAGATATGGCCCATAAAAAAGCCGCCGGCTCTACCTCGCTCGGCCGCGATTCACAAGGACAACGCTTAGGCACTAAAATCGGCGATGGTCAAAAAACCAAGGCCGGTCAAATTATTGTTCGCCAACGCGGCACCAAAATTCACCCCGGCGCCAATGTTCGCCGTGGCAAGGACGATACTTTATACGCCGCGGTCGGCGGCATTGTTAAGTTCATGAAAAAAAAGGCCAAGAATTTTCATGGCGTTCTTCAGCTGCGTACTTACGCAAGGGTTGAGCCGTTAAAATAATTTTTTGAACAACGAACCACTGGTAAACCGGTGGTTTTGTTTTAATGGTTCTTCCGACTTTCCTGTGGGTAAACCTCCCAAGCCAGTATCAGCCCCCACCCCGACCCTCCCCCGTATGAAAGATAAAAAGACATACGTGGGAGGGAGAGATAGTGTTAGTACAATTATGATATCAGAGTTTCTGTCACCTTCTCCCTCCCACGCATGCCCTTCTGTTTATGGCATACGGGGGAGGGTCGGGGTGGGGGGAGACACTGTCGCGAACCGACTTACCCATAAGAAAGTCGGAAGAACCGTTTTAATAATGATGGACAAAGTGTCCGATCCGCCGTCGCCCACCTTCGCCGAGCTACGGTGGACAGGCCGGGCTATGGCGGACACGGTCGGACACTTTGTTCCGCAGATATTTGACATTTTTCTCAATTTATTGTATAAAAAGTCGTTGCCTCGAGCGAGGCACACCGCCCGGCAGTTGCCGGGCACCGCGCGCGGGCGGATTTCCGCGTGTTTGTTCTGTGCTTCGAAGATGAGAGTGGGGTGGGATCATACGCAAAACATGGTTCTAACACCCATACAGTTTTCCGACTCTAAACAGAAAAAATTTAATATCTCGTACTCCTCTGACTAATGTTCTGAAACCTTTAAGCTTGGCGTTGAAAGATTCGGC
>Ga0265296_1001261_pt1 | contig 30018 bp, 34 predicted proteins | sample MunlanPumphouse1_FD_189073 | JGI IMG/M metagenome (GOLD analysis project Ga0265296, IMG submission 189073) | Groundwater microbial communities from a municipal landfill in Southern Ontario, Canada - Pumphouse #1 | ecosystem: Environmental > Aquatic > Deep subsurface > Groundwater | place... | reverse complement strand
AAATGATTTTCACCGTAGCCGGGCTACGGCTCAAATCATTTTGCTGGCTTTCCTCGTCTTGGACAAAAAGTTCTAAATTTCGCTTAAAAGTAATTTTGCAACCATCTCTTTGGCTGTTTAATAATAATTAAATTATATGGAAGATAAAATAAAAAATGTTTTGGAAAAAATCAGGCCCTACCTGCAGATGGACGGGGGCGATGTGGAATTCGCGGGCTTTGAGCCCGAGAGCGGGTTGCTAAAAGTTAAGCTTATGGGCGGCTGCGTCGGCTGTCCCATGTCGCCCATCACGCTTAAGGACGGAATTGGGAAAATGATTATGGAAGAAATTCCGGAGGTTAAAAAAGTGGAAGCGGTTTAGAAAATTTTTAAGTCACGCCATTTTATAATTTTTATTTATAAAAAATATGCCAGTTAAAAAATCGATTTATTTAGATAATTCGGCGACGACCCCGATTGACCCCCGTGTCTTAAAAGAGATGTTGCCGTATTTGAAAGAAAATTTTGGTAACGCCTCTTCTCTTCATTACGCCGGTCTGGATAACCGCGTGGCCGTGGACCGGGCGCAAGCCAAATTAGCCAAATTTTTAAACGGCGACAAAGAAGAGGTTTATTTTACTTCGGGCGCGACCGAAAGCGATAATATGGCCATTTTTGGCCCAATCAGAGCTCTCCAGAGGCGCTATCCAGGTAAAAAATGGCATATCATTATCTCTCAAATTGAGCATGACGCAGTTTTGGCCGCGGGCAAAGAAATGGAAAAAGAAGGGGTGGAGGTGACTTATTTGCCCGTTAACAGTCGGGGCTTGGTGGAAATTGAAGCCCTGCAAGACGCGATTAAAAATAATACGGTTTTGATTTCCATAATGTATGTTAATAACGAAGTCGGCACGATTCAGCCGATTGCCGAAATAGGCAAGTTAATATCGGAGATTAATAAAAAAAGAAAATCAGGCCGCGATTCTTTGAGAGGAAAAGACGATTTGCAAAAAATTTATTTTCATACCGATGCCACTCAGGCGCTGGCTTATTATCCTTGCGATGTCCAGAAGTTAGCCGTTGATTTATTGTCATTGTCAGGCCATAAAATTTACGGACCCAAGGGCGTGGGCGCTATTTATATAAAAAACGGTACGCCATTTTTGCCGATAATTTTCGGCGGCCATCAGCAAAATAATATCCGCCCGGGCACTTATAATGTGGCTGGGATTGTGGGCTTGGGCCAGGCCGTGGAATTGTTAAGTGACCAGAAGGCGCGGGAAAAAGAAAATAAAAAAATCAGAGAGTTAAGGGATTATTTAGTTAAAATGATAATGAGGATTCCCCACCTTGCCGTTAATGGCGATACGCGAAAGAGAGCGCCGAATAATGCCAGTTTCATTATTGAAGGTGTGGAGGGCGAGAGTGCTCTTTTGATGCTTTCGGAAAAGGGCATTGCGGTTTCCACGGGCTCGGCCTGTTCTTCCGGCTCGCTGGAGCCGTCTCATGTTTTGTTGGCTATGGGCATTAAGCCGGAATTGGCTCACGGCAGTTTGAGGGTAACCCTGGGCCGATTTAATAAAAAGAGCGATGTTGACGTTTTTATAAAAGAATTGCCGCCGATTGTGGCAAAATTAAGAAAAATGTCGCCGATAAAGATAAAGGTATAGTTTTGACTTTTTTTAAATAAATTGATAAAATAGAAACGCACATTTGAAAAATAAGGAGGTATGTGAAGGATGACGAAAACTGGAAGAGTTGGCATTATTCTGGCGGGTGGCCGGGCAACGCGGCTTTTTCCAAGTACCCTGGTGGTGAGTAAACAGCTTTTGCCCGTGTATGACAAGCCCATGATTTTTTATCCCTTGTCTACATTAATGCTTGCCGGCATTCGCAGGGTTTTGATTATTTCCACGCCCGAGGCCATCGGCCAATTTGAAATGCTTTTTGGTAATGGCAAAGAGCTTGGTTTGGAAATTTCTTACGCGACCCAATGCCAGCCCAGGGGACTGGCTGATGCTTTTATTGTCGGTGAAGAATTTATCGGCCAAAATTCGGTTTGCCTGATTTTGGGCGATAATATTTTTTACGGCCATGATTTGCCAAAGCATTTGACGGAGGCCGCTGGTCAAGAGGCGGGAGCCACGATTTTCGGCTATTATGTCCACGACCCGGAAAGATACGGGGTGGTGGAATTTGATGAAAGCCGTAGGGTTATTTCCATTAAGGAGAAACCGCGGCATCCCAGGTCAAATTATGCCGTACCCGGCCTTTATTTTTATGACCCTCAGGTTGTTGGCATAGCCAAGAACATCAAGCCATCGCTAAGGGGCGAGATTGAAATCACCGACCTCAACAATGAGTATTTGCGTCGCGGAATTTTAAAGGTTATTCTTTTGGGGCGCGGATATGATTGGTTTGATGCCGGCACGCCCGAAGCACTGCTTGAAACATCGCAGTTTATCGCCGCCATGCAAAGACGCAAGGGCCTTTTGGTGGGCAGTCCCGAAGAAGTGGCCTATCGGATGGGCTACATCAGCCGGGAGAGGCTCCTTGCCCTGGCCGGAGAGTATAATAATGATTATGGCCGGTTTTTAATTGGCTGTTAATTGAAATCATTAAAAAATAACGAGGCATTCGTCAAAACGGAAATGCCTCGTTTTTAATTATGGCCTTATTTATTGTTTGGCGCTTGGTGGCGGCAAAAAAGGATTTTTGATATTATCTATCAGTACGGCCGGTTTTTTTATTTTTTCTTGGATTTTTGCCAAAATTTCTTCAAATTGCTTTTTTTCTAAATTTTCCGGCGGCACTTTTTGCTTTAAGGCCGTAACCATCTCCGCGTAGGCCAATGTTTTATAAACATTATTATACAAAAAGAAAATCAAGACCAATATAATAATAACAATCACCGCGATTGTTATCGGGTACAGATAACGAAGCAGATAGCTGAAATTGAATTTTATTTTTTTAAAGTTGATTTTTTTCATCACTTTTTTTATTTTGGGACCTGCTTACCGGCAGGCAGGTTAGCGTTTTCTTGCAAATAGATTTGGCCGATTAATTGCATAAACATTGGACCGTTGGCGACTGGCTGCTTTGTTGAAGCCACGATTAGATTAATATTATAGTAGTTGGGCAACGATTCAACCTCCTGTAAAAATTTTAAAATATTCATATAATCACCCGAAACGTTTACCTGCAGAGAAATTTGTTGAATGCGCTCGGCAATTTTTTGGCCGTTAAAATCAGAGTTGATATTTAAGGAAACGCCACGGGCGGCGGCGATATTTTCCAATTGGGTTATGAATTCCAATTCCTGGTTTTGCTTGATGAAAATCCCATCCAATTTTTTAATCACCCCCTCTATTTCTTGAAGGGCGTCGTTGATTTTATTTATATTCAGGCCGCGCGCTAATTTTTCTTCCAATTCTTTTCTTTCCTGAATTATTTCTGTATTCATGGCCATAATTTCCCGTATAGTCGGATAAATAATAAACAAGATTATCAAGACGAAAGGGATGATAATCAAGCCCGCGTTAATAAAAAATCTTTTTTTATTTTGATAATTCATTTAGGTTTATTTTTGCTTTAATATGGAAAATATTGTTTTCTTTGGCTAATAAGTCGCCCAAAGGCAAATCCACATTATCAAACAAGCCAGATTTCTCTAATTGTTTTTTAAGTTTCAACAGATCTGATCTGGTTTTGGCTGTGCCCTCCAATTCCAGGGCGGCATTTTGATAATACACTTTGGCCAGGCCATATTGGATATTTTCCGGCGTCATTTGTGAAAGTTTAATAAAAAATCCCGACCACTTGATAAAATTTTTTTGAATATTGGCAATGGTATTTAATTTTTTGTTGACCGCGATGATTTGATTATTCTTTGTCTGGCTGGCCTGTATCTGGACGGCGTTTTTTAGGATGAGATTGGCCAATTGCTCATCAAGCACATATTTAGAAATAACCAAGAGAATGGCAATGATAGAAGTAAAAAGCAAAATCAGCATGGCTGATTCTTTAATGGCGCTATATATCCTTTTGGTTTTAGTTTCCTCTTTCTGTTGGGGAGAAAGCAGGTTTATGGTAATCATCATAAAAACGATTTAGAATCAAGTCCGCGCAGAGCCAGACCCATGACCGTGATGAATGACTGCGCTTTTTGCTGGTTAAAGTAAGGAATTTGCGGATCAACGACATTTTGCCAAGGGTCGCTGATACCAACCGGGATATTCAATTTTTCCTGTAGGACCTGGATGATATTTGAAAAATTGGCACCGCCGCCGCCCAAGACGATTTTTTCTATTTTTCTCACTGAAGAAAAATTATTTTCATAAAAATCAATGGCTTGGTTTATGTGATTAATTAAAGCGCCGATTGAATCCGACATAATTTCTAAAAGAGCGCCGTGGCACTTGTTTTTATCAAAGCCGCAGATGATTTTCGCTCTCTCGGCTTTCTCCGCCTCCAGGCCCAGGGTCTCGGCGATAATTTTAGTAATGCCGTCGCCCGATAAGGGCAAGCTCACCGTGAATTTAATGGTGCCCTCATCATAAAGAAATAAGCCGGTCCGGTTGGCGCCAAAGTCAATAATGATTTGCGTTTTTTGTTCGCGCGTTTGGTCAAGCAAGATGCGGGCAATGGCCGCGGCTTCAATTTCTAAAGCGATGGGCGTCAGGTTTGCCTCGCTTAATACGGCCACATATGAATCAACGATTTTTTTAGGCGAGGCGCCCACTAAAACCGTCTGAAAATTTTCTTTGGCGCTAATTATCTGCCAATCAAAATATATATCGTCAATGGCCAGGGGAATATGCTGGGGCAGTATTTCTCTGATTTGATTTTCAATTTGATTTTTGCCGACCAAGGGAATCTCAATTATTTTTAAGAAGGTCTTGTCTTCGGGCAAGACGCTAATCACTTCATCGCTTAATTTCCCTCGGCCCTGTTTGGTTTTAATGAGTTTGTTTAGGGAATTTAAAAATAATTTTGGGTCATTAACCTCGCCTCCCCTGATGCAGTCGGGGGGGAGCTTGATTTCATTATATAATTGGATGATATTTTTCCGGCCCTTTTTCCTAAGCTGAACCAATCTTAAATTGCGGTCAGAAATATCCAAGCCAAAGGCGATTTCCGAAGTGTTAAATAGGGACATAGTGGGTGTATTATAACACGAAAACACAAAAACAAAAAAGCACAAAAACATAAAAACATAAATTCAGATTCAATTAAATGATTTCTGCTCCCGTGCTTTCTTGTTTTTTTGTTTTTGTGTTTCCATGTTTTTGTGCTTCTAGTATTCCTCTTCCCAATGCTCCACCGTGACGACCGGCGCGAAGGTCGGGTCGCCCAAAGAATAAATGACCACATTTGGCTCTCGCGTGATACTGGCTCCCCGCCACAAGCTGGTTAGGGTTAATTTGCGGGAAATCACCGCGCCCGTAACATTAAAAGCGTTGGGTAAACTTAACAGATTAATTTGGTCATTGGCATAAATCAGGCCGTTGGCGTTGAAGCTATTCAGACACAGCTCAAAATAAAGCTTACTTTTCGCAAATAAACCGGCCGGTTCCGTCTCCGACACCTTTTCAATAGTGACATTTGAGGTGCCGCAACGGGTGCTCCAACAGCAAAGAAACGTATATTTGCCAACTTCTATGGTGCCGCTGGCCGCCAGCACGCCTTTAATGGTCAGGTTTTGGTTGCCCTTGATTTCAATATCGCCGTCCACATAAGTGATGGGACCGTTTAGGGTTAAATTTTGATTATTCCACATTAAATTTTCAAAGGCACTTTCACTATAAATTACATCGGCGCGGGCGCGATAAGAATTCGGGTCGCCGGCCGTGTCAAAGGAAATAGCGGGCATGGCCATGGGCGCTACGCCCTGTTGTTGCGACTGAGCGTTAATGGTTGAATTCCAAAGTATATTGATATTACCCGTGGCTTTTACATCATTGCCAATAGCATTAAGAGTACTATTATAATTTACAATTATATTGCCATTGGCGTGGACGCCGCCATTGTAAATATGTAAAACCGAACCAGAGATATCAATATTGCCGTCGGCAAATTGGGCATTATCGCCAATTGGGCCGTCGCCCAGCGCCTTATAAACCATGGTTTTAATCACGCGTTTGGCGCTCGTGCCGCCTAAGTTCAAAAATCCCGTGGCCGTGATTTCGCCTCGGGCCAAGCCCGTATTCTGAATTTGGATTTGATAAGAGCCATTAGGGTAAAGCGCCGGATTTTTAGTATAAGTGAAAGACCAAGTCGCGTTGGTTTCAAAATTATTTTTCCAATCTGGGTCGTTCTTGAGGCGCCAAATCGCTTCGGCCACCCCGCTCTCGGCCAGATAATAGGTTTGCAGAGCGGTCGCTTGGCTGGAGGATATTTTTAATTCGGTGATGGTAAAATTGGTGACATATACGGCCAAAAGCACGAGCAAAGAAACCACCAGGACGGAGGCGATCAGAACAAAGCCGCGTTGTTTGTTTTTATGAATTGCGTCCATAGACCGCGGTGTAAATAATTTCTTGCTGATTATTTTTATTCAAATAAAGGTTGATGTTGATTAAATTTTCGCCCCAGAATTCAATATCTTGAACATATTCGCCGATAATTTTATTTTCTAAAATATGTATGGTCGGTGGGTTGCCATTAATATCAGTGGCCTGCCAGAAAACATAAGTGGTGGAAGCATCGTCAAAGGAGTAGGCGATAATTTGTTTTTTTATTAAAGAAGGGGTGTCCAGATAATATCTAATATACTTGATTTGCGAAGTGTCGTGCCCGTCTTGAAACATTATTTCATGAGCCAGGGTTGCCGGGTCGTTATTGTTTATCGGCAAATTGGTAACAATATCCGGCGTTTGGCGCAATTCCCTGACTAACCGGTCAATTATAGTGCGGCCGTTTTGGGTGATTTCCGCTTTGACATCGGTTTTAAAATAGGCGTTCTGGCTGATTTCGTAAGTATAGGCCACACTGAAAAATATAATTAGGGAAAGGGAAACGGCCAGCATGACTTCTAATAGAGTGAAGCCATTCCCCTTAAAGATTTTGTGGCTAAAGATTTTGCGGCGGCGGGCGATCATTTTTTACTGATTAAAATTATTAAATCACGGCTTTTTTCCAGCGCCAAAACCGAACTGCGCCAATAAGCGGTAACCGTAATTTTTTTAAGGCCGGTTTCCGTGGCGGAATAATTTAAATCACTGTTCACATATTCGGCCACGGTTTGTCTTTGATAATAATAAAACGGATTTTGCGGGTCGTCGGCCAAGCGATGTTTGGCTTCAATGGCGCCGATTGGTATATTGTCATAGTCCAAATAGAATATTTCCTCTATTTTGGCTTGGGCTAAATTTATGGCGATGGTGGTCTGCTCGGCCGATTTAGCCACCTTAAGGGCGAGTGGAAAAATTCGGGCGACCGCTAAAATGCCGATGATTAAAATGGTGATGGCGATCATTACTTCTAATAAAGTAAACCCAGTGGAATAAAATTTTGTTTTAACAAAATTTAAGGCGAAGCCTTTATTCCACGGGGTGAAGCCGCTGGATTTATTTGATTTTGACATAACCCGAGGGTTTGATTTCAATGGTGGAGGTATTATTGGTTTCATTAAGCAGAACAATGAAGCCGCTTTCCGTGACGCCGCCGGTCGCGTTAAAATTGACCGTGTTGTCGGTTAGTCCGTTGATTTGCTGAATGAGGATTCTGCTGTTTATGGTTTGGCTTTTTAGGGTTTGGCCCGACGCGCTATTAATAATTGAATAATTATTTTGCGGTATGTTGAAACTCACCCGATAAACAACCTGTTCGGCCACGGCTAATTGCTGGGCGTATCGCAAATCAGACGCCACATCTCTAATGGTTGAGTCCAAAATTAATTTTGGCGCAATTTGGCGATAAACCGGGAAAGCAATCAGAGTAAGCGCGCTGATAATGGCGATCACCGTCAGGATTTCTAAGATGGTAAAGCCCCGTTTGGTTTTCATGATTGATTAGTTATATAATTTTGAATTTTGAAATAATTTTGAATGAATAAATTTTGAAATAAATAATTAATTCAAAATTCAAAATTAAATCATTATTTCAAAATTGAAAATTCAACATTCAAAATTATATAATGTGTTAGAAATTTTGGGTAAGCGAGTATATGGGCATCATCACGGCCAGCGCCACGCCCGCCACGCCGATGGCGATCAGAATCATTAAAATCGGCTCAATAATGGTCGGCAGGGTGTCCATGGTTTCAGAAATTTCTTCCTCGTAAAAGCCGGCTAAATTTTCTAAAATTTCATCCAGCGCGCCGGTTTCTTCACCGACCGCGATCATTTGGATAATGACGGGCGGAAATAATTTCGGGTAAGCTCTGAAAATACTTTCTAATTTTTGGCCCTTCTTGACTTTATCAATTGATTCGCTCAAGGCCCGGCGATACAAAGAATTGCCCAAAACGCGGGAAGTGATGTCCAAGGTATTGACGATATCAATATCAGTTTTAATTAGCGAACTTAAGCTTCTGGCCATTCGGGCCAGATTTATTTTTTGGATAATCGGGGAAACGACAGGTAATTTAAGGAAAAAAGCGTCCAAAAAATATTTACCTTTCTTGGTGCGGCCTATTTTTACCGCCGCCGCCAGCAATACCAAGAGAGCGGCCACTAACAATATCCCGTGTTTTTGGGCAACATTGCTGATGCCGATTAAAATCCGGGTGGCCAAAGGCAATTGAACTTGCAAATCGGATAACATGCTTATAATATTGGGCAAGACGAAAAAGAGCACAAAAAGGCCGATGCCGATCATGGCCACGACAATGATTGTAGGATAAATCAAAGCATTGCGTACTTTGGTTTTTATCTCATGGTCCTTTTTGGTCTGGCCATACAGTTCTTTAAGCACTTTTTCCAACTGGCCGGAGACCTCGCCGGCCTTGACCATATTGACAAATAATTCGCCGAAGTCCCTTTGATATTCAGCCAGCCCTTCTCCGAAATTTTTGCCCTGCCTGATTTTTTCGCCCAAATCATTCAAAATCAATTTTAATTTTTTGTTTTTGGTCTGCTCGCCCAAAGTCCTTAGGCCCTCGGTCAGGGGGATGCCGGTCTTAATCATTATGGCTAAATTTTGCAATAGAAAAATTTTTGCCGTAATCGGGACTTTTTGGAGTTTGAAAAACCAATCGTTTATTTTCATAAATAATAGATTTCAAATTTTAGAGTTTATTTAGCTATTCTCTCGTCACCCTTAAAACCTCCTCAATCGTGGTAATCCCGTTTTTTGCCTTAATGAATCCGTCCTGCAAAACAGTGGTCATGCCCGATTCAATGGCGGCCCTTTCCAAATCCTCGCGCGGCGCTTTGGTCAAGATTAATTTAGAGATTGCTTCGTTCATTTCTAATGTTTCATAGATGCCGATTCTGCCTTTGTAGCCGGTATTGTCGCATTGCTGACAACCCTTGCCGCGGTAAAACAGCGTGGATTTAATATTTTGTTCCTTGGCCATAAACCCTTGACTGACCAGGCCTTTTTCTAATTTGTCCAAGTCAAACTGCTGTTCCATTTCCTTGACGGTTTCTTTGTCTAATTTGTAGCTTTCAATGCAATTCTTGCATATTTTTCTGGTCAGCCGCTGGGCGATAATCAGATTCAGGGTAGAAGCGATTAAAAAAGTCGGTATTTTCATATCAATCAGGCGAGGAATGGCCGTGACCGCGTCATTGGTATGAAGAGTGGATAAAACCAAATGCCCGGTCATGGCCGCGTTAATGCTGATTTCCGCGGTTTCCAAATCACGAATTTCGCCGACCATGACAATGTCCGGGTCTTGCCTTAGAAAAGCCCGCAGCCCGGTGGCAAAAGTAAAGCCGATTTTGGGCTGGATTTGGCATTGGTTTATATTGTTCATGCGATATTCAATCGGGTCCTCAATGGTAGAGATATTCACTTCCGGTTTATTTAATAATTCTAAAATTGCATAAAGAGTGGTGGTTTTGCCCGAGCCGGTCGGACCAGTCACCAAGATCATGCCATGCGGTTTTTTAATGTTGCGCTCAACCACGGCCAAAGATTTTGGCTGAAACCCCAATTGTTTGAGAGAAAGTTGCTGGGTTTGTTCGGGCAGAAGACGCATTACTATTTTTTCGCCGTCAAAAGTGGGAATGGTGGAAACGCGAAAAGAAACCTCATATTCCGGCGTCTTAATCTTGAAGCGGCCGTCTTGGGGCAGGCGGTGTTCGTCCAATTTTAAATTAGATAAAATTTTTATTCTGGCAATGACGCCGGCATGGATGGCTTTGGGCAAGGTCATCACTTTTTTTAAAATGCCGTCAACGCGATAGCGGACATTGACTTCTTTTTCCGCCGGTTCAATGTGGATATCCGAGGCCTTCTCCAAGATAGCGTATTCCAAAAGCGTGTCTACGACCCTGACTACGGGCAAGTCCTGGGCTAAGTCCTTTAATTTTTCCGGATGGTCAAGGTCAGTTGCTTCCTGGCCGTCGCTTTCAATATCTTGGAATTCGGCGTTAAGCCCTTTGCGATATTGTTTAAGCGCTTCAAGAATATTTTCCGGCGCGGTAATAAATAATTTGATTTCCAGGCCGGTTTTTTTGGCCAAAAAATCAAAAAGTTCAATATTGGAAATATCCAAAGTGGCCACGTTTAATTCCTTGTCGGTTTTGTCAAAAGCGATGGTTTGATGCGACTGGGCCGTGATTTCCGGAATTAACAGCAGGATGTCCTTGCGAATGGTTTTATTTCTTAAATCAATAAAAGGCAGTTTGTAAAATTTGGCCGCTAATTCATATAAAAGAGCGGGCGCGATAATTTTCTCGTCCAATAGAATTTTTTCTAACTTCTCATTTCTTTTTCTGGCTCTTGAGGAGAAATCCTTGATTTGCGCCTCGTTCAAGACCTTATTCTGCTTTAATATTATTTCCAGGTCTTTTTGGTTGATCATAAAATTGATTTAATAGATGAATATATTATAACATAAAGCAATCTGAATATAAAAGGTAATCCCTATGGAATAAATTTTTGCTAAAACAAAAATTTGGGCATAGCCCTATTCCATTAGACAATAGTTTTAAAAATGGCTATAATATTTTATAGTAACATCGCCTATGATTTTTTTTCAAATAAAAGAGAAAATTAAGCTTAGTCCGGCCAAAAGGGACAAGGCCATAATATTTAATTTGACCTTTGCGTTATTAATAAATTTAGCGTTGTGGATAATTTTGTTGTTTAGTTTTTGGCGGACGAGCGATTATATCATTTTGGGTTATAATATTTATTTTGGCATTTCGGCTTTTGGGCCTTGGTATCAGATTTTATTATTGCCGCTTATGGGCTTGATTATTATCGCGGTTAATTTTTTATCGGCCTTTTTTGTTTATTTACCGCAGAAAATTTTGAGTTATTTTTTGGCCGTCGTCGCCACCGTGGCCAATGTTATTGTTTTGGTGGCCGGATTATTATTGGTTTTTAGTAATTTGTAAAATTAAAAATTAAAAATTAATTGCTATGCCCATAGATTCCCTAGTCATCAAAATTTTTTTCTTAACTTTCCTTTCGTTTATCATCGCGGTCGGCTGGACGCCGCTTCTAACGCATTTTTTGTATAAGTATAAATTAGGCAAACAGATTAGGGGTTCTGATAACGCGCCGATTTTTTTCCAGATGCATCAGAAAAAATCAGGCACGCCGGTGATGGGGGGGGTGTTGGTTTGGGTGACCACTCTTGTTTTGGCTTTGGTTTTTTATTTTTTTAGCCAATGGTTTGATGGTATTTTTGGCCAATTAAATTTTTTAACTCGTTCGCAGACATTATTGCCTTTGGGCGCTTTGGTGGCCACGGCCATAGCGGGGCTGATTGATGATTATTTAAATGTTAGGAAAATCGGCCCCTATGGCGGCGGCTTTTCTATGAAGCATCGCTTGATTGTCTATACCATTATCGCGGTCGGCGTGGCTTGGTGGTTTTATTATAAACTGCAATGGGATTTTATCCGTCTGCCCTTTGTTGATAATTTTAATATCGGCCTGTGGTACATCCCTTTTGTTATTTTTGTGGTGATTGCTACGGCCTTTTCGGTTAATGAAATAGACGGCTTAGACGGGTTGGCTGGCGGAACATTATTAGCGGCGTTTATCGCCTATGGCGCCATCGCTTTTGTCCAAGGCCGATATGATTTGGCCGCCTTTTGTGGCGTGATTGTCGGTTCATTATTGGCTTTTTTGTGGTTTAACATCGCGCCGGCCCGATTTTTTATGGGCGATACGGGCGCCATGGCATTGGGCGTGGTTTTGGCCATTATCGCCTTGCTTACCAACGCGGTTTTATTGTTGCCGGTCATCGGTTTTTTATTTGTGGTTGAATCATTATCGGTAATAATTCAGATGATTTCCAAGAAATTTCGCCACGGCAAAAAAATATTTTTATCCACGCCCATTCATCATCATTTTGAAGCCATGGGCTGGCCGGAAACAAAAGTGGTCATGAGATTTTGGGTGATTTCCGCGATAATGGCCATTATCGGCTTGGTCGTGTTTTTAATGGATAAGGGAGCGTGGAGAACATAGAAAAATTAATTTTGAATTTCCAATTTTAAATTTTGAAATAATGTCTTAATGATTTAATTTTGAAACATTAAATCGATGAGTTGATTAAAAAGATTAAATAATAATTTTACAATATGGAAATCAAAAAAAATGATGATTTTCTTTCCAGTGTAGATGAATATGACAAGAAAAATGAACCCAAAAAATCAATAATTACAAACACAAATGATCCTCGATTGAGTATTTTGGTATTAATATTGGGACTAATTTGGGGTGGAATAACAATTATTGTCGCATTAAACGCATGGAGCATGGGAAATGCCCAATATGGACGGTCTAGATTAATAAGTGGTGTAATAATTATTATATTAACGGTTATCTACCATAAGTATCTGAGAAGGAAATTGAAAAAATAATTGTTTGAAACGTTACAAAATTCAAAATTATTTCAAAATTCCAAAATTCAACATTCAAAATTTGCGAATATCTTAAGTAAATCTTATTTTTAATGCTTAATTTCAAAGATAAAAAAATTGTAATAATGGGTCTTGGCTTATATGGCGAAGGGAGTGGCATTTCAGCCACTAAATTTTTGATTAAGCGGGGCGCGAAGGTGCTGGTGACGGATTTAAAAACAAAAGAACAATTAAAGGACCAGATTAAACGGCTTGGCGCCTCGGCCAAAAAAATTGAATTTGTCTTGGGCGGGCATCGGGAAAAGGACTTTAAAAATGCGGATTTAATTGTCAGAAATCCGGGTGTACCAAAAAACTCGCCTTATTTGAAAATAGCGCGGGAGAATAATATTCCCATTGAAAATGATATTTCCTTGTTTTTTCAATTAGTTGACCGGAAAAGAATTATCGGCATTACCGGCACCAGAGGCAAGAGCACGACGGCCAGCTTGATCTATGAAATTATAAAAGTGGTTGATAAGAATGCGGTTTTGGGCGGCAATATTACCAAATCGCCATTGGCGCAAATGTCCGAGGTTAAAAAAGGCGGTGCCGTGGTTTTGGAATTGTCTTCTTGGCTGATTGAAGAGTTAGAGGGTCATCATTTGAGTCCGCATATCGCGGTAGTGACTAATATTTATCCCGACCATTTAAATACTTATGACGGCATTAATGATTATGCCTCGGCCAAGGAAAATATTTGGCGCTGGCAAACCCGCCAGGACTATGTGATTTTAAATCGCGATAATAAATATACTTTGGCGATGGGTGGACGCGTGCCTTCGCAAAGATTTTGGTTTTCTTTGAAAAAATTTAAGGAAGAAAATGGCTGTTTCCTTGACGGCAAAAATATTATTTTTAGGCGTGACGGCAAAGAGACAAATATTATGGCCGTTAAAGATATAAAAATAATTGGCGAACATAATTTGGCCAATGTGCTTTCGGCGGTTTGCGTGGCCATGATTTTTGGCGTGGCGTCAACTATAATAAAAAGAGCGGTAAAAAATTTTAAAGGCATTGCCGACCGATTAGAATTTTTGCGGGCCGTCGGTGGGATAAAATACTATAATGACACCACCTCCACCACGCCGGAAGCGACCATTGCCGCGCTCAAGGCGCTAAGTTGCCCCCCCTGCCCGAGGGGGGGCGGACAGCGCAGCGGAGCGAAGCTGGCCGGGGGGGTGGGAGATTTCAAGAAGATTGTTTTAATCGCGGGTGGCGCCGACAAGGGCTTGGAGTTTAATCAATTAGTCAAGGAGATAAAAAAATATTGCAAATCTGTTGTACTTTTAAATGGCACAGGAACGCAGAGAATTTTAGAAAAAATAAAATTCGCCAAAGTGCCGATGGCGACCGTAAATTCCATGACTGACGCCGTGGGCGTGGCGCGAAGTTTTTCCAAAAGGGGAGATATAATCTTATTAAGTCCGGCCTTCGCCAGCTTTGGTATATTTATCAATGAGTTTGATCGGGGAGAGAAGTTTAAAAAAATAATTAGCCGTTTAAAGTAAAAGAAAAAAGCGAGCAAGGACTTTTGGTCCCATACTCGCTTTTCCAGGACTCGCGCGTTGGCGAGTCCTGACTGGTACTGACCGCGGCCGCATAGTTTTTATGGCAGGATCTCTTTAACATAAGTGCCGCGGTCGGTGCTCAGGTCGGCGGACATTAGACAGGTTCGTCACTCGTTGTCGCCGTGAATGTTCGCATAAGGTTACTCCTCTGTTTGGATTTGTGTTCCGTGCCTTATAATTAAAGCATTGTGTGGATATGTTATCATACTTATTATAAAATGTCAATACCCGCTCCGTTGTTATTTTAAAAAATTCTCTAAATTTAGATAAAATGCCCAAGAATATAATAAATTTTTTCAAGGATTTTTTCCGGGATATATTTAGAAGCCAAAAAAACCAAAAACCCGATTGGTATTTAATTGGCACGATCGTTTTTTTGATTTTATTTGGTTTAATTGTTTTGGCTTCAGCCGGCGTGGCCCAGGGCTGGCAAAAATTTAACGATAGCTACTGGTACATTAAACATCAATTATTACTTGGTTTTTTGCCGGGCGTTTTTTTATTTATAATTTTATCGCGATTTGATTATTTTAAATTAAAAAAATTGGCCTTGCCCCTGCTTTTAATTTCAATCGCCTTGTTGTTTTTGGTTTTTATCCCAGGCATCGGCGCCAAATATGGCACCGCCAAAAGCTGGCTTAATGTTTTTGGTTTTTCCATTCAACCGTCGGAAATCGTCAAATTGACTTTTTTATTATATTTAGCCACTTGGCTTTCCAATAAGGAGGAAAAACATTTGCGCGATTTGCATTACGGTTTTCTGCCCTTTATTTTTATTCTGATAGTGATAACCGCGCTGGTGATTATGCAGCCGGATTTCGGCACCATGTCCATTATTGTGATTATGTCTTTGGCCGTTTATTTTGCAGCGGGCGGGCGATTGTGGCATTTAAGCTGGCTTGCGGCTTTGGGCGCGGCGGCGCTGTTTTTGATGATTAAAATTTCTCCTTACCGCGCAAATCGTTTAACCACTTTTCTTCGTCCGGAATTAGAACCGCAAGGCATCGGCTATCATATTAATCAGGCGTTGCTGGCGGTTGGTTCGGGCGGTTGGTTCGGCAAGGGCTATAGCCATTCCATCCAAAAATTCGCTTATTTGCCGGAAGCGACCGGCGATTCAATTTTCGCGGTTTCGGCCGAAGAGCTGGGCTTTATTATTTCGGTTTTAATTGTGGCGGCTTTCGCCTTTTTGGCGCTGCGCGGATTTAAGCTGGCGCAAAAATGCCGCGATCCATTTGCTAAATTATTGGTAGTTGGTATTATTACTTGGTTTGTGTTTCAGGCGTTTTTAAATATCGGCGCGATTATCGGCATCCTGCCGCTTACCGGCGTGCCCTTGCCATTTATTTCTTATGGCGGGACGGCGCTGGCCATGTGCCTGGCGGCCGCGGGGATATTGGCGAATATATCCAAGCAAGCAAGAAACGAATAAATTATTTTATGAAAATACTATTATCCGGCGGCGGGACAATGGGTTCAGTGAGCCCCCTGGTTGCGGTTTATGAAAAAATAAAAAAACAGGACTTACAGGCAGAATTTTTATTTATCGGCACAAAAAACGGCCCGGAAAAAAAGGCGGTAGAGGACTATAAAATAAATTTTAAATCAATTTGCGCCGGAAAATTTCGGCGGTATTTTACTTGGCAAAATTTTATTGACCCGTTTTGCGCGTTTTGGGGTTTTTGGCAGAGCATTTTTATTTTATTAAAATTCAAACCCAAAGCCGTGATGATTGCCGGCAGTTTTGCGGGCGTGCCCATGGCTTGGGCTTCTTGGCTTTTACGGATTCCAATTTTAATTCATCAGCAGGATATTGTGGCCGGCCTGGCCAATAAGCTGATGGCCAATATTGCCAAAAGAATTACCGTTTCTTTTGAAATTTCGCTTAAAGATTTTTTTTCAAACAAAACCGTTTTGACCGGCAATCCGGTGCGGGAAGAAATATATTCTTGCGACGCCGAGAAAAGCAAGGAATTTTTTAAGTTAAAAAAGGACTTGCCCCTTTTGCTGATTTTGGGCGGCGGCACGGGCGCGCAATTTATTAACGAATTAGTGGAGAAATCATTGGCCGAACTTTTGCAGTTTTGCCAGATTATCCACCTTACCGGTTCGGGGAAATCTTTGGCTGTGGAAGCGGAAAATTATCATCAGTTTGAATTTTTAACCAATGAAATGCCCGAGGCGCTCTGCGCCGCCGACCTGGTAGTCAGCCGAGCCGGCATCTCTACGCTGTCCGAATTGATTATTTTAGGCAAGCCCGTGATTTTAATTCCCATTCCCCGGAGCCATCAGGAAATTAATGCCCAGTATTTTCAAAAAAATAACGCGGTTTTAACCCTGCGCCAGGAAAACTTAAATCAAGCGATATTCACCGACGCCATTAAGGAATTATTTGTTGATAAGGCGTCAATGGCAAATTTATCCAGAAATATTTTAAAAATGATGGATCGGCGTGGCGCGGAAAGAGTGGCTGATTTACTTTTGGAAATCGCGAAATAATTTTCAATTTAAAATTTTCAATTTTCAATAAATGTTACAATTTTTAATGTTTCAATTGATTAAATTTTGAAAATTGAATCATTGAAAATTCATTGTAAATTAAAAATTGAGAATTGAAAATTTATTAACAATCTAAATAAATTATTCATGCTTAAAAGTTTAATAGATCTAAATAAAATTAATAAGGTTTTTTTTATAGGTATCGGCGGTATCGGCATCTCGGCCACGGCCAGAATATTAAATCAGCAAGGCAAAATTGTTTTAGGCAGTGATGCGGCGGCGAGCGAGATAACCCAACAGCTTAAACAGGAGGGTATTAAAGTTGTTATTCCCCAGAGCGCCGATAATATAAAACTCGGCATTGATTTGGTTGTTTATACGGTGGCCGTGACCGAAGACAATTCAGAAAGACAAAAAGCCAAAAAATTGAATATTCCACAAATAACTTACCCGCAACTTTTGGGAATTTTAACGGGTAATAAATACGCCATTGGCGTGTCCGGTACCAATGGCAAAACCACGACCTCGGCTATGCTCGGCCTGATTTTTATGGAGGCCGGCTTGGACCCGACCATTGTCATCGGCGGCAAAACCGATTGTTTCGGCGGCAATTCGCGCCTTGGCCAAAGCCAATATTTTATTTTTGAAAGCGATGAATACCGGCGGGCTTTTGTTAACTACAATCCCAAAATGGCCGTGGTCACCTATATTGAAGCCGACCATCTTGATTATTATAAGGATTTAAATGATATTAAGTCGGCTTTTAGCGATTATTTAAAGCGAGTGCCGGCTGACGGTTTTATTTTTATCAACAGCGACGACAAAGAATCGCAAGACGTAATAAAAAATTGTCCAGCCAAAATTATCACCTTTGGCTTAGATCGGCCGGCTGATATTGGCGCCAAAAATATAAAATTAGAAAACCGCCGCCAATTTTTTAATGTTTATTATCAGGGCAAAAATTTGGGAGAAATTGTTTTGCCGGTGCCCGCTAGATATAATATTTATAATGCTTTAGCCGCCATGGGGCCAGCGTTAACCCTGGGCGTGGATTTTAAAATTATCCAGAAAACGCTCAAAGAATTTCAGGGGACTTGGCGGCGATTTGAAAAATTAGGCCGACTGGGCGCCACCGAATTTATTGCGGATTACGCGCATACGCCCGATGCCGTAGAAAAAACCATCGTGGCCATCAAAGAATTTTATCCGAGCAAAAAAATATTGGTCATTTTCCAGCCGCACCAGTATAATCGCACGAAGAACTTTTTTAAGGAATTTGCCGCGAGTTTTAAGGGGGCGGACCAGGTAATTATTCTTGATATATTTTTTGTTAAAGGACGGGAAAATCCGGCGGACTTTGATGTGAGCGCCGAAAAATTGGCCGTGGCCATCAAGCAGAATGGCGTTGACGCGCGATATGGCGATGAAATGACTTTAAATGAATTATCAAGCATAGTAAATTTTTCTGATTTTGATTTGGTTTTAATAATGGGCGCGGGCGACATCTATAGTAATGCCAAAGAGATGTTCAAGGAAGTGATTGACGAGGAAGTGGAAGATGACTTGGCGACCGAGGAGGAATTGGCGGAAAAATATAAATTTGCAGAGGAGTCGAAAAGACCAAAAATGAAGGGCGCGGGCTTCAGTCAGCAGAAAAAAATCGTGGAGGAAAATAAATTTTATACTAAAAGAGAGAAGCGATAGCATGGAAACCAGAAATAAATTATTTGAAGCCACCACCGGCAAATTAAAAAAAAATGAGCCACTCGCTCCTTATACGAGTTTTCGCGTCGGCGGACCGGCTGAATATTTTTATGCGGTTGAGGATTTGGACGAACTTAAACAGCTCATAAAAATTTGTGAAAAGGGCGGTTTGCCTTTTTTTGTTTTAGGGGGCGGCAGCAATGTTTTGGTGAGCGATAATGGCTTTGACGGCTTGGTGATAAAAATAAATTTTTCTAAAATGAAAATCAAAAATCACGTTATGGAATGCGAGGCCGGCGTTTTTCTAAATAAGGCGGTGGGGGAATCAATTTCCATGGGATTCGTCAATTTGGTTTGGGCCGTGGGCATACCGGGCACCATCGGCGGCGCGATTTGCAATAACGCGGGCGCTTATGGCGGCGATATGGCCGGTATTGTCGAAAGCGTAACAATTTTAAGGAACGGGAAAATCAAGAAATTAAAAAATCAGGACTGCGGTTTTGGTTATCGGGAAAGTATTTTCAAACAAGGGGGTAATGATGATATAATTTTATCAGCCACCCTAAAGCTCTCGCGTGGCAATATGGAAGAGGCGAGGCGGAAAATGAAAGAAATTTTACGCGCCCGAAAAGAAAAATTTGCCGAGCCGTATTCGGCCGGCAGTATTTTTAAGAATTGCGTTCTAACGGATAATGAAATTAGCGAACTGAAAACTAAGTTTCCCGAATTGCCGGAAAAATTTGTGAAAGAAAAAATTATTCCGGCTGGCTGGCTTATAGACCGGTGCGAATTAAGGGGCAAGAAAATCGGCGAGGCCAAAATTTCGGAAAACCACGCCGGGATAATTGTTAACTGCGGCGGAGCCAAAGCAGAAGAAATTGTGATGTTAGTGAGTGTTATTAAGCAGAAGGTCCGCTCCCGATTTAATATTCAGTTGCAGGAAGAGATTGAGTATGTGGGGTTTGGACAAAATTAAAAATTAACAACATTTTATGAAAATCACCATTAAAGCCACCAACGCTAAGCTCACCCCGGAAGCCCACGAAATTATCAATAAAAAAATTGTCGGCTTGTTGAAGTATTATAATCAAATTATGGAAGCCGATGTGGAAGTCGGCATCACCACGACGCATCATCAAAAAGGAAGTATCTATCGCGCCGAAGTAAATTTGCGGGTGCCAAAGAAAACCATCAGAGCCGAAGCCGAGACAGAAAACATTACCAAATCAATAAATCAAGTGAGGGATATCTTAAAAAAAGAATTAGTTAAGTATAAGGAATTGCATCAGGAATAAATTGGGACCCCGACGTAACGTCGGGGCGACTTGTCCTGGCAATTTTTTATGTTATTTGACCAGAAATTTTTCGGGCTTGACAAATTGTCTTATTTAATATAGGTTTAGATTAGATTTGTATAGACATATTATATAGATATATAATGTCTAAAAATTAGCGGCTGAAAGGAGGTGATAACTTTGGTTGGCACCATCTGTGTTCATGGAAGTAGTGGGGAAGTAATGGCGCCGCTTGGTGTTGATTTTTATCGGGGCGAGCGTGTACCTATTCGTATAACTCAAGTGGACCCCGATGAGGATACTCCGCTGCCAATTCGCCAAGCCCTGGTCGGGTTGGTCGTGAGCGCGATTTTTACCAAACAGCAATTAATGGAAGTCGGCTCATTTGGCCATCTTCCAGACGGTTGCCGGTTGGCTTATGCCGCCGAGCTGATTGAATTGCTTCGCTCGGCAAAATTTGAGGCCGAGGCATGTCTATTGGCACAAATTTGCCCAGGCAATCTTGATATGTACGTTTTTGAACCAGGCACCTTTGAAGTTGTTGCCTGATTTCAATAATTTTCAACTTAAGCCGCTCCTAGCCACGCGCTCTGGGCGGTTTTTAATTTTATAACCACAATTTTTTAATTGCCAATTTTATTCGTTTCTGTTAAGATAAAGGCGATTTTAATAATTTAATAATTTAACAATGTTTTTATCCAAATTATTTAAAAATCCCAACCAAAAAGTGCTGGACGAAATGTGGGCGGTGGCGGCCAAGATAAATGGACTTGAGCCCAAATTTCAGGCCATGCCCGATGAGGAATTAAAAAGTCAGACCGAAAAATTCAAGCAGGACTTAATCAGCGGAAAAAATTTGGACGATATTTTGCCCGAGGCCTTTGCCGTGGTGCGCGAAGCGGCTAAAAGAACCATTGGCCAGCGCCATTTTGACGTTCAGCTTATCGGCGGTATTGCCTTGCACAAAGGACAAATTTCGGAAATGAAAACCGGCGAAGGCAAAACCCTGGCCGCCACTTGCCCCTTGTATTTAAACGCGCTGGAAGGCAAGAGCGTTCATTTGGTGACGGTCAATGATTATCTGGCGCGCATCCACGCCGACTGGATGGGAAAAATTTATAATTTTTTAGGCCTGACCGTGGGCTGTATCCAACAGCAGAACATCTCTTATAAATTCAATCCTGATAAACCGCCAGCCGGCGGCGACGAGCAATTAGATGTGCAATATCTTGAGCCCTGCGGCCGAAGAGAGGCCTATGCCTGCGACATTTTATATGGCACTAATAATGAATTCGGCTTTGATTATCTGCGCGACAATATGGTGCAATCGTTGGCAGAAATGGCCCAGCGCGATTTGCATTACGCGATTGTGGATGAAGTGGATTCTATTTTAATTGATGAAGCGAGGACGCCGCTTATTATCTCGGCGCCCGATATGGAATCAACCGACAAATATTATCAATTCGCTCGTTTGGTCACGACCTTAAACGAAAAGGATGATTATAATATTGATGAAAAAATGCGCGCCGCTACCTTGACCGAAGCGGGCATAGAAAAAATTGAAAAGGCCTTGGGTGTGGGCAATATTTATACGGAACGGGGCATCAGCGAAGTCCACCATATTGAGCAGGCGCTCAAAGCGCGCGCCCTATTTAAAAAAGACAAGGACTATGTGGTCAAAGACGGCGAGGTAATGATTATTGATGAATTTACCGGCCGGATAATGTATGGCCGAAGATACAGCGAGGGCCTGCATCAGGCCATTGAAGCCAAAGAGGGCGTTAAGGTTCAGCGCGAGAGCGTTACTTTGGCCACGATTTCTTTTCAAAATTACTTTCGCTTGTATAAAAAATTGGCGGGCATGACCGGTACGGCCGCCACCGAAGCCGAAGAATTTTCAAAAATTTATAAATTGGAAGTGACGGTTATTCCGACCAATCGGCCCATGATCCGCCAGGATTTGAATGACCGGATTTATAAAAACGAACCAGGAAAATTTCAGGCCCTAATTCGCGAAATCAAAGAACGACATATAAAAGGCCAGCCGATTTTAATCGGTACGATTTCCATTGAAAAAAATGAATTAATTGCCGAATTATTGGCTCGCGAGGGCATTGACGGCCAGGTTTTGAATGCCAAGTTTCATGAAAAAGAAGCGCATATTATCGCGCAAGCCGGAAAATTCGGCGCCGTGACCGTGGCGACCAATATGGCGGGACGCGGCGTTGATATTATTTTGGGCGGACATCCCTTTAATGAAGAAGGATATAAGAAAGTGGTGGCGGCCGGTGGGCTTTTTGTCCTGGGTACCGAACGCCATGAGTCAAGGCGCATTGATAATCAACTAAGGGGACGCACTGGACGCCAAGGCGATCCCGGCGCTTCCCAATTTTATATTTCTATGGACGACGATTTAATGAGAATTTTCGGTTCCGACCGGATGAAATCAATAATGACGACCTTGCGCGTGCCCGAGGATATGCCCATTGAAAACGGCATGATTTCCAAATCAATTGAGCAGGCGCAGAAAAAAGTTGAAGGTAATAATTTTGATATTCGCAAACATTTGGTGGAATATGATGACGTGATGAATAAGCAGAGAGAAACAATTTATAAAAAACGGCGGGAAATTTTAGGCGAGGGCGACAGCAAGCAAATGATTTTGGATATGGTGGGCGCGGAAATTGAAACGGTGGTTAATTTTCATACGCAGAGCGAAGAAGAAAATAGTTGGAATTTAAATGAGATTTATGAAGTGGCGGGGACGATTTTTCCCATTAAGCCGGAATTAAAAATTGAGCTGAATAAAATCAAAAGCGAGGCGGGCGACCACGAGCAGGATATGATGGCGCGCGACAAGATTATAAATTATTTGAAAAAATTATCGGTGCTGGCTTATAATAATTTGGCCGAGCAGATTAATCTGCTGCCAAATCCGAATCCGGAAATATTGCCTATGAGGCAGATTGAAAGGGGAATGTTGCTTCGCGTCATAGACACTTTATGGATTGAGCATCTTGAATCCATGCAATATATGCGCGTGGGCATCGGCCTGCGCGGTTATGGCCAGAGAGATCCGTTGGTAGAATATAAGCGGGAAGCGTTTAGAATGTTTAAGGAATTATTGGACTCTATTAATAAGCAGATGGCGTATAGCATTTATAAAATCGGCCTGGTGACGCCGCAAGAAGTCGTCGCCTCGGAGGAGAAGTCGCAGAATTTACAATTTTCCGCGCCCAGCAAGGAATCAGGCCTGAAATCGCCTATGGCAGCGGACGCCGGCGTTCAAGAAAGAAAGGCCGATAAAATAATAAAAGACACTACTCATTTTGACGGCAAAAAAATCGGCCGCAACGACCCTTGTCCGTGCGGGAGCGGCAAAAAATTTAAGCAGTGCCATGGAGCGTAGGAAATAAAAAGCCCGACCATAGATAATAAATAGTCGGGCATGGTGATGGTTTCAGAAGTTTACTTTTTCTCGAGCGTGACGCAGTGGTAAAATCCACCATCTGCACCCTCTTTAAGCTCAACCTTTGCGATTACTTCTGCCACGAGCCGGTCGTCTTCGTAGACGAGGACGCGGGCAGGATGAGGGGAAGTCACCCTTTCTGACTCAATTTTTACCCTGACAGCCATACAGAATACTCCTTTTCTGAAGATTATGGGAACTGATGATAGATTACCAAAAAGTATGTTCAATGTCAATTCTGCTTTCGTATGCCTGCTTTCGTAAATTTCAATAAATAACAAAAGTGTCATGAAAAATAATAATCATTAATTATGGAACACATCGCGATAATGAAAAAATCATGGGGATTGACCCGAAAAATTTTTTCTGGCGAAAAGAAAATTGAATCGCGTTGGTATAAATCAAAACATTCTCCATGGGGAAAGATTGAAAAGGGCGACACGGTTTATTTCAAAGACTCGGGCGAGTCGGTAAGAATAAAAGCCGAAGTCAGTAAGGTTATCCAATTTGCCGATTTAACGCCTGAAAAAGTTAAAGAAATATTAGATGAGCATGGCAAAAATGATGGGATAGAACCAGAAAAAATTCCTGAATTTTTTGAAAGGTTTAAAGATAAAAAATATTGTCTGCTCATCTTCCTGAAAAATCCAGAAAAAATACCACCATTTGAGATTAATAAAACTGGATTCGGGATAATGTCGGCGTGGATTACAGTTGATAGTATTAAAAGAATTAAAAAAATTAAATAATTTATAATTTTGATTATAAAAAATATGCTTCAAAAAATTCTCACCCTGTGTTTAATTAGAAATGGCGACCAAGTGCTTTTGGGTATGAAGAAACGCGGTTTCGGCGCGGGCCGTTGGAACGGCTTTGGCGGCAAGTTGCAAGAAGGCGAGTCCATTGAAGAGGCGACCAAGCGTGAGGTGCTGGAAGAATGCGGCTTAACGGTTAAGGCCATGGAGCTGGTTGGGGTTTTTGATTTTGAATTTGCTTTAAAGCCGGAATGGAATCAAACGGTGCACTTATTCCGCGGCGATGAATTTGAGGGCGAGCTCGCCGAGAGTGAGGAAATGAAGCCGCAATGGTTTCATAAAAATGAGATTCCGCTCGATTCCATGTGGCCGGATGACCGGCACTGGTTTCCGCATTTTTTGGCCGACCAAAAATTCAAAGGCCGATTTTTATTCGGCGAGGGTGATGCGGTTTTGGAGTATAATTTGGATCTTATTGATTCGTTTTAAATTATTGACTTTTTAAAAATTTTGTGATTAAATAATTTTGTACATTATTTTACAGGAGGTGCGAAATGGCAAGAACGGCAACCATTGTTCTGCCCGAATTTTCCGACATGCTTATGAATGAGCTGGGGAGACACGAGGTGGCTGAGTTTCTGCTGCGGTTTTTTCGCTTATGGGAAAGGTATGGAGAAACCACAGCGGACGCAGAGCTGGGTATTTTTCGGGAATTGGCCATGGAAATCAGGGCGGACCTAATGGATTTTTTCCATGGGCATCAAATGCCCGATTTGAACAAAAGACGGGCTTTTGCCAATGCTTTAGTCGAATGCTGGAATAAGGCCTTAACTCAGCCGGGCATTTCTTCGTTGGGAATGAAGCGCCTATATTATCATTACCAAAAGGGAAAATTGGTTTTGGTCAGTTAGCGGCTTCGTAATTCTCCGGAATTTTTTAAAAAAGTCATGGAAAATCCATGACTTTTTAAATTTATAAATTTAAGGTAAGATATAGATATTATAAAAATATGCCTGAATTACCAGAAGTGGAAACTTTACGGCACGAGTTGGCGGCCGCGGTTATCGGCAAAACCATTAAATCCGCGGCAGTTGATTGGCCTAAAATGGTCAAGCCGCTTGCTATTGGAGAATTTCAAGAAAAAATAAAAGGTAAAAAAATCATTGACATCAGCCGTCGAGCCAAGATGCTGATTTTGAAATTATCAGGCAGGAAATTTTTGATTATTCATTTAAAACTTACGGGCCAACTGATTTTCCAGCCCGCTCCCACCCCCTCTTCGCCCCGCCCGAAGCGGGGCTCTTCGTTCCTGGGCAGCGCTGAATGCTCCCAGGGTCGCATTCATCGACTCTCGCTCCGCTCGCTCCTGCCCGTCGCTGCGCGACCCCCTCGGGCAGGGGGAGATAAAATTATTGTCGGCGGACACCCGCTTCGACTTCGCCAAAGCGAGGCGAGTCCGCAAAAAGGCGGCACCAGCGATTTGCCTAATAAATTCACCCATGGCATTTTGAATTTTACCGACGGCTCAAAATTATATTTTAATGACTTGCGAAAATTCGGCTGGATGCGTCTGGTTGACCAGGCGCGTATAGATAAAATATCCGATGAATTTGGCGTCGAGCCGTTAACCAAAGAATTTACGTTAAAAAAATTTTTACAAATTTTAAAAAAATATCCCAACCGAAAAATCAAGCAGATTTTAATGGACCAGACGCAGATCGCGGGCATGGGCAATATTTATACGGACGAATCGTGTTTTTGTGCCAAGATTATGCCCACTCGTATTGTTAAGACGCTCAAAGACAGCGAAATTAGAGGCCTGTATCAATGTATAAAGAAAATTTTAAAACTGGCGATTTCTAAAAAAGGCACTTCGGCCGATACCTATGTCCAATTAAACGGCAAGCCAGGCGGTTTTGTGCCGTATTTAAAGGTTTATGGCCGAAAAGGGGAGAAATGCAAGCGTTGTAGCGGAACAGTCAAGAGAATAAAGCTTAACGGCCGCGGAACGCATTTTTGCGATCAGTGTCAAAAATAATATTATAAAAATTAAACACGGCTTAATCCTTATCAAGCCGTGTTGATTTTAAACTTTTTAGCAGAAGTCAATGACCAATTGGAAAAAGTTAATGACCAACCGATTCCTCAATAAGATTGAAATGATTGGCGCCCCAGCCGCAGCCCGCATGACCCGGGCCGCAGATGCCGGCGTTGAAAATTCTGATTTTTCTGCCCCCGCCGTCTTGAGCGGTAACTCCAAGCGGATCAACATTCACCACCATGCAGTGATTTAGCCCGCTTCGACTCAGCGAGGCGAGCCCGCTGTTCATCCCGGGCGCGAAAGGAGCAATCAAGCTGATGTGCCGCCCGACAACCAGCACACCCGAAGACAGAGCGCTCTGCAAATCCATCTTATCCCTCCTTGAATCAGATTAAATATAGGCCATAAGACCTATTATTTTTCTATATATCGGATATTTTCTTTTTTGTCAATATGGATTATTATAATAAAAGAGCTTAAAGAGCTTTGTGTGGGATTTCTATCATATTAATAAAAAAAATAAAACCGCCGACAAACCGCAACCGATAGCCAAGCCGACTAAAATTTGCGGCAGAGTGTGCCCGACTCTTTCCTGAAGATATTCCACTTTTTTATTTTTGAAAATTTCCTTGGCGATTTTATTGGTTAAAACCGCGTTGCGGCCAATCTCCCGGCGAAAGCCGATGGCGTCGCGAATGATAATAATCATTAAGATCAAGCTGACGGCAAAAGCGGCCGAGTCCAAGCCCTCTCTTAGGGCGACTACGGTTGTGAGCGCCGAGGCATAAGCCGTATGGGCCGAAGGCATGCCGCCATAATCATTAATCAAATGCCGCCAGCCAAAATTGTTCGGTATGCCGTCCGCCATTAATTTAATGGCTTGGGTGATGAGGCCGACTAAAATCGGAATAATAATTAATTGAAACATATTTAATTTAAATTAATAAACAAAAGGTTTTATGGAGTATTTATTATCAATTTTGGCGGGAGTTATCCAGGGAGTAGCCGAATTTTTGCCCATTTCCAGCTCTGGCCATTTGGTTTTGTTTCATGATATTTTCGGTTTCAATCTGCCCGACGATTTATTATTTGATGTTATTTTGCATTGGGGGACGCTCCTCGCCCTGGTCTGGTTTTTTTACCGAGATATCTGGCAAATCAGCCGCGGTTTTTTGGCCAGTTTAACCAATTGGAATTTAGCTAATGATTTTAATCAGCGCTTGGCCTGGCTTTTAGTCATCGGCACCATTCCCGCCGTGATTATTGGTTATTTTTTTGAAAAATTCATTGTGGCTAATTTCCGTTCCGCCATATCAGTAGCCGTGATGCTGATAATCGGCGCTATTTTGTTTTGGATTTTTGAAAAGTATTCGCGCCAACAAAGAGATATCGGTTCCATAAATAAGTGGGATTCTTTGATCATCGGCGGCGCCCAAGCGCTCGCCCTGATACCTGGCGTCTCGCGGTCCGGTGTTACTATTATAGCAGGTTTGGGCCGCAATATAAAGCGGGAGGACGCGGCTAAATTTTCTTTTCTTTTATCAATCCCGGTGGTTTTTGGCGCCGGCCTCAAGGAAATTTTTTCTCTCGGCCCGGTTTCGGGGGCTGATTTTTTTTCTTTGTTTTTGGGATTTTTATTCTCGGCCTTAACCGGCTATTGGGCCATTAAATTTTTACTTAAATATTTAAGCAATCATTCCCTGAACATTTTTGCCTGGTATCGATTGATTATCGGCTGTTTGATATTGATTTGGTTCTTCTTTCGTTGAGGCGTATAGGAAATAAGCGCGAGGCCGACCAAGATTATTAAAAAATAATTATTTATGCCGTTTAATTTCTCCAAATTTTCCAAAGAGGTGATTTTCTGCCAAAAGTTCTGTTGATAAAAATAATTATCAACTAAATTTTTAATCGGCGCCGGCTGGCGGTCAGCCGATTCATTTGCGCCCAAAATTCGCGTGCCAAAAAGCTGGACGACCACCATTGTCGGGCGGTTTTTGTATTTGCCTTTCAGGGCGGCCAGGCCGATTTCCGAATATTGCGGTTTAACGATATTGTCTTTATGCGTCGGACTATTCACCCACGCCTCAAAAACTTCTTTATTGCTGTCAAAGTCAATGGCCAGGTTTTCGCCCACATAAAAGTATTGATAGTTGACTTCCTTTATCCAATCAGAGAAATTTTTACCCTCGGGGGAGGTGTGGTTAAAATATTGTTTTGCGAGCAGGTCGCGCGCTTTATTGACCGCCGCCTGGGTTAGTCGGGCGTTGGGGGAAAGAGCGGAAAGGCCATGTTCTTGCCGGTATTGATTGGTCAAACCGATTAGTTCCCAGGCATTGACATCCATATTCTCGTCACTAATAATTTTGGGATATAAAAAAATCGCGGCCGTAATGGCAATTTTTGTGATGATGAAAAATATCGCCGACAAATAAAGTAATTTTTTAATGGTAAGGCGCATAATATTTTCTTTTAGTTATTATAGCACAAAAATACGGATATTTTTACTTGTTTTTTTGCCCCAGGCCTGCTATAATTTAATGAGATGGTGGCAAAATAGCCTTGCCACTATCTCAAAAAAATAATTAAATTTTCATGTTTAAGTTGAAGCCAATCGTCATATTGATTGCCGTTGCGGCAGTTATCCTGGCCGTTTATTTTTTGGGCGCTATTTTTTCTCCGGCCGCTCGGGAGGGGAAAACAATTTATTTTAAAATTGAGCCGGGCGAGGGCGTGAATAAGATATCAGCTAATCTGCAAAATTACGGTCTGATAAAAAATAATCTGATTTTTAAGGCCTATGTTTTTTTAATCGGTTCTAAAAGCAAATTATTAGCCGGAGAGCACAAGTTAAATACGAATATGAATATTATTAATATTATTAAATCACTGGCCACCAATGAAGATAAAGCCAAAGAAAAAAAAATTACCATCATTGAGGGTTGGGGCGCCAAGGAGATTGCCGACTATTTGGAAAAACAGCAATTAGCAAAGAGTGAGGAATTTTTAAAGGCGATGAAAATAGAGGACTGGCGAAGCGGTTATGATTTTTTAAGCGGCGTGAAAGCCAAGACAGTGGAAGGATTTTTGTTTCCCGATACTTATCGAGTTTTTGCTGATGCTTCGGTTGATGATATTATCAAAAAAATGCTTGATAATTTTGATAAAAAATTAACCGATAAAATGCGAGAGGATATTATTGTCCAGAAAAAAGATATATTTGAAATTATAACCATGGCCTCTATTATTGAGCGTGAGGGGTTATCTGATGGTGATAAGAAAATGATTGCCGATGTCTTTTGGAAGCGACTTGAAATAGGTATGGGCCTGCAATCAGATGCGACCGTCAATTATATCACGGGGAAAAATAAAACCAGGCCAAGTGTCGCCGATACGCAAATCAACTCTCCTTATAATACCTACAAATATCGCGGTCTGCCGCCCGGCCCGATTAGCAATCCGGGGCTGGTGGCGATAGAAGCGGCGATATATCCCGCCAAAAATGATTATTTATTTTTCCTGACTGATAAAGACGGGCAGGCGATTTTTGCCAAAATCTATGAGGAACATCAGGAGAATATCAGGAAATATCTTGATTAAATTATTGAAAATTATAAAATTTTGAAATTATATTTTTATGGACGAGAATTACTATACAAGGGGCGAAAAAGAAT
>Ga0265296_1001260_pt1 | contig 30024 bp, 42 predicted proteins | sample MunlanPumphouse1_FD_189073 | JGI IMG/M metagenome (GOLD analysis project Ga0265296, IMG submission 189073) | Groundwater microbial communities from a municipal landfill in Southern Ontario, Canada - Pumphouse #1 | ecosystem: Environmental > Aquatic > Deep subsurface > Groundwater | place... | reverse complement strand
TGGAGCGACCCCTGCTGTCCGGCAGGCCACTACGGCGGATATCAAGGACACCCTTGCTACCTTCGGACTTATCGCCAATGGCGGGGCTTCTCCGTTGAATCTTGACGGTGGGGCTTTGTCGGCGGGGACCGCGGCTTTTACTGGCGACATCACCATCACCAACTCTGACCTGGTTTTGTCCACGACTACCGGCACTAAGTTTGGGACTGCCAGCACTCAGAAACTCGCATTTTTTAACGCAACCCCAGCGGTAAAAACCGCATTTACTGCGGCGGCCCTGACCACCACCATGGCGAGCACGGCGAAAAGCTGGATCACGTCTACCAGGGCTGCGGCAATATATGCCCTGTGCAATAACATCCGGGCCAGGCTGGTAACTTTGGGCGTAGGCTAATCTTCAACCGGGGCGGGGAGACTCGCCCCGGTATCTCAACTATTTACGCCAACAACGGCGACAAACATGGCACTGGTAATAGGTTTTATCATAAGACCGGGTTCTATCTAAACCACAAAAGGGGCATGGTGGATGATGCTTTCGAACATTGCCAGACTTAACAAATTGTCGTTTACAAGAACGACAATACCAACTGCGCGAATCATAAGAATGTGTCTCGTTGGATTCGCATCGTGGACAAGTAGGGCCATGAACTCTGCGATGCAAATTAATATCACTGTGATAAATAGCATGATGGTCACTATCGTTTTTACAAAGAACAAGGTTTTCAATCCGATTATCAGATATTATGTGGTTTTTGTGATGAACCTTCTCAGTTGGATCGAGGTATCTGCCAATATGCTGTTCCATAACATAACGATGTTCATAAACATATCCTTTCCTATATTGATGAGGGTGATTGGGGTCAGGAGACTTAATGAGCTTATATCCATTATTAAACATAATTCCTTGGTATCTCGAATGTTCTCCAATTCTGTTCAGGCATCCACAAGATTTTGTGCGGTTAGACCTCAATCTGCCTCCCTGAACAATAACATTATTGCCACATATACACTTACAAAGCCAAGCAGGTTGTGTCCCTTGGTTTTCGACACGGGATAAAACAGTTAAATGGTTAAAAACTTCGCCAGCCAAATTTATTATAGGTCTCATAAACCAGTCCTCCTTACAAGAAAGGATACCATATGAACGATACAAATGCAAATAATAAATCGCCCTTTCGCTTGCTACTTGCCTCGGCGTTTTATGAAATAAAAGCGTACAGCCCGTATTTAACCAGCTTAATGGGAAAGCATATTGACCCAAAAATTACAGGCACATTAAAAGCCCTGGACATGGCTGGAATTGATTGGGATTTTATAGAAATTAGCGGGGATTCATATGTTTCCAGAGCCAAAAATAGCATAGTTAATGATTTTCTTAAGTCAGATTTTACCCACCTTTTTATGATCGACTCAGACCTTTCCTGGGATGTTTCCGGGTTTTTGAAGGTCTTGAAGTGCGCTATGGAAGGGGCGGAGATGGTGGGGGCGACTTACCCCAACAAAAACACCTGGGAAAATTACGGCGTGGTGCCCATTTTAGAAAACGGCAAGCCGATTATTAAAGAAATAACGAATATTAAGGTCATGCAGGTGCATCTCCTGCCTGGAGGGTTCATTATCTACAGCCGCAAAGCCTTTGAACGGGCCGAACCCAACCTTGACAGGTATGTCAACCCCAAAAACCTGGAGGAATTTTATCAATATTTCGGCCAAGTAGTGCGAAAAAGCCCTTTTAGCGGGGGAAAAGACAGTTACACCAACCATCTTAAAAAGATTTTTGCTCAGGCCCTCAATGATTACGGGGAATACCTAGGGCCAAACCCCAACGACACGTTTTTAGAATGTTTCAGGTGCAATATTGAGAAAAACAACACCCTGATTGGCGAAGATTATTACTTTCAGTATCGTTTTCAGGAAATGGGCGGGGCAATCTGGGTCGTGCCCGACGTGGAAATGGGCCACTACGGGGTAAAAGAGTGGCGTGGTAATTACTGGAATTTTGTTGAGAAAGAATACAAAGAATACAGTGAAGCCCCAGTGCCGGAAACTGAAGTAACGATAGATGTTACTAAGCTAACAGTTTTAATTAATAATTTCTCTGAGGTTATTCCGGACCTAAGCTCACATTTCAATATTGCTACTACTATAGGTGACGTTGACCGTCTTGATGCAGCAATCTTTTGGAATGACGAATTGCCAGATCAGAGGGCGGCTATTGAAGCATTAAAGACGGCTGGCATACCTACTTTTGTCATGTCTCATGGGGCGGTTTGCGGGGCTGACTCTATCTACGATGCGACGGTAGGAGAGAAAGAAAACCTGAAGGTGATTGCTGACTATTATTTGGTATGGTCTGATTTGGTCAAAGACAAGGTGGAAGCTAAGGGAGGACAGGCGATTACTGTAGGCAGTCCCTTGCAAGTTCCGAATGAGCACATGCCTGATGGCAAGACTGTCACCTATTTCCCGTATCATGTAAATGGCTGCTGTGATTCTCTATCAGTATGGAACAAGTTAAATAGCATGGCAGAAATTAGCCCTGTCATAAAACTATTATCAGGAGAACATGATGTTACTGCGTATTCCGGCAGAACAGTGGTAAGCGACCGATTTGTTTATCCTAAATTGCACAATGAAATGCTTAACGCTGCCTTGCATAATTCCAGTTGCATGGTTACGGATGTTGCTGGAACTGAAATAACCATGGCTGCCAAGTTAGATATTCCTATTATCAAGATTAAGAATCAATTTCCTAACCGGCACCCTGAATTTGTGAAGGAAGTTAGCCTTGAAGATTTGCCTGATGCAATTCGGGTAGCTTTAGCCCATCCTGAATTTAACGCAATTTACCGGCAGCAGTTTGCAGGCACCTATTATCCTGAAGGTAATTGTGCTGACAATATCGCAGCAGCAATCAAGAAGGTTATTGCGGAGAGATAATGGGAACTTATGGCGATATGCAGAGCCGGATAGCGGATGAACTGGCAAGGTCTGATTTAACTTCTCAGATTCAAAAAGCCGTGGAATCAGCTATTGACTACTACACCGGCACCCGATTTTGGTTCACTGAAGGAGAATTTACTGTCAATACAGTGGCAAGTACGGCATCTTATGCCTTGCCTACCGGCCTTGAGGAAGTGGATGTGGCTACAGCGACAGTTTCCAGCAATAGGTACGAAATAGACCCCGAATCTTACGAATGGATAAGGGATAATCTGCCTCTTACCACCATGACAGGCAGACCGACTAAATATGCCATTTTTGAAGAATATCTCTGGATATACCCTGTACCGGATGCGGTTTATGTGATGACTTTTTCTGGCACCAAGACCATTGCGGTTCCTGCCAACAGTGGAACCAGTAATGAATGGACCGTTGAAGCCGAACAGTTGATTCGGCACCGGGCTAAATGGGATTTGTTTTTTAACATTATCAGGAACGATAAGGAAGCATCTAAGATGCAGGCTGCGGAACAGATGTTCTATCAAATTCTGATGAAACGAACGGCAGGAAGAATCAGCAGCGGCAAGTTGAAGCCTACCAGGTGGTAAATGCCTAAGATACCTTTTGGAGAATGGCTGCCTGATTTGCCAGTGTACCTCAACACAGGGGCCACTGTGGCGAAGAATGTCTTGCCCAAGACAGGTATCAGCTATGGGCCATTTAACTCCCTGGTGACGAATACAGGGGCCTTAACTGCCAGATGTCAGGGGGCCTATTCTGCCCGGGATGCTGCCGCAGCTTCCTACACCTTTGCCGGAGATGCGACTAAATTATATTTGGCTGGAGCGGTTACAGGTGGAGCTATTCCCTTTGGCGATGTGTCCCGGGCGGTAGGCGGGGCTTATTCCCTGGGGGCTGACAGTCATTGGAACTTTGTGCAGTTTGGACAGCGGATTATTGCAGCAGGCAATGGTAATGATCTTCAATCATTCTTAATGGCAACTTCTACCAAGTTTGCTCAACTCTCCGCCACGGCTCCCCAAGCCAGATATATCTGTGTCATCCGGGATTTTGTCATGGTGGGATACACCTATGATGGGGTAGGTGGCACTCAGCCTAACCGGGTATGGTGGTGCGCCATTGATGACCCGACGAACTGGCCGACTCCGGGGACAGCGGCGGCTAAACTGGTTGAATCAGACTTTCAGAATCTTCCTGAAGGGGGGGCGGTAACAGGCACTTTAGGTGGTATCGGTGGTGCCGATGGTGCGGTTTTTATGGAAGAAGCTATCTACCGGGTAGGATATGAAGGGCCGCCCACTATTTTCCGGTTTGACAAAGTGGAAAGGGCACAAGGAACAATGGTTCCCGGTAGCATCATTAGCAAGGGGGATATCGCTTTTTACCTGGCCTACAACGGCTTCAATGCCTTTGACGGGTCAAGGTCCGTGCCTATTGGAACCGACCGGATAGATCGGACCTTCTACGCCGACTTTGACCAGAGTTATTCATATCGTATGACCGGCACGGTGGATGTGGTCAACCGAGTGGTGATGTGGATTTATCCAGGGGCAGGTAACACCAGTGGCCTTCCCAACAAGTTGATAGCTTTTAATTATCAGACGAATCGGTGGAGCATTGTTGAGATAAACCTGGAATATCTGTTCACGGCCTATACCAAAAGTTACACCCTGGAAAACCTTGATAATTTCAGTACTTCTATAGATACCTTGCAATATTCCTTGGATTCTCCTATCTGGACTTCCAATTCACTATATCTTGCGGGGTTCGACAGCACACACAAGATGGGAAGTTTTACCGGGGCAACTCTGGCAGCGACTATCGAAACCGGGGAAATGGATGGTGGAGAAGGGCAAAGACTATTTTTGACCGGCATACGGCCTATCGTTGATGGTGGGACGGTGACAGCGGCAATAGGGGTTAGGGATACCCAAAGTGGGACGATTACCTACACCACACCTACTTCGGCAGGAGTAGATGGGGTGTGTCCCCAGAGACAGAGTTCCCGGTATGCCCGGGCGCAGGTGGATATTGCGGCGGGAAGTGTCTGGACTCATGCCCAAGGGGTTGAATACCAGGGGCAGCCGGACGGGGAAAGATAACCCATGGGTGTACAGAGAGTATTTAATATTCAGCCCCCCCGGTCTATGGCCGACATGAGCCAGTTCACGGCCCAGATTCAGAACGCCTTGGCTATGCTGGCTAACAGGACAAACCAGATGGTGCAATCCGGCCAGACGGCGGATATGCCACCGGCACAGGAAAATAAGCAGTTTTATTATGATGCCCAGGCAGACCAGTTGTATTTTCTATCGGATGTAGCCAAGCCCATAGCTTCCGGGACGACAGCCGGGGAAACCAATACCGGATCAAATGTAGGCACCGGGGGCGTTGGGGTCTTTGATGCAAAAACGGGTGTTGATTTAGGTTTTAAAACTATTACTGCCGGATCATCCAAAATTACAGTAACCAATATTCCAGCCACAAAAAATGTGCAGATAGATGCTAACTTTGCCGGATTAGGAGATGCAAGCACCGATACAGCCACTTCCGTTGATGGTGAAGTTGCCCTATTCAAAAGCACTACAGGGAAATTACTAAAACGGTCAACCCTTACTGCCTCCTTTGTGCAGTCTACCGCTGGTATTTTATCAGCCGCTACAACAACAGGATTTGAAACGGCGGCATTGTTCGCTTATTTAACCAGTAATCAGACATCTAATTCTGCTTCTTTAGTAAATATACCAGGGTTGACAGTAGCATTAGTAGCTAATTCCGTATATGAATTTGAAGCTGCATTAGAAATAATAACTGCTGGAACAGATGCAGATTTTGGCATTAATTTTAGTGCAGCGGGGGCAACTTTATCAAGTTTGATTTTTTTTATGTCGGACAATGTAACTGCTGTAAATAAGGGCGGGTATTTAGCAACATTAAATTCAAAATATAATGTAGTCGGAGCTAGTGCTTATGGTGGAGTATTAATAAAGGGGCTTTTAACCACAGGCGCTAATGCTGGGAACTTAACTGTCCAATATGACATAGGAACAGGGGCACCATCTGTGTCATGTCTTTCTGGCAGCTATCTAAAGGCTTATAAAAGGGCATAGGAGATAAGAAAATGGCTATGTATCAAAGGCAAATCGACCCGGTAGTAATGCAAATGCTCCAGCAAAAAATGGGACAGATGGGCCAAGGGGCGATGGGCAGACCTACCCTGGGCAATGGGGTGGCTCCCCCGCAAGGTGGTGGCCCACAAATAGCACAGCCGATGAATCCTGGCCTCTTGAAGCAACCGGGCGGAGACATGATGGGTGCTGGCAATAATATGATGAATATGGCGATGATGGCCCAGAAGTTGAGGGAACAGCAAGGCCGCCCCCAACTTCCTGGAGGACCTAACGCTGCTTTGCCCCCCGGTGCCCCTGATAGTACCTATAATACCTTGGGTGCCAGCGGTGGGATGCCCATGGCAGGGATGCCGGAAACAAGAACTCCTCCAGGCGGTTTTCCTCCCAGCCCCGGCCCTCAGATAGCCATGCCTCCTGGTGTTGGACAGCCGCCTATGACTCCTACTCCTCAAGGCATGGATACTGGCTTTGATTTGGGAGGATATAGCGGACTTAGAAATATGTTTGCAAAAAATCCGTTGATAGATCAGTTTCCACAATTTCCCTGGATGCCCCAGCCTTAAAGGAGAAAATCATGGCCCGTATATCCAAACCAAAAGTAACAATAGTACCTGAGACCTTTCCGGCCCGGGGCAGCAATACTAATCGCAGTGTAGAACCTATATTGCCCAAGGCTACTAAGCCTAAAGCAAATAAGACTAAAACAGCAGTTAAGGTTAATCAGGTCAAATTGCCCAAGGTTCCTAATATTAAGGCACCCAAACTTCCTAAGCCGCCGACACTAAAGAAAAGGCTACCTTGAATGGCTGATGAACTGGCGTTGTATGCCATACCAAAAGAGGAATTGCCTACGGTATGGGGGAAAGTAGGACCAATTATTAAAGAAGTCATTCCCTACACCGGGGGTAGACATTCTGAAAAGACGGTAATAGATTTCTTATTGCAAGATAGATACCAACTTTGGATAGTAATGCAAGGAGAAGATTTGAAAACTGCGTTTACTACTGAAATATTTGCATATCCAACAGGCATGAGGGTGTGCGAGATAATCCTTTTGGGTGGTAAACAGAGCCGGAAATGGTTGAAATATGCTGTTGAACAGATTGGCTTATATGCGGAACAGGCCGGATGCGAAAAGTTACAGATGGTGGGCCGGGAAGGCTGGACCAAACTTTTGAAGTCATGGGGCAAGATAAGTGTAATGATGGATATCCCCATCAGCCACATTGCTCTAAGGAGATAGGATTATGGGCGGCGGCGGAAAAGGTGGTGGCAGTGCTCAACCTGTGTCGGTTCCTTCCACACAACAGACTAGTACGACTCCCTGGAAACCGCAGCAGGAATATCTTAAACAGATGTTTTCTGAAGCCCAAAAGGCTTATGCAAATCCTATGCCTTTTTACTCAGGCCAAACTTATGCTGATTTTAGCCCTGAGACAGAGGCAGCTATGCAGCTTCAGGATTACCGGGCCTTGGCCGGGTCTCCGGTGACAGCGGCAGCGCAACAGCAGCTTTCTGACACCTTGGCTGGCGGGTATCTGGGGGCAGGGAATCCTTACTTCTCAAACATGGTAGGGCAGATTCAAGGTGCCATTCAACCGGCGATGGATGCAAAGTTTTCCGGGTCCGGCCGGTATGGGAGCGGAGCACATGAACAAGCCTTAACTTCAGCAATGGCTGATGAAGCGGGAAAATTGGCTTATCAGAATTACGCTGATGAACGCACCAAACAAATGCAAGGCATGATGTTTGCCCCGGAAATGGCGCAACAGGATTATTTTGATATCGCAAAACTGGCGGAAGTAGGTGGACAGAAAGAAGATCAATATCAACGGGCTATTAATGAAGCCATGCAACGGCAGCAGTACAATCAGATGGAACCATGGCAGCGACTTGGTTTGTATGGTGATGCAATTAAGGGTGGTTATGGTGGAACCTCGACATCATGGGGCAATTCTACCCAGATGATGCCGCAGTCGGGGACTTCACTAGGTGCCGGTTTGCTGGGTGGGGCATCTGGGATTGGTGGTCTACTGATGGGTCTTGGTTCGTTAGGGATATTCTAAGAGAGGTTAACGTAATGGGTCTATTGGATGGACTGTTCAGCCCGGACGATCAGTTAGGACTGCTGGCCGATTTACTTAAACGGCAACAGCCCGGATATGTGCCTCCTGGGATGATACAGGGGGTGCAGATTCAGCCTCAACCTCAGCAGCAAGCCTTGCCGGTGTCCCCGGAGATTCAGGGCAATGCACCTACGCCTCCCCCGATGCAGCCGCAAATGCCAAGGGAAGTTCCTCCTCCCAATGATGCGATCTTGCCAGAAGATGTGCCTCCCCCCGCACCAGGAGTAGGTTTGATTGATCCCAATACAATGGCATTACCTACCAAAAACCAAGGATTATTAGGGGATTTTCAAGGAAAATGGGGAAAGGAAATAGATCAATTTACGCCAAGCACCGCAACCCCATTTGTATCTGCTACTCCTTCTGAGCCTATATCGATGCAGGCACCTACCAGGGTCATGCCTGTTTTACCTGAAAAGAAAGGTGCAGTATCCAAGTGGATGGAAAGTGACACCATGCCCTTGTCCCTGGCCTTGATGCAAGCGGGTGCAGGATTGCTTACCCCTACACATGGTAAAAGTTTTACTGCGGGGTTAGCCCAAGGTTTAGGCGGTTTCTCACAGGGCTTGTTGTCCGGGGCGCAGATGCAAGGATTGAACCGGAAGAAAGAGATGGAAGCGATCAAACTCCAGAATCAGGCTCTACTATTACAGCAAAAATTGGGAGGGGAAGAACCTAAGAAAGTAATGATTGATGGTGAGCCATTTTTGACCTACAAAAACACCATAAAATCTCTGACCAAAGATGAATATAAGCATGGAAAAGCGGTTCAAACTGTTGATGGTAATGGAAATGTAACTTGGGAAGTATTAAAACCTGGTGAAAAAAAGGCTGCTTTTGTAAAACCTGAAAGATTAACCAATCAGGAACGATTTATCCAAGAAAAAGTTGATGCTGGTATGTCAAGAGACGAAGCCACAAAAATGTATTACAGCCTTACTCATGCACCTGATAGCGGAAAAAGCCGTGGGGCAAAGTGGTTTACCAGTCCAGAGACAGGAGAATTTAAATCTTTTGCTTATGGTGAATCTCCTCCTCCTGGTTGGAAACCTGTTTATGCCGAAAAACCGATGGATGTTCCTAAATGGGCTATTGATCAATCCACGAATAGTCTTAAAAATACTTATGAATTTAAGACTGCATCTCCGCAAGAACAAGAAATAATGCTTATGCAAAGAGCGCAATCTCTAATGGGACAAAAAGAACAATTAAGAGGTGGTGGAAAAGTACAAAAAACTAAGGAAGAATCTAATAAACAATTAGGTGAAATGCCTCCAGCAGAACAGTATCCTAATAGAAAAATAACGGATACTGTTACAAAGAAAAGATACCAGAGTATCAATGGACAATGGCAGGAGATTCAATAAATGGCATTTGTCTTAGAACCAGAAGATGACCTTCAAGCTGGCATTGTAATTCCTGGTGATCCTGCCAAGAATATTTCTGTGCGTCAAAACAATGCCTTCAACCTGAAACACGTGGGTCAGGAAGGGTCTTTGGGAGCAGGCACTAAGGGGTTTGCCATTTTTCCAGATGTTGAGACAGGAATAAATGCTGGCATTAACCAGTTGAAACTTGACCAAAGCCGGGGGTTATCATTAGGTCAGTTTGCTGAAAAATATGCACCAGCTTATGAAAATCCCACTTGGGCAAGCGATGTTTCTAATGCTTTAGGGGTATCTCTTGATACTCCTTTACATCAGGTCCCATTAGACCAGCTTGCCCGGGTTGTCGCTAAGAGAGAATCAAGCACCGTTCTGCCGGCTGGATTTGAAAGGCAGATGCAAGTTAGGGGTGGAAATGCACCACAGAATAGATTCGTTTTTAATGATGAAGGCGCTGCACCTACACAAAACCAAGGACGATATATTTTAGAAGGAGAATCTCAGCAATCCCAAGGCAAATCTAAGATAATAGCCCCAATAGACCCCGGTTTCCTGAAACCCATCAAGGAGGGGTTAGGGGAAGTGGGGGCGGCAGCTAAGGACTTGATTACTCCTTCCCCTCAGTCAGTGATGACACCACAAGGTCAACAGCAGCCGTGGGCAGGAATACCACGGGAAGCTATGAAGGTTTTGTCTGGGGTCAGCGCCAAGCCGTTAACACAAGGTTGGGGGGAAGCTCTTAAAATTGCATATCCTGATCTTGAAACCGCTGCAATGGCTGGTGCACCAGAAGCAGGATACATTGAGCCTATTGGCACAGCGGTTGGAAAAATCATTGATGCCCCATTTGTTCCCTTGCGGAAGGGTCTTGAACTGTTTCATCAATATATGATTGAACCCCATCGGGAACGGACTTTAAAAGAATGGTCCGAAGCTCTCCAGAGTGGGGTTATGGAAGGTCCTGGGGCGGGCGCACCTGAAGCGTTTGCCCCGATGCCCAGCAAAGAAGTCTTTGTTCCCGCGATGGAAGCAGGTTTGGCTCCGGCCTACCTAAAGTTGATTGGCAATGGTGTAGGTCTGTTGAACCAGGTAGGGAAGGAAGCCTTCTGGAAATATGCCCCAGATATTTTCTTTAAACCAGGGGCCAAGGGTGGCTTACCTGTACCACTTCATCCTGAAGAAATCCAGAAGAGTCTTGCAGGCATGAGTGCCGCAGAACAGGCGGAGATGGCTCGGAAGTATCCTCAATTCCGGGACGTGATGACCGAAATGCGGATTGTACCGGAAGAAGTTCGCCCTGTAACACCAGGAGAAGGGCCAGCGCGTGTGGGTGCGAGTGCCCTCCCTGAAAGGACAATAACCCCTGGTCCAGAGGTTCCTGAGCCTTCTGTAACAGCAGTTATCCCCGAACCCAAGGCAACGGCTCCGGTTGTGCCAGAGAAGCCTATAGGGGTCTCCCCAGAGCCTCAAAAAGCCCCGGTTGAGGGAACTATTAGAGAAAATCTAACAGTTGCCCCAGATGTTGCAAAATCTGCAACAACTGAACTTGCCCCCGACCTCAAGGCCGCCGAGAAGGTCGGGGGGGTATTCCAGACAGCCGATGTTCGGGGCAATCCGGTTGAACAGGAATTTATCAGGGAACCTAAAGGGGTAGAGTTAAAAAACCCAAGTGCAATCAATAACATTTCTAAAATACCAGACAGGGAAGGTTGGGAGAAAGTTTATAAGCCCTACGGGGAACAGGGGAAAGGCTATTACTATTCAAGGCCAGTAGAGAAACCCCAGCCCCTCACCCCCGAAGTGGAGGCCGCAAGACAGCGTGGAGAAGTTTTCAAAGACGACAAAGGATGGTGGAGAATTGAGGGCAGCAGTGCCAAGCATAGTTCTCAGGCAGCGGCAGAAAAAACTGCCAGTGTTCTTGAAAAGTGGAAAGTTCCTGAATCGGAAAAGGGGCAAATAGGGGTTGGAGAAAGTATTCAAGAAAAAGCTAGGGTTGCTCAGACTCCAGAAGCGAAAGCTGTAGAAAAAACCTACGAAGATGCTGAAACTCAACTTAAAGAACTGAAGTCTATGAAATTAAAAAGAGTGTGGGATAGACTAAAGGTTCTCACTACAGATACATCTTCCAATATAAAGAAAGATTTAATTACAATGGCCGGAACACAGGGAAAAGAAGCGGTCATGCGTCACGATTTAGCCCGTGGTGCTTCTTCTAAGGCACAAGCTATTGTTGAAGAAAATATTAATCGTATCTACAAAGGACTTGATAAGCATGAAGAAGTTATTTTAAACAGGGCCCTACGTGCTAACAGGGATGTCACAATTTTAGACTATAAGCCGGACCATATGATTACTGGTGGGTATACTAAAGAAAAGCTACAAAAATACTTAGATGATGTTCCTCCTAAAGTAATGGAAAGAGTTAGAGAGTATTCTAAGGCAATGGAAGATAATCTAATTAACATGAAAGATGCTGGATTACTTAATGAGAAGCAATATAATGAGTTAAAAAGCAAAGGTGATTATTTAAAAACTAATTATATTCAACATATGGACCCAGACAGGACGAGTTTTACGACAGGTGGAAAGAAAATCACTGTGCCCGATTCTGGAATTAAGAAACTGGGTTCAGGTTCAGAACAGGCAGCAGAAATGAATTCTCGTTTATTAATGGCCGAAGTTGTTGGGCGTACACAAGCCAGAATATTTAAGAATAAAGCAAATGAAGCATTATACCAGTACGTGAAAGACAATCCTGATAATCCTTTCGGAATCAAAGAAGCAAAAATTTATAAAAAAACAAAGGGGAAGATTAAGCCTGAAGAAGAAATGGCCTGGGAAGACGTGCCAGCCGATTATGATATGACAGAAGTTAAACCAGAATCCAAAGTTTCTTATCGATGGGATGTTCCTGCGAATCATACAGAAGTATCGGTTATGCAGGATGGCAAAAGAATCAGAATGGTCATGCCTGATAAATATGCTCGTGAATGGGTACAATCAGACCCCATGATATCTTCTGTAGCAACTAATATTATAGGGTGGGCATCAGGTAGTAAAATCCTGAAAACTTATGCTACTGGTCTCAATCCTGGGTTTGCACTTACTAATTTGCCCAGGGATATTGCTCATATTTGGTTGGTGACTGGAGAATATTCAAAGTTTTCTCCTAAGTTTTTAGGACAGATGGGAACAGATTTAAAAGATGTTTGGCAGGATACTATTTCCAGAAAGGGAAGATACAAAGATTATATTGATGAAGGTGGAGGCATGAATTTTCTTACCCAACAAGGTCAATTAAAGTTGGGTGGCAATGAGACACTTAGAAATTTGCAAAAATGGTTAGGATGGATAGGGGAGACTTCAGAAATATGGACACGTCTCGCAGTTCGAGAGCGGGCTATTAAGAATGGGGCAACCCCTGAAGAAGCCACTGCCACTGCCCGGGGATATTTGGATTTTGCCCAGGGAGGGTCTTTTATTAAAGCAGCCGATTCTGCTATTCCGTACCTTAATGCTTCGATTCAGGGTACACGTATGCTGATAAATTCTGCTCATAAAGACCCGGCTACCTTTATGTGGAAAGTAGCACAGGTAGGAGCTTTGGCTACTGGACTTTATATTGCCAATACTTCAATCAATAAAGACACTTGGGACCAAATACCTGAGAAAGAGAAGGTAACAAACTGGATTGTCACCACCCCGCTATCATATCAAGACAAAGATGGTAATAAAAAATATTTGTATTTCAGGATAGCCAAGGACCAGGGACAAAGAATTTTTGCTTCTTTATTTGAAGGATTAATGGGTGGTGCTATGGGGCATAAAGTAGATGCTACTCAAATAAGGTCAGCCATTGCTGATTTCCTACCGATAGTACCTACAGAGAAATTGCCTCCTGCTTTTATGGCAATGCTTGGATATGCTTCCAATAAAGATTTCTGGCGTAATCAGGAAGTATGGAGAGGGCCGAAAGTTGAAGACAGGATGGAATATAACAAATTCACCCATCCTGCTTTAAAAACAGTGGGTGAATACACTAATCTATCTCCCGAAAGATTGGGGTATGCCTTGAGTCAATTTGTTCCCCCAAGCAATACTTATGTTTCATTGGTGAGTGGTGGTCTTAGAAAAATGATGGAAGATTTACCAGAAAAGGACAAAAAAAGGACTACTGAAGAAATTATCCAACAGTTTCCAATGGTTAATAAGATTATGAGGTCAACTGATCCTTATGAGAAATATAAGAAACCCATCGAAAAAGCCAAAATTGATGAAAATACCCGCAGATATGAACAAAGATTGGAAGTAGAGAGAATTGTTGACGACAATGCAGTAAAGCCAAAACAAGAAAGGCAGGCTCCCATAAATGAATATCTTAAAAAACAAAAGCCAGAAGACCGGAACAGGTTACAGAAAGAATTTAGAGATATGCAGGCTTATGAGGGAATACCCGACAGAAGGTGGTGGCTAAATTTACGGCACATGCCTGCTGAAAGCAGGGCTGTAGTTTATTTTGATCGGATCAAAGAAATGCCAGGAGAAGAAAGAAAACCTTTTGAGAAACAAGCAATGAAATTACCTGGAATTTATAGCGATGCTTTTGCAGAAAAGCTCTATCGTCTGAAGAAGGGTTTTAAAAAATAAACATTTAACTATCCCCCTAACGGGAGGTTTTATGGATGACCCCGAAAGTATTAGGCGAAATCGAATATGTTACCGCCTTCAGGTTTCCCATATCTCCTTCCAAAGAGGAATTACTGGAGATCATGGATAGGTGTATAAGTTACGTGGGCATGACTATTCATGGCGAACCTGATGTTAGGGTGTTTCCTGACGAAAAAGGAAAGGGTGGTGTCGGTTTTCAAGTTTACCGGGCGCTTACTGAATCGTATCTGGTAGGCGGGACTTGGGACAATTTGAAACAAATGAGACTGCTTTTGTCATCTTGTGAACCTTATGATCGGATTGAGTTAGGCAAGTTTTTGATGAATTTATGCCGAGTGAAACCGGATAAGTTTAAGGCGTTTGATTTTTAGGAGATTCTAAATATGTCTGCTATTTCCACATGGTCGGAAACTGCCGCCAGCAACAACGCTGCGCCTCCTGACGGAGCCCCGGAAGGCCAATCGCCCTCTACGGTTAACGATTGTATGCGAGAGATGATGTCGGCCATCCGCAAATGGTACGACTCTGGCGGTTGGAACCCTTGGGGTCATACAACTACCTACGCCTCTGGAACGTCCTTCACGGTAGCTACGGACGTAACCCTTGTCTATAGTGCTTCCCGGCGCGTAAAGGCGGTAGGAGCGGTCACAGGGACCATCTACGGCACAATTACGAGCAGTACTTACGGTGCCCCGAATACGACCGTGAATGTTACCTGGGACAGCGGGGCGCTGGTGAATGAAGCCCTGACCATTAGCCTATCCTTTTTGGAAGCCAACGGCACTAACGGGGTGACAGCAGGGGCGCAGACCTGGACGGGGGTTAAAACCTTTGCTTCTATCCCTATCGGCCCGGCAGCAGACCCCACGACCGATAATCAGTTTACCCGCAAGGCTTATGTCATTCCTCTGGCGCAGAAAGCGGCGGCTTCCGGGGTGGCAAGCCTTAATGCTTCGACAAAGGTAGTGGAAGACCCGGCTAATGCCACAGCAACCCCTACAGCTTCCAAAATTCCTATTGCTGGTTCTGGGGGTAAACTTTATGGCTGGATAGATTCTTACGTGCAACTCCAGGACCAGAAGGTTGCCAACACGGCTGGCGGTGACTTTACTTCAGGGGCATGGCGCACCAGAACCTTAAACACAGAGGTAAAAGACGCTGATGCTGTCTGTAGCCTGGCAGCAAACCAATTTACCCTTTTGGCAGGGACATACCGGATTCAAGCTAGAGCCGCTGCCTCAAGCTGTAATGGTCATAAATTAAGACTTTATAACATAACAGATGCAGCAGTAGTGGCTAATCTCCTGGGAGAATCAGGGTATGCGGGGGCGGCTAACAACAACTACGCGCAGTTAAATGGGGAATTTGTCATAGCAGGAACCAAGACCTTTGAATTACAGCACCGATGTTCCTTAACGCAGAATTTTAGTGGTATGGGCGTAGCAACTAACATCGGTGAAACTGAAGTCTACTCGGATGTGCAACTATGGAAAGTAGCTTAGAAGGTGTCTGGTGGGCGTATTGTGAGAGGGTTAACCTCAAAGAAAAGGCAAGAGAAGGGAATGATAAGAGGATGACTGTCAAATGCGGATGTGGTGCTTTGAATCTGGGGTACGTGCCGAAAAAGGGAAAGTATTACTTCTCTAATTGCGGCCACGAAATAGGGTATATTCCATATATTACTGATAATTTAAAGGAGAATCAACATGGCGACCATGACCGCATTTGAGATGAAACCGGATGTCTTCAAGAACCGGAATACTTTGACCATCCCTGCCCCGGCTTATGTCAATGCTCAGGTATTGGCAGCTAATACGGTTGAATCTCACACGGTGCCTACGGGGGCCAAATTCGTAATTTTTTCAGCCACTAATATTTTCTATGCTGATTTTATCGGGGGCACAGCGGCGGTTCCGGCGGCAGATGTGACCAACGGGACAGCCCCCTTCTTGAACCCTGCGGCTGTGTTTATCCAAGGCGTGTCAGCTATCAGCCTAATCTCCCCTGCGGCCTGTGTTGTCACTATGGCCTTTTACGTTTAACGGAGAAGAAAATGAACAATCCCTTTACCAATGCACCCTTAGCGGACTGGACCAATATCAACAGCAAACCGGAAATTACGGTAGGGGATGCTGGCTACACTACGCTTGCTGCCACCATTACTGCCCTTGGTTCCACCCCTTGCAATGTCATTGTCAAAGACACACAGGTTGGGGGAGGGCTGACCATCCCCTCTACCATGGCCCTGAAAGTCCTCAAAGGCGCAAACATCACCATCGCCACCGGCACCACCCTCACCATAAACGGCCCCTTCGAGGCGGGGCTATATCAAACATTTACCCGTAGTGGTAGTGGCGGGGTGGTTTTTGGTGCAGGAGCGGTTAAAGAGATTTATTCGGAGTGGTGGGGAGCCAAGGGCGATAATGGTACTACAGATAATTCTATAGCTGTTAAGGCAGCCGGGGATGCTGCTATTGAATGTGGAGCGCCTTTGGTTTTTTCGAACGGTATTTATAAAATAAACACTCAATGTAAATGGGGCAATACTGCTGCACAAACTGGCAATTTTATCAATATTAAAGGCAAGGGTTATGTAAGGATTTATACAACCAGCACCAACATTGACGGAATATTCTGTTTTGAAGGTCCACATCCTGAGGTTGATGGAGCAGGAAATAGGCATAATGGGAGAGTATTGCTTGAAAACATAGAATTTTATGGGGCTTTAAATACCTCTAAAGGCTTAAAATTCTATGGTATCCAGGGAACCACCGTAAGAGATTGCAAGTTGCTTAATTTTGGGTATGGATCGTGGAGTAGCAACCATGACATTGCTACTTGGGATCGGTGTTATATCTCTGGTAATATCTATGGTATTATATTAGACGATAGCAATAGTTCCCTCACCACGTCAGGAAGTGGCAATACATGGAATATAGTCAATTGCTTGATTGATAGCAACTCAGGAATTGGGATTGATTACTATGGTGGCCTTGGGGCCAATTTTAAAAATAACAACTTTGTGGAAAATGGTTGTGGCATTCGATATGGCTACCATGCTTCTGTTGCAGCAGTTGCTACTTCTACGACAATAAGTGGCAACTACTTTGAAGACTTAACCAATGGTGTTGGGGCTGGAGGTATGATAATCTCTGGTGGCGGGGTAGGTATCGCCCGCCATGGATTGATTGAAGACAATATCGTCCTGGCTGCTTCTGGTGGTTTGGTTTTTAAGTTTGGTAACTGTGACACAGAAACGGTTTGTCGAAATAATAATGTTGCTGGAACCGCTGGTAACACAGCATGGTCCTATTACGAATTTGCCGGTTCCGCATCTAAACCAGAAATAAGTTACGGTTCTGGGAGAGTATTCACAAGCAATTTTCCTTTTACTCCATTGGCTTCTGCTAGTCTGCCCCAAAGAGTAGCAAGGATTTATTTGGGAAGAACAGCTACTAATTTTCGGGCTGTGGAGTTCAATGTCGATACTGATAAAGCCTATACCACCAATGGGGTTTATATCATTGCTCCGGGCATTGTACCCGTAGATATTCAAGGTCTTTCAAAGGCCGCTGCTTGTGTTGTTACTTGGAATAACCATGGGCTAAAGACAGGAGACCATGTTTATTTTACTGGGATCACTCAGGCCGACTGGAGTAATCTCAACAACGCCAACGACTATTCACTCGTCACTTATATTAATTCCAATACCTTTTCTGTCCCTCTAGACACTTCCGGTTATGCTGCTGCCTATGATCCAGGAACCGATCCTGGGAAAATAGCCAGATATTACTATCATGTTTATTTGGATAATGTAGCTGCCGAAGGAGCGCTATCTATTCTTGCTGCTTTTAACACCATCTTTACTACGGGGTCGGGTCTTGAATCTGCTGGATTAGTAAAAAAGACTTTGGGAACAAATTATGTTGATATAATTCAACTACGAGAATTTGGAACTCCTGGAGGCTTGCCTGCTTCGGCTACTGTGTCGGCGGCTTTTGAAGTTTGGTGATGTAATCTCAACCCTCAGCAATGTTTGGCATTTAAATAGAACGGAGCGGAGATTATGGAATGACACCACAAAGCCATCTTCCTAACACTGACCCTTTCACGTTGACAGCCTGTGGTGGCATACTGGCTGCGGTTGTGGAGAAGGTGCCTCACAAGATACTTCTCACGATTGCTGGGGCTATTATCTCTGTCTTGATGTATTGGGGCTTTAACACAACTCTGGATCGCCTAAAGCGAATAGAGGATAAACAAGACGTGGCTCGGGTGGAATTAAAAACTGAGACTGACAGGATATATGCCCGAGATGCGGCCCAAGACCTCTGTATCACCACTCTAACTGAACGGCAGAATGTGGTCATTAAGACCATAGAGGAATTGAAGGGCAAGCATAACGGGCCGAGCAAATGACCATCTCCTGCCAAGCTACTGGCCAGCAGCGACCTCACCAGCAATGCCTGGAGATTCAGGGGACAGTGAAGATGGGCGGGGCATGTGAGGGGTGCCCCGACTTTATTATCAGAAAAGGGCCGGAAACGAACATAAGAAAAACCGTATTATTGCCAACGATAATAAACACTTGTTTGGAAATGAAAGGGAAATAAGGGAGGGAATAAAAAATGCAATATGAAGTCAGGGACCATCTATTGTTTGTGGATGGTCAGCAAGTGGAATACCGGGAGTCCCCAAACCATAGTGGAGAAATGAATCCTTCTCTGGTAGTTATCCATTATACCGGAGATAACAGTATGGAAGGGGCTGTGTCTTGGCTTTGTGCAGAACAATCTGGAGTTTCTGCCCATCTGGTGATTGGCAAGGACGGGACCATTTGTCAACTCCTTCCCTTCAATATTATCGGCTGGCACGCCGGTAAATCAGAATACAACGGTCGGTCCAACGTCAATAGTTTCTCGATTGGGATTGAGAATGTCGGGATTGGTGATTTTTTCCCGCCAGAACAGATGGAAGCAAACAGAGCAGTCATAGCTGCTTTATTTAAATTTTACCCAATCATTGAGAATGTGGTAGGTCATTCAGATGTGGCCCCTCATAGAAAGGTTGATCCAGGACCAAATTACGATTGGGATAAGGTCACAGTATGAATTTATTCCACCGGCGCAAAATTATAGAATTATTCATTGACCCCAGCAGTGGGCGCTTGTCCATGTCCAGGACCTTGCTTCCTTGGTTTATGCTATTAGATGCGGCCTGGGTTTATGCAGCAGTCAGGGGGTGGCCCCCCAAGGAGGCTCTTGGGCCTGTGAGTTCCATGTTAGGGGTATGCACAGGAGCTATCTGTGGAGTCTATGGTTTAAGCACTGTCAAGAGCGCCTTTACTTCTTTCTTTGCATCCAAGACTGAAGGAGAATCTACCATTCCTATTAGAAAACCTAACCCAGAAGGAGCATAAGATGTTTGCATGGCTATTGGGTTCAGCGATAGGCCGGATAATATCAGCAGTTATTGGAACCTTTGTCCTTTGCTCTATCCTTTATGGTGGGTGTCAGATTAAAGCCTGCATTGCCCATAAGGAAGAAGTGAAAGCCAAGGCTGCTGAAAAGGCATTGAAAATCTACCAAAACGACCAAAAAGCTAAAGAAATCATAGAGGGGATGACCGATGAAGAACTTGTTAATTTTGCTAGGACTGGTATTTTGCCTAAGCGGTTGCAGCCATAACATTGAGTTTGTTAAACCTCCTCTTCAAGACCCACCCCTGTTGGAGAGTGTAAAGGTGGAACCGAACGGAAGGTTTTCTATGGACCGTCATGACTTTGAACATACCATGATATTTTTCCAGCATGTTAGGAATGTCAAGGCGGCATGGCAGTAGTATTATCTTTTCCCAACTCTGAAGGCGGATTTGGCGAGGGTTGGGGGTTAGCAACACTTTATAATCAGTGCTATAATTATCGCAGTAAACATCAAGTCACTCCAAGGAAAGTTGTCCATCTCACCCTCCATCCTGCCTTGTGGCAGGGGTTAGATCACTTTGACCCATTCTCTCCGGGCTTTCTCTGTCCACCCTGAACCATCTTTCCAGAACTCCTCATGGCGCATCCTATCCCAATATTCAGCACAGATAGGACACCCTGAATCTGGATGGCAGGGCTTTTCGCAGGACTGTTCTGCTAACAAATGTTCATCGTTAGGGTATCCCATCACCCTTCCTCCTCCCGCCCCGCGGCAGCTCAAAAAATATATTTAATAGTGAAAATATGGAATAATAATATATCTTTCAATTAACATTCCAAAAAGTATCAGAAGAAACCTACACAATAATCCAGGCCATACTTTCATTTATTCCTCCTGCCCCGTAGATAGGGTGACTACTATTACCATTTGCCTGTTAAGTATTCTAAACAAGAATTGCACGCCAGGTCGGGTGTGTTCATTCCAGCAAGAACCAGAGCCACAATATCCTTGATTTCGTCTCCGCAATGGGGACACAAAATATTCATTTATGCTCCTGCCGCTATTGCTTTTAGGACGGCTTGATAAATTAATAGGGTCCAGGGAAAAAATCTTTATCTCTGGATTCTATATGGTTATTCGATTCTTTACCCCCTCCGCCCAAGGTCACCAGGACGGCTGCTGCGGCGAGACATGCCTTCTTGAGCCCTCTGATATCCTTGGCAGCTTTTTCAGCAGCTACACAGGCAATCGCAGGGCCATTAGTGGGAACGCAGTATTTCGACCCTTTCACAATTTGGGTCCTGTCCCATTCTGACGCGGCAAGGTAAAACTCTACTTCTCGTCGGTCAAAGATTGCTGCTGCTGCCTCGATTCCTTCATTAAAGACTTCCGCCATTCTCCGGTCCAGTTGGTCAAGATCGTGGGTGGTCATGGGGTCTCCTTGGGGTGAGGGGATAGGGCAGCCTTGAGGCGGCAAAACTCATTGTAAGTAGAAATATCAATTTCAGCGTGAAACAAAACCTCTTCTAAGTCCTCCTTTTGCACTACCACCAACCCCAAGTCCTGGGCGTTGGTGAGGAATCTCTCAAGGTCTGCCAAGTGCCCATTTACGTCAAAATCAACCCGAGAATTGTAGCGGTCGGTTTCCCTCATGTCGTCGATTACAGCAGTGGATTTTCTAAGAAGTTCCATAGCCATTACCACCCTTTCCCTGAGCGCCTGAGCTTCGGCTTGGGAGGCAAGACTGCAACTAGGGCAAAGGCATGGACCACTCAAAAGAATATTGTCACATTGAGTACATTCAGGCATTGAACTCACAACTTTATCTCCTTCCCGGTGGCCCGGGAGATTTCTGGAATAAGTTCTTTGGCCAAATTTTGCCGTTTGCCGGTTTTGATAATGAGTTGTAATTCCTTTAGCTATTTCATTAATAATAGGAAAAGCCCTCTCCAGCAACTCCAGGCATAGGGCTCCTTGATGGAAATTTCCTCGATCTATCCATGACCCACAAACAAAACGAGTAAAACCATCAAGCCGCCTATCCATAAGGTTGCGTCCACACTTTGGACACGTCTCGGTCATTGACTTGGGCTCCTTACTATTTTAGTATGAGGGTTGGCTGGTCCCTCATGTGGACGTACCCAGCATATTACATTTGAGTTCTCGGGCCGTCTTTCGGTTCTGCCATGGGTAAGACTATACATAGCTTGAATTAAAGAGCCGTTGCCGATAGCTAAGGAAACTCCCTCTCCGTTAACTTCGGCATAAGTATTATCAACATACCTACCAGAGACCTTGCCACATTTACAGTGGCGAGCCTCATCTCTATCCAGCTTGAAAATGTCTGAACAGTTGTAACAAAATAGAAGCTTCATACGCTCTCCCTCTAAAGGCCGGTGGGCCTAGTGGGGATATCATTCCATACTATCGTCCCCAACCTTGGCATTGGCTTCTTTCACGATCTCTTGCCAATAGCGGTCTATGGCAATTAAAACAAATTGCCCCATAAGGTCATTTTTGATTTTCTTGGTCAGGAATCTATGGCTGAATTGGTTGTGAAATTCCACGGTCATAAGAGGAACTTTCTCGTGTTCATCCATGCCAAAGGCTCTCATCTTACCACTTTCTAACTCAACCCAATTAACCTTATCGGTTATCATTTTCACTCCCCTCCCTGCCTTGTGCGCCCTTGCGGGTGCGGGTTAAAAGTCCCTCAGCCACTACGCTGATCTGTTCCCGGGCCTGGCGCGGGGTGAGGAGGTGGATCATGGTTTAAAACCACCCATACCATAAATCCCACATTTCCCGATCCCGGTAGGGGGCTTCCACCTCGCCCCCGTAGGTCTCCTGGAGTTGGGAACAAACCAGATTCCATAAAACTTCCACGGTTTCTGGGAAGAACTTCGGACAGTCTGGATTGTCCCATTCACCACGAAAAAAACAGATGCCATTCCCGGCCAGGCCCGCCCCGGCGGCGCAGTTCAGGAAGTCGCATTTGGGACTCTCGCCCAGGGGCATGAGGGTCATTAAACGATCCCCGCCCGGCGCAGGCGGTCGGGGCCGATCATGGCGGGGAGGTTCATGGGGTTATGAACCGCCGTCATTGAAATCATAGGTGATTAACCAGAAGAGCCACCCGAGCCAAAAACATTTATGTTTGTTTGTCCACGAAAAGGCAACAAACGGAAGGATGTAAACGCCTTCGCTGTCAACCTCGAAAGTACAGTTATGCCAAGCCATAAATCCTCTCCTTCAAGTTCCCCGGCCCCCGGGGGTAGCCCGGGGCCAGGGGTTAGGAGTTCAAAGTCCCTGGGGGCAGGGTTGGTTCCTGCCTGGGAATTAGCTGGATATCTGCCGTGGCCGCTCACGCACACAGCCTCCATTACGATGCGCCGTATCGCCCCAGGGGGCTAATCCTACTTCTCCTTCTTCACTTCCTTGACCACCAGCCGGGTAATGGTGCCCTCTTCCAAGGTGGTGGCAATGTCATTCATCTTGAGTTTGCCGCCAATGATATCCTTACGGAGAGCGTCCGCTGACCCATAGGCGAATGGTCCATATACTGATTCAGATACAACCTTCACGGTAAAATCGGGCATTTGTCCTACCTCCTCAGTTTAATTATCCCTCATCTAAGGGAAGTTCCTCAACAACAAAATTTTGCTTTCCCCAGATTTTTAGCTGGTCCATATCGCCCTGGTTCCAGTCACCATAGCTTTTCTTCAGGTAATCCTGAGCCGCTGAAATGGATTGGCCGTTCTTCACGAGCCAGGCGGTTGCCTTCTTCTTACGTTCATCCAGGTCTTTTTGGGCCACATCTTCAGCCTCTCCAATCTTGCCAGACATGGCCTCTAAAGTGGTAAATTCAATGTCATCATGGGTGCCCTCTGTGCCCATTTCGTCAGCAGTGTAGGGCATACCCCCCAAATCGTCAGGGAACGCCATTCTGAAGGCTTGGGCGATAGCTACCTTACGAAGCATGGTGCGTGGTTTTGACTTCCAGAGTGATTGCCCGGTATTGTATTCCGGGAACCATGCTTCAATGATGGTGGGCTTATTCCGATCTTTACGCCAAACGGTACAGGTTGCCACCATTGCATCGCCATTACCGATAACCTTGGCTTCCCATCCGTCAACTAATCCTGTACGTTCAGCGCGTTTCAGGTAAACTTCATAACCTGTGATGATGTTGAAGTTAGTGCCATAAGCTACGGCATAAATCTCTCGCTTCAAAGGATTAAGGTTTAAGCTTAAGGCAATGCCGTAGAAAAGACGCTTCTGGGGTTCCGTTAGTTTTGCCCCAGTTCCGAAAAGGTAATCATCAAGGTCTTTTTGTGTTACCTTGGCGACATCTTGGGGTTCAATGACTGACAGGGTTTTTGCTGTGTGTTCGCCCATATTTCCTCCTATGAAACTAACTTTTTGAGTTTGTGGATTGCCAGCAGATGTTCAAATACTTCCCATGCTTCGGTTAATTTATGCCAAAAATGATAGTGAAATGATCCATCTTCCTTTCCGACTTGCAAGAGGGCCAAGCCTTCAAGGGGGTATTCCGGTTTCCAGGGTCGCCATTCTCCATCAATAAATTCCCGGTCAGCATTATCCCAGAGCCAACCATAAGCGGCTATTTGGATTTTATGGTTAGCGTACACCCCTTTGCTGGTCTTGAGGTCAGCCAGGGTTGGACGACCAATAACCGCCGCCAAATCCATTGTGCCTCCAAAATCATAGAGGTCACTAACAAGGCTAACCTCAGTGCGCAGGGGTTTAAATTGAGACATTTCTTTCCAGTGCATCCAGCCTAACACGGCATTAGATACTTGATCCTCAAATTCAGGAGGAACAGGAGGTAAGGGTTTGCCATGAATGTCGGCTTCCACGTAAGAATGGACTAACGTGCCTATATCACACGCCGTCTGGCTCGTATCCCGGAAGTTTTTTCCCTGTATCCCCTGGTCCCATGCCCAGTATAAAAGTGCATCTGTGGACCATCCTAAATTTCCCAAAACCGTTGTGACTCCAGGTATTCTCTTCCCTGCGCTGTTCTTGTATCTGATCGTAGGCATCTTCCTCTCCCTCACTTAATTCAGGATAATCCAACCAATCTCGGTAGTTAATAGGTTTCATCCCTCTACCTCCAAATCAGCCAAGCCGCCCAGACCGGCAAGGCCATACCGAAGAAGATTTCCATTATTGATTCCCTTCAGCTTTGGCAAGGGCTTCCCGGCTTGCGGACAAATAGCGCCAACTTTCGCCAATTTCTAATTTAGATACACATGAACGGTTTATGTTGAATTTATGGGCAACTTGTTCTTGAGAATACCCCATAGATCGAAGTTTTTTAATTTCTAAAATCTTTTCAGGAGTTAACTTGGATTGACCATTTCTTTCTCCAATAGCAAAAGTGCCATGAAATATTGCATCTGCTGCATTTTCCTGTTGGGTCCCCCATTTTAAATTACAATCATGGTTTCTTTTCTTATTACCGTCTAAGTGTCGGCATTGCATCTTAGGGGGCCGAGGCCCGACAAAGGATGTAAGGACAAGTGTGTGGATTTTACGGCAATATGGTTTCCCCTCTTTTCGTAACGTGACTTGATAATAACCTTGGGTACTAACGCTCTGTTTAAGTATCCTTTGTGCCTTAGAAGCTATTGTTACCCTTTTACCGCAGATAACCCAGAATGAACGCACCCGCCCCCAATTAGACACTTCGTATCCAAGAAAATCTGGTATTTGTTTCCAAATCTCATTCATGGTTTTTCTCCAAATACGCTTTTCCGGCGGGGGTGATGGTAGCAGTATCGAAATAGCCTATTTTGTCATAGGTGGGTTTCAATAATTTGTATTGGATTAGTAACCTCATGGTGGTAAGATTGGCCCTGCCTTTAGGCAATGACCAATAGGGATTAGGCTGAAAACTTCCCATTGACCGCATGTAATAGGCCACCGCCCCTTCTTCCGCCAGCGCCTTCAAAACCCGAATTTGTGCGGGTGATAGCTTTTTCATTGCTGGCCCCTCGCCTTGGCTTGTTCCTGGTGATACTCCGTATGGTGTTCCTTGCATAGCCATCTTACCTTTAACGGTTCATAATAATCTTCATGGTGTGCTTCAGAATTGACTTTTCCGCAAACCTCACAGGGCATCCTTTCTATCCTTCCTGAACGTATTGCTTTGTTTGTAATCCATCGGGCTAAATGTCTATGACGTAAGTTTTCGTCACGTCGATAATTCCTTGCATTTTCATTGCGCCGTTCTCTGTTATTTGGATTGGCAAAATATTTTTCCCTATATTGCCTAAACCATTCACGACTACATCTTGTGCTTTTTACAGGATTCCCGTCTGCTTTTCTTTTTGCCCGGTATTTTTTGTCTTCAATCCTAGAACATGGACGACAAATATAGTTGCTTTTTCTAATTTGCCCTTCGGTGGGAACATAAAGAGTTTTGCATTTTCGGCACACTTTTTCCATTTCGTTTCCCCCTGACCTGTCTAATAGTACTAAAAGCAAGGGGGTTTGTCAAATGAAATTCACTTTTTTCTCTAACCTCCCCGGGCTCTCTTGAGGGCTTCTTTGGCTTGATCCCGATATTTATTAGGAATTGCCGACATGCTGTTTAGAATGGCCTCCAGCGCCGCCAGCAGGCTTTCATGGCTGTTGCAGGCCCGGACAATGAACTCTGCGTTGGCTAAAGCATTTTTTGGATAATCTGAACTATCGAACCCTGTCCATTTGATAACCTCTTTATTATTCTTATAAATACTGATAAACCCATTTTTATTAAAGAGATCCCATGGTACTGGCGTCGCTTGCGCCTTTAAGTTCGTTACATTTTCTGTCAAGCCCGGCGTATGCTCACCCATCACTCCCCTCCCCCTGCTCTCTAGTGCCCTACGAACCATAAGAAAAGCCTCTCCTGTGGACATCATAGGCTTATTCCCTCCTGCATTACTGATAATTCCAGGACAAACCCTTAGAATAGTCTCCGCTGCATCCAGGGCTTCCACCAGGTCTTTGATTAAGTCGTCTGCCTGTACGTTGTCCTTGATACACTCGTGATACAAACTATGCAGTTCTTCATAATCCTCTGGACCAGGCCCTTTTTCAAGGTTCATCAGGCGTTGCTCAAGGTGGGCAATTTGGGCTTCGTAGCAGGCTGGAGTCCGGTTCCCTTGCAGTTTGCCATCCTTAAGAACCGTCATGCAATCAAAAGCTTGGTAGTGCCCTGACTCAAAATCACCATTCTGTACTTCAGGACTTCCACAATACCAGCATTTTTTAAGATCACCCATCCCCATCCTCCCGGTCCAGGAATGATTCAATCATCGGCTGCTATCTTCCATTCGTCGAGGGTAAGACCAAATCCTTCGTAGTTTACCCAGCCAAGATGGTTAATAAAAAATTCATACAGTTCCTTCTTAATTCCTTCGTCTGTTCCTTCTACTTCGTCAAAGTCCACCTGTAAATAGACAAAAACTCGTTCTGCGAATAGGGTTGATTTATCATAGTAATTAAGTTCCCAACTAAGGGTACACTCCACCCGATGAACGCCAGAGGCAGACTGGGGTGATGGGGGCGATTCTGGCTGGAGGGCCATGTTAGTTCTCCTGAATTGACATAGTGAGAATTACGCTTTTCATCTCCCCTTTCTGGAGTTTGTTGGTTTCTTCAGCGGTGTCCTTGCCAAAAAGTTCATGGATTGAATCGCAAAACAATGTTGTCCAGTGGCAATAGCCGTGAGTAGCTTTCACCCCTAAATGGAACACATTAGCATCAAAGTGGTCTCTCCAGATCACTGCATCTGATTTCATTTCTCCCTCCTTAAAATCTCTGTGAAGAGTTTTGACATGGTGGCGGATAGGTTTCTATCTTAGGGAGGATATTTTCTATCCCCACCTTCAGGAACCGGAATATCTTTGTCAATTTTATACATTCTCTCCCTCCCAACCTGATTTTCACTGCCCCGCACTTTTCTATCCTTTCGGGCCACGCTCCTTCAGCTTTTTAGCGCCCCGTCTCTGAGAGGTTAGGGGCAAAGCCTAATTGCCTGGCGGCGGGTGATGCTTGATGTTAGGAACAAGGTATAACACCCAAAGTCTCCTGTCAAGGAAAAAAATCATACCCAGAGGGGTTTGACCAAAGATTTTTTTCTTGCGCCATCCGTCTCCTTTGTGGTATAAGAAAACATGGCTAAAAAACAGAATCGGGACGGCAAGATAAACGTCCAAAAACTTAGAGAACTTAGGAAATCTCAGGGGTGGACACAGGCCCGTTTAGATCAAGAAGCAAGCCTTGGCTATCGGACTACCGCCAATACTGAGGCAGGGAAAAATATATCTGTCGCTACTCTCCGGGCATTTGCTGAGGTTTTTGGTGTCCCTCCGGCTTATTTTTTAGACTAACCGAATCCACCACCCCGGAAGGAGGGGAAGGATGAATGATATGGGCTTAGTCCGTGAGACTCAATTCCTCAAAGCGCAAAACCTCTTGCTTCGTATCGTTAGAATCTGCGATGTGAGCGAACGGATTGAAGGGGATGGGGCATCTCTTGATGAAGAAAAATCTTATGTCTATTGGGGTCTTTATAACGATCAGTATCATTTACTGGAAGATATCAAGACCTTTCTAAAGGAACTGTCATGACTTTTCCATGGCTTGCCTTCTACCTTGGCCTAATTCTTGGCGTTCCCGTCGGCTGGTTTATTTTGGGGATGCTGATTATGGCAAAACGGAATTGGGATAGGGGGGATGGACAATGAAGATTGAAGTAGAAATTACCGAAGAAGAAATTAGGAGCGCAATCGCCCGGAAGGTCAGGGTTGCCATTGCGGATCAGACAAACCAATGGTCAGTTGATGACTATATCGTCAAGGCGGTTAAAAATGCTTGGCAGTCTGCAGCTGATAATCTTGTTCGCGAATGTCTCGCTAACAGTGAAAAACTAAAAGAGAAAATTACGACTGCCATTGAACGCAAGCTGAAATCCCAAATTAACAAGTTGATGAAATAGGGAGGATGGATGACGTTAGCCTTGCTGCTCTGGCTTCAAATATGCTGTAATATTCACGGAGTCGAACCAGAATTTGCCTTAGCCGTGGCCCGATTGGAATCGGGCACTAAAACAGAAACGTTTAGATTGGGGCGGTTAGGCAAGACCAATCTTTACGGACCTATGGGGGTTCGATCCTTTTTTTTGGAGAAGGGAGACGCAAAGGAAGTCATCGAAGTGGGGGTCAAGGCCCTACGGCCCCGGAAAGGCGAACGGACCAAGCGGGACATTTTAAAACGGTATGTGGGCTATCGGGATATTGCTTATGAAAAAGGGGTGCTTGCCATGTATAGCCAGTATAAGCGGAAGGGGGTTTTTAGATGAAATTCTCCATTCTTCTCCCCCCTGTAGGCCAGAAACGGGCGCGATCCAGAGCGTTCAAATCTGGTCACGGCCCAGATGCGAAATATATTGCCACAACTTATAAGGACAAGGGGCAGCGACAGGAAGAAAATAAGCTCCTAACCCTGATGTATGAACATAAGCCCCCTATGCCTCTCCAGGGACCACTTTCTCTCCACATCCAGGCCATGTTCCCAATTCCCAAAAGCAAGCCCTTAAAATGGCGCACAGGGGCCTTAGAAGGCAAAATAAAACCTACTACTAAGCCGGATGCCGACAACTTAGCCAAACATATTCTTGATGTCATGTCCGGGGTATTTTTTGAAGATGACCGGCAGATAGTGTTCCTTTGCGTGCAAAAGAGCTATAGCAACTTGCCCCGTTGGGTAATCGAACTGGAAGAATTTTAGGAGGCGGCGATGAACACGGTTAAGGAAACCGCATGGGAGGCCGGGAGATGAAAAGCTCAGAAGATGTCTTAGGTTTGGACGATAAGATGCCGGAACCATTCGCATCTGCGGCATGGGTAGGGTTCATTAATTTTGCTCTTGGTAAAGACGAAATTCTCCGTAGGTTTGAAAAAGATACAGGGGAACAGCCTTATTCTCCTCCTAAAACTGGCTTAGAAGCTCTGATAGACAAGGCTACTGGCTACGATAAACACCGCCTCAAGTATCTCCGCAATTATATTGTCTGGGTTACTGAAAATCTTTGGGGAGAAAAACCGGAAGAATATTTTTTGATGCTTGAGAAAATGGGTATGGATTTGGGGGAAGAAGCTTCCATCTGCACCCACCAAGACTTTGAAGGGTGCCCAGACGTGCCGGGGGCCGAATGAAAATACTTAAAGGTGGATGGACAACTGCGACCGAAACAGTTAAACCCCGCCGTGTTTACACCTGCACTTCCTGCGGCAAGACAGGCTTTTGGGAT
>Ga0265296_1001259_pt1 | contig 30031 bp, 33 predicted proteins | sample MunlanPumphouse1_FD_189073 | JGI IMG/M metagenome (GOLD analysis project Ga0265296, IMG submission 189073) | Groundwater microbial communities from a municipal landfill in Southern Ontario, Canada - Pumphouse #1 | ecosystem: Environmental > Aquatic > Deep subsurface > Groundwater | place... | reverse complement strand
CCCTCTGCCTGTCCGATTCATCGGACCGCTCTACAGAATTGAGATACAAAAAAAACTCCACCATTTCAGTGGTGGAGCTGGAGGGAATCGAACCCTCTGCCTCCTCGGTGCAAACGAGGCGCTCTAGCCAAGTGAGCTACAGCCCCGAAACGTAAGATTTTTATTCTATAATTTATAATATTTGTACCGAACCATCTACCCTCTTGAACCCTCAACCCGTCCGATGCAATCGGACCGCTCTAGCCAATTGAGACTACGGCCCCAAAATTAACTTTTCTATTTCTTTTTTACTCTTCCACTTTTTAATCTGTAATTCTCTTCTTCTGGCGTCAATTATATCCACAAATTCTTCTGTGTAAACTAACTTCAGCGGACAAATGTACTTCGTAGCCCTCACCTGCCTACCATTATGCTCTTTAAATCTCCTTTCCAAATCATTCGTACTTCCGACATAATACCTTCCATTCTTCTCGCTCTGCAATATGTAAACATAACCCTTCATATTATTCAACCATCTGAACCCTCAACCTGTCCGATGTAATCGGACCGCTCTAGCCAAGTGAGCTACAGCCCCAAGGATTTCAAACGGATAAATTCTACAAAAATGGAATTTTCCTCTAACATCCAGAACATAACAGAGAAGCTTGTGATTGATCTAACACTCGAGCTAAAAGCAAGAATGAAAGACCCTCGATCTTTACCCGGCAGCATTGCTGACAGGCAAAAACCCTCTAAAAAGGGATGGTCCATCCGCAGGTTCTCCTACGGATACCTTGTTACGACTTCACTCCAATCAGTAGTTTCACCTTAGGACCCCTCCGGCATTGCTGACGGATAAAGGTACTTCGGGCGCTCCTACCTTTCATAGTGTGACGGGCGGTGAGTACAAGACCCAGGAACTTATTCACCGCGCCATTGCTGATACGCGGTTACTAGCGATTCCAACTTCATGAAGGCGAGTTGCAGCCTTCAATCCGAACTTCGATCGGCTTTAGGGATTGGCTCCGGATCGCTCCATTGCTGCCCACTGTACCGACCATTGTAGCACCTGTGTAGCCCTAGGCATAAGGGCCATGCTGATTTGACGTCATCCCTACCTTCCTCCGATTTAGAATCGGCAGTCTCCTATGAAAAATACAACATAGGACAAGGGTTGCGCTCGTTTACGGACTTAACCGAACACCTCAAGGCACGAGCTGACGACAACCATGCAGCACCTGTCACCGGGTTCCAAAAGGCACTCCTCTGTTTCCAGAGAATTCCCGGGATGTCAAGCCTAGGTAAGGTTCCTCGCTTATTATCGAATTGAACCAGATGCTCCACCGCTTGTGTGGGTCCCCGTCTATTCCTTTGAGTTTTAAACTTGCGTTCGTACTCCCCAGGCGGGACACTTAATGCGTTAGCGTCGGCACTGAAAGGATCGAGTCCCTCAACACCTAGTGTCCATAGTTTACGGCGTGGACTACCGGGGTATCTAATCCCGTTCGCTCCCCACGCTTTCGTCCATGAGCGTCAGAACATTCCTAGCAAGCTGCCTTCGCTTTTGGTGTTCCTCTGTGTATCTACGGATTTTACCCCTACACACAGAATTCCACTTGCCTTTGAATGTCTCTAGCAAAACAGTTTTGGATGCAGCATCATGGTTGAGCCATAATATTTAACATCCAACTTATTCCGCCGCCTCCGGACGCTTTACGCCCAATAATTCCGGATAACGTTTGCGACCTACGTATTACCGCTGCTGCTGGCACGTAGTTAGCAGTCGCTTATTCCTAGGGTACTTTCAGAGTTATCCCCCCAGAAAAGATCTTTACAACCTTTCGGCCTTCATCAATCACGCGGTGTTGCTCCGTCAGGCTTTCGCCCATTGCGGAAGATTCCCTACTGCTGCCTCCCGTAGGAGTATGGACCGTTTCTCAGTTCCATTGTGGCTGATCATCCTCTCAGACCAGCTACCCATCATCGCCTTGGTAGGCCGTTACCCTACCAACTAGCTAATAGGACGCAGGTTCCTCCCGAACCGAAAAATCTTTACTCTTGCGAGACTATCCGGTATTAGCCCACCTTTCGGTGGGGTATCCCTGAGTTCGGGGCAGATCCCAACGCGTTACTCACCCGTTCGCCGCTGTCCGATAAATCGGACCGCTCGACTTGCATGTATTAGACACACCGCCAACGTTAATCCTGAGCCAGGATCAAACTCTTCGTGTAAAAACGTCGCGAAATCTTAATTAAAAGATTCCGCGAAAGTTTGACCTCGTCATTTTTTAAAAAACAACGAGAAAAATTTTGAATAAACGAAACTTGAATCGCGAAGATTCAAGCCTCACACAAACTTCTCTATTATATTCTAGATGTTAAAGATCGACGCAATAAAAAGCCTAATCGCTTCTAATCGCAACAGGGATTCTATTTAAAGAATACTCCATTGTCAAACGATTTTTTTAAAAGCCTTTTTTCAAAAGCTGGAATTCACCCTAACCATGAAAAACTTCTCCCACCCTTTTTCTTGTCACATCCGTCGGCACAGCAGCATCGGGAGAACCACCAGCATCTTTAATAACAACTAGATCAAGCTCACTAATTGGAACCGAGGCCCTAGACCCTCTTTCACCAGGACTGGGTTCAAAATTGAAACAAATGAGTAGCTCCTGACGCTCGTCAGAATCAAGATATTGCCGAAATCTCAACAAAACCTGTTCCACGATCCCGGAAACAGAAGTCCCATACCCTACCTCCTTCAAACACCTCCCGGGACACTTGCTGCAATCAACATGCAACCCCCCAAGCCTTGCCGTCAAGTTCCATTCCAGCTCATCAGAAGCGCTTGAAAAAACACCTTCAGCAGCTCTTATAGCTTTCAAATAAGTATTGCTAACATCCAATGCCTCAGTTTGACAATTTTTAAGAAACACAGACAGATCACCCCCATCAACCTTTCCACCGGCCTCCCCGACACCATCAGCCTCTTTGACATCAGCACCCTTTTTCATATTTTCATTGTTTAGAGAATAAAACAGGCCAAACTATATCAGCTTACCCACATACGTCAACCCCTTGCAGATGAAACTTCCCTAAAAATATGTTAAAATCCATTAAGAAATTGACCATTTAACAAAAATTATAAAATGAAACACTCTACACATATCAGAGAAAAAGGAAATTCAATCCTAATCCCAACAGTCATCGAGAAAACAGCATTGGGCGAACGCGCGTATGACATATACTCTCGCCTACTAAAAGAACGCATCATCTTTTTGGGATCGGCAATCGACGATGCAGTAGCAAATACAGTCATAGCCCAGCTATTATTTCTCGAAAATGAAAGTTCAACTAAAGACATCACCCTGTATATACACAGCCCTGGCGGACATGTGACAGCAGGTCTCGCTATATACGACACAATGCAATACATCAAACCGGACGTTTCAACTGTATGTTTGGGAATGGCGGCTTCAATGGCAGCTTTACTTTTGGCAGGAGGAGCAAAAGGCAAAAGATTTATTCTCCCGAATGCTGAAGTCATGATTCATCAGCCGCTCGGTGGCACAGAGGGCCAGGCTTCTGATATCAGAATTCACGCCGACCATATTATCAAAACCAAAGACCGCCTGAATGATATCTTGGCCAAACACACAGGCCAAAAACTCGAAAAAATTGAAAAAGACACAGACAGAGATAATTTCCTGCCTGCAGAAGACGCAGTCAAATACGGATTGGTAGATAAAATCGTCAAAAATCGCTAGAAACCGATGTCCTAAGGAACCTCTGAAAAACGATGTAATGCAAGGAAACGAGGAACTCCCGACCGAACCGTACCATCTGGGGTACGGCAAGTAGGGAGCGACGAAGTTGACGAAGCAGAACACGTTTTTCAGAGGTTCCTTAATCGCCATTAGTATCAAACATCGGAGCATTGCTCTTCGCGTATTCAACGGCATATTCGACAATAGAATTTGCAATATCAACCCCGGTTGATGATTCCAAAGCTTTGAATCCCGGATTGGAATTAACTTCCAAAACGACAGGTCCGCTTTTACTCCTTAGAAGATCCACACCGGCATACTCAAGATCCAAAGCCTGAACAGCCCTCAAAGAAATCTCTTTCTCCTCTTCGGTAATTTCAACAGGACTACCTTTCCCACCCAATTCAATATTCGACCTAAACTCTCCCCTTCTCGCACTCCTCATCATCGTGCCAACAACCTTCCCACCTATGACAAAAACACGGATATCTTTCCCTCGCGAATACTTAACGAATTCCTGGATCATATACATATTCGTATTTTCCCAATCCAAAACAGATTTAAGTCCCCTTTTACTCTCAACAATAGTCACACCGGCACCATACGAACCAAACGGAGTTTTCAAAATCACCGGCACACCGCCGACAGCTTCCACAGCCAAATCCAAAAATTTAGAAGATCTGATAATAATAGTCTTCGGAATCGGGATATTATAGTGATCCATCAACTGCATGGACTTCAATTTATTTTTCGCTCTTATAATAGAAGTATAACGATTAAAAACCGGAATCCCCATCATTTCCATCTGTTTAATCATCGAAATATTCAAATCCACATCGCGCAGAATCGACGGACGAGTGATTATTACATCGTACCTGGGAAAAGGCCTCCCATCATATAGTAGTCTGCGAGCAGTCGCGTCATAAACCAGCTGACATCGGCCTGAACGAAATATCCTAGCGGTATGGCCCATCTCTTTCGCAACATTTTTCAAACGAATTTCTTCCGGAGAAGCCTTCTTTGAAATTGCTTTGAACGATAAGATCCCAATTCTCATAACAAAATCTTTTAAAAGTCAAAAACGCCCCACATGGTAATGATTTTTTTTCCTTTTGCAATTGAATTTAAAAATTTCCACCACTTGGGTTATAATATCGACCGTCCATTAAAACCAAAAACTATGACAAAAAAATGCGACAGATGTAAAAAAAATACAGCCTCCGTCTCGTACACAGAGGTTGTAAATAACAAAACAATTCATTTCGATCTTTGCTCGATGTGCGCCAACCAAATCTTGAGCAAAAAAGAACAATTTCTGAATTCATTTTTCAGTCTCGACCCATTCCTAATGCCAAAACTCAGGCTTGTCTCAGTCCCAGCGCCGACCTCGGCACCGGCCGGGAAAACAACCCAGCCAAAACAGGTTGCAAAAAAGCCGACCGCGCAAAAGCCAGTTGCTCAAGTAAACCCAAAAGAAGAACAACTCAAGGAATTAAAAATCCGAATCGACAATCTAAAACAGGAAGAAGGTATCGCCGTGATGCTCCAAGATTACCTAAAAGCCGCTGAAATTAAGAAAAAACGTGATAGACTACAAAAAGAAGCGGAAAAAATAATTAACCAATAATTATGAAAAAAATAAGCAAGATCGCATCGATATTATTGATATCTCTATTCAGCCTCGTTGGTTTCACGGCCTGTTTTGGTGGGTCAACAGACGAAGAAACACCAGTCGATACCACATCACCAGCGTATTCGAAATACGATCATTCAGACTTTTCGGTTATTCACCCAAAAGACTGGGAAATTTTAAGCACTTCGGACTTCCCGTCGAATGTTCCCGCTTCAACCGTCGTAGCTTTCCGCAATAATTTAAAAAACGATATATTCACAGCAAATTTAAACATCTCCCAAGCGAACATCACAGCCGGAACGACTTCAGAGGATTTCGCCCTACAGACACTTAATACGGAGAAATACAACTTGGTAAGCTTCAACGAACTAAGTCGCGAAGCCTACACGCTCGGAGACGAATTAACAGGAGAAAAATCATTCATAGTCACATTCCAAGGACGAAAAACAATCACAGAAAGTCTCGTTGAATTCAAGCAACTTTGCATCGCAAGAAACGGCTACGGAATAATCATCACGGCAGCATCGCTACCCAACGAAGAACAAAGTGTTGTAATGATGCTGGACGAAATGTTAAGATCCTTCACGCTTAAATAAAAACCGTTCAAGGCGCCATGGCCAAGTGGTTAAGGCAGCGGTTTGCAACCCGGCTTTAGACGGGCGAATCTGGATGGCGCAACAAATAAAATGACTAGGTTCCAAGTTTACATCTTAGAAAGTGAAAAAGATCAAAAACATTACACAGGGTATACAAAAGATTTAGAGAGAAGACTGATTGAACATAACGAAGGTAGAGTACAATCAACACGTAATAGACGTCCTTTAAAACTGATATATACTGAGACATTCTCTTCTTCAGTCGAAGCAAGAAAAAAAGAAAAATTTTTCAAAACTCGACAGGGAAGAAGGGAGCTAAAAAAAAATACTTGAAAATAAGCAGGACTAAGGCGCCATGGCCAAGTGGTTAAGGCAGCGGTTTGCAAAACCGTTATTCTCCAGTTCGAATCTGGATGGCGCCTCCAAAAAATTACAATTTATTGCCGCTCAGCGATTTGCAACCCGGCCTTCAGACGGGCGAATCTGGATGGCGCCTCCAACAGCCCGGCCTTCAGACGGGCACTCCTAATACATTAACTACTAAAACTCTATGGCCAAAAAACTTTTAAAAAACAGTCTGCTTATTGCGTTAGCAGCAATCCTTCTTACTGCTTGCAACAAAACTCAAGACAAGACTCCGGAAGAGACACCAATTATTGAAGATCAAGCTATGACACAACTACCATCTGAAGAAAACTCTCCATCCTCGACTACTTCAGTAGCTTATGTTAACCAAATATCTCAAGAAGGAGACACTTACAAAGCTGAGATCGATACAGCAACAATGTACGGAGGCAGAAAAGCCATAGAAGTTGCAATGGAAGAAACAAAATGTCCAATTGGGGAAGTCTTTAATGGCGATTGTGCTCCAAGTCTCAATAATAACTTTTACATCAGCAATCCAGAGAAAAAAACGGAAACATTGGAAATAGACAGCAACTCTAAAATAGAGGTCTATACTGCAGATGAAATAAGAGAAATAGACCTTGAAGGATTCTATAACCTTTGGACACAAACAGATGCTTTTATGGCCGGGTGGAATTTATTCACAATAGAAATAGGCCCAACAGGTAAAATTACAAGATTGAGTTCAGTTTATTTGCCGTAACTTCAAACCCGTCGTTCCGCCGGACAAATCTTAAATGGCACCTCCAAACCATGAAAGGAGAAAGAATCACATCATATGACGTCTTCAGAGGACTTCTACTAGTCGGAATGGTCATTTTCCATCTCATAGTCAACCTGTCCAATCTAGAATTCGACCAAAATTATTTTTATTGGGTACCACTAGGATTCATGCTCTTTTTAGGAGTTATCCTAGGCAAATTTTTAGGAGGAAAAAGTAAAAAGATAGTAATTCTCGGAATAAAATTAGCGGCAATTTTTCTCATCCTTAATATCCCGAATTTCATTTCAAAAGATTACACCCCCGCGCAATTGATAATCGGGGATCAAAGAATTATCTCATTCGAAATCCTATTGCCAATGAGCATCATGACTTTCATAAGCATAGGCTTAAACAAAATTGTGAAAAACTATAAAACAGCTTTAATCACATCACTGGCACTTCTTTCCGCTCTCACCTACTTGTACCTGATAAACATATATTCCTACAATCTATCATTTTTGATCTACGGAATAATCGGATACTTGATAGGCAAAAATCTGGATTTGGACAACATATCAAAGAAGATATCCAATAAAACTTTCATAGTAGTAATTCTTGCGGCATTAATCCCCTTTTTAGTGATTGGTCACGCAGGAATTGTCGAGATTTTAATTATTTTACAAGTATTAGCTCTATACTTCCTTACGGCAAAAATATTCGATAAAAATAAATTTCTGACCGTATTGGGGAAACATTCTCTATTCTTATACATCTTCCACGTAGTCCTTATAAAAACAGCTTCATACTTCTATAAAATCCAATCCATCGTACCGTTAATAATTATCATTCCACTGGTTTTATTCATCTGCTTCATGGTCGCCAATTTTTCAGAAAAAAGAGAACTTAAAATATAAAAAAATGAATTTTATTCATTTCACGCTATACTGCAGCCATGCAAAAAAAAATAAATCTCCAAAGCTTAATATGGAAGGAAGGCAAATACTACGTTGCCAGATGCATGAACGTTGAAGTTTCCAGTTTCGGCAAGACCAGAGAAGATGCACAAACAAATCTGAAAGAAGCATTAGAGCTATATTTCGAAGATGCACCCGCAACAAATATCGTAAAAATAGCAAATCCTTATTGAAGAAACTTACCCTCTTTGATACAATTTCAGTGTTCGCGGTTGGCTGGACAACTTGTCACAAAAAGGCTCGCTTGAGGCGAGCCCTTTAAAATCACATTGATTTTTCATTTCAAACCCTCTACCATCAAACTATCACGATGAGAGGTTACGTGAGGGGTCGGTCCCGAACTTATACCTCTCTCTTTTCATTTATCTATTCATACGCAAGCTTGCCCCTCAATTTATCGATATAGAAAAAATATTTAGAGAATTTCCTCAATAAAGCCGAATAATAATTACTGTTCGGAATCCCAACCAAAAACAATTTATTCTGATCTTCCAAATATTCAATCAAACAATGATAATCACCATCCCCGGCAACAATAATCGCTTTTGCAAAATTATCTTTCTCAATCATACAGTGCAGAACTAATTCAGCATCGCAATTTCCTTTAATTTTTCCGCCTGCACATCTCAAAGTAGGCTTAAAAATCAGCACATATCCAATTCTCTGTAAAAACGCATACATTTCTTCGTTTCCTACAACATACCCCAAAAACAAAAATGATTTAGAAACACCATATTTCTCTCTCAAAAAAACTATAAACTTCCTAAAATCTAGTTTCCAACCGGCAGACTGTACGGATAAATTCAAATTCTGACTGTCTATAAAAGCATAAATGTCCATAAGAACATTTATACCACCTGGACCTTACAAATTTCTTAAATTTTCCTAACATTTTTCTTACAAAAACCTGAATTCTCAGCGTGCCCCCACAGGATCTATCCAACATCCACCATCTCCCACCTACTTTTGTCCACACTGTCCCCATACACCTTTCCGGGACGATTTTCTTGAGCCCAAAGTCTTCCGTTCATGTCAATCATACCTCTTAATTTATGAGTCCTCGGCCAATCAGCCTTAACCAAATCATAATACCCGGCATCAGGAATTATGTCGCAATCCGCACTATTCGCCACCGTAGCCCCACCAGCCACACCCGCCCTTCCGGAAGCAGTATAACTTTCCCTTCTATCGACATTTAATAACGCCATTTCCTCCTCTGTCCAACCCAATCTATCCAATATCTCCGCAAACATCTTTTCAACTTTGACCATAGCTTCAGGACTTTCAGCTTGCAGAGAAACCGTAACTCGAGCAACCTTCAAAACCGTTTGCAGCATCATCAAAGTTTCCATATAAGACTCAAGATTTTTTTGAGGATCAATTTTTCCTCGACTCCTCGCGAAATCCATAGATAAAACAAATAAAGGAATCACCCCCTCCTCCATTAATCCAATTATTCTTTCCAACCTCTGCTCCATTATTTTATTTTTACTGCGAAGTCCATGACTGATAGCCACAAGGCTTGATCGCGTATCCGTTTGAACATTTACAATCTCGGCAAGATCAGCAAAAACATCGGTCTGCAAAGGTTCAGTACGCGGAGGAGTAGTAACAACAAGAGCAAGAAAAGAAGAAAAACGCCTTAGATTTTGTTCCAATTGATCTCGAGTAATGGACCGAACGCGCAAGCACTCAGGACTAAAATCGGGATAAGCGCCACAAAACGCGCAAGCTTCAGAACACCCAACAGCACCTTCAGCCTCCTCAATTTGGAAGCTGCCTTTAATGTCATTTAGATACATAGTGAAGATGATTAATGGATAAATCACCTTCAAATTGGGTCTAAAAAAAAATAGACCAAAAAAAAACCGCCTTTTTTGCAAGATTGGCTTCTAATAGAGAAAAATCGGACTAATTTTTCTCAACGATTTGATAAAATTGGCGAAAGTACGCCCTCTGAAAATCAGCGATCACCTTAGATCGAAGCAAAATTGAACAAGGGAAATTTTTATCAGTCACATCATTAAACATAACAAGATCATTTGAATCAGAAAAAATTATCCACTTATCCTTAAAATCAAGATCAAGAATATCCAATGTCGCCTTGAACGCGTTTAAATCCTTCTGGCGCGCCATGCAATTGGTAAACGGTCCGGCAGTCGTACAAATAGCACGATTGTGAGCGTGTTTCGAACGATTTTCTCTAAATTTAAAAACCGGATGAAGACCACCCAAAACAGGAACAAAAGTCTCCAAATCTCCAAAATCCAGACAAACATCATACTTAACCTCAGACATCTTGATATAAGCATCGATAATCTGATTTTGAGTATACAAAAGATCAAATTCTTCAACAGATTCATTAGCCATTCTCAAATAAGACGCGACATTTTTGATTTTCGTCGCTAACTTCCCCCTTTCTCTGGAAGAAAGATTTAATTCCGAAACCAAAGCTTTTAAAGATAATGCCCGAAAACCAGCTTTGTCAGCCGCCACCATCTTAAATTTTTCCAATTTCTCAAAAGACCTATAAACCTTATTTCTATCCAACTTCGTTCTTTCAACCAACTCCCATTTAGTTTGGGCAGGCGAACTTAAAAGTTCCAAGTAAACAGAGACCTCAGATTCACTCAAGCCCGCCTCAAGCAGAAGAGTTTTCAACTTCTCATGTAGCATACAAGTGAATTAAACCACTAAAAGGAATATTTGCAAAGAGGATTGCAAAAAACTTCCCAAATCCCCCATTTCGTATTACAATCAAAAAAACGTATATTTTTAACCCTCATTCCATGGAAGCAGCAGCTCTCATGCTAGCAACAATCCTGGGCCCGTTCTATCTCGTCCTGGGCGTTTCACGCCTGCTCTACGCAAAAGCTTGGATAAAACTCGCCAAAGGTTGGAGAACCGACCACCTAAGTTTATTCGGTACCGTAATGTTTTTTGGAGTTTTTGGGCTAATTATCATTAACATGTACAACGTCTGGACTTGGGACATTTGGCTGCTTATCACACTCTCCGGATGGGCAATGGCGATCAAAGCAGCGGCATACATGCTCCTCCCTGGCAGCGCAGTCAAAGGATGGTTGAAAATGGGTGAAGCTACCTGGCTACAATATCTGGGTGGCATAGTCGGAGTAGTGATCGGACTCGTTTTAATTTATTTCGGATACATGGTGTACTAGCCGGCCTTCGGAAATCTACAAATGACTCGTATCATCCAACAGCACAATCTCCCCTTGCCCGAGTTTTTCAATATCCAAAATCGTAACACTCGTGTTCCCCCACTTAGACATATCATAAACAGAATTCCAGTCAGCATTCAAAACCGCCCCGATAATAGCAGTGTTTATATGTTTGTGCGCGACCACTAGAATCGTCGCGTTTTTGCCATGTTTCTTGAGAAGTTTTGTCACAAACTTACTCATACGCCCGACAGTATCAAACGAAGACTCACCATTTCTTGGCTCGGGATGAGGAGACGTATTCCAACCGATTTCTTTCTTTGTATGCCCCTCAAATTCACCAAAATTCCGCTCGATCAAAGCGTCCGTAACTTCAAAAGGCGTATCGGAATGATATTTCCTTACAGCCTCAGCCGTTTCCTTCGCTCTGCTCAAAGGACTTGAATAAATATAATCGAAATGCTGCCGCCTCAAACGCTTGGCAAGTTTTTCACCCTCTTTTATCCCCTTCTCGTTCAATTTCGTATCAGTAGTCCCCTGCATCAGATGCTTTGTGTTCCAAAAAGTCTCGCCATGGCGTGTAAGAAAAAGTTTCATGGCTGAATTATAGCATAAAAAAAGATGGACAACTTGTACTAGAGTTTAATGTTTTGTCGCTTGAGAGCTTTACTCAAACCCTCAAGCAAGACACGTATGGCAACCTTTTGGAGGAAGGACCCCCGTTTTTTCTAATCTGTAAATTCTGTTGAGATTTCCATATATTTTTAAGTTCGTATAATAATCCTGAATCATGTTATTTTCGAGGGTCAAATGGCTTTCTCGAGCCAAAAAATTAGCTCAAAGGTCTGCCCGGGCAGAGATTTTTATACGAACCATTTGGACTAAAAAGCGGCTTATTTTGTAAAAACTGGGGTCTTTTTAGTTTTAAACCCCTTAAAAAGCACGTAGAATAACCGCGTTAACACAATCCCCAATGGACCTCAAAACCGCAACCCTCACAAAACACACACCTCTCACATACAACATTTTCGAACTCGCATTTGAAGCAGAGGACTCGACCTTCAAACACGAAGCCGGTCAATTCGTGACAGTCAACATCCCCCAACCTGAAGGAGAGCCCAATGGACCGATCCTAATGCGTTCATATTCAATCTCGAGTCAGCCAAAACCAGGCTATTTCGAGCTTTGCGTAAAACAAATTGAAAATGGTCACGGTTCTGCCTACCTAAACTCGCTAAAACCCGGCGAAAAAATCTCATTTTTAGGCCCGCTCGGTCATTTCACCTTTAAATCAGGCTCAGATTCACAGATTCTACTAATCGCCACAGGAACCGGCATCGCACCGATAAAATCAATCATCGAGAATCAACTCAAGCACCAACTTCAAAGCACTAATGCAAGTACCGCCGCGCCCCAGCAATTCCAACTCTTGTTCGGAGTCCGCCACATAAAAGACATTTTCTACAAAGACTTCTTCGACCAGCTGGCAAAAAAATATCCGAATTTCAAGTATACTTTGACCCTCTCCCAACCCGAATCCCCGGATTGGGAAGCCTCAGGAGGCAAAATCGGCCGCATCACCGCCCACCTCGAAAAACTCGACTTCAGCCCCAACGAACCATTCGACCCGAAACGCACCAACGCATATGTTTGCGGACTTAAAGACATGGTCCTTCAAGTTACAGAAATGCTCCAACAAAAAGGGCTCCCAAAGGAAGCCCTTTATTCCGAGAGATTTAATTAAACTTTTACTCCACTTTGAGCGGAATTTCCTTCCCCTTCTCCCCTCTCCTCGCCCACCAAACTCCGAGGTAAGCAAAAGGCGTATCAAGAAGCGAGAATAGCGCTTTGAATATGTAGTAAGGAAGAACCAGCTTAATAACGAGCGGAGCCGGGAAATTCACAGGATCGTAAAACGCCACAAACATGAATATCGTCGAATCGACAAATTCAGAAATAAAAGTCGAAACGTTTTTGCGAAGCCAATATAATTTACCCTTGGTCTGCTCCCTCCAGAAATGAAAAATCAAAATATCACTAAGTTGAGCAAGGTAGAAAGCCAGGATACTCGCAATTGCCATCCTGATACTAACCGAGAAAAAGCCGTTATAAGCACTGGTATACATATCAAGTTGATCAGCTGGCACACCCGCGAAACGCCCAACCGGCACCTTCACGGAAATCCAAGTAATCAAAATCATGATAAGCATCGAAATAACACCGACATTTATGAGCTGTTTCGTCGCCTTTTTGCCCCAAACTTCATGGTAAATATCGATAACCAAAAACATCAAAGGAACGGTCAGAATACCGACTGAAACACTAACAATGTTGAAAAAGCCGTTGTTAAAAAACGCTCCGCTCTCAGTCCCAAGAAGAACAGGATCCCCTATCCCCACCAAAATCTGATTAAACATCCAAACGATAGGAGAAAAAATAACATTCAGCGGTACCGCAACAAAGGACGGAATAGCAAACTGCGTAACCTTCGCACCCAAGGTGTTGGCCAAAACCAACGCCATCACGAAAATGCCCATCAAAAGCATCTTCTTCCTTTCTGTCGTCATATTGAATTTTTTAAAGAATAATTGCGCCTTGAGCACTAGGCCCTAAAGCACAGCCCTCGACCCGAAATTTGCGATATGAAAGAAAGAAACACGTCGCATCCGGATCTCAAACCTAGAGGAATCTACTCGGATACGGAAGAAAATTCAAGAGGATTTTTTTTGAGTCCCGGCTTCAAGCTAGCCCCTACTTAAGTCCGGGACTCATCTAAAAACATTTGGTGCCCGGGGCGGGAATTGAACCCACATGGCCATACCATGGATATCACTTTGGCAAATTACTTTTCTAACTTTTCATACGCTTTCAAAAATAAAACTCCAAGATTTTTGTGGGGAGGCACGTAGCTTGAGAAATCCTTTTGTTTGCCCAGCTTGTCTTCAGCTTTACCCCAAAACTCCTGCCATTCTATATCTTTGCCCTCCAGAATCTCTTCATTGAGTATAAGTAAAAGCGGGTCGTTCACCAGCATCGTTCCCGTGCTTTTTGTGGCTATGATATGCGCTTTTTGGGACTTACTAAGCACCCCGGCGATATTATTATATCCTCCGCATGACCCCAAAAATACAATGCTTGCGGTAGACGTAATATTTTCTATTGTTTTACCGGTGTGGTAGCTATGCCCGCGATGAACCGCTACTATTCTTTCAACATTCTTTTCCTTTAATTCTTTTGAGATATCTTGTATGCCTTCATCCTCAGCTTGCGGTTTGTTTGCGTAAATAACAACTTTTTTCGACCCTTTTTGTTTTGTTATAATTATGAAAGTATCTTTTTCCTCAATAGTCCATCCGGCACTTTTTTTGTATGTTTCCATGAAATGATCAAATGAAGCTATGCCGTCCTTATCGTTATAGAAAAAATGCTGCTGTACGTTGCTGCCATCCTTGTTGAACAGAGATTCCGCGCTCAGGCGCGATACATCCTCCATTTCGTATTTCTTTGCCATTTCGGCGTACCACTCCGCGTCTATTTGCGCGCGCTTGCCGAACATGCCCGCAAGAAGGCCGTAAAGTTTTATTCCTTCTTCGCTTTTTTCGGCCTGCACTCTTTCATATTCTCTCTTCAGAATTGCCTGAATTTGCGTAAGCAGTTTATCGTCATTCAGCGAAGCGAATGTATCCGCGACTGTTACCGCTTCCGCCAAAAAATCTTTACTTTTTTCCAAATTCGAAACGAAGTTTTCAATAACTTCTGTCTTTTGGGCTTCTTCCATTGTCCCCAAAAATTCACCAAGGCGGCCATAGTTGGAACAAAGTTTCACGAAAATACGAAACTTGTTTTTGCCCGTATTTTTTAAAAGATCATAACCGCTTTGCCCGGCCGTTTTCAATCTTTGCATCAATCTATTAAAGAATCCGTTAAACGACGAAGTAAAAATTTCTTCCTCTCCGTATGTCATAAGGTAGTACAGTTCTTCCGGTGATGATTTCTCCACAGATGCAAATCTGACGGCGTCTTTTTCGTTATGGAGATCATTCACCTCATGAACCGCTCTCAGACAAATATCTCTCCGTTTTTCTTCAGCATCATATTGTCCTATTGCATCGGGAATATTCTTGAGTTCTATAAGTTTTTTAATGAATTCAGTGGGATTTTTTACTATTCTTTCCGCCTCTCCAATACTCATTTTGCCATTCACGATGTAATGGGAAAGATACAGCACGTCCTCTGGATATGGAGGAACTTGCTTGATAATAGCGTATAGACCCTGAACGTCTTTGTGCTTAGCATTTTCCAGGAATGGAGATATGTCGTTTCTATATTTATAAGCGGTATTGGGAGATGTCCTTGCCGCTTTCTCTATCACCTCAGCGGCATATGGCTGATCCTTATACTGATCGGCCCACTCAAGAGCGGCCCCTGGATCTATCTCTGCCACTGTCCTTATCACCTCTGCGGCGTATGGCTGATCCTTATACTTGTCGGCATACGCAAGAGCGGCCTCTGGCTCTCTCTCCGCTGCTGTCCTTATCACTTCAGCAGCATATGGCTGATCCTTATACTTATCGGCTTGCCCAAGAGCAGTCCATGGCTCTCTCTCCGCCGCTGTCCTTATCACCTCCGCGGCGTATGGCTGATCCTTATACTTGTCGGCATACGCAAGAGCGGCCTCTGGCTCTCTCTCCGCTGCTGTCCTTATCACTTCAGCAGCATATGGCTGATCCTTATACTTGTCAGCATTATAAAGAGCAGTCCCTGGATATCTCTCCGCCGCTGTCCTTATTACCTCCGCGGCGTATGGCTGATCTTTATAATTGTTGGCATACTCAAGAGCGGCCTTTGGATCTATCTCCGCCGCTGTCCTTATCACCTCCGCGGCGTATGGCTGATCTTTATAATTGTTGGCATACTCAAGAGCGGCCTCTGAATCTATCTCCGCCGATGTCCTTACCGTTTTCTCTATCACCTCCGCGGCGTATGGCTGATCCTTATAATTGTAGGCATACGCAAGGGCGCTCACTGGATCTCTCTCCGCCGCTGTCCTTATCACCTCCGCGGCATATGGCTGATCCTTATAATTGTTGGCATACGCAAGAGCGGCCTCTGGATCTCTCTCCGCCGCTGTCCTTATCACCTCCGCGGCATATGGCTGATCCTTATAATTGTTGGCATACGCAAGCGCATCCCTTGGCTTTCCTCTCTCCGCCGCTGTCCTTATCACCTCCGCGGCATATGGCTGATCCTTATACTTATTGGCAAATATAAAAGCAACCTCTGGACTTCTATCTATAAAATTCAGTAATGTTAGACGTTCTAAAAACGGATTTTCTCCGTATTTAATTTTATCGGAAGGCTGCAAGAAGAACCACCCCTCACCAGGAAATAATAAAATCGTAATTTCAGAAATGGATACCCCTGATTCCCCGGACACTTTTCGAATAACAGAAGTTAATACCTCCTCTCTCATGGTTTTGTCCTTTTCATCCCTCGCTTCATTCAGAAAACTTTGTATACCCTTTCTCAAAGCGTCAATTTCTTTATTCAGCTCTTCGTCACCGGCCTCATTCGTCCGCTCCTTTTCCTTATGTTTACCGACAAGCTCGGAAACCTTTTTCCCAATATCCTCAAAAGGCTCTGTCATTTTTACGACTTATTAAGTTTTTTTAAAACATTTCCAGTCTCCATCCTCAAATCGCTGGTCGATTCTGTTTTTTCCTTATTTTTGCGGTATTCCTTTTTGGTGAGGCGCAAAATGTCGGATAATATTTTGTGTTTTTGTTTTAAGTCCATTTCAAGGACATTATAACATTTTTGGGGCTTTTTTAGTAGAGCTTTTCACCTCATATTTGGTGCCCGGGGCGGGAATTGAACCCACATGGCCTTTCGACCACAACATTTTAAGTGTTGCGTGTATACCATTCCACCACCCGGGCATTTCAAAACACTTTAGACTTATTTCTACCTCTGTGAGTAGATTTCAAACTATGACAATTAGGACACAAAATTCTTAAATTTTTCAACCGATTATCACACCTATCCCCGTTGATATGGTCCAACTCTAGGGGCAAATAACCATCTTTCGTTCTTTCATTCCAACCACACTCCTCACACCACTCTTGTTTTAGTCCCCAATCAAATAATCTTTTTTTCAACTTATAGCTCTGAAAATGTGTACCATTTCTCAAAATATCACGCAATGCAATTCTAGGCCTACCAACACCTCTCATCCCCTTACTCCATCCCTTGCCAGTAAAATGTGAAACACTAAAATTATTCTCAGCAATATATTTCTTAACCTGTTCATAGTTACCACCAGCGGGTCTTAAACCTAATCTTTTTATGACCTGTCTATAACTCGACGAATCAACAATCGCCTCCCGTAATTCTTCAACAGTCCATCTTCTTTTTTTGACACAAACGTCCACAAAGTCATTTTCATTACTTTCCCAAATAAAATCAATCAAAAACTTCGCCCAAGAACCGCCCGAGAAACCGCAATCCTCCCTTAACAGATTGAATCACAATCGAATTTCTGGTATAATGTACGGATAAAACTATATTCAAATGGGTCTAGACAACAAACAAAAAGGACTTAAAGGAAATCCACCAGAATCGGCGAAACCACCAAAACCGGATGGTTTGAAAAAAGAAAAACAAAACCTATCTGAAGAAACAGGAGAGGATCTCTTAACCGAACACCAAACTCCCGAAAGTCAAAAACTTCAAAAAAACCTTCAAGCGGAACTCGAACACCTCGCCGAAGATGAAGCAGCGAGGAAAAAAGATGAAGCAAAAATCAAAGCCGCTTCAATTAAAGATATCAGATTCAATACGGCTCTTTTGAACGGCGACGAAAACAAAGTCCAAGAAGAAATGAAGCACCGTCTCGCCCAATATACGGACAAGCAAACAGATGGCGGACTAAAACTGGACTACATGAAATTCAATACATTAAGCGGCCTCGACCACGAAATGGAAATCGGCCTTGGAGACGTCATGCCACCGGAATATTCTCGCATACTTGTCATAACTCTAGATGGCAAATATAGATTCGGGCAAAGAGCCATCATCACGCACAAAGGAGTAGAACGCGTCGGCTATCGCGACGAAGCAACAGGCGAATATCTGGCCACACACTCAGGCGACGTTGTATATGTCCGGAGTCCCCCACTAGCAGACAAAGCACAACTCAACACATTACTAGCGAAAGAAAAGCAGACAAGGAAAGAAGGGGAAACAACCTACCAGGAATACAGAGAAAGAGAAAGTTCCGACTCCCCAAGCTCCGACCCATCAAACTGGCAGCAACTAACCCCAGAACAGAAAAAAACCTTGTCCGAATCACTTAAAGGCCCAATCACAGAGAAAACCATCCAACTGGCCGCACAGGAATGCGCAAAAGGAACAAGTATAGATAAAATAACAAACAGACCAAATTTACTTAAAGTAATCCACTACGCTGCAGGCAAAGTAAAACTCCCCCCATACATGATTATCGCCGTACTCTACCACGAAAACGGACTAAGTTTCCCTGGGAAAGTGGGCGACGGAGGAAAAGCTATCGGGATGGGACAACTGCATTTAGAAGCATGGGAAGATGTAAAGAAAACTCCCCTCTTCCAACAAATAATGTCAAACTACACACAAGAAAATCCTCTCACAATTGGAAGAGGAACAAACCCCCTTGCAGACATCCTATCCGTAGCCATTAAATTAAAAAAGGGAGCACAATTCTTCAACTACGACATAGATGAGAACACAGACATGACAAACGATGAGCTGGACAAAGACGGAATGACTCGTATGGCAAAAATAAGATGGTATTATCACGTGCCGGGACATGCAAGAGCCTTCGCAAACAAAGATAAATATTCACAAGCAAGAGTTGCCGCAGCAGAACACTTTCTCGCCTACAAAAAGAACAGATACGATAAATACTCACAAACCTGCAAGCTCGCAAAAGCATCAATTGATAGAATTGATAGAATCGACTCGCAATACGAATACGCCGCAAGAGAAAAACCTCTTAAAGAAGAATCTCAAGCGGACTCGGGAACTCTGGTGTGAGACACTACTGATTCGCAGGTAACCTGGATACCTTTACGCCATAGACAGGATCCTGAATTCGATAGTCATTTCCAGATGTTAAGTAGTAAAGAGTATATCCGACAAATGTACCGGTCGTGTAATCATTCCAAAAAGAAAATGATATTCTTCCACCATTTGACATACTTTTATAACAACTAATGCTCCCCTCCTTTCCACCTAGACCGGCTACGATTTCAGCACCTCTGCAAATATATGTCTGCATAGCATAACCATCCGATAGCAATCTAGTCCTTGAAGAATCGACCCCCATAGTATAAAGCTTAAATTCGTAAGGACATTTTGCTTTTCCACCATTCGCGGAAATTTCCGATTTCAAAGCATTATAGAAACTGAGAAAACTGGAATAAACAGGAGTCGAAGACGCATCCGCATATAAAACATTCGAAGTGTTATTATAAACGACCTTAGCAGCAGAAGTAGGACATTCAACCGGAAGAGTCATCTCCAGCATGTTCGGAAAAAGAATATAATTCGTAACGGCCGCACTGTAATCCGGACTATTGCCCACAGGCAGAACACACAACCCAAGAATTGTGAGTAAGCCCAAAAGAGTTCCAGCATTCGCAATAAACTGTCGCCTTTTTGTTTTCATTTTTGTTTTTGTTAAATATCGTCTAATTATACAACAAAAGAGGGGTTCCGACAACCCTAACGAACGTGAATTGCGCGACGGATTGGCAAAACCCAACTCCCCTCTACTCCTCAAAATAATACGTATACCACGGTGGAGGATCTATTGCAGGATCACTGCCCATTATCCACAAATCATATTTAAGCGAATTTGTCGCGGAATCATATATGCACCGACCTCCGGCACCAACATCATCACCAGCATGCAATTGAAAAAGATTCTCCTCCAGCTCAAACCCCGGCACACTGTAAACCTCGATAAAACCGCCAGCCATCCCCGTCCCTTCGCACTGATAAAAATGTTTTTCGTCATCAGTCAACCCCATTAAACCACCGGCAGCCCCGGCTACATGAACCATCTTCAAATCAACCGTATCGTAAACCTTCAACCATTCCCCCTCCCAACCCGGGATTTTGTACATTAAATACCTGCCGCTTTTGGAAAATTTCAAATCCTCAAACGACTCAAATTTACTGCTCAAGTCGTCACTCTTTTCAACAATACTATCAGCCAAAACTTCGACACCATTTCGGACAACATAAAGTTTTTCATCTCCATTTTCCCATTTCGCACAAGCTTTCAAAGAGCTGTCAAAAACTTTTTCAGCATCAATCATCAAAGAAGTTATCTCCTTAGACGAGATCGTCTTCAATTTGCCATCAATGACCTGCATTGTCACATTGTAACGTTCGTTGCCCCCATCATCCTCCATCAAATCAACTACAAAACTGTATTTATTCTCCCCTAAACCTTCAAAATCACTAGGAGCAGCATAAAGAGTATTCTTATACCAGCCTTCGAAAGTTTTAAAACTTTCCTTCGGCTCATACTTCATCGCATAAGCTTCTTCAAGCTCATCAACCCAGAGCTCTCCGTAATATTTCTTTATTAACTCAATATTTTCTTCATCGGGAGTTATCTGCACAGCCTCGGATTCAACTTCAACACCGACCTCTTCACCAACCTCCTCCTCACCAACCGAAGTATCAATCGGAGTAACGCTCGGAGCCTTCACGTCAGTTGCTTCAATTTTTTCAGTCACTTGATCATGTACAACAAGATTTTCATCCTCTTCGTCAGCCAAAACCTTCAAACCAAAAAGAATTCCAAAAACAACACACCCAAAAGTCAAAGACGCCACAACCACCTTCCAAAACTTATCGACCTTAAACAATTTGAAGAAAAGAAGTACGAATAAAGGAATAAAAATATTTGGAACCAAAAAAATAAAAGAATACATAAATAACATAGCGTTTCCTAAACACTGCTCCCCACTACAATGCCTAGCAAAACTCAACAACATACCAAGAAGAGATAATGCAATAACAACTGCCCAAAAGATAAAAAATGCCTTAAACCTCCACTTCATCAAAACAGAAGAAAAAACCAGAAAATCCACAATCAGAAACATTAATAAAAAAGTTACGAACTCGGGATCATTCATCGAAAAAAATAAACCCCTAAAAAACTCACTTATAAAAGCATAAACAGATGAGAATACTCCTTCCATAAAATTTTAGTTAAAAACTAAAAAACAGAACACAACCATCATTACACCATAACAACGATGCGTTTAAAAGCTTTTTTTCTTACATAATTAAGAAAATTACCCAGCCAGATTACCACCAAAAGCACTTAACATAATAACGCCGAACACCCCAAGAGCAAAAATAACAATAACACTAACAAGCGCACACATCACGTATAGCATGGTAAACCGAAATTTAGACACAAAAGATATAATCAAAAAAAGCATCAAAGCATTCAAAAAGAACCAGAGTAACAAAATACTCCAAGGATTTAAATCATGCGTAAGCACAGGCACAAATATAAGCATAGGATTCGCAAAGAAGAGAAAACAAACACTATTCCAAACAATCAACCTTTCCCCTCTAAAATCTTCAACAAATCAAGAACCAAAGTATAAGGATCACCAGGCAAGGGCTTAAATCCCCTATCTTCATAGTATTTTTTTGCATCATCATGTAAAGCCTCTACAACCAACAATCTCAGAGGAACAAAATTCCCCACTACACGCACAATAGCAATCACCCATTTTAACACAGCCTTTCCGCAACCTTGTCGCCTAAAATTTTCACCTATCAACAATTGCCCTATAACTAGCGCTGGACGATCAAATATTCCATCAGATTTGGGCGGATTCAGAGCATTTCTTGTTATATTTTTTAAAGCCAAAGCTACGTAACCCAAAAATGCTCCCTCTTCATTTTTAATTATAAAAATTTTAGAAACAATATTTTTCACACACTTACCCGCTGATTTATTGAAAAAATCTACCAACGGCTCATTTTTTGGCAAACATTTAAAATCCTTAGGTAATTTTTGTCCCTTATAGGGAAAGAAAAGCAAGTTAGAAGACATTTTGAATTATAAATTAGACTTCAATTGTTCATAAAAACATTCGGATCCAGCCACCAACTCTTTTTCGACAGAATTCAACCGAGTTCTTCGTTCATTCTTTCTCATCAAATCCCTAAGCCATTTATATGACCTCTCAGATAACAAAATTGGTTCATCGGGTGCCTTTATTTTCATAGGAAAAAATTATAAATACAGTCAATCCTTATCACAACACAAAAAACTTTTCAACTAATACAAATCAAAAAGTGTTGTATCAATTTCTACAACATCTGGTGGGTCAGCCGGGACTCGAACCCGGGACCAATTGCTTAAGAGGTGGTTCTCCTGGAGAAAACCAGTCTCTTTTGGCTTCCGCAAGCCATTTCCGCTACTTTGTCACACACTTCCTGTCAAAAACTCGAGAGGATACTGCCTCGGGAACAGTCTAACATGAGAAAAAATAAGGTAACATGTATTACTCTCCATGCCCTGTCATATCTTCAAGAATTTCTTTCAAAACTCCGGCTTCCCTAAGAAGACCAGCAATCCTTCTTCTAACATCGTCAGGATTAGGCAACGGAACACCCAAACAACCGCTACTTTCCGCTAAAGCCACAACCCCATTGCGAACAATAATCCTTAAAGACACCATTCGGCGGTCACCAGAAGCCAGAGCAATAAATTCTTTTATTTTACGATTAATATCATCAATAAAAGTCATAACTTCAGCTTCAGAACATCCAACTTTACTAGCTATCTCGGGAATTTTTATTCCCCAGTACTGGAACAATATGACATCCAAAACACCTTTTTCAATTCCGGACAATTTTAGATCACTAGCATAATCACTCATTGCAAGTTTAGAATGCCTTTCAGCAACACCATTAATACTCCCAGTCCCTCGATCAACATCGGAACTATAAAGTCTCGCAACAATTACATCCGTACTGCCAGCTCTAAACCTCTCTGGCCTAGACCTTCCAACAAACGGAATCCGTGAAATAGCAGCTGCAGTCTTTTTTCTATCCCTGTATGCCTTCTTATCAGGGAAAGTTCTCTGCAAGACATCCATAGCGTCCTCGAAAGTCAAATCCCTCCCTCTCTGAACAGCCTCATGAATGGCGCTTAGTAACACGTAATGCAAATAATAATGAGGATGCTCTCCTCCTCCGGCCAAATCATCACGTAAATCGCCAGGATCAGACTCTGTTAACGCTCTGGTTCTGTCAAAATACTCACCCATATTGCCTCCTTCAGTCTTTCCTTTTCCCATATTCATAAAATTAAAACCTAATTCAAAAAGGACGCAATTATCTCACCACAGGACAAAAGATGTCAACAAAATAATTTTGGTGGGTCAGCCGGGACTCGAACCCGGGACCAATTGCTTAAGAGGCAACTGCTCTACCGACTGAGCTACTGACCCCAGACACGAGCGAAAGCGAGTGTCCTTGAGCCTCTGAGCTCAAAAGCTCAAAAGCCAATTTTTCAACGCCCACAACCTTAAACGAAAACAACCCCAAATTCAAGAACATTTGCCAGCTTTAACGATGCTTTAATTTAACAGCATCAAAAATTTTATCACCATATCCGTCCATCAACTCTTGATGATGTTCCAATACGGCATCATATTTTGTCTTATTTAGAGCTGAGTCTAGAGCCGATCCGAACGCAGCCTTTTCCCAAACACCCTCTGCCCTATCAAACGCAGCATAAAATTTCTTATTTTTTTTGTCATCAATAAAATCATTACCACCACAACCATCGCTACCGCAAATATCATCTCTCACTCTTTCGAACTTCGTTCTTTCTCTCATATAAGCTGGATATACATCCTCTATGCGTTTGAAAAAATCTTGAATAAAAGAAAGCGACGGTTGAACTGTGTTAATATCTCCTTCCGTTAAAACCTCGCCTATTCTCTGAAACAAAACCTTTAATTCATCAAAAAAACGATGTGCACCTTTTTCTTCAACAACACTCTGCAATGTAAGATCGCTATATTTATCAGCAAAATTAATTAGACACTGAATAATACGGCACGCAAAACCACGCGCTAAATCCTTATCAAGATGTGCGTAGAAATCAAGCAACTTACCACCTTTTTCTAAAATATCAGAAAGCGTCGATTCAGATCTCAAATTACCGCTACAATTAACGCGCTCCCCATGCACCATTACCGTATAACCTCTCGGATTCTTGGCAAGAATCGCAATATCGGCAAGCAAACCAAATTCTTCGTCAGTTAACCCAAAAATTTCCGGATAAAATTCAAATACGCACCCGGCCATATCATCAGGCACGCCAAGTTCAGCAGAAACCGTCTGTGGTTCCCTCCCACGAGTACAAACGACTCCCGGAATAAATTGTGATCGACGATGACCATATGGCTCTGTGCCGCCCATATATGTTCCAATAAGTTCCAAATCAAATTCTCTTCCATACGGCACCATAAAATTATCATCTTCGGCCCTTCCAGTAGAACCTCCTTGATCAGAACTACGCGACATATCTTCCATAATAATCGCTAATTTTTTAGAAGGAGATTTTTTCTTGGCTTCAAAAAATTGAGCTATCACTTTAAGCGTATTTATAGATACTTCCCCAGCATCATGAACAACCGCAACATTACTGCGATCAAGATCTTCCTGCCTAAACCATTTCTCTCCGCTGCATTTTGTTAAAAACTGAATTTTGATTGGCTTTTTCCTGTACAGTAAACATGCACCGTCTTCTCCTCCTCCTTGTGTTCCGCAAGCCTGTTGAGATTCCGGATCCTGTAATTCAAAATTAGGATCAATTTTTGTTAAAAGCCTCAAATTGCGCAATGTTACATGAAATTCATCTTCAATATCCGTTAACGTAATCTCAGCTTGATCAATAATTCCTGCTTCCATTAATTTTGCAGGTACCATCACGGACGCAATATGGCTTCCTGCGCCAGGGTAAAGCATATTAAGACGACGGTCAGAAAAATCCACACCTTTAAGCAAAAGTTTTAAAGCCAATTCTTCGAATGCCGGCGCGCTTCTCATTGATTTAAGAAATTCTGCACGATAGCACGGATCAATTTCCTGATAATTACATGCTTTATCTATCAAAGAACCGGTCCCACCCTCTTCTTGGCACAAAATTACCTTCAGCACTTTCGCCGCTGTACTGCTAGATACCAATAAACCTGCTAAGCCTGCAAACCCACCCAGCAATCTCCTGCGACCTACATCAACATCTCTTGCAGCATCTGATCCGAATTGTTGTTCCAAATTTTTCATAGAAAGTTATTCTACACTATTTTTTAAATAAGTCAATCTCAAGTTGACTAAAAAGACCCCCTGTTTTTTTCTAATCCGTAAGCTCTGTTGAAATTCCCATATGTTCTTAAGTTCGTATAACAATTCCAAATCATGTTATTTCCGAGGGACAAATGGCTTTCTCAAGCCAGAAAATTAGCTCAAAAGTCTGCCCGGGCAGACTTTTTTATACGAACCATTCGGACTAAAAAACGGCTTATTTTGTAAAAACTGGGGTCTTTTTAGCAGTTGACATAAATTGCCGCAAAGCCCCACCCGCCTACAACCTATTCAAATTCGCACAATTTTCCCATATATTACAAACAAATGACAACCACTGCACCAAAAAACATCCTCCTCTTCACAGATACTCCCCTCTTCGGCGGCGCAGAGCTGCAAATGTTCCTGCTCGCAAAATTTCTCGATCGCAGCCGCTTCAATCCGATAGTGTGCTTAGGGCCATACGAAACTCTCGACAAACTCGCAAAAAACCTGGAAAACGAAGAAATTCGCACAATTCGCCTTCCAATCAAACACAAAAACGACCCGGCCCAACTTCGCCTCCTTAAAAAAATCCTGAAAGAAGAGAAAATTGACCTCCTTCACGTTCATCTCTGGAACCCCGCCAGCGGACGCTTCGCGCTACTCGCCGGCAAATCAACAAAAACCCCAACAATCATAACCGAACACGATCCATTCAAAATCAATCCCATCAAAAATTTCTTTAAAAAACTTCTAATCAAACACGCAAAACAAATAATTACAGTTTCAAACGACAACAAGCGACTCCTCTCAACACTTTACCCGCGCCTCGCAGACAAAATCCGCGTCATCCACAACGGCATCGACCTTACATGGTGGAAATCACAGTTTCTAAGCTTCAACAAAAACTCATCAACCACCGCAAACGAACAACTCATCGCCCTCACCGTCGCCGAACTTCACGAACGCAAAGGCATTCACATTTTACTTCAAGCAATTCACAAACTGCTCCCTAAAGACATCCGCTTCATCATCGCGGGAGACGGCCCGCATCGCAAAAAATTCGAAAAACTAACCCGTAAACTAAAACTTGAAAACTGCGTCTCCTTTTTAGGCCATCAAAAAAACATCCCTCACCTCATGAAAAGCGCAGACTTCTTCATCCTCCCGTCAGTCCGCGAAGCATTCGGTTTTGTAAATCTCGAAGCAATGGTTTCAAACCTTCCAATCATCGCAACACGCACGGGCGGAATCCCCGAAATCATCGAAAACAATAAAACCGGACTACTGGTTCCACCTGAAAACCCAACCAAACTTGCCGAAGCAATACACCAATTCATCAGATCAAAACCACTCCGCGACAAACTCGCAAAAAAAGCCTTCCAAACCGTCGAAGAAAAGTTCGACGCAAAAAAAATGGCCAAAGCATACGAAAAGGTCTACACAAAAATCACGAGCCCACTAATCCCGCACTAGCCCAGCGGCCATTCCCTAGCCCAACCCATCGCTCGACCCTGTCCCACCAGCCTTGCGCTTAACAGCACCAGGGATAACTATCATAGAATCACCGCTCACATCGGTTACAACTCCGTCGACAGCAGTATCATGAGTTTCAGGCCTAGTAGTCACCACGCCGACAGCCAGTAAACTAGAAACAGTATCAGCGTAAGCAATACCTACCTCGGTATCACGCCGCACAGGACCTTCGCTCAAGACATTCTCAACAATCCCAATAAACCCATCGGACAAACCTTCAACCCTTCTCAATTGCGCACCAAAAGATTCATCAGAAAAAATATCAGCCAACCGCTCATACGACAAATTATGAAAAATCGCGGCATCAACACCAACATTAATTCCAGCATCCATCGCCATCCTTGTAACCCTCAAAACAAGTCCCCACAAAGCGTCAAAAAATCTCTGACCACCCGGCAACAGAATAAGCCTCAAGGTTCTATCACCCATTTGAGGAAACTGAGAATTGGTTTTCTCTCTAATCTCACCAAGCCTACCCGTTAAAAAATCAGCAGCTTCAGCAAAACGCGGCGCAAGATCGGGGATTACACCCAAAGCACCGGTTCCTTCACCAGCAGACCCACCAGAAGGCCCATCAGACCCCCCGCCGTCCCCCACCCCACCCCCTAAAATCCTTGTCTCCATAAAAACATTTTTTAAATCCCAATTTAAATTCCATAAAACTCTTTCACACTCCTCTCCTGCGTCTTCTCAATCTCCTTAAACCCGACTCCTCTAACCTTCGCAATCTCTCGTACAACATCTAACACAAAAGCCGGCTCATTTGTCAACCCCCTGTGAACCTGCGGCGCCAAAAAAGGACAATCCGTCTCAACCATGATAGTCCAATCAGGAGCCTCCGCAACAACTTCACGCAAAACAGAAGCCCCAGGATACGTAACCACCCCCGTAAAAGAAGTGTAATAACCATAATCCCAAATTTTTCGCGCAAATTCCAACGACGAACCGTAGCAATGGAAAACAGCCCGAACCTTCGGATACTCGCGCAAAATCCCGAAAGTATCCTCATCCGCCTCCCTATTATGCACGATAACCGGCAAACCAACTTTTTCAGCGAACTGCAATTGCCGACGAAAACCTATTTTCTGATCTTCTTTCGGAACTTTCGACTTAAAGTAATCAAGTCCGATCTCACCAACCGCAACAATCTTCTTGCCCGAAGGACCATTGATCAATTTTTCCCATTTATCCAAAAGATCATCGCTCAAATCCAGAACATCATATGGGTGCAATCCAAGCGAAGCAAAAAGCTCAACTCCGGCAGACGCCGCAGGCGTCCCTCCCGAAACCTCGGCACCCGTCGAAACCATCTCGCAAGCTTGCGCAGAACTTTCCACACTACACCCAACATTTATAATTTTCCCGACTCCTGCCTCCCCCGCCCTCTTCAAAACTTCAGGAACTTCTCCGTCAAATTGCTTAAACATCAAATGAGCATGCGTATCAATAATCATATTAAAACTTTACAAAACAGGTAAGATCATATCATAATCGTCCGGCAACTGAAAAATCATTAAAAAAACATGTCCAAAACTCCAATAATTATAGCAGGCCCGTGCGCAATCGAATCCGAATCACAAATGGAATTAGTAGCAAAGGCACTATCAAAAATGGGCGTAAAATATTTACGTGGAGGAGCTTTCAAACCGCGCACAAAGCCAAACTCCTTTCAGGGCCTCGGTGAAAAAGGACTCAAAATTCTAAACAAAATCGGTAAAAAATACGGGATGAAAACCGTCACGGAAGTTCTCTCCACCCAAGACGTTGAATTGGTAAGCAAATATGCAGACGTCCTGCAGATAGGCACAAGAAATATGCAAAATTTTCCGCTACTTAAAGAAGTTGGCAAAACACGCAAAACAATCATACTCAAACGTGGAATATCCGCAACAATCGACGAATGGCTTCAAGCAGCAAAGTACATTTCATCAGAAGGAAATAAAAATATTATTCTGTGTGAAAGAGGGATAAGAACCTTCGAAACACACGTAAGATACACTTTGCCGTTAGCAACCGTCCCATACTTGAAAGGCAAAACACCGTTCAAGATCATTGTAGATCCGAGTCACGGAACGGGCGACGCAAAACTCGTCATCCCAATGAGCAAGGCAGCAATCGCAGCCGGAGCGGACGGACTTATGATAGAAGTGCATCCGAATCCGTCCAAAGCGTTAAGCGACGGCGCCCAATCGCTCACACCCGAACAATTCGGAAAGTTAATGAAAGAAATAAAAAGCTAAACCTATGCCTTTCAATTCTTTCGCGATCATAACAGATTCAAAAGTTAAACGCCTATACGGCGGAAAATTGATGTGGAAAATCCGAAAAGCAGGCTTCACCGCAGAGCTCTTCTCATTTCCAAACGGTGAACGCTCCAAGACCCTCGCAACCGTCGAACGCATCGCAAACGAAATGGTTGAGAAAAATTTCGACCGGTCTTCCTGCGTGATTGCGCTCGGAGGCGGCGTGGTTGGAGACATCGCAGGACTCGTCGCATCAACCTTCATGCGCGGGATTCCGATAATCCAAATCCCAACAACCCTCCTCGCGATGATAGACAGCTCCATCGGCGGCAAAACAGGAGTGAATTTAAAAGCCGGGAAAAATTTGTTTGGCACATTTCACCAACCGGCCGCGATATTTATCGATCCGCACTTCTTAAAAACATTGGCAACCAAAGAAATCCGAAACGGCCTCGCCGAAGCGATAAAATATGGAGTAATCCGCAGCCCAAAACTTTTTAATTTCATCGAAAAAAATCTGGAAAAAATTCTAAAACTTGACTACACAGTTTTGCAAAAACTGATTAAAGACTGCGTAAAAATCAAAACCGAGATTGTAAAAAAAGACCCGACCGAAAAAGGTCCACGCATGATT
>Ga0265296_1001258_pt1 | contig 30031 bp, 30 predicted proteins | sample MunlanPumphouse1_FD_189073 | JGI IMG/M metagenome (GOLD analysis project Ga0265296, IMG submission 189073) | Groundwater microbial communities from a municipal landfill in Southern Ontario, Canada - Pumphouse #1 | ecosystem: Environmental > Aquatic > Deep subsurface > Groundwater | place... | reverse complement strand
CCCCGAGATTTCTCAAAAAATAATCTAAATAAAGTCTAAAGTTGCGGATCACGACATTCCACGGCAACAAAGGAACTTTTACATCGTTATTAAACGGTTTAAATTTTATGGAAACAAGAAACGTCGCAAAAAAGAATACCGAACTTGATAAAAACAAAAAATTATAATTGCCGAATACCGACGCGACAATGCTTGCGGCTGCCCAGCCAAGCGCCCCATACCCCGCAAAATGCCCCATCAGGCCTTGTCGCTCATGAAAAGCATAAATAGACAAAGCGGCGGGATAAATCCCTATGACAAATCCGGCAAGAGCCCTTAATATAAACAATCCAATCAAATTGCTGATAAAAATCTGTGACGCAAAAACAAGCGCGGACGCAAGAAGCCCCACATACAATAATGATTTGATATTTCCTCTGTCGGCCGCCAGCCCGAAAATATATGATGAGATAAAAAACGCGCAGTTATAAACAGCTACAACCATTCCAACTGCAAAATCGGAGCCTCCAAGCTGTTTGCAATAAATCGGAATAAAAATAGATGATGAAAAAACAGCCGCGTAAGTCAGGAACTGAATAACATTCGATTTAGACTTCATTAAATCTTTTTATAGCGACCGGAGCGCGCTCTCGAAAAGTATCATTGCGGTATCCAACTGGCTCTTGGTCACAATAAGCGGCGGCGCAAAGCGCACCGATTGCCCGAATTCGCCGCCTGACATAAGAATGAGCTTATGGTCAAGACATAATTTGAGCACTTTTGAAACATTTTGAGAGTCCCTAAATTCAACCGCCGCGGCAAGGCCAATTGAGCGGACATCCGATATAAGCTCGTCATAATGCGCGGCAAGATTTTTTAATTTTCCGTTTAAAAATTTTGAAAGTTTGTCCGCGTTTTGCACAAGTTTTTCTTTTTGCAGAACTTCGATTGTCGCGATACAGGCTTTGCAGGCAACGGGATTTCCGCCAAGCGTCCCGCCGTGAGAGCCGGGTGACCATTTGCTCATGATTTCTTTTTTCGCGATAACCGCTCCCAGAGGCATTCCTGACGCAATTGCTTTTGACATCGTCATAATATCCGGAACGACATTAAAGTGTTCTATGGCAAACATCTTTCCGGTTCTGCCAAATCCGGTCTGGACCTCGTCTGCAATCATCAGAATCTTGTATTTGTCGCATAATTTTCGAAGTCCGGAAATAAATGCCTTTGGAGGAATAACATAACCGTTCTCGCCCTGAATAGCCTCAACAATCATCGCCGCTATTTTTTTCGCGCCGGCTTTTTTTATAATGTTTTCAGTCTGTTTTAAACATTCATATTTGCATTTTGGCGCAAAGTTATCGCCTTGTTTTACCAGCGTGCACCGGTGGCAATACGCGTACGGCGCAATGTAAACATTGGGAAGTAGAGGTTCATATGGTTTTCTAAATTTTTCTTTTGATGTCGTAACCGACAAAGCACCCAGGCTTCGTCCGTGGAATCCTCCCTTAAAGGCAATAATCCCCTGCTTGCCTGTAACATATTTTGCCAGCTTGAGAGCTCCTTCTACAGCCTCTGTTCCACTCTGGCAGAGGAAAGAAACATCAAGGCCGGTCGGAGATATATCTTTTAATTTTTCACATACTTCGATATATGAGGCATAATATCCAATGCCAATACAGGCATGAATCAGCTCACCCGACTGTTTTTTGATTGCCTCGACAACCTTTGGATGGCAGTGTCCCGTATTTACCACAGCGATTCCAGACGAAAAATCCAGGTACTTATCGCCATTTGAAGTAATAATATACATTCCTCTTCCGCATTCGATTTCTAAATCCGTATACATCGCAAGGACAGGGGAGACTACCTTAGCCGCTCGTTCTTTTAAACTCATTGTTTCACCTCAACGATTAATTCAATTTCGACAGGACTATTCATAGGGAGATCAGATACGCCGACCGCAACGCGCGCGTGTTTTCCTCTGTCGGCAAAGATTGAAACCAAAAGCTCCGACGCCCCGTTCAATACTTTTGGCTGATCAGTAAACCCCAGACTGCTGTTAATATATCCGGTCAGTTTTACGATTTTTTCTATTCTGTCAAGATCTCCTATTTTATCTTTTATTATGCTTAACGCGTTAAGGGTTGAAATACGGGCAGCCACATAACCATCCTCGATGGAGAGTTCCTCATATCCGATTTTTCCCTTTGTTTTTATTTGTCCATTTTCAATAGGAAGTATTCCGGAAGTAAAAATAAGATTGCCGGTTGTTACGGCAGGAATATATGACGCGATCGGCTGCGGCGGGGAAGGCAGCTTGAACCCGAGTTCTTCTATCCTTTTTTCAGCATCCATGTTATTATTATACCTTACTAATGAAAAAAATAACAATCGCTCTGGTATTTTTTTTATCCGCGTCATTTTCTACTTTTGGATCGACAATAAGCGCGTCACTCTTGTCAAAAATATCCACGCTTTCATTAAACGACAGGATTTCGGTTATTGTGACAATGAAAGATAAATTTGACCCGTCAATTCTAAAAATCCAGCCGGACAAAGTGGCATATCTAAAAAATTTCGCGCAAATAAGCCAGGCAGATATTGTCAAATATCTTGAAGAACAAAAAAAATCCGGTCTGGTCGATAATTATGAAAGTTTTTGGCTGTTTAACGGACTCTCGGTTAATGCGAACAAAACCGTTATTAATAATGTCGCGCAAAGATCTGATGTAGAAAAAATAGAATACAATAATAAATATAAACTCCCCCCTGTCCCTCCGTCGCCTGCACACCAGCCTTTTGGAATTGGTATTTTGTTAAAACCTAGCGCAGAAAATGTTCAGTCAAATATCTCACAAATCAGCGCCGAAGCCGCGTGGGATCTAAAAGATTCATCTGGCAACAGAATAATGGGTAAAGGTATTTTGATAGGCTTATTAGATACCGGCGTAAATGCATCACATGTTGACCTGTCAGGAAAAATTGCAAAACAAGCATCGTTTGACTATGATACTGGCACAAAAATAAGCGATACTGCTCAAGATATTGACGGGCACGGAACGCATGTTGCTGGAACTCTCGTAGGTGGAAACGCATCCGGAAATTATATCGGAGTAGCCCCACAAGCAAATTTAGTTGTTGCAAAAATCTTTAATGCCCAAAGTTCAGCAAGCGATGCTTCTGCAATCGGAGGAGCGCAATGGGCATATGAAAATGGTGCGCGTGTTTTCAATATGTCAATCGGCGGATCAGCAGGTTCTACCGATCAGGATCTTTTTGACGCAATAAAAAATTGGAACAGCTTGAACGTAGTTACTATAGCAGCAATTGGAAATTCACAAGACAAAGGCCCGCCAGAGAATACAGAATCGCCCGGAAACGTTCCATATGCCATAGGTGTTGGAGCTGTCCGGAACAGCGAAAATATTGCATCTTTTTCTGCTCAAGGACCTGTGGCATGGAGCGGAACTACCTATTTAAAACCGGACATTGTTGCTCCAGGAGTTGACATAGTTTCTTCTAGTAAAAATGCAAATTCCGGATCATCTGCCTACGAAATAAGAAGCGGAACATCTATGGCAACTCCCCATGTTGCTGGAACAATCGCGTTGATTCTCCAGGCAAATCCAAGCCTAGAATCTGCGTATATAAGAAGACTGATAACAACTGAAGCTACAAATTACAAAAGGTCTGACCAGACATATCCAAACAATAGATACGGGTATGGCAGGATAAACGCGTGGGGTCTTGTAAAAAATGTTTTGACACCCGATGTAAATCCGCCGGTTATAACACACACAGCCGTTGCTTCATGGGAATACCAAAAGCAGGTTGATATAACCGCGCTTATAACCGACGAGACTACGTTTAATCCGTCGGCATCAATTTATTATAAAAAAATATATAACAGCTGGCAGACATCACAAATGGTTAACGATGGCTCTAACAACTACAGTGCAAGCATTCCCTCATCTTATGTTTCGGAAAATATTTATTATTATATAAAGGCATTCGATAATACCGGCAACACATCGACTAGTCCAGCGTCCGGAGAATCAAATCCAAACGTAATTACTCTTACGCAAAAAAACAGTCTGGATATAGCAAATGTGTTAAATGCGCCAAACCCGTTCTCGCCGGACGGCACAGCGGCAAAAGGGACGTTTATAACATTTTATCTTTCAAAACCCGCGGAGATAAAAATATTAATATATGATATCTCTGGAACATTGATCAAAATAATTCCATACTCCGCTAATTTTTCCTATAACACGGTAGTTTGGAACGGACAAAACGATTTTGGAGGGGTAATATCCAACGGGGTTTACCTGTATTACATAACATCTACAGATGCCGGCGGCCGGCAGGTCATTGCAAAAGGCAAGATGATAGTCGTCAAGTAAGACAAAGGCCCTCACCCTGATAAAATCTATATGTTTTCTTTAACCTAAAAGTCCCTCTCCCTATAGGGAGAGGGAACAATAGTTACAGAGCTTAGGGTTAGCCTTAGATTTGGGTGAGGGCTAAAAGTTAAGCGCCCCTTCAAACGCAATTATGTTACCCTTAAAGTTATTCGAAGGAACCAGAAAATCGTAATACATAACCTGTTTCCAGTCGGCTTTTATAGTTAAGTTATCAACAATCGGATTTTCAAGATTTATTATCATATTAAAACTTATGTTATTCGTAAGTTTTAATAAATCAAGATTGGTCACAACGCCTCCGAGGATATCCCCATGATTTCGCTCCTGATTCCATCCGTACGAAATATTTCCCCAATCATACAGCTTGTATGTCGCGGTAGCATCCATAACATATTTTGGTTTCGACAATCCTGTATTTAGATCGTTTGTCACATTTGTGTTAAGATTTCCGTCAATTTTTATTAGTGACGCTGGATATAAATGAGCTGAATATCTGTTGGCAACATTTTGCGTGTTTGTTTTAACTGTTGAACTCAAGTTTGTATAACCCTGCGTCACATAATTCCAGCTGCAGCTAAAAAAAGAAAACGGATTAAATGTTACGCCATAATCCTGTGTAATCGAATTTGTATCTGTAGGTGTCTCTATAGAACCTGTTACAACGGTAAACTCTGAAAGAGACGCATCAAACCTTCCGGTAAACCCGAGGCGGAAAGGAGTAGAAATTGAAACGGAAGTCGTGCTGGATTTTCCATTGCTTCGGCTTCCTGTCTCCTGCAGGGCATTATTATCCGACCCGTTCCATGCAACAGACAAATTATTATTCGGGACAAATCTTGTGGAAAGAGATGATCTCTCGGTACGCGGATTATTACCGCCAATCTGCACGGATAAATTTTCTGTGCGGTTGCGATCGTAGTTGGCAGATATTGTAGAAATAGGTATGAAATCAATATTGTAGGCTTCATTTTTTGTTAATACCGTAGCTCGTGACAACAAATCTTTTTGATCATGTGTTATTAACTTTGCCCTGCTAAAAAGCCTCTGTATCGGCTTAAAGCTCATATCCCAATCAAAGCTGTAATTGTTATCCTTTGATATGGAATGCGACGTTTCCGCCTCGCTCGTCGCGGTTATCGGCTCACTGTAAATATAATCAATTCCAAAATTTATCCTGGGGCCAACTCCAAATTTATTTGTAGTCGAGAAATACTGCGCGGAAGATCTTGTCAGCGTCGTGTTATTCATTGATACTGTCCTTGAAGCGCTCTCCCCGTTAATAAACGACAAAAAACCGTTTGAAATAACATTGGGAGTTATTCCGGTTGAATAGGTATTCATAATTGTGTCATTACTATGAACCGTATTGCCGGGCAGAATATCATCCATCGTCCTGTAATATCTGTGGCTAAAATCAATCCTGCATTTTGTTGCAGGGTAAAGCATTGCAGTCGTCACCTGGTCGGAGCTCCAGTTATTATATCCCACAAAATTTCCTATCTGCTGATACGCCTCAATAACTCTTTTCGAAGCTGAAAAATATTTACTCGGATTATATGAAAAACCTAAATCCTGTCTTCTGGTTCCTGCTCCTACGGCAGTAGTTCCCATCGGAGAAAAATTCGGATCAACAGATCTGTATTCTCCGGTCATATTAACCCCAAAAGCTTTTGTTTCGGCCGAAAGTTTTACGGCCTTTCCTTCAACCGCCTGAACCACACCTGCTCCGACTGTTTTATACTGATATTCAACCGCGATTGTGTTATTTGGCGTAAGCGTCAAGAAATAAAAGGTAACCTGTCCTGTCGTATAATTAATAAAATAATCAATGTCCTTGTTTACGAGCCAGCCGTCAATATAAACTTTTTCGCTTATCTCAAGCAGGTTTTGATGCGTCAACGCATAAGATCCCCGTGAATTATTGCCCGTAAATTGGTCCCTCGCGAACTCCGTTGAATAAACCTGATCATTATGGCTTGTCGCGTACGCGGTATTAATTTTTGTATCTCCAACCTTAATCGTCGCATCAAACGCGATAAGATCGCGGTTTATATCGGCATTTACGTTTTGTGTTGCCGGTATATATGAAAATGTAACCTGATAATTCTTGTTTAGCGGCATTGGATTATTAAAGATGATATATGGGACAAAAGGATAATTATAATTTATGCTGTAATCTCCGTCCGCAAGTTCTTTTGTGCTGTTTCGTGTCAATATTTTTATGTATGAAGAACCCTGGTCCCAGGTCTGGATACGTTCTGATCCGACAATTGCCGCATTTTTGGTCGTCATGTAATAAGGTCCTCTGGATCCGTTACCTGTTCCGTTAAACTTGTCGATAACACTCGTGCTATAAGAATATGAGACTCTGATCTCATCCGTAGACTGCAGGGTTGGCAATATTTTTATCGCGCCTGCCGCATAACCGTCGGAAGGATCATCCTTGTCATTTATATACCTTAGATTTAGATTGGGAGCCTCTGTTGTAGGAACATAAAACCCGATCCCTTCCGTTGTTGCAACCCCGTTGATTAATACGGCAATCGGCTGGGTGGAATCAACCGGATAATAATTTAAATACAAAACCTGATTAGCGGCAATATTGCTCCCCTTTTTTAAATCAGTTATTGTTGTCGAAGTTGCGGTCGACGCTTTTTTTGCGGATTCTTTTAAATATGTTCCTCCAAGAGTCATTGCGAATTTTGGCTGGGGTTTCTGATCCTCGGTAGGAGTAAATCTGCTTACTCGTTTGTACTTTATAAAAATATTGGACGCAATGCCTATAGATTTTTGAAAAAGCAGCCTGCCATTCTCATAGTCAATCGAATAATCAAGGGATCTAACCTGTTTTATTCCGTCTATAGCAATTATTTCGCTTTTATCAACAACCATCCTGTTTGTTATTTTGTAAAGGCCTCGTGATCCTTGGCCCGATATATTTTCAGCTTCGGATGTCACCCCATAATACTGATAATTAATAGTCAATGGTTCTTGCGTGCCCGGAAGTGATTCTGTATATAGCTGGATTGATCCGTCCGTATAATTAATCGCGTAATCTACTGACTTTTTAAGTAATACACCACCCATTGTTATCTGTTCAGAAAATACCACCAGCGGAGTATGATCCAAAATATACAATCCCCCGGACTCCCAAATCATTTCACCGGCAAGAGATGATGACGATGACGGAAACTCGTCAGTGGCATTGTAAGTAACCGGAATATCTTTGGGCAAACCGCCTGAAAATAACATATTTGAATCTACATTCACGCTGCCGCGGTATCCGATAAAATCTCTTTTTGAAACAGTCGGGAAATAAAGCTCGATAACATTTGTATATTCGTACGCGTATTTGATTTCATCGTTTGCCGTCAGTATTTTTTTAAAAGTTATTTTTCCTTCAAAATAGTTTAAAGTATAATCCGTGCCTCGCCGTTGAAGTACCTGGTTTATTTCTATGCGCTCCGAACCTTCGATAATTCCAGCGTGTCCCAAATTATATGGTCCCATGGTATTATTTCCATACTGTGATGTCAGCTGCTGCGTATCGCTCCGGAGTTTTGACGAAGGGACTATGGTTACATCGTAATTTTTGTCTTTCGATGTTAACATAACGCCGTTCACATACTTTGATACGGACGTGAATTCGTTGCCCCCAAAATTTGCCTGGAAGTCTCCGAAAGTCAGTTCTGAATTGTCGTATTTTACTTTTACGTCGCTTTTTTGCGGAGTTTCCGGCTGCTGATCAATATCATATTTAACTGAAAGTTTTTCGCTCATATTCGCGGTTATCTGCAACTGTAGTCTCTCCTGCCAAGGCCCGGTAAGACCTATGTTTGGATATCCATATCCCAGATATGTCTGGCCTAAAAAGAAATTTGCCTGCGGATCAACATTAATCTTGTAAAATTCCCATTTTTTATAACCCTTGATGTCGAATTGAGGATAAGAAAAGGCAAGGCTCGAGCTAAGCAGCCCAAATAAAACAGCTGCAATAATTACATAGACAGTCTTTTTCATTAAGGAATATATTTTTTGACGATTACGATCGCGTTATGTCCGCCGAACCCGAAAGAATTGCTCATCGCGTAATTTACTGTCTTCTTTCGCGCTTGATTCGGAACATAATCCAGATCGCAGTCAGGGTCTTTGGTCTCGTAGTTAATTGTGGGGTGAATAATATCCTGATTTACGGACATAACAGCGGCAATAAATTCAACCGCCCCTGCGGCTCCGAGCAGATGTCCTACCATGGATTTGCTTGAGCTAATTGCGACTGATCTCGCGTGATCTCCAAAAACTATTTTTATCGCGAGGGTTTCTACCTTGTCATTTAATTTTGTCGATGTTCCGTGGGCATTTATATAATCGATCTTGTCGGGAGATATCATGGCATCAGCTAATGCCATCTTCATTGCTCTTGCGGGACCGTCCGCAGTCTCATCGGGAGCAGTCATGTGATAAGCGTCTCCTGACATTCCGTATCCGACCATCTCCGCATAAATTGGAGCTCCTCTTTTTTTCGCGTGTTCAAGTTCTTCCAAAATAACAACTCCGCTTCCCTCTCCCATAACAAAACCCGTGCGGTTTGCGTCAAATGGCCTGCTTGCATGCTGCGGATCGTCATTTCTCTCTGATAATGTTCGTGCCGCGCAAAATCCTGCTATGCCTATAGGAACTATCGATGCCTCTGTTCCTCCTGCAATCATTGCATCGGCATCACCTCGCTGAATAATCTTGAATGCATCCCCGATTGAGTGGGTTCCGCTGGCACAAGCAGTCGTGATACAGATGTTTGGACCCTTTGCTCCGGTATATATTGCGACCATCCCTGCTGACATATCGTTAATCATCAATGGGACCATAAAAGGACTGCACTTATCCGCGCCTTTTGTATGAAGAATAACGGTCTGTTCTTCTAAAAATCCGATTCCGCCGATACCGGACCCGATAATTACTCCAATCCTTGCGGCATTATCCGGAGTTATTTCCATTTTTGCATCAGAGACAGCCATCTTTGCCGCGGCAACAGCGAATTGAATTACCATGGCAAGGCGTCTTGCATCTTTTTTTTCAAGATAAAGGGTAGGATCAAAGTTTTTTACCTCGGCGGCTATTTTTGCGGGAAAGTTTGTCGCGTCAAAATGCGTAATTTTCCCTACGCCGTTTTTTCCGGTTTTTAAACCTTCAAAAAACTCGTCTTTGCCTATTCCGATTGGTGATACAACTCCTATGCCTGTTACAACTACTCTTCGCATAGATCTGCCTCTCTTACAAGATTTTTTATAATTTGAGCCGCAGGAATAATTTCCTTTTTCAGTCTATATACATTTTCGCCGGAAAAAACAATCCCATTGTCAACGTCTCCTACTTGGGCCTTTTTTAAAACATCAAAAATGCAGTACTCTTTTCCGCAATTTTTTAAACAATCATCACAAAACTCTATTGGGGGATAATATCCGTTGTCCATATCAGCTACAAGTTTTGTTTTGATTGCGCGTCCAGGCAGTCCTACGGGAGATCTGATAAGAATTACATCATCAATATTTGCGTTCAGATGGACATTCTTGTACTCGTCTGCCGCGTTGCACTCCGGAGTTCTTATAAAAATCGTAGATAACTGGGCTCCCGACGCTCCCATCTTGAACATCTCAACAATATCACAACCGTCGCACAATCCTCCGGCCGCAATAACAGGGATATTTTTCCCTTTCATCGCCGCTACAACTTCCGGCAGTATATCTCTAATAGGCCTATCGGTTCCCAAATGCCCGCCTGCTTCTTTGCTCTCAACAACAACGGCTTTCGCTCCAAGTTTTGCCGCAAGAAGAGCAAGCCGGGCAGAGGATACTATAGGCACAAAAACAGTTCTGGTGTTTTCAACCATTTTATAAATGTCGCGGGAAAAACCCGCACCGGAAAAAATAATGTCAATGCCGGCATTTAACGCGGCCTCAACGATTCCTAAAAAATCTTTCGCGGCAAACAAAATATTTATGGCTACAATGCCGCCTTTTGCAAGTTCCCTTGCTATTTTTATTTCTTCGCGGAGTTCGTCAAACGTCATTCCTGACGCCCCGATTACACCAATGCCTCCCGCTCCTGCCACAGCTCCAGCGAGCTTGCCGGTTGAAATCCGGATCGACATGCCGCCTTGTACAATAGGTACGCTAGCGACATACTCTCCTATTTTAAGAGGAGGTAATTTCATTTTTTTGCGTGGGTTAGTACATAACTAACCGTATCTCCTACCGTTTTTATTTTTTCGGCATCTTCATCCGGAATCTCGATTCCAAAATTCTCTTCCAAAGCCATAACCAGCTCAACTGTATCAAGTGAATCCGCGCCAAGGTCATCAACGAAAGAAGCCTGCTTTGTCACCTCATCTGCGCTGACGCCAAGCTGATCAACGATAACTTTTTTTACATCTTCAAATATTTTTGCTTCATCCATTTTATAAATTCACCTCCTCATTAAGGCATTAACATTCCACCGTTAACGCTTATAACCTGTCCTGTAATATAGGACGAGTCCTCCGAGCACAAGAACAATACCGCCTTTGCTACATCATCCGGTTCGCCGAACCGGGCCATCGGAATCTGGTCCGACATTTTCTTTTTTACTTCGTCGGATAATTTTTGCGTCATCTCCGTATTTATAAATCCGGGAGCAACCGCGTTAACATTTATATTTCTGCTGGCAACTTCGCGCGCGACTGTTTTTGTAAAACCTATGAGGCCGGCTTTTGACGCGCTGTAATTTGCCTGTCCAAAATTTCCCATTATTCCGACAATCGACGCGATATTAACAATCTTTCCGGATCTTTGCTTTACCATAACAGGAACAGCTTCTTTTGTACATTTAAAAGCGCCGGTTAAATTTATGGATATAACTATATCCCAGTCCTCTTCTTTCATCCTCATAAGAAGTCCATCCCTGGTAATGCCCGCGTTGTTTACAAGAATATCGATCCGGCCAAATTCTTTTGTAATTTGTCCGAACGCGCTTTTTACGCTTGCGGAGTTTGACACATTTAATTCGACTGCGATTGCGCCGGAAATCTCTGATGCGGTTTGCTTTGCTAAATCTGCTTTTATGTCGGCTATAATTACCCGCGCACCTTCGCTTGCAAGCGCTACAGCAATTGTTTTCCCGATTCCCTGCGCGGACCCTGTAACAAGAGCAACTTTATCCTTTAATTTCATTTAATGTTTTCTCCAGACTTTCTTTGTTTGACACGTTGTATATTTTAACATCTTTGCTTATTCTTTTTATCAATCCCGCAAGAATCGATCCAGGCCCTACCTCCACAAAAACATCTATTCCGTCATTCACCATTCTACTTACCAACTCAACCCACCTGACAGATGACGTAACCTGATCAACAAGGAGCTTTTTTATTTCACTACCTGATTTTACATAATCTGCGGTAACATTTGCAAGTACTGAAATATTCGCGACCGATATATTTATTTTATCAAGCTCCATTTTGAGTCTGTCGGCGGCGTTTTTCATCAACCTGCTGTGAAACGGCGCGCTGACCTCAAGAAGCAGCGCTCGTTTTGCGCCGGCAGATTTACAAAGTTCGATTGCCTTATCTATTTTTTCTTTTTCTCCCGATATTACTGTCTGCTCCGTACTGTTAAAATTTGCCGCATCAACATCCGCACTCTTACATATTTCTTCGATCTTGTTTTTATCCAATCCGATAACCGCAGCCATTGCGCCGCGCCCGATAGGTACCGCCTCTTGCATAAATTTGCCGCGGAGCCTAACTGTTTTTACCGCATCCTCAAAAGATACATACCCTGCCGCGCAAAGAGCAGAATATTCTCCCAGAGAATGTCCGGCAACAATGGATGGAACAATGCCGGAATTTTTTAACTCATTAAAAAGGATATAACTGACAGTCAGTATTGCCGGTTGTGTAATTTCTGTTTCTTTTAATTTTTCGGCAGGACCATTTAGGCAAAGAGTTTTTAGATCGAATCCCAAAGCCTTATTCGCGACATCAAATATTTGTGAATCCGCATAGTCGCTGCCCATCCCTACAGTCTGGGATCCCTGTCCCGGAAAAACAAACGCCAAATTGGAAATTGGACATTGGACATTGGACATTTTACGAGAGCGCCTCTTTAAATTTTTTTGTAAGCGCAGGGACGATGTCAAAGAGATCTCCAACAATTCCATAAGTAGCTATGTTGAATATTGGAGCGGCGGCGTCTTTGTTAATAGCAATAATAATATCAGAAGATTTCATGCCTACCTGATGCTGGATGGCCCCCGAAATACCGCAGGCGATATATATTTTTGGACAGACTGTTTTTCCGGTTTGCCCAACCTGATGGTAATGCGAAATCCAACCCGCATCCACGGTCGCGCGGGATGCTCCGACAGAGCCTTTTAAAACTTTAGCCAGCTCTTCAATCAATTTAAAATTTTGAGGACCGCCAATTCCACGCCCGCCGGAAACGATTATTTCCGCTTCGGCCAAATTTACCGTGTTTTCGGTGCAGGCGATTATTTCCACAATTTTGGTCATTAAATCTTTTTCTGCCAATACTGGTTTATATTCTATTATTTGTCCGATCCGGCTCTTATCTTCTTCCAATTTTTTCATGACTTTTGGCCGGACAGTTGACATCTGCGGCCTGTGTCCGGGACAAATAATCGTTGCCATAATATTTCCGCCGAATGCCGGACGAGTCTGAAGAAGATTTTTCTTTTCCGGATCGATATCAAGACCTGTGCAGTCTGCCGTAAGCCCCGCATGGACTCTAATGGCAACCCTGGATGCAAAATCGCGTCCGTTTGTAGTTGCTCCAAGCAAAACTATTTCCGGTTTATATTTATTTATTAATTCAGTTAATATTTTTGTGTAAGGAAGCGTCCTATAATGTTTTAGCTCCGGGTGAACCGCGACATAAACCTGATCCGCGCCATAACTAATTAGTTTTTGAGCTTCTGCCTTAACATTCTCGTCTCCCAAAAGAACCGCGGAGACCTTTGCTCCGATTTTTGGCGCGAGTCTTGTAGCCTCTCCAATAAGTTCAAAAGATACACCCTGGCATTTTCCGTCTTTTTGTTCCGCAATTACCCATATTCCACTGTAAGATCCCTTATCGGCTGAAACTTGTTCTTCTTTAATAAGTTCAATCGCATTTACCTTGCACGCCGGAACACAAGCACCACAAAGAGTACATTTATCAAGATCAATTACGGCAAGTTTTCCTAACTTATTTTTTCCGGGGGCGTCAACCATCTCAATTGCGTTAAACGGGCACACCGGCACACAGAGCTTGCAGCCAATACATTTTTCATCAATTATTCTTATTCCGCTCATCAAAACACCTTAAAACACCTTTTGCTCTTTTAGTTTTTCAACTAACTTTGAAGCAATCTCGTCGGGAGACGCTCCGTCAATCATCATGCCGCCGCCTTTTTGCGGAGGATTAAATATTTTTACGACTTTTGTGGGTGAACCGTCTAAACCTAAGTTTTCTCTTTTTACATCAAGATCGGCAACAGTCCAGTTTGGAATAACCACTTTCTTTGCCTTCATCTGCCCTTTCAGCGACGGCATTCTCGGTTCATTTATTTGTTTTACAACTGTAATCAAAACCGGCAAAGCAGCCTCCACTATCTGTGTTTCATCCTCTGTTTCGCGGTTGCATTTTACTTTGTTGTCCGCAACCTCGATCTTTTTTACGTTGGTAATCTGCGCGATTCCCAGCCACTCGGCAATTCCGGGACCAACTTGAGCGGTATCCCCGTCAATTGCCTGTTTTCCGCAGAGTATTATATCAAAATCTTTTATTTTTTTTATAGCGGCCGCAACTGTATATGATGTAGCCCATGTGTCAGAACCGGCAAATGCGCGGTCGTTAATAAGGATAACATCGTCAACGCCCATGGCTATTGCGCTTTTTAGCGCCTCTGCCGCTTGAGGAGGCCCCATAGTAATTACCGTTATTTTTCCACCAAGTTTTTCTTTTACCTGAAGTGCTGATTCTATGGCATTTTCGTCAAATGGATTAACAATTGAAGGGACACCCTCGCGGATTAATGTATTGGTTACAGGGTCAATCCTTACTTCCGTTGTATCAGGGACCTGCTTAATACAAACTACAATGTTCATTTCTTCCTGGCAACGCTTTCTTTAATCAGCTCCAGCGCGATTACATTACGCTGAATCTGGTTTGTACCTTCGTATATTTGTGTTATTTTAGCATCTCTCATCATTTTTTCAACCGGATACTCTCTCATATATCCGTATCCGCCAAGGACCTGAACCGCATCAACACAGACCTCCATGGCAATATCCGAAGCAAATACTTTTGAGATAGCAGATTCTTTTGAACTGCCCACTCCTGCATCAATTGCCCTTGCAACTGCATATGTAAGAGAACGTGCAGCTTCAACTTTTATTGCCATATTTGCCAGCATATGCTGAACCGCCTGAAGTGTAGAAATTGGTTTGCCAAACTGGATACGTTCCTTTGCATAAGATAAAGATTCGTCAAGCGCGCCCTGGGCAATGCCAACCGCCTGCGCAGCAATACCAGGTCGAGTTTTATCTAAAGTATTCATCGCGACAACAAAACCTAATCCTTCACGACCAAGCAAGTTTTCGGCCGGCACTTTGCAATCCTGAAAAACCAACTCTCTTGTAGCCGAGCATCTGATACCAAGTTTTTTTTCTTTTTTACCAAAGCTGAATCCCGAAGTTCCCTTTTCAACAATAAATGCAGAAGCACCGCGGCTTCCCTTTGCCTTATTTGTCATCGCAAAAACAACATAAATCTCGGCCTCGCCGCCATTTGTAATAAAACATTTGGTTCCATTTAAAATATAGTGATGCCCTTCTTTTTTTGCGGTTGTCTCCATACCGCCTGCATCCGAACCCGCATTCGGTTCCGTAAGTCCAAAAGCAGCGAGCTTTTTTCCGGATGCAATATCAGGAAGATATTTCTTTTTCTGTTCATCATTGCCGGATAATAATATTGGATAAGAGCCTAGTGCACTTCCAGCAAAAGTAACGCCAACACCGCCACAAATCCGACTTATCTCCTCGACTGCAAGGCAAAATTCCATACATCCCCCGCCAAAACCGCCGTATTCCTGTGGAATATAGAGCCCGCATAGATCAGCATCGGCAAAATGTTTGATTGGTTCCCATGGAAATTGCTCCTTCTCATCAAGCTCGGCCCGGACCGGTTTTACCTTTTCTTCCGAGACTCTTCTTGCCAGGTCTCGAACCATTTTTTGTTCATCAGTAAGCAAATGATCCATTGTTTTCCTCCTAAAATTTTATTAAATTTGCGCCATACGTAAGTCCGGCCCCAAACCCGACGATCACAACAATATCTCCGGATTTTATCCGGCCTTCTTGTTTGGCCTCGAAAATTGCAATCGGAATGGATGCAGCCGAAGTATTCCCGTATTTTTGAAGATTAACATATACGTTTTCTTTTGACAAGCCCAGCTTTTTGATCGCGTGGTCTATTATTCTGATATTTGCCTGATGGGGTATCAACAGGTTAATATCCGGTATTTTTAGTTTTGCTTTTTTAAGAACTAGCCTTGTTCCGTCCTCCAAAACCCTGACGGCAAATTTAAAAACCTCGGATCCTTTCATCTTGATACAGTATTCTTTTTCATCAATCAAAACGCGGTTCATAGGTCCTATTGACCCGCCGCCCCTGAATGTAAGAAGATGTCCGCCGGAACCTTCAGCTCCGAGAACCGATGCCAAAACGCCGGAGCCGTCATTTGCGGCTTCCATTACAACAGCACCCGCTCCGTCTCCAAATAATATGCATGTTCCCCTGTCAGTCCAATCAAGATATTTTGCGAGTGTGTCCGCGCCGACAACCAATATCGTCTTTGCCTGCTTCGAAATAATAAAACTATTCGCAACAGTAATTGCGTAATTAAATCCCGAACACGCGGCCGAAATATCAAAACAAGGTATATTATTTAATCCCAATTTGCTCTGCAAAATACATGCTGTTGAGGGAAACTGCATATCGGGAGTACAAGTGGCTACTATAATAAGATCAATTTTTTTCGGGTCAATTTTTGCATCAGAGATCGCGGCCTTCGCGGCATTTAACGCAAGCATTGACGTTGATGTTTTTTCGTCTGCTAAGCGTCTCTCACATATTCCGGTTCTTGACTTTATCCATTCATCAGAGGTATCAACTATTTTTGAAATATCATCATTAGTTATAACTTTTTCAGGGAGATAAGATCCAACGCCAATTATCTTTCCGTATGTTTTCATTTGTTTTTTATTCCAGAACTGATGCTCTGGACAACTCCTTCATTTACGGAATCAATCGCGACCCTAATCGCATGCTTGATTGCGCGGGATTTTGCTCTGCCGTGAGCCTTGATGCAAACTCCGTTAAGACCTAACAAAAGCGCCCCTCCATACTCGTCATAATCTATTCTTTTCTTGAGATTGGAAAAAGATTTTCTCAAAAAAGACGCGGCTACTTTTGAGATAATACTTTTTCTCAACTCTTGCTTTAAAAAAGAAAGTATCGCGTAACTTGAACTCTCTCCGAATTTTAAAATGAGGTTTCCGATAAAACCATCGCAGACAACGACATTAATTTCGCCTGAAAGCATGTCTTTGGGCTCAACATTACCGATAAAGTTAATGTTTTTTTCTTTTTTTAAAAGTCCGTATGTTTCGATTGTAAGCTCGTTGCCTTTTTCGGCTTCTTCCCCGATGTTTAACAAACCTACGCGGGGATTATTTACATGTATAACTCTCTCTGCGTAAGAAGATCCCATATGAGCAAATTGGACAAGATGTTTTGATTTACAGTCTACGTTAGCTCCCATGTCAAGTAAAAGAACATCAGGCCCTTTTATCGTAGGAAAAAGCGTTGCAATCGCAGGCCTCTCTATTCCTTCTATTCTTCCAAGTCCAAAAAGCGAAGATGCCATAAAAGCGCCGGTATTACCGGCAGATATAACGGCATCCGCTTCTTTGCTTTTTACAAGTGATACGGCTACATTAACAGAGGAATTTTTCTTCTGGCGCACGGCAACCGAGGGAGATTCCTTCATGCCAATTACCTCCTCGGCATGAACAATGCTGATATTCTGGAAGCCCTTGTATTTTTTTAGCTCGGATATAATCCGGTCCTCATGCCCTACAAGGCAGATTTGGATATCGTATTCCCAGCTTGCCTCAACCGCCCCTTTTACTGTTTCTACGGGCGCAAAATCTCCGCCCATAGCGTCAAGAGCTACACGCATCTACCTATTTCTCCTTCTTTTCCTTGTTTTCTTTCTTTTCCTTGCTCTTTATATCAATAACAGCTCTACCTTTATAGGTACCGCATTTGCGGCATGCGTGGTAAGGAAGAATCGGGGATCCGCATTGTGAACATTTTGAAAGATTCTGTTTGGATTTTACTTTCCAGTTTGCTCTTCTTGTGGATGTCCTTGTCTTAGAATGTCTTTTCTTTGGTACGGGCATATATCAACCTCATTTCTTTAATAATTCTTTCAGCTTTTCGAGTCTCGGGTCGATTTTCATTTTTGAATCCGAGTCAAGCCTTGGGCAGTTTGGTTTGCACAGAACTTTTATCGGCAGAGACATAAGAAGATTCTGTCTTATCGCCTCATCCAGATCGATCTTGTTGCTTGAATCAATCGGAAATACAATATCCGCATCTTTTATCTCTGCCTCATTCATGAAATTATATTTAATTCCCGGAGGCCTCTTGCTATATTGCTCTTTTATTTCCGCTTTTACTTTTATAACAAACCTGTTAAGGCATCTTGAACATTCAAGTTCAACTCGAGCCTTAACAAATCCTATAACAAGTACAACAACTCCGGTATTAATAAGGTGGAGCTTTACTTTTACCGGATCAATTATATTTAGACCATCGTCGGGGTAAGAAACTTTTTCCTCGGTTTCCACATCGCAAACATTGCCGACTTTCTTGAGTAGCTCCGAGACGTCTATTTTCACTCTTCTTATTATATTTTATATAAAAGGAGGTTGTCAAATGCGAGGCTTAAAAAACGTCAAACGATTATAGTAATGTAGCATTGCGCTTGAAAAAGAAAATCAAAGCAGGTATCATAATTATCAGTAATTTGGGCCCTTAGCTCAATGGTGGAGCAATCGGCTCATAACCGACAGGTTGTAGGTTCGAATCCTACAGGGCCCAGTGTATTATTATTTCGAACTTCGTTCGTAGATCGGCGGCTTAGAGGCGTGTTTACATGCCGAGAAGCCGCCGAATCTGTTTGTAAATATGAATTTTCTACCGCCGATGTCCGCAGGGCGGAGGCGGAATTTTCACTATCAGAATAAATAATTTTGACTTCTATTGTCTCTTTCGAATAAATGACCTTTTCGATGTGCTTTTTAATTATTATTCTTTTTTCAGTCTTACCTTTTAGCCTGGAAGCATCGATGATTTTTTGCAGTATTTCCTGCACTCTTTCGACCTTTATATCGGCTTTCTCCAAGCTTGACTCTCTCTGTTCAAATCCTGTTGGCATACCCTGATTATCGTGATTAAGCACAAAAATCAAACTATCAAGGTATTGATTGTTTTGCCTTATCTTATCCAAATTATCTATGATGAATTTATCAAGTCTGTCCGCACTCACTTGTCTAATATTACAAAATGATCTATCTCGTTTATCAATAGCAGAACAGCGATAATAGAAATATCTTTGACGTTTATCACCTTTAATCTTGTTAGTAAATACGGCAGACATTATAGATCCGCATTCCTTGCAATGAATTAAACCCGGAAACAATGAATAGTTAAAGGTCATCATTTTCTTTGGACGAAAACTATCTTTCCGAATATTTTGGACTTCCTCAAACAATTCTTGTGAAACTATAGATTCATGAATTCCTTTGTAAAATATTCCTTTATGTTTGATCTTGCCGATATAGAGTTGTCCTTTCAATATTGTATCGATTGCGGTCTTTGATAACGGCAACCCTGCCCTATTGAGCATCTTTTCATCTTTTAACTTGAAGTAAACGGCGTTTAATGAAGAATTCTCTACAAAACTTTCGAAAATCGTTTTAATAATTTCTGCTTCCTGCGGATTTATAATCAGTTTTTTTTCTTCTCTTTTATATCCAAACGGATCATGGCCGCTGTTCCATAATCCTTTCTTTGCGCGTTCAAGCATTTTATCCCTGATTCTTTCGCTGATAAGCTCTCTTTCAAACTGCGCAAAAGTGAGCATAATATTGCGCAGTAGCCTGCCGGACGGCGTTGAAGTATCGAACCTTTCTGTAACTGATATAAAACTGACGCCGAATTTCTCAAATATCTCGATAAGCTGATAAAAATCCTTTGGCGATCTGGTTAATCTATCTATTTTGTATGAAATTACTGCTTCTATTCTGCTTTGCTGAATATCGGATAGCATTTCTTGCAAAGCCGGACGCTCAACGGTCGCCCCGCTATAAGCCTGATCGGAATAAACCTTGTAAACCTCAATATCATTTTGGCTGGATATAAATGACCTAATCTTTAACTCCTGCGTCTCACAAGAATTAAACTCAACTTCTGCCTGATTATCTGTCGAAACTCTGGTATAAATTGCTGCTTTCATGATTATCTTCCTCCTTTTTCGGAAATTAATTGTCTTAACTCTTTGACAAGAATCCTTTTGTCGCTAAAATTATCTAAATCATGCAAGTATGCGACAAATTTCTTGCAAAATACTTTTTTAGATATAAAACAATATTCACAGCTAAAACATGGATAAAGCGGATAAATCGGCATATTAAATCACCTCCTTATTGATAACTGTGCATCTGCCAACTAGATCAGCAGGCAAACTTGCTCCGCCACCGCAAAGATAAACAATAACCGGAATACCCTGATTAACAGCCTGACGCACCGTATAGAGAGAACCGCGGGACTGTCCGTAAAAAAATGCAACTACAACCGAACTGGCAGAAACTAAACGGCGATTGCGGCCCAAAAGAGCTGAAACAACCTGCTGACGTTGAGCGCCAATAGAACCAGAACCCCAAATCACCTGACCGCCAGAAGCAAGAAACTGCGAAACCTGCGGCTGTACCAAAGAAGGAAACCCAGATGCTGACTGCCAAGCAGAGAAAATAACGCCAGAAGATGCAGCTCCCTGCTGAAGCAAAGCAGAAAGAGCAAATGAATCAGCCCCTACTGCCCCACCCGAAGCAACCCTATAACCCCTACTAAGAAAACCGGAAACGACTGACGAAACCAGCGGAGCAAACGAAACCGGAAGAGACCGAGACCCAACGACACCAACTAAATGAGACATATTGAACACCTCCCTATGGAAAGAAGGGAGCATTTTTCCGCAGCCGTCACCCGAAATGAGCGAACATTACAACAAGCAGAAAATGTAGTGAGCGAATGGAGGGCGCAAGTCGAAAATAATTACACGAGTTAATTTAATATGATTATTTTCGACGAAGCGAGGTGGATAGCGAGGAGCGTTTATCGCGACGAGCGCCCTGAGCCCATAGGGCGAAGGGTACCTTGACGGCGTAAAAGCGGAAAAATGCTAGAATTGGAAACCCGGGAGGAATAATAATCTTTAAAAAGCACATCGGAAAGTGGCATTTATTCGACAGAGGTAATAGAAGTCAAAATTATTTATTCTGATAGTGAAAATTCCGCCTCCGCCCTGCGGACATCGGCGGTAGAAAATTCATATTTACAAACAGATTCGGCGGCTTCTCGGCATGTAAACACGCCTCTAAGCCGCCGATCTACGAACGAAGTTCGAAATAATAATACACTGGTGCGAGCGAATCAAAACCAAACCATTTCCCTGATTATACCCAACACCCTGTATGGCGGGCGGATACATTAGCCCCCCATTTTAATAATTCCGCCCGCCAATACAAACTACCAAGCTGCATCTTTTTAAATGACAATGCTACCTATAGTATGTAGACCCAAACAAGCTACAACCGTATACTACGATTAGCATTTATAAAATATGAATAAAGAAATACTTATATATTTTGGTAAAAGAATTAAAGAAGAACGAAAAAAACATAATTATTCACAAGAACAACTTGCAGAAAAGGCCGGTTTACATCGTACTTATATTGGAATGATTGAAAGAGCCGAGAAAAATATTACTCTAGTAAATATTGAAAAAATATCAAAAGCTTTAAAACTTAATATTTCTGAAATTTTCGAAGGAAAATAAATATGAAAATAATAGATACTTATTCTTTTAAAAATGGTGAAGAATTTATCAAAAATAAACATAATGATGAGCTTAACGATATTATTTATGCTATAAAAATGGCGGATGCTGCTTCCTGTTTAACAAAAGAGAGTAAAGAAAAAACTATGAGAGGTAAGCTCCTGTTTTCACCTCGTGATTTGAATGATGAAATTAAATTAATACTGCATCAAAAAGGTTGGACTGCAAAATCAAAAAACAAAAAGAAAAAATATATCGAACCAAGACATGCTTTTGGAAAAGGACGATTTCGAGAAATGGACGGCATGAAGAACAAGGTTGGATTAGAAATACAATTTGGTAAATATGCGTTCATGGGTTACGATATCTTTTCAAAAATGATTATATTTAAAAATCTTGGATATATTGAATGCGGAATAGAAGTTGTCCCCTCACAAGATTTAGTTATGCACATGTCAACTGGTGTATCTTCTTTCGATCAATTGCTTATTGATTTAGAAAATAGAGGTGAAAGCAATATCGATATCCCGGTATTTGTCATTGGTATTGGCCTAACAGATGAAGAAAAAGAAAAAACGGTAAAATTACAGGACTTATTTAAAACCGACAAAAAGAAAGCTAAACAGGTTATTCACATGCGCAAATATAGCGGTTCACGCCCGGGTCCCAAATAAATTTTCCTCGCGAATCTTTAAAAACTCTAAGGGTGTTTTGGCAAGAGATATTTCAAGGTTTGGCTGATAAATTGGGGTTCCAATTTTTCTGTGTTTCAAATCTCCATTTACAGCCTCTTTTATTCTTTCTTCAGCAATATCCAAATATTTTTTAACAATATCAGAGCCATACGCTTTGCGATGATTCAAAACCGCTGCGCAAAGAGCGCTTCCAACGCCTGCATATGGGTCAAGGACAATATCATTTTCATTAGTCATTGATAAAACTAGTCTCTCAATGAGTTCTATTGGAAACTGGCAAGGGTGCTCTGTTTTTTCCGGATGATTATTTTTTACATTTGGGATTTCCCAAACATCAGATGGGTTCTTCCCTAGTGGATTACAAGATAATTCTCCATAATTTTCATTTTTCTTAAAGTTTTTCTTTCCTGGATATTTTTGAGGTACTCGGATTGGATCAAGATTAAATGTATAATCATCTGTTTTTGTAAACCAAATAATTGTTTCATGCCGGCCTGAAAATCGTTTTGTACAATGCAATCCATGTCCAAAATGCCAAATAATTCTATTGCGTAATTTAAGCCCGAGATTTTTCCCTATTTGATAAATTAACATATCAAGAGGATAAACCTCTCCATCCTTGGCTATGTGATTGCCAACCTGCCAACAAATACTACCATCATCAGATAACACTCTAATTCCTTCTTTAATAGTTTTTTCCTGTCCAGCCAAATAAGTATCAAGGTCTTGTCTTTCTTCATACTCCTTTCCGATATTATATGGCGGCGATGTAACAATAAGTTTTACAGATTTGTCTGGTAAAGTATGTAACAGATCAAGGCGATCCCCATTAAATAGCACAACATTTGCGTCGGGATTATATTTTGACGAAATTACAATATTTTCGGCTATTAACCGTTCTTGATGGTTTGACTTTACCATGATTATTTTCGCTAATTATAGTATACTTAATATAATATTAATTTGCAATATTTTATAAGAACCAAATATTGAAGAACAGTTAAAATATGAGGAATATTAAAATAAATTAACCTATGGATATTTCAAATGTTAGCGGTTATACCCTATATAATCTGAACAAAATCAACATTATTTTGGGGAAAAATGGCTGTGGCAAGAGTAGAATGTTTCGATCAATTGAGGAGAGGGTTTCATCACAAGCTCATAATTATGGTAAAACAAAATATATTACACCAGAAAGAGGCGGCGCTCTTGTTTATGAAGCTGGTACTGAGCAAAGTCTGACTAGTAATTCAAATTGGCTTTCGAGCCAAAGAAGACAGAATCAAACAACAAGTTTTAGACAACAGAGTGTAGCTCAGTATCGTAAACTCGAGATGTTTGTCTTAAGAGAAATTGAAAAAAACAAAGGACAACAAGCCGATTATTCTTTTGATATCTATGTTGAAAAGATTAATTCTTTACTAGATAACATTGAAATAAAAAGACACGAAACAACTTTTGAAATATACCGCAAAGGATCAAACATTAAATTAAGAGCAGAAGATATTAGTAGTGGTGAAAGTGAGCTTATCTCCTTAGGTATTGAGTGTTTGATTTTTAGTAAGGAGTGTGTGGAAAACAAAGAGAATATTTTATTTCTTGATGAGCCAGATGTACATCTACATCCGGATTTGCAAGTACGTTTAATGCACTTCTTGAAAGACTTGGTCTCAAAAAACAACTTTAAAATTTTAATCGCCACACACAGCACAGCAATTTTGGGAGCTTTAGAAACTTATAATGATATACATTTAGCATTCATGGCTTTTGATCAGAAAGAGCTGCATTTCAAAACTATTTCAACAATTTATAGAAAAGTTTTACCTGTCTTTGGAGCTCATCCTCTATCTAACATTTTCAATGAAGCTCCAATACTACTAGTTGAGGGTGAGGATGATGAGAGAATCTGGCAACAAGCTGTTCGTTCATCTAACGGCAAAATTAATATATATCCTTGTGCTGTTGATGGTGTTAGTAATATGAATGATTTTGAGGATGAGACAGAGATAATCATTCGGTCTGTTTATAATAACGCAAAAGGCTACTCATTAAGGGATAAAGATGAAAGTACTGAAAAAATAGACGATTTACCACACCTAATTAGGATGAAACTTTCATGTAGAAATTCCGAAAATTTAATATTAACAGATGAGACGCTATCATCATTAAATAAAACATGGGAACAAATGAAAAATAATATTGAAAGCTGGTTGATCGCAAATGCACAACATCCTCATTATTCTGCTATGAAAGGCTTTAAGGATTCTGGATACAACAGAAAAAACTATGATATTAAAGAAATTCGGAACGATTTGATGGGAATAATTGGGAGCTCCAAGCCATGGGAAGTCGTTGTTGGACAAACTATTTCAAATTTGAAATGGACAGATGCCAAAAGTTTTGAAGAAGAAGGCAAAATTTTATCATATCTTGGCGAGAAAGTTTCAAATAGCCTTATTCCTAAGTAATTTTTATTTTTACTTGAGAATCGCTATATGCAAGTCATTAATATTTTCAAATTAATGTAAATAATTTATAAAACAAAGACTTAGCCAAAGGTATAGGGAGAAATAGAACAATGAAAACTAAGCCTATCTCGCAAAAGCAATATAGATATTTCATTAAAACTGAGGCATCAAATTATGCCCAAGAAGTAAAACTAGATTTTGAAAAACTTGTTTTAGGACATATTTCAGCAACTATGGAAAAAACTCCTTTAGCCGCTTTAATTCTTATGTTATGTGCTATTGATTATTTGAAAAGTTTTAACTACGGTTTATTAGCAATTGATGATAGAACTTTAGATGTTCTCACGAAACGTTATAAATATGACCACCGGAATAAATATTTAAATATTGTTAAAAAAAGACGAATAACAATTAAAAAGGGGCCTGGAAAATATTATATTTCATTTCTTAAAGATTATCTTAAGCCAAAAAATAAAAAATATCATATTATAGAAATCTACAAAAATCTGCGCTGTGGTCTTGTTCATAATTATTCTGATCATATCTTTAAATATGATTTTATTGACAACCGTGACATCAATTTTGGTGATAGAACCAACGAACATCTCACAAAATATAAAAGAAATAATAAAATTAGAGTAAAATTTAATATAGACACTTTCTTTAAAGATTTTTTATCAATGTGCGATGATTTTTGGACTAATGCAAACAATAACATAAAGATTCAAATGAATATTCATGATATTAAAAGCTATGTCGGTTTTATGCATGTATTCCCCGAACAATCAAAATAATTAAACTATAATTATTTTTAGCGGAATTTGCTGGGGGTATGGGGGAAGCAAATTCCGCCCGAAAAGAAGCCGGCATTATAGCCGGCCTAAGTTTTTTAGTTTGCAGCCATGGATTGTGTTGGGTATAATCAGGGAAATGGTTTGGTTTTGATTCGCTCGCACCAATTGATTATTATTTCGAACTTCGTTCGTACGATTTTCTCTATCTACGACCAACCCTGTCATAAATTGAATTTGCAAACTCGAAGAGGACCTCGATAGAAGGATGATCCGCAGGGGACAATACCCTGCCCACCAAATTTTGTTCATTCCAAAAATTTAAAATAAATCCCATAAAGTTTTTAAGAGATATGGCTGATCTGATTTTATCTTCGCCGATCCTCCTGGCAGCATTTTTGCTAAAGTAACCATCTGTTGATTCAACTCCAAATGCATTCTCAATCGGTGAAGGCAGTTTAAAACTCCTCATTATTAATTCAACTTGTTCAGGATCGGCTCCCTGGACCATGGAATTAAAAGTTGAAAAGTAAAGATGCCTGAAATCATTAAAAACTCTTACGCGAAATTCATCCCTGCTAATATCTCCCGCTAATTTCCCATCCGAGAAATCATGGACATAAATCCGGCCTGAACTTGACCGCCCATAATTATACAAATAAGGATTGGAATGAATAATTCCCTGATTGTGCATGTCCCTTAATATTCTGGCGGATGATTTTGCCATACTATTCAAAAAATCAAAAGCAGTCCTAAATTTTTCAATGCTTCCTGCCCTTAGAATATCATCATTATTTTTTTCCAAAATCAATGAAATTCTAGTCTCTTCCAACGTTTCCAATGCAATCACCGTAAATCCGACAGGCTCTCCCATAAAAGATAAGCCTGTAAAACTTCCGATCCCAACAGGATAACCGGTCGGGATTTCGCCCCAGAATGCTTTTCCCATTACAGTGTATTCATTTATTGCGTCACTTAAATACTCTGTGCCTCTTGGATGCTGCCTGGCTGGAGTAATCCGGATCCTTCCCGCGCTATCAATATTAAATCTATGTGTGGGCTGTATTACTCTGTCTTGAGCAGAAGCAACATATGACTCCATTATTGGCGGCGCGCCATTATCTGTTACGCTTTTAATTTTTATCGCAGTAAATGTTTTTTTTTCATATCTCAAATAATCCGACCGTTTTAGCCCAAAATAATATGATCGCCCTTCTGAAGATACACCACCTAGTGATTCGCGGCTTGAAACCGCCAAGACTTTGTTAACAACAGTATTTGTTAATCCGCTATTAAAAGCATGTCGAGCAAAATCAATCCTGACAGGGTGTGTGCCGCCCTTTGAATGAAATGAAACCGCTATAATTTATCGGCAGATTTAGCGGAAAATTTCACTGTTTTGCCTTAGAGGAATAACATAATAGCTAATTGAGGTTTTTAACCCAATCTGTTATTTTATTTTTAATCTCATCTCTTACAATTCTCGTTTGATTTAAAATTTCTTCTTTCGTTCCTTTAAAAGAAGACGGATCGGTAAATCCCCAATGCATCTGCTTTATCGCTCCTGCAAATATCGGACACTGTTCGCTTTTTGATTCATCGCAGACAGTAATGACATAATGATATTTTTTCCCCTGTTTATAAAAATCGAAAGCACTCTTAGTTTTATTTTTTGAAATATCTATTCCGACTTCTTTCATAACTTCGATTACAATTTGATTAAGTTTGCCGGGTTCAAGCCCGGCGCTTTCAACCTCAAATCTATCTCCGTCTATTTTCTTAAGAAATGTTTCTGCCATTTGGCTGCGGGCAGAGTTGTGGATGCAGACAAACAGGACTTTAATCTTATCCATAATATTTTTCCTTAAATCTCAACGCCAGATTAACAAGCGCGATCATTACAGGAACTTCGACTAATGGACCTATAACCGCGGCAAATGCGGGACCGGAATTAATTCCAAATACAGCAACCGCAACCGCAATCGCAAGTTCAAAATTATTACTCGCAGCGGTAAATGACAAGGTAATTCCTTTCTTATAATTAGCACCGAAAATCTTACTTAGAAAAAAGCTGATAGAAAACATCGCGACAAAGTATATGAGAAGCGGCACTGCTATCCTGAAAACATCATAGGGTATCTGTACAATGAGTTCGCCTTTGAGGCTGAACATTACAAATATCGTAAAAAGCAAAGCGATAAGGGTTGCTGGACTTATCACAGGAATGAACTTTTCTTCATACCATGCTTTTCCCTTAGCCCTAATTAAAGAGAACCTGGTGATTATCCCTGCAAGGAACGGGATGCCGAGATATATGAACACGCTTTTCGCAACATCAACTATTGAGATATTTACAATAGTACCTTTTAACCCGAATATTCCCGGTAAATATGTAATAAATATCCACGCGTATACGCTGTAAAACAAAACCTGAAAAATGCTGTTAAAAGCAACTAGCCCGGCCGCATATTCACTGTCGCCGTCAGCAAGCTCATTCCATACAATCACCATCGCAATACAGCGCGCAAGTCCGATCAATATTAAACCTACCATATATTCCGGCTTATCGCGGAGAAATATCAATGCTAAGGCAAACATAAGAACCGGCCCTATCAGCCAGTTTTGTACCAGCGACAGTACAAGCACTTTCACATCGATGAAAACATCTTTCAGCTCCTCATATTTAACTTTTGCCAAGGGCGGATACATCATCAGGATCAGCCCGATTGCAATGGGTATATTTGTCGTACCGGATTGAAATCTATTCCAGAAATAAATTATTTGCGGAAACAAAAATCCTATTCCTACACCCATAAACATCACAGCAAATATCCATAATGTTAGAAACCTGTCAATAAAGGACAATCTTTTCATTTTGAACTCCTATATTGATTATATTGACATGAGATATATACGTCAATGTCCAAAGCCCCATTGCTCGCGAGGCCGATGGAACAGCTAGTTGCCAATAATCCCAATCCAAGTTAAAATAATAGCATCCTTGTTCCATTTGAATTTGTAATTTAATTGGTCATTGTCCCGCTTCATTATTATTAATATAAAATGTGTTGCGGGATCCCGCCGAAGGCGGGAGAAATTGGTCATTGCGAGCGAGAGCGAGTTATGGCCCCATCGTCTAACGGTTAGGACATCAGCTTTTCAAGCTGACGATCGGGGTTCGATTCCCCGTGGGGCTACCAACTTTTCTGAACGAACCGTCGAATTGATAAGATCGGCGGTTTTTCTGTTACTAGGCGCTACTCTGCGGCATTTTTTTGGGTGGGGGCAAAAAAATGCCGCAGGAGAAGGTTCGTCATTAAAATTTTTGCCGCTATTTTCCGAATAATTTAATATACCGACTAATGTTTTTTTGTCTGGTAGTGAACACCTGTAACATTTAATCGATAGCTTAAAAGCTTAGGGCTAACTTGAAATAAATTGCATACATGAGAATGATCAATATTATTCTTAATTATTCCAAGCAAAACCTCTCTAGGTAATAATAAAGTTCCAGCCAACCAGTCAGCTTCATCTTCTTGTATTTTATCGTATCCTCTCAATATTGTTGTTCCATCAAAAAACATAGTTTTATTATAATCGTGCCCAATAATGAGGTGTGCCAGCTCATGCATCAAATCAGTAGATTGCCTTTTGAATGAATGTTTGTGATTATAGATAATGAAATGTTTATTGTTTTTTGATATTGTTATAGCTGACCAAAGAGAATATGCATGTCCGGTTAAGATTGATAACGAATTATCCGACAACCCTACTATTTCATTTAAAGGAATTACGTTAACATGCATTTTATCTGCTAAATTGAAAGGTGATAGAGGATCTTTATTACTAAGACTAAGTTGAAGGCGAAAATTTGTTGAGGTTTTTTCACACCAAGATTTAAACCCGCGTCGCAACACTGAATTTATCCGCCTCCAAACATTCTCTGGGCGACCATAATTACTTCGCCCAAAGCTGTGGCAGTCTGTTTATCTAAAGTTTGATTGGCCTTTAAATGCACAGATAAAAGATTTTCATCTTGATGGGTTTCTTTTTTATTTTGAATGCCTAAAACTTCGCCGGGGTCAACATTTAACCAGACACAAATCTTTCTAAAAGTATCAATGTCAGGTGTTCCCCCACGCTCAACCCTTGAGAGAGTGGCAGAACTAATACCAATTTCTTTTGCGGCGTCCCTTATGCCTTTGCCGCTTCGTTGTTTAATTAATTGCTGCCCAATATTGTCGATCGTAATTTTGTTCATAATATTAACGTCTTATATATAAGAAAATGATTGACAAGTAATACATCAAATCTTATAATGATAATGTCTTATGTATGAGAAACTTTATTAAGTGTAACACGAGTGCGAGAAGTTGGCAATATATGGTTGACGAGGAAGAAGGGGGGTGAAAAAAATGAGTGGCGATTGTAAGTTAATAACCTACGAT
>Ga0265296_1001256_pt1 | contig 30059 bp, 22 predicted proteins | sample MunlanPumphouse1_FD_189073 | JGI IMG/M metagenome (GOLD analysis project Ga0265296, IMG submission 189073) | Groundwater microbial communities from a municipal landfill in Southern Ontario, Canada - Pumphouse #1 | ecosystem: Environmental > Aquatic > Deep subsurface > Groundwater | place... | reverse complement strand
GCTTAAATACTTCTTTGTAATCCGCAATGCGTTCCGCGATCGGCCGGTAAGCACAAGATTCTCTTTTGATATTTAGAAATCCTTTTAGGTCTTTCATTTTCTCCTCACAACCCAAAACTTATCTCATAACTTACTGCTCACAACTCACCCCTGCTCAACCCCCATCTTCTCCAACTCCTCTTCCGCCATCACCTTTTGCTGTAAAACCCGCTTGTATTCAATTGGCATGACTTTCCGGAATCGCTTCACCGCAAATTCAAAATTATCTAATATTTCTTTGGCCAAACGGCTGCGGGTATATTGAAAATGTTTTTTTAAAAGCACATGAATAATTTTTTTATCCGATGCGCGCAAATGCTCCAACTCAACCATTTGCAAATTACATTTGCTCTCAAAATCATTTTGTTTGTCATAAACGTAAGCAATGCCCCCCGACATCCCCGCCGCAAAATTCCGGCCGGTTTCGCCCAACACTACCACCCGTCCGCCAGTCATGTATTCACAGCCGTGGTCGCCCACCCCCTCCGCCACCGCATTTAATCCAGAGTTGCGCACACAAAACCTCTCCCCCGCCCGGCCGCATAAATACGCTTCCCCTGAAATGGCCCCGTAAAAAGCCGTGTTCCCTAGCAATGTGTTTTTATCCGGCGGATAATCGGCTTTACGATCCGGATAAATAATTACCTTCCCGCCTGAAATTCCCTTGCCGACGTAATCATTGGCTAGGCCTTCCAGCTCCAAGGTTATTCCCTTAGTCAGCCAGGCCGCAAAACTTTGGCCTGCAACACCATTAAACTTAAAATGCAGGGTGTCGTCGGCTAATCCGTTTTCCCCGAATTTTTCAACCACCGCACCGCTCAACATCCCGCCCACGGTCCGATCCGAATTTTCAATTTTCAAGTCGGCCGACACTGGAGTTCCGCTCTCCAATGCCGGACGAGCCAGTTGGATTAATTTACGGTCGAGTACGCTATCTATGCCGTGGTCTTGTTTTTGTGTGCAATAATTGCCTGCCCCGGCTTGCCGGTGGCCTGCCCCTGGAAATTCTGCACCAGGATAAAGAATTTTCGAAAAATCAATCCCGCGTGATTTTTCCGGTAATATTGCGGTATCCAATTCCAATAAATCGGTTCGGCCAACCATCTCGTCAACGGTGCGGACACCTAACTCAGCCATAATTTCGCGCAGTTCCTCCACCACAAAACGGAAATAATTAACGATATGCTCGGGTTTTCCGGAAAACCGTTTGGCTAAACATTCATCCTGCGTGGCCACTCCCAGCGCGCAGTTATTGAGATGGCAATGCCGCAGCATCACACATCCCGCAACAATCAAAACCGCAGTGGCAAAACCAAATTCTTCCGCCCCTAACAGTGCCGCAATGGCGACATCACGCCCGGTCCTCAACTGCCCGTCGGTCTGCAACCTTACCCGGCTGCGTAAGTCGTTCATAACCAGCGTCTGGTGAGTTTCTGCCAATCCCAATTCCCAGGGGAGTCCGGCATTCCGGATTGAACTGATGGGAGAAGCCCCCGTCCCCCCATCCCCGCCCGATATCAGAATCATATCGGCATGGCCTTTGGCCACCCCCGCCGCAACCGTCCCTACGCCAATTTCAGAAACCAGCTTCACGCTGATCCGCGCGCGGGGGTTTACATTTTTCAAGTCAAAAATTAATTGCGCCAGGTCCTCGATTGAATAAATGTCGTGGTGGGGTGGCGGAGAGATTAACGTCACGCCCGGCGTGGTGTAGCGCGTTCGCGCAATAATTTCACTGACTTTATGGCCGGGCAGCTGCCCGCCTTCACCCGGTTTGGCACCCTGCGCAATTTTTATTTGAATCTCATCGGCATTGACCAAATAATTGGTGGTAACGCCAAATCTTCCCGAAGCTACCTGCTTGACGGCGCTTCTCCTGTCATCCTTAAAGCGCGCCGGGTCTTCTCCCCCCTCACCAGTATTGGATTTGCCGCCCAGCATATTCATTGCCCGTGCAATGGTTTCATGACAGGGTGCGCTGATTGAGCCAAAACTCATGGCGCCGGTAACAAAGCGTTTGAGAATATTTTCTGCTGGCTCAACCTCAGCAATTGGAATAGATTGCGCTTTTTTAAACTTTAACAAACTGCGCAAAGTTGTAGGATTTGGGGGGCCCATTCCATTGGCCAGCGCCTGGTCATTAATCAACTGCGCAAATGCCTTATACCGCTGGTAATCATTGCCCCGCGCCGCCTCCTGCAAGGCGCAAATGCTTTCCGGATTCCACAAATGAAATTCTCCGTCTTTTTTCCATTGATAAATTCCACCGCTGTCTAAGACCTCCCCATAAACGCCCCGGCGCCCCTCGTTAAACGCCGCCGTGTGCCGCTCCTGTATTTCGCCGGCCAGCTCTGCAAAGCCAGCCCCGCCAATCCGCGAAGGCGTCCCCTCAAAACACTTACCGACTACTTCATCTGCCAAACCCAGCGCTTCAAAAATTTGCGCGCCGCGGTAACTGTTTAAAGTGGAGATTCCCATTTTCGAAAGGATTTTTTTTATACCCTGATGGACCGCCGTCCGGTAATTATTAACCGCGGTCTTCCGATCTAGCGTCAGGTCGCCCTGCTCAACCAGCCATCCCAGTGCAGCATAAGCCAGGTAAGGATTTACCAGGTCCACCCCAAAACCAAATAAAAGCGCAAAATGGTGCACTTCCCGCGGCTCGCCGCTCTCTAAAATTATCCCTACTTTAGTCCGCAACGCTTTTCGAATAAGATGGTGATGGACCGCACCAACCGCCATTAATGACGGGATGGCCAGCTTTTGTTTGTTCACGCCGCGGTCGCTTAAGATAATAAATGTATAACCGTCAGCAATGGCCGCTTCGGCCGCCCTGCAAACCCGATCCAGTGCCGCCGTTAACTCTCCATCAAACAAAATGGAGATTTTTTTTGCGGAAAAACCGTTTTTCTTGATCGCGACAATCTGCGCCAATTCATCATTGGTCAGGATCGGTTCTTTTACGTGCAATTTACGGCAGTGTTCAGGCGTTTCCTGCAAAATGTCTTTCTGCGGGCCAACATAACTCTCTAAGCTCATGACCAACTCTTCCCGGATCGAATCAATGGGCGGGTTGGTCACCTGCGCAAATAGCTGCTTAAAATAATTGAAAAGCAATTGCGGCCGGTTCGATAAAATCGCGTGCGGACAATCGTTCCCCATTGAACCCACCGGCTCTTTGGATTTTTCGGCCATGGGTTTCAAGATGGTTTTTAAGTCCTCCCGGGAATAACCAAAGGCCGACAAGAGTGTTTTATCATCCTGATCATCAAATTCAGCTGCCGAAAGGCGCGGCAAGTCCTCCAGCTCAAGCAGGTTTTCCTTCAGCCATTGCCCATAAAAACGCTTGTCATAAATTTCGGACTTAATTTCTTCGTCTTCCACAATGCGAGCGGTTTCGGTATCAATGTAAAAGATTTTTCCCGGCTCCAGGCGACCCGACACCGCGATATTTTCCGGCGCAATCTCCAGGACCCCAACTTCTGAAGCCATCACCACCATACCGTCTTTGGTTACAATATAGCGCGCCGGGCGCAGGCCGTTGCGGTCCAGCACGGCGCCAACATCTTTCCCATCGGTAAAGGCAACTGCGGCCGGCCCATCCCAGGGCTCCATAAAACAGGCATGATAGCGGTAAAAATCGCGCACTTCTTTTGGCATCAGATGGTTATGCTCAAAAGCAGAAGGAATTAACATCAACATGGCATGCGCCATTGACCGGCCGGATAAAACTAACAGTTCAAAGACATTATCCAAGGCCTGCGAATCACTGCCCCCCGGTTCAATTACGTCCAAACCTCTAGCCCGCATCCAATTGATATTGCCCCGCAAAGTATTGATTTCCCCGTTGTGCGCCAAAAACCGGAAGGGCTGCGCTAAATCCCAATCCGGAAAAGTATTGGTACTGTAACGCGAATGTACCAATGCAATGGCGCTTTTAACTGCCGCATCTTTCAAATCCGGAAAAAACTCATCCAATTGGTGGGGCATCAAGAGTCCCTTGTAAACCAGCGTCCGGGAAGAAAGGTTGGTTAAATAAAAACCATCAGCATGGATTGCTTTTTCAACCTCGCGCCGGATTTTATATAATTTACGCTCAAAGTCGATGCGGTGGATTACTTGCTTGCCCTTAGCGATAAAAACCTGTTCAATTACCGGTAAATTTTTTTGCGCGGTCCGGCCAATTGCGGCCGCATTAACCGGAACCTCCCGCCACCCCAACATTACCTGGCCTTCCTGCTCCACAATCCGAGCAAAAACCTCTTTACAAATACTGCGCAAACGCTTATTTTGAGGTAAAAAAGCTAACCCCACTCCGTAGGACCCCGGACGCGGCAAATCCGGAAAAACAGTGTTAAGAAAATCATAAGGAAGCTGGATCAAGATGCCGGCCCCATCGCCGGTTTGGGGGTCCGCCCCCACCGCCCCCCGGTGGGACAGGCGCTTTAAAACTTTAAGGCCATTTTCAACAATAGCATGGCTTTTTTCCCCATTGATATTGACAACAAAGCCTACTCCGCAGCTGTCGTGTTCAAAACGGGGGTCATACAACCCTTGGGAAGCCGGTGGGCAAGGATTAAGAGGACGATTAAATTGTTTTAAGCCACGTTGATCCATCGTCGCACCTTTGTAACTTAGGGGTAGGGTACAAAGGTGTCGACCCTAAGAAAAACCCTACCCCCTAAGTTAATAAAAATTAAAATTTAAAAATAAAATATCAAAACTAAAGGATCGGGAGATATTTTTTAATCTCGTAATCGGTGACCTGGATGCGAAACTCGTCCCATTCTTGTTTTTTCAGAGTAATAAATCTTTCAAATGAGTGGTCACCCAGGGCCTCGCGAATCAGCTCACTCTTCTCCATAATTTGAATTGCTTCACCCAAACTTGCCGGCAGCGATTTAATCCCCCGCTCGGCACGCTCTTCATCGGTCAGATGGTATAAGTTCAATTCCATCGGATCCTGTAATTTGTACCCTTCTTCAATTCCTTTCAAGCCAGCACACAGCATTACCGCAAATTGAAGGTACGGGTTGCCGGACGGGTCCGGACAACGCAATTCCATCCGGGTGGCAACTTCTTTTCCGGGCTGATACATCGGCACCCGCACCAGGGCCGAACGGTTTCTGCGCGACCAGGCAATATAGACCGGGGCCTCGTAACCTGGCACCAACCGCTTAAATGAATTAACCCACGGCGCTAAAATGGCAATCATTTCCGGTGCGTGCTTCAAGATGCCGGCAATATAACTTTTCCCGGCTGCAGACAAATGATACTTATCGCTGGCATCGTAAAATGCGTTGGCTTTTCCCTTAAACAGCGATTGGTGGCAATGCATGCCAGATCCGTTTTGTCCGAAAATCGGCTTGGGCATAAACGTGGCGTAAACACCGTTTTTAGAAGCGATTTCTTTAACGGTTAATTTGTAAGTAACTACATTATCCGCCATCTTCAGCCCATCATCGTAACGCATATCAATTTCGTGTTGCGATGGGGCAACCTCATGGTGCGAATACTCAACATTAATTCCCAGCTTTTTTAACGCCAATACGGTTTGCCGGCGCAGGTCCGAGGCCATGTCCAGCGGAGTTAAGTCAAAATACCCTCCGGAATCCAAAATTTCGGTACCTTCACTATTTTTAAAGTAAAAATATTCCAGCTCCGGTCCTACGTAAAAATGGTCAAACCCCATTTTAGTCATTTTGGCCAACGCCCTTTTTAAGATGTAGCGGGGATCGCCTTCGTAGGGCTTGCCGCCCGGCTGAAGAATGTCGCAAATCATGCGCGCCACGGCTTTTTCCGACGGCCGCCAAGGCAGGATTTGGAACGTAGCTGGATCCGGCATGGCAATCATGTCTGATTCTTCAATTGCCTGGAACCCGGTAATCGATGAGCCATCAAATCCCATCCCCTGCGTCAGCGCCCCCTCCAATTCGTCCTTCCCGATCGCAAAACTCTTCAAAATCCCGTTCAAATCCGTAAACCATAACCGTATAAACTCGATATCGTTGTCCCGGACCGCTTTCATTATCTCTTCTTTGGTCGTCATTACATTTCCTCCTTTATTAATATTCCAATCCTCAAATACCCGGCTGGGGTCGACCTTTCAATACATTAATAGCAACTTTTCTGCCAAACAAATTACGCAATGCTATTTTTGGCGGCGGGAAGCATAATTTAGCACGTGGGGTCGAGTATTTGACCCATAACTGAAAAAAACTTCTACATTTTTGTAGATAAAACAGAGCAGCACTTACAAAATTGTTACTGGCAAGCGCCTACTATGGCCATTGCCGACCATACTCGATTCCAAACAAGTTTGACGCAGGCGCCCAAGATGGGCCCTTAAAATTTTGAGCCGCAGATAAAAACAACTTTCTTTGTCTACCTTTTAGGTTTAAATGATCTGCTGCAGCTACAAATAAATGATTTCTTCTTTTTTGAGCTGCATTGGCTGTCCCCTTTCCTGCTAAATAAAATAATTCCCTGCTCCGAGGATACGCACAGCCGGCCAAATAGCCAAAGTCGTTCGCTAATTGTATGATCCGCATCTGCGCTTCCGCTTTCATTTGACTTTCGGAAATCCATTCTCCCGGGCCATGTCCGCGCTGACTTTCTAATATATCAACCAACAAAAATAAACGCGGAAACGAACATCGTGCATATTCAACCAAAACCTGCGGATCAAATTTCAGCATCGAATTTTCCTCGCAAATACGAAATAGCGCAATTTTACCTCGTTCATACACAGCAGGGCTTACCGCTCCAAACGGAAGCCGAATGCGTTTGTCATCACACAATATAAAATCTCGCTGACTCCAAAAAACATCAAAATCAACTTGCCTTTTCCCTAAGTCAATCCCCAGCTCAATCAATGATTTTGGCGGATTACCAATCCTGCTCAAAACAACCTGCTCACTTAATGGGACTTCGATTAACCGGCCCCCATCACCTTTCTCTAAAAAACAATCTCTCAAGGGTAAACATTCTCCGCGAAAAACCTTATCGAAGCTAATTGTAGTGGGTAGCGTTTTCCCCACCGACGACGGCACAATTTGAATATGCTCTCTAAACGCCCGCACCATTTCCTGTCTCCCTTGGCACATTACCCTTGGTAAATCAACAATTCCAAAACCCATTTTCTCCTCCCTTTTATCCTTGAGCAAATAAGTATATTTTCCCGGCCCACTGCCCCTTACACATACATCGTCCCCCCCCAGAAAATTTCAGTTGACGGGCCAAATATTTTGCGTCTATAATTGTTCGAAAAATAAAACATATGTCCAATAAATAATACAATGCAATTTCACTCCATTATTGAAAGTTTATTTTCCGGCAAAACCAAAACTGCGGTTTTAACCTTACTACTCCGCTATCCGGCAAAAAAGTTCAGCGGCCGCGAAGTCGCTCGCCTGGTTAAAGCGGCCCCTTCCTCCGTCCTAACTTATTTAGAACAGCTAAAATCTTATGGAGTCATTCATAAAAACCGCATCGGAAAAACCACCCAATGGCAACTCAACGCCGAGCACTGGCTAGCCAACAAACTGACGCCCCTCATCTTATTGGATGCCCTTGCCCAAGCAGATCTACTTAACCGGATCAAAAAATCCCTAGGACAAAATCGGAGAATAATAAAGGCATTTCTCTTCGGCTCCCTGGCTAAAAAAACAGAAACACCAGACAGCGACATTGATTTGCTAATTATCGTCAAAAGCGCAGTCGACAAGCAAAACGTCGAGTCCGCCATTAATCAATTAAACGATCGTTTGATCCGCTTTTACGGCAACACCATTTCTCCTGTAATTTATACGCAAAAAGAGTACTCTGCAAAAAAAACATCAAGCTTAATCAATCAAATCAAAGAGGATCAAATTATTTTAGTGAACCATGCCTAAATCAATCCCTACTGAAAAAATCAGCAAAAATCTTTACCGGACTTATCTTGAAAAAGCCGGGGAATTTTTTCAGCTGATGGAAGATGCGGAAAACAAGCAATTATGGAACGGCGTCGGCCTCAATGCCGTGCATTGCGCCATTTCAGCCTGCGACGCGCTCACCACTTTTTACCTAGGCGAACGCTCCCGCAGTCAAAAACACCAGGATGTGGTACTGTTACTGGATCAGGTTCCGCTAAAGGAAATCAAAGAAAAGACCCGGCAAGTAAGTTCGATTTTAGCCATTAAAAACCTGGTTGAATACGAAGCTAGAGGTTTTTTTAAAGAAGATGCGCAAAAAATCACGCTGCAAACCAGACGACTCTATAAATGGATAAAAGGCCAATTGCCTTAGGCTCGGCTCCTGTCCGGCTCCCTATAACACCCCTTCCCCCCGCTCCTTACTGCTAATCCGGATCACATCCAAAACATCAGAGATAAAAATCTTTCCATCGCCAATGTTTCCGGTTGAGCAAACTGCCAATACGATATTTATCACTTTTTCCAAATTATTAGCTGCCACCACAATCTCCACTTTTATTTTTGGCATAAACTCAACCCGGTATTCTCCCACCCGCCACTCCAGCGTAATGCCCTTTTGTTTCCCCCGCCCGCGCACATCCGTAACTGTCATCCCCGAAAACCCCTGTGCATCCAACGCCTCCCTCAGCTCATCCAACTTTTCCGACCTGATAATAGCTTCAATTTTTTTCATAAAGCACCTCCTATGCTATGCTTTCTGCGTGCTGGGATATATCTAACCCTACCAACTCTTCATTGGCATTTACCCGTAACCCAACCAAAATGTCCACGATCGTAGCCAACACTAAGGTTAAAACAAAAGCAAACGCCGCCGTAACCACCACCGCAAAAATTTGGGTCCACAATAGCCCCGGGTTTCCAAAAAGCAACCCGTTATTTCCCGCCGGGTTAATTGCACGGCTGGCAAAAATTCCTGTAGCGATGGCGCCCCACGCCCCACCCATGCCATGGCAGGCAAAAACATCCAGCGACTCATCAATCCGGAGTTTCATCCTCAAGACAATCATGTAATAAGAAATAACCGCTGCGATCGCCCCAATCGCCATTGCCGAAAGAGGGTCAATAAAGCCGGATGCCGGCGTAACTGCCGCCAATCCCACTATCGCGCCCGTCGCCACCCCCAAAACACTGGGCCGACGGTGTAGCCAGCTCAAAAACATCCAGACCAGGGCCGCCGCCGCGCCAGCCGTATTGGTAACCACCACTGCCGATACCGCTATCCCATTAGCCGCCAGCGCTGATCCACCGTTAAAACCAAACCATCCAAACCAAAGCAACACTGCACCCAAAACCACCAGCGGTATGTTACTGGGCTCCATATTGTCTTTACCGTAACCGCGCCTTTTTCCAATCACCATAGCAATGGCCAAGGCCGAAAATCCTGCCGTTACATGCACAACAATCCCGCCGGCAAAATCCAAAGTTCCCATCATTCTCAACCAACCTCCAACCCCCCAAACCCAGTGCGCAACCGGATCATAAACTAATGTCGCCCAAAGTGCGGTAAAAATTAAAAATGCAGCAAATTTGATCCGCTCCACAAAAGCACCCACAATCAAGGATGGAGTAACAATTGCAAACGCCGCCTGAAAAATCATAAAAGCCAGCGCCGGAATAGTGGCCGCGTAATCAGGGTTTGGCGCCTGTCCAACACCTACCAACCCCAACCATTTAAGGCCGCCGATTAATCCTCCGTGAGTCGGGCCAAACGCCAGCGTATAACCAAACAGCACCCACTGGATACTAATTAATATAAGCGAGGCAAAACACATCATTATAGTAGACAAGATGCTCTTCTTCCTTACCATCCCCCCGTAAAAAAAACCCACCGCCGGAGTCATCAGCATTACCAAAGCCATCGAAACCAAAACCCACGCCGTATCGCCCGTGTTAATTGCCATAGTTGATTGTCCTCCAATTCGCAACGTCTTAATTTATCGCATCAGTTGCTTTGGTTTATAGTTAGCAATTTTATTGCCAGTCCGGAATTTATGCTCAATTGCCATTAATCAATCCATTGACAACATAAATCCATCACATTTTTGTAGAAAAATGAGGCATTAATTACATTTTCGTACTAATTTATTAAATTGCGGCAATTTAACAAAAGGTTTTTACAGCGCCCCATGACCCCTTTCCTTGGTTCGGATACGGATTACATCTTCAATCGGTGAAATAAATATTTTTCCATCTCCAATACTATTCGTTGAGCAAACTTCCAATATGATACTGATTACTTTTTCTGTATTTTTTTCTTCAACCGCCAACTCTACTTTTATTTTGGGCATAAACTCAACCCGATAATCCCCCACCCGCCATTCCAGAGTAATGCCCTTTTGCTTGCCCCTCCCCTTTACCTCCGTCACTGTCATTCCAGAAAACCCTTGTGCATCCAGTGCTTCTCTCAGTTCTTCCAATTTTTCCGACCTAATAACTACTTCAATCTTTTTCATGATCGCACCTCCATAAAAATAATATACTTGCCGCAGGCAAAAACCATTATGCTATGCTTTCTGCGTGCTGGGAGATGTCTAGTCCAACCAATTCCTCATTTTTAGTAACGCGCAAACCGATAAAAATATCAATCAATGTCGCCAAAATTAACGTGACCACAAACGCAAACATAGCCGTTACCATTACCGCACAAATTTGTGTCCAAAGCTGTCCCGGATTACCAAAAAGCAACCCATTATTTCCTGCCGGGTTCACCGCTTTACTGGCAAATATGCCGGTGGCAATGGCGCCCCACGCCCCACCCATGCCGTGGCAGACAAAAACATCCAACGATTCATCGATCCGAATCGCCATTCGCAAAACAATCATATAATATGAAATCGCGGCCGCAATCCCGCCGATGGCAATTGCCGAAAGCGGATCCACAAAACCCGAAGCCGGCGTAATTGCAACCAAACCTACCACTGCACCAGTAGCCACACCTAAAACACTAGGGCGACGGTGCAGCCAGCTTAATATCATCCAGACCAGTGCGGCCGCGGCGGCAGCCGTATTGGTTACAACGAAAGCCGAGACCGCCAATCCATTAGCCGCCAGCGCCGACCCGGCATTAAACCCAAACCAGCCAAACCACAACAAAACCGCACCCAAAACTACAATTGGAATATTGCTGGGTTCCATGTTATCTTTTCCGTAACCCATCCTTTTCCCAATTACCATGGCAATCGCCAGCGCCGAAAAACCTGCGGTCACGTGGACTACCGTTCCGCCCGCAAAATCTAAAGCTCCCATATTTCGTAACCAACCACCGACACCCCACACCCAGTGCGCAACCGGGTCATAAACTATGGTTGCCCAAAGCGCAGTAAATATCAAAAACGCTCCAAATTTTATCCTCTCTACAAAAGCGCCGACAATTAACGATGGCGTTATAATCGCAAACGCACCTTGAAACATCATGAAGGCTAATGCCGGAATGGTGGCCGCATAATCGGCATTGGGCGCCTGCCCAACTCCCACCAATCCTAACCATTTCAGCCCGCCAATAATACCCGCGTGGGTCGGACCAAATGCCAAGGTGTAACCAAACAACACCCACTGGATGCTAATCACTATCAACACCGCAAAACACATCATAATGGTAGACAAAATGCTTTTCTTCCTCACCATCCCTCCATAGAAAAAACCCACCGCCGGCGTCATCAAAATAACCAATGCCGTTGAAATCAAAACCCAAGCCGTATCTCCTGTATTTATCCCCATTTTCTTTTGCCTCCTTCCAAAAATAAGATTTCTGAGCTCTCACCTCTCAGCTCTAAATATTAATATCCAACTGCGTCGTGACCGTTGGTTTGGCCCCATTGTTATATGTACCGTAGGCAAACAAAACCGAAGTATTCGACGAAAACACCCAGGAAAACCCGTAAAACGTTGCGCCGATACTCGATTGGGTTCCCGCGTAGTCAACGCAAAGCCACAATTTATCGGATACATATTTATCCCAGGTTAAAATCAAACCGGCGTTGTCAGCCTGGCCGACAGGATTAATGAGTAAATTGGCATTGCCGCAAAAATATCCAGCGGTCAGGCGACCCAGGTGAAAAGTTTTAGCCAGCACGCCGTATAATATGTTTTGGTCATTAACCCCGTGTTGCAAACCAAACCCATAGCCGCCCACTGCAAAAGCCGGCATGATCGCACTTTCCGGTAATCCATATTTGGCATTAAATACCATCGGGTCAGCAAAAACGGTTTGCGGCAATAAAACATCAACCCCAACTTCTACGCCGGGTAATAATCCGTATGTCAATCCAGTGTCGGTCGGCGCAGTATAACCACCTGCGGCGCGGTCTTCAACTGTAAAGTAATCATCAATCCCGAAGTGATACACTCCAAACGGCTGAATATCAGTTGATGGGTTCCAAATATTGGTTGAGGGTGTTGCCCAAACCGCGGCAGATAAAATAAGCAGGAATATTAATAACAGATACGCTTTTCTCATCTTATAGATACCTCCTTTGTTGATTTACCTTAGCTAAAGCAATTTTTCTGCCAAAGGATTGCACGAAGAAAAACATAAACAAAAATACATTTATGTGGAATAAATTAAGACTATGACAATTTTGTTGGCGAAGTATGGCTAAACAATTTTATACTTTTGCATCTTATACCCCAGCATCCGCTCTGTAATGCCCAAGGCCCGAGCAGCTTTGCGCTGTGTTTTATACTTTTCCAGTGCTTCCTGGATTTTTTGCCTTTCGATGGATTCAACCACCTGCGGCAGCGTGGTGCCTTCGGGTTTAAAATTTACTTCTTGAGATGCAATATTGCCGGGCAAATGTTTTGGACCAATCAAATCCTTATCACAAACAATCACTGCGTGTTCGATTACATTTTCAAGCTCGCGGACATTGCCGGGCCAATTATAAGAAAGCAAAATATCGAGAGCGGCACGGCTAACCCCATCAATGTGCTTATTATTCTCTTTATTAAACTTATGGGTAAAATGGGCAATCAAGAGAGGTAAGTCCTCCTTGCGTTCGCGCAAAGGAGGCAAATGAACGGGAAAAACATTGATACGGTAAAAAAGATCGGCGCGAAATTTTTCTTCTTTGACCATTTTTTTTAGGTCGCGGTGAGTCGCGCAAATGACGCGGACATCAATTTTAATGGTTTTGGTTCCGCCCAGTCGCTCAAATTCTTTTTCCTGCAAAACACGCAGCAGCTTAACCTGGGTGGCCGCGGTTAAATCCCCAATTTCATCCAAAAATACTGTGCCGCCGTTAGCCAATTCAAAGCGGCCTGGTTTGCAATCCACTGCCCCGGTAAAAGCGCCTTTTTCATAACCAAAAAGCTCTGACTCTAGCAAACTTTCCGGCAAGGCGGCGCAGGCAATTTTTATCAGGGGCTTGTCTGCGCGCGGACTGGCATAATGAATTGCGGAAGCCACCATTTCTTTCCCGGTACCTGATTCACCGGTTATCATTACCGCGGCCTGAGAAGAAGCAACCTGGCGCGCCGCCTCCAAAACCCCTTCCATTATCGGGGAAGCATACACTACATTACCAAATTTATACTTTCCCTTTATTTGTTGGCGCAGCGCAACGTTTTCCGCCACCACCGCTTGCTTATCTTTTTCCGCCAGCTCCCTAATTTTAACCGCTTGTCCTACCATCGCGGCAATAATGTTTAACAGATTAATGTCTTCTTCGTAAGAGATATTACCCTTAAACAAATGGTCAACCGAAAGCGCCCCGATTACTTTGTTCCCCGCTTTAATCGGCACGCACAAAAAAGCAAACCGGCGCTCTTCCAGATTTTTGCGGGCTTGGGTACGATTTAAAAAGAGTGGTTCCGCTCCAATATCGGGCACGACCATGGGTTCACCAACCTCCACCACTTTGCCGGTGATCCCCTCCCCAATCTTATATTTGCCGCGCTCCTTTTCTTTTTTGGTCAATCCCTGCGCCACTTCAATTTTCAGCTCATTGGTGACCGGGTCAACCAGCGTGATGGTCCCCCGCTGCATTTCCAGTGAATCGGAAAGAATTTTCAGGATGGAATCCAAACTTTTTTCCAAATCCAGTGAAGCCGAAAGCGCCCCGCCAATTTCCACCAGGATTTTTACTTTAAGATCAAGCATTGAACTCATACAATATTGTAGTATAGACAATTTTGTAGAAATCTGCAATTATTTTTGCAAATCCGGCTTCAGACAAACCACCTTTTGCGCGGTAATGTCCGAAAGCAATCTTAATCCGCCGGCATTGAAAATGTGCAATTTCAACGCCTCCGTGCTGGGGGCGGCTTCCGGCAAAAATTTCAACAAATGATTGGGCAACTGTTTCAGCCAGGCCTCATCAAAAAACACATCTGTCGAACCCATAAAAAGTGCCGCATAAAATATGTTGGTTTCCACCAAATCCAAAAAGAAATGTGAGCCAAATGACAGCTCCGGCATGAAACCACCGGAAGGATCATCAACTTCAACCAGCGCCGCCATATTATTGATTTCCGCAAAACTAACCGGTACCCCTAATGATGGATCGCGCGTTCCCCACCGCCCCGGGCCAATTAAAATAGTCCTTAATTTTTGCGGCCCGATGATTTCTTTGTTTAACCTCCCGATCAAGCGCGCCAGTGTAAATTTTTCGGACATGAGCAAATCACCGTATTTTTTGGGATCCACAAAAATGATGCCGCAAAGCCGCAAATCCACGTTGCCCCCCATAAAATTGGCGTTGGCGGCAAACACTTTTTTGCTTTTTACTATATTAGAGGGGATTTTGACCTGGCCACCAACTCCCCGGGTCTGCAGGGGGCGGCATTGCACCAAATTAATATGCGGCAAAAGATCCGCCGCCAGATTTACGGTAAATTCAATATCTACCGGATATTGGTATTGGTCTTCAACAAATTTTAGCATTCGCTGAAGGGTATCAACTAGATTGCCCTGTCCCAATATTTTATCTAAAGTTAAAATCCAGGCCGGGCCGGATCTGCCAATTTGCCGGAGCTTTTCTTCTGCTTCCAAATCACGCGTGGCCAACCATTCCAGATTGATCCCTAAATCATCATTCAAAACCTCGGTTAATGGCACTGTTTGCAATTCATTGGATCCAGTATTCAACACATCCACTTCGTGCTGCGAAAACTTTTTTACTTTTTCCATCCCGGCATAAGGGCGCAGGGTCGGATTGTCCAAGGCCACAATCCTAGGATAATCCCCTTCCACCCGGTTAACTGCACGCGTACCCAGGCCCAAAACCACCCTCAACATGCCGGCCTTAGGATCCATCTCTTTGTGCCAAACAAAAGTATTATAAGAAACCCCCACCCCGCCCATCAACGGGAAAAAGTATTGCCCATGCTGTCCACCGGAAACCCGCTGTACCAAAAGCGCCATCTGCTCGTCCGAATTCGACAACCCTCGCTGCAAACGATAACACAAGGCATCTTCATTCATGGTGCTGGCAAACACCTGGCGCACCAACCCTTCAAATTGTTGGTAGCGCTCTTCGGGGCTCCCCTGGTTTACATCAAAAATACTTTCATATTTACCGGCAAAAGCATTGCCGAAAGCATCTTCCAGCAAACTGGACGAGCGCACAATAATCGGGGACTGCCCGAAATACTCAATTAACTGGCGAAATTGCTCGCGGATTTCGTGGGGAAATTTTCCGGACAGCAATTTGTCTTGCAACTCTGCGGCTTTAGTAAAATAACCGGCGTCAGTTTTTTGCTCCAGCCACTCTTCCCACCAGCCATTTTCAACCATATATGTATAGAAAACATCCGCCCCAATAAAAAACGAATCATGCGGCTCCAAAATGGTCGACCAATTTTTATCTTTATCCTTCAGTAATATTTTCCGCGCCAAAAGCATGCCCAGCGCTTTCCCGCCGATAAAACCCGTCCCCACCATACGGTCCTTGATCGCCAGCAAATCTTCAAGGGAAAAATTGTTTTTTATCAGCTTTAACATCCGTTCTTCGCGTGACAATAAAATGCGGCTCAAATGCTCCAGCATGTCCGAAACCGGGCCCGCTGCCGTCCCGTCATCTGCCAGCTGGCGCGCCTCCCAAAACAGCCGGTCCCAATAATCCAGGTTTCTTTCCGCATTGCGATCACCTTCAAGCGACAGGTAAGCAAACAGGCGGGAAGCATCCGCACTGCTTAAAAGCGGCAAAAATTCCCCGCCGATTTGCCGGTGCGGTAAAAACATAGTGGGCGAATGCCTTTCCCAAACCTTAAGGGGATGGACATAATAACTGCCTTCAAAATCATAAACATCCAGCAAAAGCTGGGTGGTTTCACGGATCCGTGCAATGGTTTTAAAAGAGTGGTTACCGCGAAAAATGGCAAAATAGGCCACCGTATCCAATCGAAAAAGATATGGGCAGGTCACCACAAAAAAGTTGCCGATCATCAAATCGGTGGCCCAGGACGAAAGCAAATCCGAAAGACAGTCAAAAACGTAATAGGCCCCCTCCCCCTCCAGAGTAATCATGTCGTGGATGCGTTTGGAAAACGACTCAAAACCTGCATCCGCATCAATCGGATAAATTTTTATGCCGGGACCTGCCACCAGCAGTGGCGGATGTTTGGCAAACCGGACGTAGATTAATTTCCTTCCTTCACGCCCGGCATTTTCTACAAATGGAGACACAAAATTGCGGTAGCTTTCAATCCCATCCACCTGCCAGACCACGTTATCGCCAAAGCGTAAATTATGGATAATCTTATCCAAACCGGGCAAGCCGGTGCTGGCCGGATGTGGTAAACTCATTTCACAATTCCTCAAACTTAACCAACTGCGCATAATCCGCCAGCGCCACCAGCGCTTTACTTTCAACTTCCAGCCCCCACTCCATCGCCGCCGCCACCGGGTTTAATCCGCCCGGCACCACAATCCCCACTCGCTCCACGCCCACCGGCATTCCCAAAACCGGCTGGCTGGGACGACCTATATACAATACAGTGCCCAGGCCGGCGGCTTCGGCCAAGGCCAGGATGGCCTCCGCGCTTTGTTTTGAAATTGCCGGGATTTCACGCAAGCCCGCCAGGATTTTGCCGCAACCCGCCGTGGCTTCCCGCACGCTCGTCATTTTGCTTTTAATGAAGATTTCGTGCGGATCCAGCGTTGATCCGGCATAACTGATTAATTCGGTAAAACGCAATGGCCTGCCGTTTTCTATTTGCAGAACCCCGCCAAATTTTGATTCTACGGGGATGGAATGCTTGAGCAAAATTCCGTTCAAATTGATAGTGCAAATTGTCCCAAACCCGATTTTGCCCTTTGGCACAGTCAGTCCGCCAATTTCTTCTCCGGGTTGTGCCACCAACACGCGGTTGCCCATTCCCAACTGCTGAGCAAAAACTTCCCGCATAATTTTCAACGCTTTCCTAAATTCACTTTTGTGGAAAAACGATACGTTTAAAATCACACTGCCCAGCCGCTTTTCCACATCAAAATCCATCAAATACGACATGGTTTCAATTTGGGAGCTGACTAATCCAATTTTATCCGAAACCAGCGCGTTACTTAATTCATCAATCCCTTTTTTAGTAATCATCCGGCCCTCTTTCCAAAAACCCTTCACCAATCCGCGGTCGCCCATGATTTTTAAATGGTAGCGCACCGCCCGCTCTGTCAAATCAATGCCAAAATCCTGCAACTTCTTAGAAATTTCAGCTGAACCAATCGGCTCCTTGGATTCGGCGATGATTTTCAAGATTACGTTGATTTTTCTTTCGATGTCTTGCATTGATTACCCCTACTTGACATACGGCAAATGGTTACCGTATAATCATAGCCAACTTTACTCAATTGGTAAAGCAAAATTATACTGAAAGGGGGAAAGCCAGCAACTAAGGTAAACGCGAACCACTGATTTGGTAATTAACAAAGGAGGTCGACCCTAATGGTAAACCATGTTTTAGAAGCAGTAAAAAAGAGAAATCCCAACGAACCCGAATTCCATCAAGCAGTAGAAGAAGTGCTCCACTCTATCGAGCCGGTACTAGAAAAACATCCCGAGTATAAGACCGCAAAGATCGCGGAAAGACTGGTTGAGCCCGAGCGTCAAATTATTTTTCGCGTTCCCTGGCAAGACGATAAAGGGGAATTCCAAATAAACCGGGGGTTCAGGATTGAGTTTAACAGCGCGATCGGGCCTTACAAAGGTGGGCTCCGATTTCACCCCTCGGTTTACATTGGAATTATCAAATTTTTAGGGTTTGAGCAAATCCTAAAAAACTCACTCACGGGGCTGGCGATGGGCGGCGGCAAAGGCGGATCCGATTTTGATCCCAAAGGAAAATCAGATGCCGAAGTCATGCGGTTTTGCCAAAGTTTTATGGCAGAACTTTTCCGCCACATCGGGCCCGATACTGACGTACCGGCCGGAGACATTGGCGTGGGCGGCAGGGAAATTGGTTACCTGTTTGGCATGTACAAAAAGCTCCGCAACGAATTTACCGGCGTTTTGACTGGAAAAGGATTGGACTGGGGCGGCAGTTTAGTCAGGACCGAAGCTACCGGCTACGGCTTGATTTATTTCCTGCTGGAAATGCTGAAAGACATGAACAAAAGCATTAAAGGCGCCACCGTCGTAAGTTCCGGTTCCGGCAACGTTTCAATTTATGCCGTGCAAAAATGCCAGGAGCTGGGCGCCAAAGTTGTGGCCATGAGCGATTCCAACGGTTACATTGTCGATCAGGACGGGATTGACCTAAAAGTCATCCAGCAGCTAAAAGAGGTGGAAAGAAAGAGAATTTCAGAATACACCAAAGCCCGTCCCAAAGCCAAATACGTCGAAGGCTGCAACGGCATTTGGACCGTAAAGTGCGACATCGCGCTGCCTAACGCCACCCAAAACGAAATTGACGAGAAGTCAGCCGACAAACTGGTGGAAAACGGAGTATGGGCGGTAGCCGAAGGCGCCAACATGCCTTCTACCCCCGAAGCCATCAAGGTTTTCCTGAAAAATAAAGTAGCGTTTGGGCCTGCTAAAGCCGCCAACGCCGGCGGGGTAGCAACATCAGGGCTTGAAATGACACAAAACAGCCAACGCCTTTCCTGGAGCTTTGAAGAAACCGACAAATATCTAGAGAGGATCATGAAAAATATTTATGCCCAGGCCAAAAAGGCCTCCGTTGAATACGGGATGCCGGGGAACCTGGTCGCAGGAGCCAACATTGCCGGATTTGAAAAAGTAGCGCGGGCAATGTATGCACAAGGGCTGGTGTAAAATTGATGGGTGGGGCGACTGGAATAGTTAAAAGTTTATAGGTTATAGATTTTACAAAAGGGCCGTCAAATTATTAGTTTAATTTGGCGGCTTTTTTTCTATGCGGCGCAGCTAACCAGGTTACAATGCTTCCAAATACTTATCCAGTTCCCACGGGGTTATCTGCATGCGGTAGTCGTCAAATTCGGCCAGTTTGGCTTCTTTGAGTTTTTCAAATGTATGATCACCCAGGGCCTCTTTGATCAACGTGTCTTTTTCCAACTCTTCAACCGCCCGCTTGATTGAAAAAGGCAGGGTTTCAATTTTTAACTCTTTTAAGCGCGCGGCATCCATCTCAAAAACATCTTCTTCAACCGGGGGCGGCGGCGTCATCCCTTTCTTAATGCCGTCCAACCCGGTTTTTAACATGGCCGCAAACGCCAAATAAGGGTTACAGGATGGATCCGGGCAGCGCAATTCCAAGCGGGTTGATTTTTCTCTGCCCGGGGAATAGCGCGGAATCCGGATCAGGGCCGAGCGGTTAATTTGCGCCCAGCAAATATAGACCGGCGCTTCAAAGCCCGACACCAGCCGCTTATAAGAATTAACGGTTGGCGCAACCACTGCAGATAGTGATCGGGCATGCAAAAGCTGTCCCGCTAAAAACTGGTAGGCAATTGGCGATAATTTATATTTATCGGCGGCATCAAAAAAAGCGTTACTGCCGTCTTTATTAAAAAGTGACTGGTTAACGTGCATGCCACTCCCCGCCTGTTTATAAAGCGGCTTGGGCATGAAAGACGCATAAAGGTCATGCTGTGCGGCAATGGACTTAATTACATATTTTAGTGTAATCGTATTATCCGCCGAGGCCAACGCGTCAGAAAACCGCACGTCAACTTCGTGTTGTCCCGGGCCTACTTCGTGGTGGCTCATCTCGGATACCAGGCCCATCTCTTCCAGCGCCAACACAATGTCTTCGCGCACGTCGGATGCCAAATCGCGCGCGGTATAATCAAAATAACCGCCAACATCGTGCGGCACCGTGGTAATGCGTCCGTTTTCTTTTTTTAAGAGATAAAATTCAACTTCCGGGCCGGTCATATATTTATAACCCATGGCCTCGGCTTCGGCGATGACCTTTTTTAAAATGGAGCGCGGGTCACCTTCAAACGGTTTACCTTCAGGGGTATGGATATCACACATAAAACTGGCGGACTTTTTGCCTTCCACTTTCCAGGGGATAACGCGGTAGGAATTGGGGTCGGGGAAAAGGATCATGTCTGACTCACAAATGCGCACAAACCCTTGGATAGAGGAGCCGTCAAACCAAACCCCTTTTTCCAGCGCCTCTTCCAAACGCTCAATGGGAATGGTAACGCTTTTGATGGCCCCTAAAATGTCGGTAAACTGGAGGAAAATAAATTTTATCCCGTCGGCGCGGGCCTTATCTAAAACTGATTTCTTGGCCAAATGCAATACCATGTCGACTCCTTATGTTTACAATGATTAGATGATTATACTAAAGCCGGTATGTCCGAGCAAGTAGTAGCATGCGAGTTTCCCCAAAGATGAAAAGCAATGGCCCACATAAAGGAATCATTATTTTCCCATCCGACGCCCCACGTAACCACAACCTGGTAAAAACACCGGTTCCTTGAAATAATCCACCAACGGATAATTTCGGCACACGTTGGGACGCCAAAAATAATTTCCGCATTTGCCGTCGAGAGAGATATGTTTACAGGTAAAAACCAGGGCATGGTTTTCGGTGTCAACTTTTAATAGCACAAAATCAAACAACCAGCTGATCCAGTGTATCGCCAGATTGGTAAAAAGCGGGCTGGCAATTTGCCGGGGCGTCATTGTCAAATAAATTTGCCGACAGCATTGACCGCACTTTTTACACTTGCCAATTTTGCGCCAGCGCGACCGAAATAATGTCCTTAGCAAATTGGTCAAAAGGTTATCCAGCAGGACAAAAAGCATGAAAAAACGTTTTAGATATTTCATTTCAGCCAGGCAGCAATTGCGGCGGCAGCTTTTTTGCCGTCCCCCATGGCCGAAATGACGGTGGCCGCACCCCGCACCAAGTCACCTCCCGCAAAAACCCCGGGAACTGTAGCCATGCCATTTTCGTCAACAATTACCCCGCCCCACTTTTGAGTTTTGAGACGCGGGTCGGCCTTGGGAATTAATGGATTTGGCGTTTGGCCAATGGCCACAACAATCGTATCTACCTGGATTTGGTACTCGGAGCCGGGAATGGGAACCGGACGGCGACGACTGGAAGCATCGGGTTCTCCCAACTGCATTTTTAAACATTCCATCGCCTTTACCCAGCCGTTTTCATCGGCAAAAATTTCGGTGGGAGCCGTCAACAAAACAAACTTTATACCTTCTTCGCGGGCGCGCTCAATTTCTTCTGCGCGCGCGGGCATTTCATTTTCGGTCCGGCGATAAACAATTGTAACTTCACTGGCACCAAGTCGCAAAGAGCAGCGCGCCGCATCCATGGCAACATTACCCGCGCCAATTACCGCCACTTTTTTGCCAATTTTGACCGGGGTCAAATATTGAGGAAACTGGTAGGCCTTCATCAAATTAACTCTCACCAAAAATTCGTTAGCCGAATAAACGCCTTTAACGTTTTCGCCGGGGATACCCATAAAGTTTGGCAAACCTGCCCCCGCCCCCAAAAAAACCGCCTGATATCCTTCCTTAAACAACTGTTCAATCGTTACAGTTTTCCCCACCAAAACATCCACCTGCAAATCTACTCCCAAACTTTTCACAAACTCAACTTCTTGATGGACAATTGCTTTAGGTAGGCGAAACTCCGGGATCCCGTAGCTTAAAACCCCGCCCGGCAAATGGAGCGACTCAAACAAAGTTACCGCATAACCACGGCGCGCCAAATCCGCCGCACAGGTTAGCCCGGCTGGCCCAGCCCCTACCACAGCAATTTTGTTTGGATTTGGTCCCGCTTCGCGGGAGATTTTGGATTTAGAATTTTGCCTTTCCCAATCTGCTGCAAACCTCTCAAGATAACCAATCCTGATCGGCGTGCTTTTTTTTCCCAAGATACACATTTTTTCACACTGGTCTTCCTGCGGGCAAACCCGGCCGCAAATGGCCGGCAGTGAATTTTTTTCTTTTAATTTTTTAGCCGCGGCCGCAAAATCTTCCTTGGCAATCTCGGCAATAAAAGCGGGGATATCAATTTCCACCGGACAGCCGGAAACGCAAGGCGGTTTTTTGCACTGGAGACAGCGTTTGGCCTCGGCCACGGCTTGTGCTTGGGTTAAGCCCAAAGCAACCTCACTAAAATCGCGGATACGCTCAGCGGGTGAGCGTTCGGGCATGATCCTTTCAGACAATTGATTATTCATATGCGCCTCGTGGAAACATAAATCCCCTAACCTTTACTGCTCAACAACCGGCAAACGTGCTCGTCCGCAATTTTTTCTTCGGGCCTGAAGGTTGAGAGACGATTTTTCAAGTCGGCAAAATCAACCAAATGAGCATCGAACTCTGGACCATCCACGCAGGCAAATTTGGTGTGACCGCCAATAATTACCCGGCAAACGCCGCACATTCCCGTAGCATCCAACATAATTGGGTTTAAGCTGACTACGGTTTTTATATTATGCAGTTTGGTAATATTCGCCACCACTTCCATCATCGGCACCGGACCGACGGCATAAACCAAATCAACCACCTCGCCGCCCTCTAGCATTTCGTTTAATATATCCGAAACAAACCCTTTGCGGCCGCTGGAGCCGTCATCGGTAATCTGGCGCAAATCATCCGCTGCCTTTGCAATCCGGTCTTTTAGAATCAATAAATCCTTATTGCGCGCACCAATAATGGTGACAACTTTATTCCCGGCGGCGCGATAGGCCGCAATTGCCGGCAAAATTTCGGCGATGCCTACCCCACCCCCAATTACCGCTACCGTCCCCACCTTTTCAATATGCGCCGGGGTCCCCAGCGGCCCTAACAGATTTTTAATTTCATCTCCAACTTGCAGTGATTCGAGTAAACGCGTAGACGCGCCCACGGTTTGGAAAATTATGGTTATTTCACCTGTCTCGGGATTTTTGTCCGCGATGGTCAAGGGAATGCGCTCTCCGTTTTCATTTATGCGCAACACGACAAACTGCCCGGGGCGGGCGGCATGGGCAATGCGTGGGGAATGCACCTTGATTAACGTGATGTTTTCGGCTAATTTTTCTTTGTGCAAAAGCTTGGACATGCTAAATTTCTTTCGCCTTAAAGACCGGCGGCGCAGAAAATTTATGGCGTGACTGACGCATGCGTTTTTTTACTTTAGCCAGCAATTTGGGGTTGCATTTTTTTTCTTTGCCTGATTCAATCGCTTCAATAATTTTGTCCAATTCACCATAGGTTATCCCCATTTCGCCTTCGTCGGTTTGCCCGTGCCAAAGCCCGGCGGAAGGCGGTTTATTTAGAACTTCTTTCGGGACTCCAAGTTTTTTGGCAAGCTCTCTGACTTCTTTTTTTAACAATCCACCCAGGGGCTCAATGTCTACGCCCCCATCCCCATACTTAGTAAAATAACCCATCACCACTTCGCTCTTGTTCCCCGTCCCCACCACCAGATAATTCAGTTTATTGGCAAAATAGTAAAGCGCGGACATACGCAGACGAGGCCGCAAATTAGCTGACGCCAAATCTTTATAATCCGGCAAACACTCCTTACCCTCCAAACAACGGTACAGTGCTTGCAAAGCGGGGGTTAATTCAATTTCTTTTGTCTCGATGCCAAATTTTTGCGCAACCAAAAGCGCATGCTGGCGATCTAAGGGGTTACTGAAACAAGGCATGATTAAAGCCAGCGTGGTTTTGGGAAAGGCCTTTTTGCAAAGTGCCGCCACGGTCGCCGAATCTACCCCGCCCGACAATCCCACCACGCAACCTTTGGCGCCGGCGGCTTTAACCTGTTTTTCTATCCATTTGGCAATTTGGGCATGCAAATTCATCTTTGACTCCATTCCGGGGCGACACCTCAAATATAGGGATAATTATAACATCGGAAGCGCCAAAGTGTTATACCCTTGAGGAATCACGTAAATTGACGGCTCCGGCAGCAGATATTTTTGCGCTTCTTTCAGCGCTGCACCCATGGAGGGGACCGGAATCATCTGCATTTGCTTGACATGATTATAGTCCATTTTAGTAACCCAAATAATTTTAAAGGTCTCGGCTTTTTTCACGGCCGCGTAAATTGTGTGCTTTGAAATTAAAAACTGGCGGCGTAAATCATCCACAATTTCTGATGCTCGACCCAATTGCGCCCATTTCAAGTAAGCCGCCGTCGGAAAACCCTGCTCGGCCTCGGCTAAAACCACCATCACGCCTCCATCCTTTAACACATAGGAAGCATTTTCCATGGCCTTATGCGCCTGCACAAAATCTATATCTTTTGGATATCCGCCGGCAGACACAATCACCAGATCGGCTTTTTCTTTGACTGGCACGCAGGCATATTGATTAAGCGTTTCACAGCCAACCAGATGCGACTGAATAACATCGCCGGAAAAAACTTTTGCCAGCTTTTTCTCGGGGTTCAATAAAACATTGACTGCAAACGTCGGCCCCAGCATATGGATAGCTTCCAGCATGTCTTCGTGTACCGGGTTTTTTGTCAAATTTCCGGTCACGGCATAGGTGCGGCGGCCGTACTTTTTTATTTCTTCCAGAACCAATTTATGGTTGTTTTGGATGGTCTGGTAGCCGCATACTCCCGGCAAAATCATTTTGCGACCGCCCCCAAACCCCGCAAAATAATGGTAATTGATCCCGCTGATTAAAACCCGCTTATCCGCTTCGGCTACCATTTTGTTTACCCAAACTTCGTTGCCGCGAGACGTTATGCCAACTTTATCCAGGTTAGAATTATCTTCGCTGTCGTGGTCAAACAATTCAATGCGGTCCGCAATTTCCTGCCCTACCAACCGCGCCTGTTCTGCGCGGGTATGCGGCAGATGTGTCCCGCGGGCAAACACAATGGCAATGTCATCGTCGTGCGCGCCGGAACGCTTGATTTCACTGATTACCAGCGGTAAAAGCTTGGGCAGTTTGACATCGCGGGTCTTATCCGGAACGCAGATGACAATTTTTTCGCCCTCCTTGGCAAAATCATTCAGCGCGGGAGCACCGATTGGCTGGGTAAGCGAGTCAATTACTGCGGCGGAGAAATCGGGGGCGGGGGGCATCTTCAACCCTTCCAAAACTCCCAGCAATTTGCCGGGCGGCAGGTTAAAAGATAACTGGGAGTGGCCGTAGTTTAAGGCTGGCAACGAGGAATCCTTCATTTTCGCGAACCTTTCACGTATAGCTTACTTGTTTATTATACACGGCTTTCCTCGTAAATAGGTTAGATACCAAAGAATTAATACATTGTGGAGCTGGCGGCCACAACAACCGCCTAAAAATTGATGAATAGCTTAATAATTTTTGGTAGGTTTCCCAATAAACCTCCGTCAACCTTTCCGGGGTAAAATTTCGAGGAGTAAAATGCACCCCATAAATTGGCTTTTTGGAATTTAGCCAATAAACCGGATCCGGTAACCGCCCCTCCCGCAAAAGACGATTATAAAGCACGGTTCCGGGAAAAGGCGTCAAGGCATACAAGCTGATTTTATCGATATGATTAGCATTAATAAATCTAACCATTTCTAAAATTGACGCTTCAGTATCATAATCCATCCCTAAAATCAAACTGGCCTGAATGGGTAAACCGCAACTATGAAAATTATTGATCAATTTTCGATATCGATCCAAAGAATAAGCCCTTTTATTTACTGCTCTTAAATTTTCCTCGCCCAAGCTTTCAATTCCTAAAAAAGCCGCCAAGCAGCCCGACTTAACCGCCAAAGTTAATAATTCAGTATCCTTGCCCGCGTCAACCGTAAATGCGCTAAACCACTTTATACCCAATGGAATTAAAGCCTTAAATAATTCTTTGGCATGCAGAGAATTCATCGCGATATTTGAATCGCTGAAAAGATAATATTTTGCCCCAATCTTTTGAATTTCCTGAACTAATTTATCGATTGGCTTAAAACGCGCTGGTTTATGGAAGGGCCCCACCACACAAAAATCACATTGGTTTGGACATCCACGCGAGGTTTCAATTGAAACCACCGGAAGTTTGGAAAAAGGCGGCCGCCCACATTTTTTGAGGTTTAAAAGATCAAGTCGCGGAATAACCAGTTTATCCAAGGCAGGCGCCGCCGCAGGCCGGTAGAAAGGGCTTAAAGCATTCCGCAGATAATCTCCCAATATCTCCGGCCAAATATCATCCGCCTCACCAATTGCTACACAATCAGCATGTAATTTTGCCTCATTTGGCATAAGCGAGGCGTGGATGCCTCCCAGTATAACTGGCTTGCCGCGCCGGCGAAATTCGTCTGCCAAAACATAAGCCCGTCGGGCCTGATAAGTATTCAGGCCAATACAAATCAAATCGGCATCGCAATCAAAATTCACATCATCAATAAACTCATCAGTATATGAAACCTCAAACTCTGGAGGGGTTAAGGCAGCTAAAAACAGCAATGCCGTTCCCGGCAGATAAATCTTCTTGAGTTTTAATACCTGATCTTGGTCTACATAGATCGAAGGATTAATAAATTTAATTTTACGCATAAATATATTTGGGCAGCAATTTCAGGGAAAAGGTCTTTCTGACTCTTATTTTATATAATTATACCGTTTTAAACAGCATTCTTCCAACCATCCGCCAACCGTATACTTAGGCACAGCAAATAATCTGGCCTTTTACACACAAAAAACAGCAAAAAATCTACCCCCAATCATGCAATTATTGGACAAAAATGCAGATATATATATGATGCCTATTGTAGATATTTCATCTTCATACTCAGCGCTGAAAGCCAGATTGGCCATAAGAGGGGCCAGTATTAATATATGGTTTAGCGCACGTAGAGCCAAGACGGCGGATCAACGCCGTCAAGCAATTTGTTATTATGAAGGGTACCGGATCGTTAGACATCTTAGGAAAAGCTGCGACCGATTGCCTTCAATTGAATCCGCCAGTCTGCCAAAATTTGATGAAGCCGCTTGGCGTGGAATGCAATTAGCCATCGGCTATGTACTTTATGACTTAGCCGCAAAGGGTAACATCGGTTTGTATCGCAACGCTTTAACTTCTGCTTCCGTTGACACCGCCGCGATTGGAATTCACCGTTATTTAGAAAGCCAAGAACTGCTGTTCAATCTAGACACGGTTATTCGCCCAACAATAATATGCGAAGGCACCGACCCGGCAGCGCCAATTGATTGGAAGTGGGTGCGCGATCGTATCGAGACCTGGTCAAGGGCCCCAAAAATCTGGTTGATCGGAAGACCACGGGCAAGAAAATTCCATGCCGCTACGGCAGCAACGATATCGCCAATGCTGTCTGTTTTTGCTTCACTCGATCAAGCCCGGCTGGACCTCCTCGCAGATAAAGATGCTACGGCATTACAATTTGACGTAGCGGAAAGAGAAGCCGCTTTAGGAAGAATGGGCGCCCTAGCCGAAGTTGTGGCCGAACGTGAATTTGCTGAAAGACAAACATTGAAAGCATTGCGCCAGCTGCAAATTGCCGCAAAACAAACCTATCCCTCAGCTGCCGCAAAAACACAAGCCCTCCAAAAATTGGCTTGCATATTAATGACCGCGCTGGACCCCGCATTCAAGCGGTGCGTTTTGTTTAAAGTAACTACAGGATCAGAGACCATTGGAGATACTACCCATCCATTAGATCAACTGGATTATCAGGCAGTTTGGACTGGGGATGAAATATCCACCACATTTACTGTCCGCACATTTAAAGGTCAATTTTCTTTGCCTATCGACTTTCCGCAAACTGCCGATCCCAGGGCTCTGGCAGACGCTTATAAGAGAGGTCCGGAAATACTAGATGCCGTTTTACGGCATATCCCCGATGAGATACAAAATCAACCGGAATTTCAAGCTGTGTTAGTAGACGTGCGCGGCGGCAGAATAGCTGGACATCCCGGACTACCGTTGCCCGGCGAAGGCGGCTCAATGATGGCTAAAGCCGTCAGAACCATGCAAGCTCAAATGCGAATGGATCGCAGGAGACTAAGTGAGGTACCAGACCCAACCTTCCATTCCGACAAAGATTCGGAACTTTGGTGCGCCGAATTTGATCCATTGGAAGGTAGTCGTGGCGCCTGGAAAGACGATATTGTCCGTCGCACCAGCGAAGCAACTGATTCGCGCGGGCAAATTGCTCTTCCTTTTGCCGTAGAACGAAAGGGTCCCGCCGGCCAAACAGAAAAAGAAACTTTCCTGTTTGTTATCGACGGCGGCGCCCCCTGGGAAGATACCGCAGCCATTCGAAGATTAAAAAGCAATCTGAGCCTATATCAACAAATTGTCGAAACTGTAGGTGGGGAGTTATCCCAAATAGAACATTCTACGGAAGCCGAGGCAACCGCCAGAACCGCAGCAGCTTTCATGCCGTTGGGTGAGGCGGAGGGGGTTTATGCTGGAAATCCGGAAAGGGACGGAGACGGTGTCGCTATTTGGCTCGATATTTCCGGTTACACACCTTTTGTAGAAGACCATGCGGATGATCCGGGAGCCGGCTCGGATTATTGCAATGCTTTCATGTTGGAAGCAAAACCAATATTGCTTGAACACGGATTTTCTACCTATGCACATCCGGGTGATGCCATATTAGCCGGGTTTGTTCCCAAGGCCGGAGAAAACTTTGATGAAAGCATTGTGGTCCGTGCTTTTCAGGCCTGCATGGCCATCCAAAGAAGAATTGCGGAGATCAATCCTCACATAAAAGAATTAGGGTTACCGCCAATTCAATTAAAAATGGCAGTTTATCCCGGAAAGCTCGCCGTTCGGTACTTTGGCACAGAAAACGAACGCTCTCTAACCCTGGCAGGGCGCCCAGTCAATCGTGCCCAAAGGATTTGCTCCGTCAGCAATTCAAGCCTGGTCTTAACCCCGGATGCTTACCGAATCCTAAAAAACCACGGCATCATTGATGAACATGTGGAAGAATTTAATCTTTACATATTAAGATATTTGGTGCACGATCACGAACCCGCTAGCCGGGTAGCGCATAATTCCGGCATATTTCAAATGATCGAAACGCTGTACCAAGCAGCAATCAATGATGACGCCAGCATGCGCGCGAATGTACCATTAAGTCATTTCATGGAAGCACTGCTCCAGAACTTAGGAGTTGACGATCTTTTAGGTGGTTTTATCCCTTCCAACGAAGATGATTTATGCCCAAGTATTACGTTGCGGAATATAAAAGGGATCCAAGAGGATCTTCACGTGCGAAACATAAGTTGGGATCGGCATGGGCGCCGCCCACCAGCACGTTGGGAAGCCCAAGCAAGCGCAACGGAAGAACTGGCTGACACAATTTTTGAATGCGGCCACGCTGATATTGCCCACAACACAACCCTTGATTCAGTTATCGAAGAGGTAACTACTGACCCCGCTAACCGACAGGTATTATCCCAAATTAAAAGTCTAGCAGAGATGCTATTAGCGCAAGGAGAAGACACTTAATATATCTTTGATCCGCGAAACCGCCTTTTCGGCTGCCGCTTCCCCTCTTTTAATAATTTCTTTGGCCCGGGCATAATCCCGCCACCTAAAATCAGTGGTTTCGGGCTTGATCACCACATCCGCGCGCGCGGAATCCAGTTCGGCCATGCGGTAGGCCGAAATAGCGCGGCTGAGCATCACCACATCAAAAATGTTGGGCCGCGCGCTCTGGTCGTTTAAGGGTGAGTTAACATTGACCGCAATCACAATATTGGC